>Ga0180438_10001716_pt1 | contig 38026 bp, 55 predicted proteins | sample SS_ome_12_FD_132455 | JGI IMG/M metagenome (GOLD analysis project Ga0180438, IMG submission 132455) | Hypersaline lake sediment archaeal communities from the Salton Sea, California, USA - SS_3_D_2 metaG | ecosystem: Environmental > Aquatic > Non-marine Saline and Alkaline > Hypersaline >... | reverse complement strand
GGGGGGGGGGGTGTAGGGGGTTGGGGGGGGGGTGGATGGGGGTGGGGGGGGGGGGGGGGGAGTGGGGGGGTGAAGTGGGGTTGTAAAAGGGGGGGGGGGGGGGGGTGCAATTCATTGCACCCATAAGAAGATCCACTTAAGAAAAACAAATAAGCAGAACCAAGAAGCAGAGCTGCATGCCTAGCGGCATGCGTTCTTCTCCTTCTTCCTTCTTTTTCTAAAATTTGATTTTGAAATAGAAAGAGATGAGAAAAAATTGATTACCCTATGGAAAAAAAGAATAAAACGCAGCATTTTTGATCCGATATGGGGAGAAGTTGTAATTTCTGGCCTGGCCCTAGACGTCCCGAAATTTTTTTGGGGGAGGGTGGGAATGCGGAGAAATTGAATTCTCTTTTTTCTTTGTTTTTTTCCCTTATTATGGTATGGTGCTTATAGGTTTGTACTATGCCCAGTGGGATACTGGAGGAAGGACACGGCATGGAAATACAGACAGGGACAGGGAAAAAGGAAAATTTAATGAGTGAACATATTGTGGACCAGATGATTGCTGATGTGCGGCGTGCTACTGTAGCCAAGCAAACGCAGCGTCAGGAGATGATTAATAGGCGGCGTGAAAAAGCCCTGTATTGCATTGGTGAGGCTGCGGAAAAACACGGGTTGTTTTCTGGCCAAGATAAAGAGGTGGTGGAGAAACAGAAGGATCTTGTTTTTGATCGATTGTTTCAGGCAAAAAAAGCCCGTGTCAGTGAGGCAGAGGCTATGGGTCAATTGGCAGAGACAGTTGGAGATTTCGATTCCCCCCTTCTCTTTTGGGAGATCAGGTCTACTGACAGCAATATGGGAAACGGGAGAGGGGCCAAGCAGGATAGCCGTGGCGAAGACGGTGTGTTGCTATGGAAGGGGTATGTTGTTGCGAGGCGAGTCTGCCGCATTCGTGCCTGTGTCAGTTTTGATGGTCTTAGGGAGGGTTCTGGTGAGCCAGAGGAGAGACGGATATATTTGGATCTCAATGTGCGCCGTGCCTGTTCTGGGGGCTATGTGGCGAGTGCCCATGCAGATGGAGGGACGGCAGTGGGATTTTCGGGTGGAGAAGAGGGAACGCCGGACAATGCTATGATTTGGGCCTATTTGGCGTTTTTCCAAGGGGTTAAAAAGATTCCGTTGCAACGGGACGATCTCCCTCCTGAAATAATTAGGATTTTGGCAGTTGACAACAAGCGCGTGACAAGATAAAAGTGAACTTACGTTCCTCCTAAAATGGGAGAAACGATTCCTGGCGAGAAGCCAGAGGAAGGACAAGACAATGCAATATGAGAAGGCGATTCAGATCCGGGATGCTAGGCATGAGCGGTTGGCAGGGGCAATCGAGCAAGGCAAGCAAGATGCGCAAGGGTTTTTCCAGCGCATGCTTCGCGAAACGCCCAAGGATTACCTGGTAAACACGGGTGAGCTGAACTTTGATGTGCGAAATGGCCGCATCTATGTTCAGGGGCAACAAAACGAGTGGTTGTTGCATCGGCACGCTGTTTCTCAAATGGTCCAAAAGACTGGAATTCTTACCACGGCAGTGGCCAACAAAATGGTTGAGGCGGCAACGCAGGATGACCGGTGGGGGCGCGATTTGTTGCTGCACAATCTACGGACCATTTTCAGAAAAACGGAGCGAGAGCGTGTCCTGCTGCGTACTGTTCCAACCCCTGGTGGTCCCGAAGAAGTGCGGGGATTCTTGAGCGACAAATATAGGCGGATGGATACTGTGCCTATCATGGATCAGTTTGCAGAAACGGCAATGGATGAGTTCGGAGCTGTACCTATCTCTGTGCGAGACGGGTATGGTAGACATTTCCAGTCCAACTATTACCATGATACCAAGGTGGGGCTCACGTTGTTTCTCCCCTACGTGTTCAATCCAATTGACAGCATGCAGCAGGAGTTTTTGATCATCGGGATCATGGTGCAGAATTCGGATTTCGGAGCCAGTGCGCTATCTGTGAGTCTGATCGCGATGCGTATCATTTGCATGAACCTGATGATCACGCAGAACGAGTTGCGAAAGGTTCACTTGGGAGCACGGCTACCGGAAGATATCCGGTTTGGTGATGATACATATGCGGCTGACACCAAAACCATGGCGCTGGCCGTGCGAGACATTACCCGGACTCTGATGGCCGATTCTCGTATCAATGCGTATACGAATCGTATCGGTGTTGCGGGGACTCAACAGGTTAATCCTGACGAGTTGTTTACTCAACTCAGGACGAGTGGTGGCCTGCTCAAAAAGGAAGCGGAGGAGATTTCCAAGCTCTACAACACTTCGGATATAGAATTGATGCCAGCGGGCCAGACCGTGTGGAGAGCGACCAATGCTATTTCACGTTTCGCAAACATAATGGAGGAGACGGGGAACAAGGAACGGGCGGTTGAGTTGCGACAAACGGCTGGGCAGGTAATCGACAAACAAATCCAGGTGGCTGCGTAGTTTTCTATTCCCCTTCCTGGTTTACTGGGAAGGGGATTTTTACAGGGGGAGGAGCATAGGTGAGGGACGGTCAAGATGACGTCTAGGAGAAAGTGACGTGAGATGGCACGAAAAACATTTGTGGCAGAGGAAATTTCTCGATTATCGCTTCCTGCACATGAGAGGCGTGGAGTATTTGCCCAAGAGGTGGTTGGTTCACAACTTTTGGTTGTTACCTTTCATCAGACCAGCGTGGACCTGGAAACAATTGGTGGAGTGACCGTAGAGGCTGATAAGGAGCTACGCAATATTCATACAGGGATTTCTGACACTGTTTTAATAGGGAGCGTGTCTAGGGACGGTGTAGTGTTTCTGTTGGACCTTTTGATGCTGAATCGCAAATCGGTTCGTGGTGAGTATTGGAAAGAGCGTCTAACGCTTCTGGATGCGCTCTGTGGCCGTTTGCCAAAAAAGATGAGAGAGAGATACCGGGTTGCCCCAGCGCATACTACAGGGTTAATCAGGCGGTTTGATGAGGTGGTAAAAAAGGGGGGTCTTGGACTTTTGTTGCGACGAGAGGGGATAGCGAAGACTTTTCTATGTAACAGGGGCCAAAAGCCAACGTCCCTGCCAGGGAGGACATAATGGACAGGGCTCATTTTGTTGCGTATTTTTTTCTAATCGTAGTGGTCGCTATATGGATTGGAGGTGTGTTCGTTATGCCTGAGAAAGAAGCCGAGGCGAGTCAATATGATGGGAACAGGATGGAGCGTCCAGACAAAGTGATTGCTGATGCTATTAAGGGGCAGACCAAGGTGTTGCGAGATATTTATTCTGAATTGACTAAGATTCGTAAGTCTCTCCAGAAAATAGAGAGGGCAAAATGAAGTCACAAAAACGAAAGTCACAAAACAAGGTGAAGCAGAAGGCTCGATCTCATCAGAAGCGGGTGCAGCAACGTGCCGTCAAAGAGGCTGCTCGAAAGAAATTGAACCAGAAGGCTAAGGAACAGGTGCGTCGATATTTGAAGGGGACGAGAAGGCCATCTCCTCCGAGGGCTGAACAAAAACCAACGGGGCCGACACCAATTCAGGCCAGCAAAGCTTTGTCTTTAGACGACACGGCCACGTTTGCATATTGTGATGGGGTAGGGGAGTGCTGCAAGAATCGGCCAATATTTGTTGAGCCTTCTGACGTGTTCAGGATTATGAAAAATACACGAGCACGCGAGAAGTTTAACTTGATAACTACCTCTGATCTCTATCCCAAGGACAAAGAGCCGGGGCCTTTGGCTTATTATACAGATAAGCAAACGCACCTACCCTTCTGTGGTGTTCATCGGGTCGAGATGCAAGGCAAGGATGGGAAGGTTGATCAGGTATGTCCATTTTTTGAGATGGGGAAAAATGGACCCGAGTGCATCTTGGGAGAGGACCGTTTGACGCAATGCAAGGCAGATCCGGTTTGTCGCCTATCTAGGCTTAACGCTAAGCGACGTCTCTGTGGTTGGGACTATGGGCTTATTGATCAGCCGTGCCTAGAATGTGACCAAGCTGCCGATGATAAGATGCGAGAAGAGAAGGTTGAGGATTGGCTAATCTCATGTGGAATGGAAGAGCGCCTAATGGAGTCAGATCTATTCCATGGATTTATTGGTTGGTTGCAACGATTGACCACAAGTGAATTTCACTGGAAATTTGCTACGGTTCTTTTGTTCGATTGGCATAGGTATTCTATTGAGCATTTGCTACAACCCTTGGAAGAGGTATTAGAGTATGGGCCGCAGGATGTTAAGACGGTCTTTATAGCTGCTCGCACAATGACGGAAGCTGTGATTGCCAGAGATCGGCAGCAGGAGAAAAAAGATGATAGTGAGGGACGGGATAGTCTTCAGGGGAATGATGTCCCTGAAGGGGGAGTTGAATCAGACTGAGCATCAGGGCTGGTTGGATAGTGGTGCCAGGATTAATGCTTCCCTTGATGGTCAAGATGCTACCTTGGAGTTCAAGGTATGTTGCAACATGGAGGGGGGGGAGTTTTTAGGAGCGATTAGTTTCAACAAGTCGTCGTCGATACATTTTGGAATATTGGCCGAAGAAGGCAATATGGACCTGGCTGCGATTGTAGGAGGCAAGACAATTGTCGCATTGGGGCCGGTCCCCCCTTCCCTTCAGGTATTTTTGCAGGGGAAAACCAATTGGATGCTTTTCGAGAAATATGCCGAAGCGGTTGCATACAGCATTGGGCTTTCTCTAGTTGGCCATGAGGTTGATAGGCATGAAGTTATGGCCATGGCCGACCATGGCGAGTTGGAGGGCCTTAGTGATGCTGAGTTTGAGGATTTGTTGAATAGTTTAAGGGTTGCGATGGGTCGAGAGGTTTACGTGGTAAAGCTTCGTTTGAAAATTATCAATCGGCAGGATCTGGTGGGAAACTTGTTTGCCGAAAGAAAGGGGAAAATTATCGATGCCTGATCCGACTACTAGAGAGAAAATATCATATATCATAAAGGAGCGATGCCCGCTTCGAACGGTACTAAGACCTGAGAAGGCATGTCCATATTTTGGGCCTTCGGAGTCGTGTCAAGATTGTGTCTATAATTGGATGGTAATAGCGTCTACTGTGCTAAAGCTTGCATCGATTCGTCGTGCATCGTATGAAAAAGAACAGGAGAAAGTAATAGAGCTGACGAAATCTAAAGCGATCTTGCATGAAGTGGTGGGGGATATTGCGAAAGGGCTCATGGCCCTGGATCGGGCAAAGGAGCTTTTTGGGGCCAGCAAGGAGGAAGAGGATGAAGGGGATTCGTTGCACTGAATGTGGATTAGAGATTGAGCACAAATGCCATTCCGATGTTGAGGCTGCTTTGTCGGCACTACTAGGTTTTGATGTTGAGTTCAAAGCGCATGCAAAAAAGTTAATGCAAGTTGCCAATGATGGCAATTACTACGAAGATGGTGATGAGAATGCTCCGTTTTTTACGGAAAGTTTTTTGTATCCACTTTTCGGAAAGGAAGATGCTCGAACGCTTATTGCTCTTGTTCATAATGTTGCAGTAGCGTGTGGTTTTGATCCAGAGGAGCTTATGGCTCAACGTGATAAGGTTGAAAATATTGGGATGATGAGAAGCGTGCTAAGAAATCTGTACTTCTGTGCAGCAGAAGAACGAAAAAAGATTTTTGATCAATATTGTATGAAGTGTGGGAAGAGCAAGAAGAGCAATTCTGATTTTGACCAGTGTAAATGCGAGGAGAAAAGATGATGCTAGATAGGATTGTAGTGAAGATTCAGCGTGTGCTCAAAGGTGACAAAGGGATTAAGCCTATTGCAGAATGCGGTCGAGTCGCAGCGACTATTCCTGCCGATGGGTTTATTATTTTTGCAGATAATCCAGGCGTAGCTAATCCGGCAATCTATTCGTTATTTGTGAGAGATTCTGATCTTCAAAAAGCCATTAAGGTATGGGAAAAAAAGGGGAGATCAGTTCCTATTGATGCTGACTCATGGGATGGAGACGAGGAATGAATCAAGAACTAAAGAGGGAAGACGTCAGGTGTGTTCAGTGTGGTGCGGTTACGCAAATGCCAACGGGGCATTTAACCGAAGAGGGTAAGAAAAACTTTCTGTGTCATATCTGTCGAGAAGCTGTTTTGGAGAGACGTATCGAGAAGCAGCGAATTGGCAGTCGAAAACTTCTCGTTGATTAATCGTGTATAAGCCAAAACGAAGACGGCCCTGTAAGGTTTGTGGAGAGGATCTAAACTTCTGGGGGCCAGACAGGAAGGGGATTTGTCCTACGTGTTCTACGGCCAGACGGGAATCTCTTGTTTTATGTGGGGGGCGCTGCAAGAAAAAGCATAAGTTGCGCGAAATGGCTCCTGTTTGTTTCTATTTTGAACCGGGCCAAAAAGGCGGCAAGAAACATACGGTTTACTATTGTACCAGATGTTTGGTTGCTGCCAGGTCTCGTGCGAGCATGATGGAGGAGGGGCAAAAGGAAACTCTTGCCAAGGCGGAAAGCAGGCGGGTGCGTGCGAGGCAAAAAAAAGAAAAAGGAGAAAAAAATTGCGACGTCTATTGATCTCTATCTTGTTGTTGTTTTTTATTGCTTCAAAACCGATGGAAAGAACTTGGTCTGAGTTGTCGGATCATGTGAGTCGATCCATCCTGGAACTTCATGTATCAAAAGGTCCGGCGAGGGACTATATTCTATGGCATGAATGTGGGAAACGGCTAGGGGGACAGCGGGCAATTGAACGTGCCCAAGAATATTCAGAGGCTATTATTAGTTCTATTTTTGATGTTGAGAAAAAAACTGGAGAGTATATCGATCCAGATCATGTGGTGGCTATTTTATTTAGAGAGTCGTCTCATGACGAGTGCGTGATCGGAAAGCAGGAAACACGTAAACTGACTGAACAGTTGGGAAGGGCTCCAAAGAAAAAAGAGATTATTGCTCATGTAAAAACCTGGATTCGTATCTATTCTGAGGCAAGGAAGGACTGTCGAGAGAAAAATTTACCCAACGATATGAAGTGTATTGGTAGATATTTTAGCAAAACCAGTCCAGAATACCGAGGGATTCATGGTTGGGACTTGGGAGGGGCACAATATCGTTGGCCCGGAGGGAGGATGCGGGGACGACACGTTGTTTTACCTTGCGGCAGAACGATTGAGGGAGTTACCTTAAAGGAGATATTTGATTTCGATGTTGCTATTCAGATGCTGGTCGAAGATTTGGCATATTTTAAAAAAGCTTGTCGCAACCATACCCATTGGCTGCGTTCACGAAATGGAAGAAAAATTCGCAAACTTGATCCCGAGGAGGCATATTGGGTTCATCACCATAGTGGTGAACACAGGTGGAGTGAGAGATACTGGAAGAGAGTCAATAGACATTTAGAGGTGATTCGCAACATGAAATCGAGTTCACTTCTATCTTCTCTTTGAAGCAGCGTTTTGTAATCGTTTGTTGGGGTGTTGAGGGTAGGCAGAGCGAGCGAGAAAAGCGGAGTTGATGGATAAAATACTTGACTAACGTTTCGTTGCCTGGTAAAGCTCAAAGTTGCCTTATAGACCGGAGAGAGTCCGATGGAAGAACAGATCGAGACACGTTATCGCAATGAAACTGCTTCGTTAGGGTTTGTTCAGTTACCTACGCTGGTTCTGTGCGATAAGCGATTAACTAGCACCAAGAAGATTCTCTATGCGATGTTTCTGCGCTACGCAGGGTCTGACAATTATTGTTTTCCAGGTATTGGCAAGATAGCAAAAGGGTTGGGTCTTCAGGTTCGGCAGGTTTATAATCTAATCAAGGACTTGGAAGATCTCGGGCTGATTACTAGGGAGCAACGGGAGGGGAGATCTTCTGTCTACTGGATAGAGGAGATGGCCAATGCATATGGGGAGGGGAAGGGAAACCGTCTTCGGGACGATATTATCTCCATGTTGAGGGAAAGCGGTGAGGAGAAGGTTGTAGAGACGATTCTGGATAGGCGTGATACCCCCGTAGGGGACGATCCAAAAGAGGGGGAGGTACGGCAGGCAGGGGAGAAGAGTGACGGTGGCGATGAGCCGCAAAGTAAGCCTCGTTTTGAAAAGGTTTTAGATAGATCTAAGGAGAAGCGAAAAATCAGCCGGGCCGCTAGTGAGAAGCGGATTAGTCGCAAGAAAAAGCTTTCTCAAGATCCCCAATATGTGGCGCAAAAAGCTGCAAACAAAGCTGCAGCTAAGATGGAGAGGGAAGAAGAGTTGGGAGCAGTGGAATCGGTACGTGATGTTGAGGATGAGTGGAGGGTTGCTGCAAAAGAGACATGGCCAGATGCCCCGTCCCTGTATGGTCCGTGGGATAAGAAGGCAAATCCTGGGATGTGGCGTGGAATTACTAGAAGTTTGTGTGACAGGTGTGGGACTGCAGAAGTTATTCGATTGGTAAGAGATGTGATTGTTCGCTGGCAAAGCCACTATGTGGACGAGTATGGCCTGAGTGGGTATCCGAGTATGAATTTGGTTGCGGCATATGCTGATTCATGGTTACCTAATATAGAAAGGGAGTTGATCAGGCCCCGGCGAAAACGAGGGGCCAGAGATTTGAGGGACTATGATGAAGCAACAGGCACAAAAGATGGAGGGATCTCCTTCTTGTAAGCGTGGTAAAGTTCCGCGCAAATTGACCCGTAGAAGCCTGGAGCGCATGTGGTTGCCGAGGCGTTTTTGGGAGGCGAATTTTGAACGAATCTCAGAAGGTGGCCACAAGGCTGTTCTCGAAAGCTATTTACGAGGAATCGAGCGGGCTCTTTCCAAAGGCTTTGGGATGATTCTGTGGGGCAATAACGGTGTGGGAAAAACTGCTGCGGCAGCGTTGTGTTTGAAGCAGGCACGCCGATGGGGAGCTACCGGTTTGTTTCTAACAGCGAATCAATATGTCGGGGCCGTAATGTCGAGAAGGGCCTTTGATGATGCTCAGACAGTGGAACAACGGGCACGTTCGGTGGATCTTTTAGTTTTCGATGATGTGGGCAAAGAGGCGATGCACAAGGATCTTTTGCACGATGGTGTTGTAGCAATTTTGGAAGATCTTTTGCGATCTCGTTCGTCAAATATGAAATCTACAATTTTGACAATGAACATTGATATGGGTCGAATGGAGGAGCGCTATGGCAAGTCTTTTTCCAGATTAATGCAGGAATCGGCAGTTATGGTTGAGATGGTAGGGCCATCTCAGAGGGAGCGAGGCAAAGAGGAATTGGCAGAGTTTTTTAAGGGGTAAAACGTGACTGGTCAAACTTGTCCTGTATGTGGAAAGCGTTTTCGTATTGGGGAGCAGATCATTAGAGTTGTCATAGAGGTAGCTTCTCAGATTGAGAGCGGTGAAGAGCTTGGGCCGGTTGTGGATGGGAAGGATGAGGATTATTGGTCTAATATTCACGATTGGTCAGTTCTCAGTAAGGTTCATTTACCGTGTGCGGTAAGGGCACTGAATCAAGGCGAAGTCTTTCCTTATGATGAAGAGTGTTGGGAATTGCCTGTCGAACAATTGGCAGAGGAGCTAATGCGTCCACCGCCAAAGCTTCGGTTGGTACAAAGCGGCTGAGATAGCGTTAAGAAAGAAATGGATCTAGACCTTTCGTTTATCGGCGCTGTATTGCGCCAAAAGGGTGCCTTTGTGCTGGCAAAGCGCGAGGGTATCAAAACGGAGATGCTGGAAGGGGCAGCTCCTGCTGGTTGGGAATTTATCGATAATCATATTTTGGAGTTTGGGGATCTTCCTTCTATCGAGTTTTTTTCTGCCAAAACAGGTATTGAGGTTTTAGACGTCAAGGAGAGGGCGGATGTCCTGGTCGCTGATATTAGAGATCGAGCGTTATGGAATAAGCTCAAGGGGGCTCACGAGACGGCTAGGCAACTGCTTGAAAACAATGATGGGCATGGGGCGCTCGAATGTTTACAGGAGGCTGTCAGAGAGTCGCATAGGGACGGGATAACGGGAAATAAAATAGGCAGTCTACTCGGTCTTGGCTCTGATGTTTTAGCATTTTACAAGAGAATGAAGAGTGGAGAGCGAGGCGTTCTCTCTCCTTGGGATGCTATGAATCAGATGACGCTAGGTTGGTGGCCCGGTGATTTAGTGGTGTTTGTTGCTCGCATGTCGGTGGGAAAAACATTTACGTTGATGATGTTGGCACGTCAGGCTTGGCTAGATGGCTATAAGGTGTTGTTTGTCGGCACCGAGATGAGCCGAGTCAAATTGGCCATGAGGTTTTATGCTATTCATCTTAAGTTGCCCTACAAAGAATTCCGTCGTGGTCAGTTGGCCGCTTTTACTGAGGAAAAAATGATAGAAGAGATTTCTGCGCTCCTAAACGAGAGAGGGTTGGACGTCGTAGGAGACGATTTTGAGGCGGAAATAGCTGAGATTGAGGCGGCGGTAGAGCAGGTTCAGCCGGACATTCTTTTTGTTGACGGTTTATATCTGGTGCGAAATACGGGCATAAGTAGGCATGAGCGTGTGAGCAACACAGTGGACGATCTAAAACGGTTGGCACGTCGAAAAAACATTCCGATCATAGCGAGTTCGCAATTCAATCGGGAAGTGGCTGTCAATACGAGGGGTGCTGTAAATGCTGCAAACATCGGCATAACGGATGTTATAGGTTGGGATTCAGATGTGATTTTCGGGATGTATCAAAACGAAGATATGAGGGAAGACAAAATGATGGGGTTTCGTCCTCTCAAGTTACGAGAGGGGGAAGGGCAGGATTTTTTTTGCAAGTGGAATTTCGACGAGATGGTATTCGATCAAGAGGCTGTGGATAGTGATATTGAGAGCGGTTTTGACGATGAATCTTTGGATGGAATTCCTGGTATCTCTATTGGTGATGACGGGTGGGGAGATGATGACGACGGAGATTCTGGCGCATTGTTTTAGGTGATGGATAAAGAGCAGGCTCATATTCTTTTGGAGAGGTTGGGGTGTCGCAGGATACGTGTCTCGGGTGAGGAGATTATATGTTCATGTCCATTTCCTGGTAACCATCATAGGGGTGATAGGCGCTCTTCGTTTTCTGCAAATATAGGAACAGGAGAAAGCAGTCCATATTTTTGTTTTGCATGTCACGAGTCTGGGACTCTGGAAGGTTTAGCTGTTCGAAATGGCTATACTGATCTGGTTCCGGGTTGGAAGCCTCGAAGCGTGAAGGGCAGGAGTTGGCTCAATATTCCCTCTACAAATGCTGGGGTATTTGGTCCAGTATTTCGTAAGAGAAAAAGGCCGGTCTTATTTAGAGATGATTATTTGGAGCCTTTTGTTGGTGTGCTCTCAGGATATTTAAAAAAAAGAGGGGTTAGTTTAGAAACGGCGCGATCATGGGAGCTTGGCTTGGATAAGCGGTTTAGGCGTGCGACTTTTACTGTGAGAGATTTCAAGGGACGACTAGCTGTGGTTATTGGTAGGGATATTACTGGCAAGTCTGTTGTTAAATATTCGAATTACGTGTTGGATCGGAAAAATAAATGTATGGTTCCATTTATTGATCATGATCGAGAGAAGGATTTTATTGGGCCAACGAAGCGCTATTTTTTGTATGGCGAGCACAAGGCTTGGGACGTATCTGTGGGCAAGTCAGATCGATGTAGCGATGACTTGATCGTGGTAGAGGGGCCTATCGATGTGCTCAGGGTTTGGCAGATGGGGTGGAATGTTGTGGGGGTGTTAGGCTCGTATCCGCACGAGGCACAGGTTGAGAAATTGATTACGATGGTGCCCCGCACAGGTAGACTCGTCATTATGGCGGACGGGGATGAGTCGGGCCGCAAGCTTGTGCGGAAGTTTGGAGAGATGATCGGTGGTAGGGTGCCTGTATTTGATGCTCGTCTCGGAGACGGAATGGACCCTGGGGGGGCCACCGAGAAGGAAATAGGTGGGGCGTTGAAAAACGCTCGCATGATTGGCTTGACGTCTGTGCGATAATGGTATAAGGATCATTTTGTTGCCCCACGAGTAAGGGGCTGAAATATTGAAGCGGTCCTGTTTGGACTAACAAGTCGGCGCATAGTCGCCACACACAAAGGAGGAATGTTATGGGTTGGTATCAAAAAGGTTCTACGGCGGAGAGTAGAGAGCGTGCCCGCAAAGAGGCTCGTTCAAACAGAAAAATCGGTCGGTTCTTTCTGAAAGGAAAAGAGACTCGACGTATCATCATGTTGGATGATCAAGAGTTTTGTATCTGGGAGCACCATCTCAAAATAAACGGGCAGTGGGGCAACTTTTTTACCTGTCGTAAAGGGGCGGACCAAAATGATCCATCTTGTCCCCTCTGTACGTCCAAGGCGAGCCGGTCATATACTGGGTTCATTACCGTTTTGGATGAGACTGGATGGAAGAACTCAAAGGGGGAAATGATCAAATATGGGCGGCAGTTGTTCCCCATGTCTATTCAAATCTTAGAGAGGTTCGCTACTGTACGAGACAGAAAGACGTCTCTAGTGGGGACGGTATGGGAGTTGACCCGATCTAGCGATAGTGCTCCTCGTTTGGGGGATGTTTGGGATTACATTGAGACAGTTGATCCGTTCGAGGACGAGAAATACTGGTTTACTTCTCGTATGGAGGGAAAGAAAAAGCCCCCAGAGGTATTCGATTACAAAGAGATCTTTATGCCTTTGTCTTGCCAGGAGATGCGTGCCCTTGGATTGGGTTCTTCCAAAGGTATGGATGATTCTGATAAGGAGCCGGATAATTTCGAGGGTGGAGATGACGACGCTCTTTACTGATTCGAGAAACATGGAGGGCAAAGATGAAGGTCGAGATATCGGATTATGCGTGGTTACCCCTTGAGGGATATCCATCGAGCAAGCTCTCTCGATTAAAAGATCTCTTGACGGTTCTGCCTCGCAGAACACATGAGAAGCAAGCAGATCCAGACCCGATAGAGTTGTTTCGCGAAGTTGGTGCTCGCATTGGTATTCCCCGGACGTTTTATTTGGATCGGAAACGGCTAGAAACCGATCTAACATTGACGACATCGGAGGGGGACGAAATCGCCGCAGAGTTTAATGGAGTCCTTAAGCCAGACCAGGCGGCAGCTAGTAATGTGATTGTGGACAGTTGGAAGGGCGGTGATCTTGGGGGTATTGTTCAGGCCACACCTGGCTGGGGAAAAACGGTGGTTGGGTTACATATTCTTGCCACTATGCAGAGGCGAACGATCATAGTGGTTCATAAGGAGTTTTTGTTAAATCAGTGGTTGATGAGAATCAAAGGTGATGGCAAAGGGCACGATGGATTTCTACCAGATGCAAGGGTGGGAATTATTCAGGGAGAGCGTTGTGAGTTCGGAAAGGATTATGACATTTCAATTGCGATGATTCAATCCTTGGTGAGTCGTTTCGATAGTTACCCTGAAGAACTGTGGAATACTTTTGGTTTAGCGATTGCAGATGAGGTTCATAGGGTTGCAGCACCTACGTGGGCCAAAGTGTTTCCTCGATTCAAAGCGCATTACCGGTTGGGACTATCAGCTACGCCTTATCGGAGAGATGGGGCGCAGAATGTGTTTTTTTATCATATTGGCAATGTTTGTTATCGCTCACAGACCAGCCGAATCGTACCTCGGTTGCGGCGTATTATTACTGGTTTTGAGCTGCGCCGTACCCCTACGTTTGATCCTGATCGTGTGGACAAAGCAATTCTGTTGAGGTTTCTTTGCAAAAATCCTGCTCGCAACAAACTAATCATTAATGAGCTAAAAAAAGCGGTAAAAGCGAAACGGAAGATTGCTGTGTTGAGTGAGCGCCGGAAGCATCTCGTTTTACTGGATGAAATGTTTGCAAAGATCAAACCAGAGGGGTGCTTTTCTGATTTTTATGTTGGCAGCAGGACACAGGGAGAGTTGGACCAGGCAGAGGAGGCTGACGTCTTGTGGTGTACCTACCAGATGGTCAAGGAGGGTTTAGATATTCCCAACCTGGATACTATATTTTTAGTTACTCCTATTTCTGATGTGAAACAGGCGGTAGGGCGAGTCATGCGCGAATGCGATGAGAAAAAAGATCCTATTGTAAGTGATTTTATTGATACGAAAGTGAAGCGATTTGCAAAGCTGTGGAATGATCGCAGGCGGTTCTACATCAAAGAGGGGATGTTTAAGGAGAAGAAAAAGGAGGCTCTAAAATGAGCGGCGAGCAATCGTTCAAAGAGTGGTTGATGGGTCAACATCTTCGGGATGACGCGGTTGGTTGGATAGCAAAATGGTTTCTTCTCAAAGGGCAGGGGCGGCTCCCTGTTGAGGAGCCCGATACATTGATGGGATGGGAAGTTATTGTAGAACGAAAAGCGTCAAAGGCTCATAAGGCAATTGGAAGAGGTGCTTTGCTGACTGCTTGGAATGAGTTTAGGGGACAGACAGATGAGACGTCTGTTCAGACCATGAAGGTTTTTTCTACAATCGCTAGGCTTAGGCGTGTTGTTAATGGGCATAACGAGACCGGGGAAGAAGAAAAAGAGGAGACACTGGCTGTTACTAAGTTTCTGGGGCCGGTCTCGTCGGTGACGGTCAAATATGGTGCGACGGTCAATCTAGGCAATTGGGAATCGGCACGAATAGATTATTCGTTGCATGTTCCGTGTTATCCAGAAGAAATCAATCAGGCGTTTGAGTTTGCTGATCAATGGGTAGGGGATCGAGTGGAGCAGGAAGCTGCGAAGATTCGTGGTTGTGGGGACTCGCCCCAAGTAGATGTAGGAGTAGATGCAGAGAGTATGGTATATGGAGCCAATACCAATATTGATATGCAAGAAAAAAAAATAGATCCCCCCCTGTCTTCTGCTTGTGAAGAAAGTGGTTCGAGTGAAGGGCGACAAGAGCAAACAGTGTCTCGGCATGCTGTTAAGCCCGATGACGACAATGACTTGGGCTTTTGATTGGAGGGAATATGGTTGAGAAAAAAACGAAGCGGAAGCGGATGGCTGATGGGGCCAAGGGATCAAGGGGGGAGCGGCTGGCCTTTGTGGTGCAAGGATCTACGAAGCGTTACAAGAAGGCAGTTCTCAGTCCAGCGAGGGACCATGATATGCTGGTAGTTCCGAGGGTGAGCACGGGGCTATACGGCTTAGATGTGGCTACCAACGGGGGAATCCCTTTGAGGCGTGTAACCCTTGTATATGGGGGAAAGAGTGGTGGCAAGACAACTACGTTTTTGCGAGCACTAGGAAGGGCACAGCGGCTTTGTGCGAACTGTAGCCAGCCTGGAGAGTTCAAGGAGGGAACGATTGAGCTTCCCAATTTAAAAACGGGCAAGGTTGAGAAAGTCAAGACGGACATCATTACCGATTGTCCCTGTGGCAACCCAAGAGATACCTTGGGTCTATGGATAGATGCAGAGGGGGTTTGGTTACCATCCTGGGCTGAGAGAATGGGAGTAGACACAAAGAAAGTTATTTTGATGAGGCCCACATATGGGGAGCAGGCTTATGACATCATAACGGCTTTTGCTGAATTGCAAGAGATCGATATTATTGTGGTTGATTCTCTGGCCGCTCTTACTCCAGCAGAAGAGCACGAAGCAGAAATGGAGGAGAAGCAACAGGGGGCAGCGGCCCGGATGAACAACAAGTTTATCCGCAAAATTGTAGGTTTGATGAACGAGGCTTATCAGAATGATAAACCTATGACTGTTTGGTTGATAAATCAGTATCGGCAAAAGATCGGAGTTACGTTTGGTCCTAGCGAGGTGGTGCCAGGTGGGAAGGGACAGCATTTTGCGAATACTATGGAAATTGAATTTAGGCCAGGCAAGGTTGAGATCGACAAGGAGGCCGGAGAGCCACTGATTGGTGATTTTTACTATCACGTGAAGAGGAATAAAGTTGGTCCTCCCGGAGGGAAAGGAACGTTTCGGCAATGGATGTCTAATACCGACGTCTTTAAGCTGGGCGATCTCATGGAACATGAAGCTGTTATCGAGAAGGCTGTTGCGTTAGGGTTTGTCGAAAGGCCCAGCAAGGTGACGTACCAATACAAGGGACAAAATTACCGTGGGGTCTCTACGTTGGTTCGTTATTTTGGTGAGAATCCAATAGAGTTCGAGGGCTTAAAAGATCAGATGCTGAAGGTAAAGCTGGGGATCGATGACGAGAGTTAAACCAATAAAATTTTCTGCCCTTGCGAATCGCATCATTGTTGCGGACCCCAAGGTAGAATACATATTGATAACCCTGACTGAACCGAAGCGGCTATGTGCAAAACTCGTGTCTGCTACGGCCTGGTCCGATTTGGCCGAAGATATTAATTTGCCACTATTAAAAAAAGAGAGGTTGCGAGTTCCAATTTCATCTGAGTCGGGGGCTATGGAATGGGCCGTTAGGTATTTGTTGGAATGGGACTGCTCTGAGATGAGCGAGAGAAGAGAAGTTTCCGCGTTTCAATTTGATGGCAGAGACAGCTCCAGGCGGGCCAGGAGGCGCGTAACGAACCAAGAGGAAGAAGGGGCAAGGCTTATTGGGGGAAGACGTCACATTGGCTCCGGGGCGCTCTCAGGGCTTAAAAGCGATGCCTCTAGCGCTGCGTGGCAACTGGAGGCCAAGCAGACAGCGGCAAGCTCGATAGGGATAAAATTGGAATGGCTCGACAAGATCTCGCGAGAGGCAGGTAGTCAAGATAAAGATCCCTTATTGTTTGTGAGGTTTACTAGCGTGCCAGATGAGATGATAGTGGAAGATGACTGGGTAATGATCCCAGCAAAAGTTTTCAGGAAGATGGATGGCTTTACTGCATCTAGTTAGAAGGAAGTCAATGAAGGGTCGTTTTTTGTTAGTTGTTATTTTTCTCTGGCAGATCTTAGTTTTTGCTTTTGCTGGCAAGGAGTCGGTGGGAAACCAAAATCGCAAGTTGGACATCTCATGCCTCGGTGACTCTATTACGATGGGGATGTATCCCAGGGAGTTGCAAAAGTTTTTTGGTAATCGTGCCGATGTGCAAGTTTATGGACGCGAAGGTGCTGGTGTTGGTGGCGTCTTCGAGTATTTGCATATGAGTCTTCATCTATATGCGAGAGAACGGAACAGTATCGTGCGAGGAAAGCCAACTCATGTTATTTGGTACGCAGGTATAAACGATTGTGCAATACAGAGGTTTTCGACAAGGGATCAGGTTGATCGAGTAGTTACATACGTTGAGTATGTGATGGATTATGTGTTGACCAAGGGAATTGATCTTGTTTTGGTTCAGCACCATCCATGGGATGCTTCGTTGCAGGATAGAACTCCAATTGGCAAGGGTTGTTCATGGGCAGTCAACGAATGGCTTAATTTTTATGCTGAAATCACAGATGGAGTTCAGACCGTAGATACCCGAGAACTGGGATATCCAGATTGGCCCTGTTGTTATTATGAATGGGTAGGCAATTGTACACCGGGGCTTTGCAAAGATGGGTATCGTATTGTTTGCCCCGAAGAGCGGGTCAAAGAGGGGTGTGACAGGAGTTGGCAGCTTAGAGATGAATATGCTGCGGGGGATGGTCTTCATCTTAATCAGAGAGGAGCCAAACAGTTGGCAAAGATGATCTACGAGCAAGTCCAGTGGTGATACCGATGTTGGTATCGGTTTATCTGCATGAGTTTTACCAAAAGTTTGTGAACGCGAGTTCTTCTGCGCAAAAAACGAGCCTAGACCAAGAGCTGGATAGTCTTAAAAAATGGGGAGAGCGAAGGAGTGTGGACGTCAAAGAGGCACAAATTGAGACTCGGCAGGTTCCGAGTGTTTACCCGGTAAACGGGGAGCCTCGTGAGGTTCTTGTGGAGAAGAGGTTTTGGCCATTGGAAGATGCAAACAAACATCTTTTGAGTGTCTTAGATGAGAGGATTGTTGCTTCTTGCAAAGAGTTAAAAGGAGCGGGTATTGTTCGGCCAACAATGATTTTGCAAGAGGCGTTTTTTTTGTACCTCCTTACTCAGGGCGACGAAAAAAAATATGTGCAGAATCCAAAGGCGTGGTACGGTGTCAATCTGGTTCTTCATAGGTTACGTGGAACGGCTCGCCTAGCTGCCCGGTTCGAAAATCCAGAGATGTTTGGTCCCCGGATTACATATGGTAGGGAAGAGACTACGATAGAATATACAAAAGAGGCGTGGCGGGGAGATTTGGCTCGTCGTGGCCTGGTTCCAAAAAGAAGAGGAGGGAAGAATGCCGACAGAGACAGTGCGATTAGTAGAGGAGAGATGCGACAGATGCCGGTCACTGTTCCAGGAGAAGAGGTTGGACAAAAAAGGCAATGTTCTGGCGCAAAAGGTTTATGCGACGTCCCAAGGAAAGTTCGAGGTGCTAGAAAACGCAAAGGTGTTAGTGAGCTACAACAGGATTTGCCAGCATTGCAGTTCTCACCTAAGAACTCTCGTCATGAAGATGGGAAAGGTTGACAGGACTAAGGGTGGCAAGGGGAAGAAAAGAGTAGCAAAAAAAAGAACCGCAAAAAGAGGTAAGCGATGATAGATGCTGTTCCATCGGATAACCAGTTATTTGATGCTCTACAAGCAAAAATCAAGGGGCGTATTCCTGGTTTTAATATTCGTTTCAAAAACGAGAGTCGTACACAAAAGCTTATTGGTAAGTTGGCTTTTTTTAATAAGAAATATATGTCGTCTTATACTAGTGTTTTGGGATCAACCGTATGGTTTCCGTCGCGTGAATATGTGAATGAAAGCAAGATGCGGGCATTTAAGGTTTTGGGTCATGAATATGTCCATTTGTTGGATAGAAAAAAACATCCGATTGTGTTCGAGCTTCTTTATGCATCTCCACAAGTATTTGTTGTTTTTGTAGTGTTGGCACTGTTAGCATTCTTTTTTTCAAATTGGTGGCTCATAGCTTTATCATTATTGCTTTGTGCCTTGCCGTGGCCATCCCCTGGGCGTGCCCTATTGGAGATGCGTGGTTATGCTATGAATCTTGCAATCAATATTTGGAGACACGGAAGTCTCCTGCCGGAGACAAAAGATTGGATTACGGAAATGTTTATGGGGTGGAGCTATTACAAAATGTATCCTTTTCCTAAATCGGTACGAGAATCGATTGATAGATATGAGAGATATATTTACAGGGTCGATACGGTTCGACCAGCAGATGGGACAATTATTTTTGATTATTCGGAGGCATTTGTCGATGTATATGAATTGTTGACGGGGATCGAAGGGATTGATGTTTAACGAGGAGGGTAATGATGACAAAAATCAAACCACATTGGGTAAAATATAAAAACATGGGGGGGCCGCGCTATCTTGGCCGGAAAGAGGGCGGGAAGCGTATGCATGTTTACAATCCTCCTAAGCCGTGGGGAGTTTGGTCGCAGATAATCGGAGTGGTAGCTCGAAGCGAGGGGACTTTTGATACTGTCGTCATGTGTGACGAGACAGGTGTCACTTTTGGTTTTTTGCAATGGACATTTAAAAGTGGTCGTTTGCAGAAAATGCTTCAATCATTTAAGGCGATTCCATTTTATGATTTTTGCGACGAATCGGGAAGGGACGAGTCTCTTTTTGATGCGTGGTGTGAAGACAAAGATGGGGACCAGATTTTCAAACGGTTTAGTTTTGAGATTCATGGTGGCAAGTTTGTGCATCTTCCATCAATGAAGCAGTTGAATCCAAGAAATAAACAGCAGCGTAAGGCTATTGTGGATATTTGTATGGGAAGACGCACCCTGTTTGGTTCAAAAGAACAGAAGTTGTTTGCAAAGGATCTGTGTGGGGTGTTTGCTGAGTTAGGACAGCCACCAGAGATTCATGCGGCGCAAGTAGAGTATGCAAAAATGGAGTTTAAGCAAGCTCTCGATTATCGCAGGAAACCTCTCTTGTCTGTGGGGGGCACAATTAGACATTTGTTGCCCGACGACGTATGGGGCAGTCCGGTTCCGGCTGTTTTTTACAATCTGTTTCAGAATTCGCCTGGGGGCTCGTTTAGGTTGTTTAGTAATTCGTTGAAAGAGGCGATAAGAAAGGGAATTTTTGTTCAGAATTCTATCCATGGATATTTGGATATCAATCCGGGATGTACAGCAGAAGATTATCTGGAAATTATTTGGCGCAGACTGAACCGGAGTTCTTATGCTGATTGGGGCTTTAGATCAAAGCAGTATATTCAGAGTGGTGGCAAGAATCCGCCTCGAATTAAGAGGATAAAACCTGCCATTGAGGAATTTTACGGCATAGATCTGCCGTATATAAAGTGAGGATAATATGGGTCGTGATTCTTGGAGTCCACCTGAGCCTAAAAGGCTAAATATGTCGCCAGAGCGCAAAGCTATTACTCATAAGTTTGTGTTGCCAAACTCTCACAAGGAGATTGTGCCCAGGGGAGATGGAACGTATGAGGAGACACTTGTAGACGTCGAAGGTTACGTGACTGCCGGGGTATATCCTGATGGTCGGTTAGGAGAGGTATTTCTAACCATTGGGAAACAGGGAGGGCTTTGGAAAGTTTATGAGTGTTTAATGATAGCTGTTTCTGTGGGACTTCAATATGGTATTCCCCTGAGTGTCTTTGCTGAAAAGTTTGAACATCTTAAATTTGAGCCACGAGGAATGACTAAGAACAAGGATATTCCTATGGCACATTCAGTTGTAGATTATTTATTTAAGTGGTTGCAGATGAGATTTCCTGGAGGCGTGGCGATGGATATGGCAGATGTGAAGGAGGATGAAAACGATGGGTCTAGCGGATGCAAGAAAACAGATCAGCGAGGAGAGAGCGAGACGAGCGGGACATAGGTTGTTTGAATTTGTGAAGCAAAATCGAGCAACTGATATTAAAAAACCGATGCAGATAGGAGATACGTTTCGGGCGAGTAGCTTGCCATATCTGTGCGTGAGAGAAGAGATTTTGGCAAACAGGTATGACGTCATTCGTGTCAAGCATCAGCCAGTTGGACTTCAGATTACGTTTGATATTGGAAACCTCTTTCATAATTTGTATCGAGATTTCTATTTTGGTCCGATGGGAGAATGGGCCGGAGCTTGGAAGTGTCTACGCTGCGATTGGGACACTGACAAGGCGGGACTTTCATCTCCTCCTACTTTCAAGGCAAAGCTTACGTCGCCTGGAAAACTTGCGAAAATGCCAGAAGTCTGTGGGGGATGTGGGGCTCCATTTATTTTGCCCCCCAACGAAGACGACAATATGCAACTCTATGGGACATTCAAGGAGTGGTATATAGAGGACCGGAATATCGGACTACATGGACATCCAGATGGGTGGAGTTTGCGACATGGTTCGTCCCGAGTGTTGGTAGATTTGAAGAGCCACGGGGCTAATCGGTTTTCGTCTAGGAGGACTTTGCGAGAGGGCCATGATTTGCAAATCTGGGCCTATCAACATATGTGTGGAGATGATAGTGCTGAGGTTTGGTATATGAACAAGTCTCCATGGGGCGATTCGTTGAGTTTCCTTCGCGACATTGCTCCAAAGTTTGATAGGAAAAAGTTTGAAATGTTTGTTGTGAAGCCGTTGGAAAAGCTGATGAATGGTTTAGCTGGGGGAGCGCTTCCTGAGAGAGATTGTATCTCGCTGGACTGTCCACGAGCGAAGGAGTGCCAACTAGTGGATGTTTGTTTTGAACAATAATTTCTTGCAGGCCATGGATTTGTGTTGTATTGTGTGTGGGCATGAAAACCTAGATGTTGGCAAGGAAAGGATGAGAAGATAATGGTTCAGCGCAAAGACGTCGTGAAAACAATCAGAAATCTTAAGTTGCGACCTGTTAGAAAAGATGGAGTATTCTTGCTCTTGGATGAGATCGCTGGAGAGCAAACTTCTGGTGGGATCTATCTGCCTCCTGATACTCAGCAGGGGGAGGTTTATCGGTACGCGACGGTTATTAGTGTTGGGGATATGGTAGTAGATGTTGCACCGGGACATAGGGTGTTGGTGGGGAAGTATTATGGGCAAGAGATCAAACATGAAGATTCGTCGATCTGCAAGCTGGTTATGGTTTCTCAGGACCAGATTGCTGCAAAAATAGATTAGTTATGCGTGGGGTTGTGGGCCTAGATTTGTCATTGAGACGAACAGGGATGTGCTATATTCCTCCTGATTGGGATGGAAGCAGATTGGGACTGGTTACTACATCTATTCCGACAGAGCGTGAGAAGGCTGCGTATGGGAAGCCCCATATTTTGGCTCGAATTGAAAGTGAGCGACAGCTTATGATTGCAGACCAGGTTATTCGTTTTGTGAACAAGACGAAGGCCAGAGACGTTTGTGTGGAGAATTATGCGTTTTCTACGGTAAAAGACAAACAGGGCAGACCTGTTCAGTCGTCGTCAATTACGAAGCTGGGAGAATTGGGCGGATGTGTAAAAACACAAGTTCTGTTAGCGTGCAAAATACCTGTGGTGCCGATAGCTGGGAATACGGCACGCAAGTTTTTGACGGGTGGTTTAAAAAAAGGGGGGCAAAAGAAGCAAGTTGAAAGGTTTTTGAAGCAGCATGATATCTGGTTTGATAATGATGATGAAATGGACGGGTTTGTTGTGGGGTATTGTTGGTATGGCAAAATCAACAATATTTGCAGTCGATTCTTGCCGCAGGTTGAATTGAATTTTGGCAATAGTCCGGGGTAGGGAGAAATGCAGTGAGCAAGGGTACGAACGTTTGGCATGGTTCGGGCAATGTAGCGAGTGATGTGTTTTACGGAAAAACAAAGTCCGGTGATGATGCTTGCAATTTTAAGGTCGCTATTGAGCAGGCGCACAAGCCACTTCTATATGTCCGTATTAACGTATATGCAGGACATGTGGAAGTGTGCAGGAAGAGACAGTTGACCAAAGGAGACTATGTTGTTATCGACGGTGAATTGATGAATCGGCGCGGACAAAACGATACTTTAATCGAGGTGCGTTGCAAAGAGATTATTATCCGATAGCCAAGTAGGAGGCGAAGAGATGGGAACAAATGACAAAAATACCAATTTGAAAACGATAGAGGGCATTGTTCCTCATACTGGAAAAGAGCCCTATAGCGATCTGCGTAAGGCAGTTTTAGATCTCAGGGGGATGATTGATAAGTCCCGATGGGAATTAGCTGGGAATTTGTGGAAGATTCACGATGAAACAATCTATCGTCACTGGGGCTATATTAACTGGGACCAATACGTTGAGGTGGAGGTGGGCACCACGGTACGGACAACTCGATATTTGATTTCTATGTATGGTTGGTTTGTTCATGAGATTGGCAAGGAAATAGCAGATGACACGGAGCGAGAAAAGATGATCGAGGCAGTGCGCGAACTGGGATGGACAAAGGGACGGTGTTTGGTTGGGGTAGCCAATGTTGATAACGTCTATGATTGGATTGAAAAGGCGCAAAATATGTCTAGCGCAGACTTAGAGAATGAAACGAGAAAAGCATTAGCAGCCAAAGACGGGATCGATCCTGATTCGGTTGAGAAGATGAAGGTATTTAGTTGTGGCCGGGTCACAGAGGAGCAGCACGAGATTATTGAGCAGGCGTTGGAAATGGGCGAGGAAGCTCTGGGCAGCAAGAAAAAAGGTCATATTATCAGTATGATTTGCCAAGATTACGTGGCCACCAATATGGCTCAGAAGGGAGACCGGAACAGGGGGAAGTACCTGGATCGAATTGGTGCTCAATTTGGAGTAAAGCTTATTGCGGTAGATAAGGAGACAAACAAAGTCGTGCATGGAAAGGCTGTGCTCGATAAGATCCAAAAATAGGATGCGGAATAATCCGCAAGAAAGGACAGGGCAAAGATGACATTGATAGCTCTAAGCAAAATCGCAATTCCGAAAAACCTAAGAACCATTCCGGGCGTAGACGACTTGTTAGATACGCCGCTCGACAGGTTTCCCCAAGAGGATAGGGAAAGCATTCAGGAGCTTGCCGAGACTATTTCTGACCATGGGTTGCTTAACCCCATCACTGTGAAGGATATGGGTGGGGGAAAACAGTATCGTCTGATTGCTGGATATCGTCGATTCAAGGCGATGCAATTCTTGGGCAAGACGAGTATTGATGCAAAATCTATCAAGGGAAAAACAGAGGACGAGGCAGTTATTCAGCTTGTGGAGAATGTACATCGTAAAGATTTAAATCCTCTCGACATTGCTCGTAGCCTAGAAGAGCTTCGTCAAATCAAGGGAATTTCTAAACAGTCTAGTCTAGCCCTGTTGGCCAAGAAATCTCCAGGATGGGTGAGTCAGCACATGTCTTTGTTGAAGGCTGATCAAAAGGTTCAGAAGGCCGTCGCAGATGGAGAGATGGGGTTGGCTGCTGCTCGCCAGATCGCTGCATTACCCAAGACGGAACAGGCCGGAGCGGTAAAGGATGCCAAGAAAGAAGCAGTGGCAGCGGGAAAGAAGAAGGTTTCTACTAAGGGAGCCCGACGTCAAGCTCGTAGGCGCAAGAAGGGTGCGGCAGATAAGCAAGGGACGATCAAGCCGGTGAAGGAGCGTGAGAACGAGCAAAAGAAAGAATTGATTCTCGATTTCATCTCTCTTCATTGGGGAGATAGAACTCCGCCAGAGGGAGTGCAGACACAGTTGATGGATTTCTGGGATTTCCTGATGGAGCGCAACCGTCTCGTTATTAAACCGTAGAAAGCTATGCGAAGGCTTCTGTACGTCCCCCTGGTCGGCTCTACGTCGGTTGCCAGTAACGAGGGGTATAGGGAATTTTATGCTCTCACAGAGGCTCTGAGGGCTTCTGACGAGAAGGCGTTTTGGTATGTGGTAATACCTTCGTGGGTCACGGATGGGATTCGTGGCCATGATCGAATGCAGTATGTTTATCTGGAAGGCACTAGGGATGTCTCTGTGAATGACGTCGTTGGGTTTCCATCGTTTGAACTGGCTCAGTATTTTGCTCGACGGGGAGGGCGGTATATTGTCGATGGTGTGCTTACTAATTGTGTGCAGTTCTCGCTGTACTTGCAGCGGCTCTTGTCAGATCCGGCAGCAAAATTCTTGATGCCGGTTTTTGTGCGAGATCATGATGAAGATAGTGGCTCGATTGATGATTCCCCCTTTTCTTGGTTGATGTTGGCCATGAACTATATTGGTTGTTACACTGCAATTAGATCAAGGGCAGAGCGCAGGTTGATTTCCAGGTTTGTGAATCGCTATGCTAATCCATCTTTGGGGAAGCTGTTTGTTGAGCAGTCAATTTGGTGGCCACGGGGTTACGATATTGGGAAGTTTGATAGGTTGGTTGACGAAATGAAGCGACCGGTTCGCCCCATGATGTTTTGTGGTGGTGATTTCAGTAATGCGACGAGAAAAAAAAGAGAATTGGAGATAGGCAGATATTTGCTTGTGGCGGGGGCATCTGATGTTTCGGTGACGTCATGGTCGGCGCGTTATAAGATCGAGAATGCTTTGCCGAAGAAAGATTCTTCGTTTATTAAGTATATTAATGCTGGTGTTTCCAAGGATACATATTTGAGAGAAGTCGCTCGGTCTCAGTTTTTTGTCTCTACTATTGGTGAATACGATATCTTGGCCGGAGAAGAAGAGTTGAGTAGGTTGTTACTGGGACAGGTAGGCGTATTTCCATATATCGAGATGATACGAGAGAGGCTTGGAAAAAAGTATCCTTTTTATTACAATTCTGAAAATCAAGAAGAAGCCATGGCGATGGCTGCATGGGTCGTTGAAAATTATGGAGATGCAAAGGAACAAATAAAACCAATAATCGCTAGGCTGCGCAAAGAGCACAATCAGGACTGTACAGCTAAAAAAGCGTGGGAGCAGATCACAAAAAAAATAGATGAAACCTATGTTTTTCATCGGGTGCGTCCACGGGCTGAAGCCGACCATAAGAAACAGTCATTGTTTTTTGTTGTTTATAATTTGGCGAAAAAACTAGGAGACGAATTTTCCCTAGACGTCTTTTTGGATATTTTGGAGGAGCATGTTACCTGGTTAAAGCCTTGGAGCAAGAAGGGGACACTTAAAGAATTGGGCGAGGTATCGGCAGCATTGCCTACCCTGTATGATATTCGACAAATGCTAGACAATTTGGGGTGGGTAGATCAGTGTACAGGCGTCAATATCATGCTACGACGAGAGAGGGAGCCTTGGCCACAGACAAGTGAGATGCTGAAAGGAGAGTGTGATGTTCAAGAGACCTCCTAATTTGATCAAAGAAAGTGTTCCGCAACTTAGTGAAGAATTGAAAGAGTTGGGAGTTGAATTGTCAAAATCACTTCCAACATACGATGTGCCAGTCTCTCTGATTGAGCCTACAGCTTCGAATCCAAACGAAATGGATGATCCTACTTTCAATCGTCTCGTTGCTGAGATGGAAGCGACGGGCATGATCGATCCTATTCAGGTCGTGCCGTTTGAGGGTGGAAAGTTTCGCATCATTGGTGGCGAGCATAGGTGGCAGGGTGCCAAGGTACTTTCGTGGGAAAAAATACCCTGCAACATATTGACGGATGAAAGGTTTGTAGACGTCGATTTGCAAGAGCTTCTTATGGTCCGGCTCAATGTTATCAAGGGCAGGATCAATCCAGACAAGTTTACTAAGCTCTACGAAGATAAGGTGGAGAAATATGGGGCCGACCAACTACAGACATTGTTTGGTTATACATCGACAGATGCCTGGAAAAAGGTGACAAAAGGGGTTGAGCAGGCCCTGACCACTTCAGGGCTTGGCAGCAGTGGATTAGTGGGTGAGTTGAAAAAACGAACCAAGCAGATTCGCAGCATAGATGGGCTTGGAAGGGTGCTAAACCAGCTGTTTAAAAAATACGGATCGGATCTCAAACATAGTTTTATGATTTTTACATATGGCGGGAAGAGGCATTTGTATATCATGTTATCCGATGATGCCATGGGGGCTTTGGAAGAGATAATGGCGAAATGCCGCAAAGATGATCGGGACATCAATGACGTCTTGGTTGGTCTCTTTTCGAAGGAGCTTGGATCGGAAAATGTTAAGAAGGCAGATTGAGATTTTGTGTAAGACTGGCTATCCTGCAATAGTCAGAGTTCCAGAGTACCGTCGCAAACAGATGGCCAAGAAAAATATTATTGTCTCTGAATATGTCAGTGCTCAGGTTTTTTCTGTTCGTAGAAGTTTTCATGGTGGGCAATGCAACGTGCTAGTCCTTAATGAGGAGGGGATAAAGATTAAGGTGCTGGCAGGGAGTGTGATAAAATTGAGAGGTAGAGGGGATAATTTGCGAGAGTTGACAAAGAAAACGGTTGGTCATGTTCGTGATAAGAATAAATCTAATAAACATAAACAAATGGAGATAGAGCAGTGCGTCCTAAAGAGATTGGCGAAGTAGTTGCGTTTCGTATCGCAGGCAAAGTGGCGGAAAAAAGAGATGGAGTTATTACTGGAAGGTGGATTTCTTTTGAGGAAGGAGACGTCGGGAAGATTGTGGGGGTGCGATACATATCTGGAAATGGGCGAGATAGCGGGCAGAAGGTTTATGAAATAGTGTTACAGGGGGGGGTTATTCGCTTAAGATCCAACAATGTCTCTTTTATGCGAGACAGCGAGATTAGTATCCCATTTGATGCCTTAATGAAAGCAGATCCTGATGCTAGGGTAAGAGCAGAAGATTTAGATGTCGAGGGAGATCCAGAATATTGAGTGCTCAAATTATTCAGTTTCCTACTAGCAAGAGAATGCCTACACGGATAGCAGAGGAGCGTTTGGGTAATCTTATTATGTATAGATATCCAAGCCAGGAGCAAATAGGCGAAGATGTGTTTGAGTGGCTTGAGAGGAGGCTTTTGGATAGATGGGTAGTGAGAGGCTGGGAGCCAGTGAGAGAGGGCATTGTGAAGGCATTTAAGAGTGGCCATGTGCGTCACTTGATCAGTAGAGTTGTATTAAAAGATCCTCTTGTTGAGGGAAGGCCATATGTTGAGACATGCTGTAGCTTAGATCTGTACCCGGTCTTTAATTGGAACGTTAGGGGGACATTAGTAAAAAGAGAGCCTGTCACTGTTTTGAGCATGGATCAGTCGTCTTATTTCCGTCCTTGTAAACGATGCGCGATGCGGGAAGAGGAGAGGATTAGAGCCCTGATTCGGTAATGTCTGATGAAATTGAGCCTAGTGATATGTAAAGGATCGAGCGTAATAGAAGCGGCTGTATTATCTTGGAGCAAAGAATGTTGGCGAACGATATTACCAAAGCGTAAGCCGGACAAAAAGAAAGGGAATGAATTTTTCTGGTTTATTCCTGTGCAGCGTAGGCGGGTCTTTGGAATTCATGCAAATAAAATGTTAGAGAAATTTAATGAGAACAATTTGAGAAACCATGCTGAGGAAGAGCTGTTTGGTTTTTTTGCGCTGGTAGGATTAGGGAGTCGTTGGGTCATGGATGAGAGTGTTCGCTGGTTTTTGTTTTTGGGTGAGCGAGAACTAGTGCCAGGTGATACGTTATAGGAGGATGGGATGCCACTGCCAGATCATCTTAGAATTATGATGAGTTCGAGAAAAAGTGATTGGGAAACACCGCCAGAAATATTCAATATAGTGAACCAAATATTTGATTTTGATTTAGACGTCTGTGCTACCCAGGCAAACTCCAAAGTTCCAGATAATTTTATTTCGCCAGAACAAGATGCGTTCAAAGTGTCGTGGACGTTAAAGACCAGGGGGCGGTTGTCGACTAATAAACCAGCCACGTGCTGGATGAATCCCCCCTATGGGAAGCCAGAAATGCCATGCCTTGAGCCATGGGAAAAGTGCAAAAAGAAGAAATGCAAAGAACGAGGATTCCATATTAGCCAGCGTGTTCCTGGTATTGGGGACTGGGTTAAGAGAGCGTATGGGCAGAGTTTCTTGTGGAATTCGAAAGTGGTATGTTTATTACCGGCCCGAACAGACACGGATTGGTTTCAAACTGTTTGGACCTATGCTCAATTACTTTGTTTTATGCGGGGTCGATATAGGTTTGTGGGTGCCGAGTCAATGGCAACGTTTCCAAATGTGATAGCGGTTTTTTCATCGGCAGAATTAGACGAAGAAGTATTCGAAGGCATGACCGCTCTTGGAAATGTGATAGATTTTCGAGAAGGATCAGTTTTTCTTTACGCAGGAGGAAGATAATGTCAGACGTCAAAAATGTAATGTTGGAAATTGTAGAACCACGGATGGATCTTTTGACTCCCATTGCGGATATTGCAATGTACCCGAAACGTATCGAATTGGCGGGGAGAAACTGTTACAAAAGTGAGGGAAAAATTACCAAGGATTCGGCTGAGAGATTTGTTAAAATGATCATTAGGCGTGGTCATCATTCTGTTTTAGAACATTGTTCTATCACGGTGAAGTTTGTGGGGGATAGATCAATGAGCCATCAACTTGTGAGGCACAGGATCGCCGCATACTCGCAGGAGTCGCAGCGTTATTGTAACTATGGAAAGACTGATTCTCTCAAAGTGATTGTGCCTCAGAGCATTTATGATCCTAAATTTTTTCAGCCCAAATTTTCTATTGTTCTTGAAACGGATCAACGGACATCTTGTAGTAGGTTGATAATTCATAGGCCGGATGGAACAAAGGAAGCTTTGCCTGAGGGGTCAGCAGGATGGGTCTGGGCTTTTTCAACCATGACGTCTTATCGTGCCTATTTGGATCTTTTAGGGTTCAAGCTTAAGGCAGAGGATGCTCGAAGTGTTCTGCCCAATGCTACGAAGACCGAGGTGGTTACTACATATAATCTTCGACAATGGAGGCATTTTTTTGAGACGCGATGCGATAGGCATGCTCAGTGGCAAATTAGAGGATTAGCCCTATCCACATTAAGATTATTTCATGCCTATGCTCCGTGCCTGTTCAATGATTTGTATGAGAAATTTCATGGAGGAGATGATGAGTAAAAGAGATTGGAGCAAAATAGTCAACGAGCCAATGAGCACTATTGTGGGGCAGACAGGGGAATGGAGGAGGAGTAAAAAATTTGAGACGGGATGGGGCAATTTTGCTGAAAAATTGATGCTGATCGTGAGTGAGGCGGTAGAGGTGTTAGAGGCTCGTGGCAATATCGAAGCGTACAGTAAGATGATCCTGTTTTTTAAGGTAGGGGATATTCAAGAGACAGCTGAGGCGTTACAGAGCCACTTAAAAAACTACATTGAGGAGTGGGTAGATATCATGGTGCGAACGATAGAACTGATCGAGGCTTGTGGATTGTCAATAGATGAGTCTGCTCTATCTGCCGATATGCTCTTGTCAGGTATTAAGCCGTCTTTTCTGGTCGATGGAAGAGTCAGTTTGGATATGCTGCTACAGTCAATAGATGGGAGATTTCAGACTGTGGTAACAAATGCGAGTAGGGCCATGGAGGCATTCCGGGATGTCAAACTGGAAACAATAGATGACGACATTGTGCCTCTTAACGATACGCGATCCAAGGAGGCTGTTGAGGAAATCAATAGGAGATTAGGCCGCATCGTGATATCTTGTATTAGGGCGATTCGGGACATAGGAGAAAAGTGGCCGGAATGTTACGCTGAAAAAATGACCAAAAACGAACAAAGGGCCGAGAGGCACGGTCATGAGCGGTGAGAAATTTTGTTCTTTTTTTTGTTGATTTTTTCTAAATTTGTGTTATGTTAAGGATTAATTAACCCCTGCGAGAGCAGGAAGGAGGACAAAAATGGGAGTATTTGCAACAGTAGATCTCGACAATGTGGAGAGCGAGATCAAATTGTCCCAAGAGACTGTGCTGCGATTGCTGGACAACGAGGATCGAGCGCTCTCTCGGCTGGGGGAGGTCGAGACTATCGATGATCAGGCAGAGCGCCTGGACGAAATGGCGAAGCTCATCCTGGAGTGTGAGTCGATAGAGCTTTTGGCAAAAGAGCTGGGGGACATAGTAGGCAGGGCTAAAAAGCGCATGGTTCAGGTAAAGGACAAGGTGAAGGTGCAGGCGCTAACAGAGGTGGAGGGGCTCGGGGGTGAGTTTGAGGCCAAGGATTTCAAATTCAAGGTTCGGACAAATCCTGTCAGGGTAGTGGTGGACGATCTGAGTGTGGTGCCCAAAAAATATCGAAACGAGCCGAAGCCACTTCCGCCGTGGGAAGAGTGGGATGTGGACAAAAACATTGTCAAGGCAGCGTTGACACGGGAAAAGGTGCAGTCCATAGCGGGGGTGCATCTGGAACAGACAAACAGGATAGAAGTCAAGCCTCGCTAGGCTTTTTATTCGTCTTTGAGTGCCGGGAGCGAAAGTGCTTTTCTCTCTCGGCATTTTTTTATAAAAATGTTATGGATTTGTTTATGGGGAGATAGACGACGAGAACAAAAGGTGGGTCTTGGATGGGTAGGCGCAAGGGTGCAAAAAGTCTCAATGCTCGGCAATTAGAGTTTATGAAGGTATTGCATCGCACCGTTGCGGATGCAAATAGTCCTGCCTCTGTTAGTCAGATCAGAATCCATTTTAAAAAATCCGACAGTCGGGTTCGGTCGCATATTAAAGTTTTGATGCGGGCGGGATGGATACATTGTGTTGGCAAGGCAAAAGAGAAGAGATACGTTCCCTCAATGCTTTGGCTAGAGGAGATAGATGTCCACGAAGAGTATGATGAGGACGATCTTCCTTGTGTTGGGGGTTATTGTCAGACTCCTGGTTGCAATCAGATGGCACAAGATTTTTGGCGGAACGGATATTATTGCCGGACCTGTATTGTGGGGCATGACCTGGCCAGTGATATGCGAGATATTCGGGAACAGCACGAGGCGAGAATTTCTCCGGTGAGCAGTGCTGGGCAACTTCTGGATTATGTAACTCCGACTTTTGCTGAAGATTTAATAGAAGACGTCGAGCAGATCCGTTTGCCCAAGAGTAGACGCAAGCGAACGCAGAAAAAACAACCCATAAAGGGTAAAAAAAACGCCATATGAGCATGTGAACTTGCGTTCATTTCTGAGTAATTAATTCTTGCTTTATTTGCAGAATGTGATAGGGTCATTGCACACCTAGCGAGAGCTGGAAAGGGCATTGGTCATGTGGACGATACGACAAGTTTTTGAGCCGGGTGGGTTTTTTTCCAAACAACTTCCTGGCTATGAGCTGAGACAGCCGCAGATTGATCTGTCGTTGGCTATTGAGGGAGGCATATCCGAGGGTTATCATGTAGCAGCCGAGGGTCCATGTGGGAGTGGCAAAAGTTTGGCGTACCTTACGCCTGCGATTCGTCAAGTGCTAACGAGAAAGGCGGGGCCGCACAATGACGACAGGCCGGAGAGCAATCGGATAATTGTTGCCACGGCCAATATTGCGCTGCAGGAGCAGTTGGCTGAGAAGGATCTTCCTTTTTTACAAGAAGCGTTGCCGGACCCCTTTACGTTTGCGATGGTTAAGGGTCGTAATAATTATTTGTGCCAATACTCCCTGGATGAGTTTCGGAAAGATAAGGCTCAGGGTCTTTTGGAATTTGGCAAGAACGTGATGGATGTACCTGTTGAGAAAGTTTACCCGGTAATGTCCGAGGTGGAGCGGGCCATTTGTAAGTGGTCGAAAGAAACGAAGACTGGAGATAAAAGCGAGTTGACGTTTCAGCCCCCTTCTTATGTCTGGTCACAGTTCTCAGTGACAGCAGAAGAATGCACGGGAAGCACATGTGAGTTTTCTGATAAATGTTTTGCGAACAAAGCTCGCGGAGCGTTGCAACTCATGGATGTTATTGTGACCAATTATCACTTGCTTTTTGCTGCGATCAGGGTGCGCGAAGAGACTGGCATGGACATCGTTTTTCCCCCTTTTGACTATCTGATTTGTGACGAGGGTCATCGGGTTGCTGATATAGCTAGAGATTTTTTTGGTTGGACCATTTCTAGGTATACGATTACACGCTTATCGAACAAGCTGAGAAAAGGTGTTCAGTGGGGTTTTGCGACGGGGCAGTTGGGTGATTCTGAAAAATATCGAGAACTGGCCAGTACCATTGAGAGTCAGATGGATGCTTATTGGCGGGAGATGGATGCTTTCTATGGTGACAGTAAGGGTGCATTTCGAATCAGAGATCGAGACACTATTGGTGGAGCGGCGTTGGCTCAGACCCTTACGGATAGTAGCCGGGCCTTTGCTAATCTAAGAAAGCTACCCATTTCTGCCGATCACAAATCGGATCTGGAGAAGCAGGGGTTGCTCTGTATTAAGGTTGCAGAACAGATTCGTGAATGTCGAGACTTGGCAGACGACAATGGTGTGTACTATTTAGAGAAGTTTGGCCGGAGTCAAAAGTTGCGGCTGGTTAAGCGAAAACTGAAAGTTGCCGATCTATTGTGGGACGAAATGTTTATGAAGACACGTTCAACAATTGTCACGTCGGCTACTATGGCGATTGAGGGCGACTGTTCCTATGTGCGCGACGAGGTGGGCATGAAGAAGGGGCGGGAGATTGTGGTTGAGTCTCCGTTTGATTGGCGATCACAAGCGCGTATTCTCTTGAGTAAAAATGCTCCCGATCCGAAGTGCTCCGACTATGCGGAGCGTGTCTCTAAAAACATGGTTGCGATTATAGAGCAGGCAAAGGGGCGCACCTTGGGTTTGTTCACATCGTATAGGATGTTGAATTATGCGGCAGAATATTTACGGAAAGAGCTGCCGCAATTTACATTCCTGGTCCAAGGTGAGGCACCCCGAACCGCCCTGGTCGAAGAATTTCGATCTAATATTGATTCTGTCTTGCTCGGTACGGAATCATTTTGGCAAGGAGTAGATGTATCGGGAGAAGCATTGAGCTGCTTAGTGATTGACAAGATCCCTTTTCCAGCGCCGGGAGATCCTGTCTTGGATGCTTTGGGCGAGGCCGCAGGCAATGGGCAGGGATTTTGGAAAGTGTCGGTTCCGAGGGCGGTCTTGCAGTTTAGACAGGGTGTGGGGAGGTTGATACGGAGACGTGACGATAGGGGAGTTGTGGTGATCCTAGATAATAGGTTGGTTACCAAAGGGTATGGTTCGATTTTTGTTTCTAGCCTGCCCCGAATGACACGTCTCGGTGGCCTGAAGAGGAATGAGATTGCTCAATTCTTGGCCGAGAAGGATAAAAGCGAAGTGAACGTGAGTTCACCATGAAAAAGGAAGTAGAGCTGGCCCGGTTTGTTGTGTCAAATCTACAAGAGGCTCGATGGGAAGTATTTCAGGAGGTGAGTTGTGGAGAGGGACGGGCCGATATTGTGGCTAGGCTGGGGCCGTTAGTGAGGGTTGTTGAGACAAAACTGTCTCTGTCGTCAGCCCTGGTGGAACAGGCATATTGGTGGAGGCCATATGCGAACTATATCCATGTGGCAGTTCCGGTACAAAGGAGATCTCGCCAGACAAAGGGGCGGCATGTCATGAAGGTGTTGCTTGATCATCTCGGAATAGGACTCTTAGAGGTGAACGATTATGGAGGGGTCGTTGAGACGGTAAAGGCTCAGTTGCGACGAAAAATCTTTCCGCGACTAGGTGATGCGTTGTGTGACGAGTTCAAGATATGGGGTGAGGCGGGAAATGCGAACAATGAATATTATACGCCGTGGCGAGACACATGTAAGCGGTGGGCTCGGTACGTGAAGATGCACCCTGGATGTTCCCTAAAGAAAATCATGGATGAGTGTGGCCATCATTATCGTGCAGACTCTACGGCAAGATCATCGATGTCCCTCCATATACGGGAGGGCAGAGTTGGGGGTGTTAGGATCGAACGTGAGGGGCGCTTGATTCGACTATATCCTGATGAGACAGATGGGACAGATGAGAAAGGGGATGTATAGATGGAGAATAAAAATCAATGGTTTAGGGGTATTTGCAAGGCATGCCTATCTGACGTCATCTTAACACCCTCGCCTATTAAGGATTATCGCTGGAGGTGCTCTAATGCGACGTGTCGCTACCATCGAGATCCCTCTAGGGGAAACTACTATAGGCAGGATACAGCCGATGACGAGCATCCTGGATGGGTCTGGATGGAACATGAGCATCGGAGCCCCGAGATACATGGAGTCTCCTTCGAGTGCGAGAACTGCCTACATCTCAACTTTGTCTTTGGTGCAGATACCGTAGAAGAAGACATAGAGACGTGGCAGAAGCTATCGGGGGCGATTCGGGAGAAGTGGATGGATCATTCCAAAGAGATGAGGCCCCTCATTATGGAGGCACCGGGAAAAACGCAGGAAGAGAAAATTGCCCATATCGTTTGTCTCCTGGAACAACTCTCTCATATTCAACCAGAGATCCAAATGGCCATAGATTTACTGAGGGGGAAGAAGTGAGGGATAGGAAGATGAACACCCTGTGTGGCAGTCTCAGAAAAACCGCTCAAATGCTGATGTAGGTGGCCAACTATGACCGCAAAATATCCTGGTATTTTCATTACAGAACCATCCAACCTTACACCCCCAAAAGCTTCGCGATGCGAATTGCCATTTGACCCGTTGCGCGAAGCTTTGCAAATTTATGAGGTGCTTTATGGAGCATCTTGCGATATTTGTTTTGAAATTTTGAACGGTGCCGCTGGAATGACGATCTTTCACGCAGCACCGAACAGGGCCAGGGTGCTTATCAATCCAAATCTGCCTCTCATTTTTGTTGTTAGTGTGTTGATGCACGAATTGGCACACGTAGTTGTTGGGCCACACATCCCTTATGAAGAGGGTCACGGGGAGAAATGGCAGGATATCAACAAAAGGCTTTGTGAGGAGTACAATGCGCGGTTTCCTTTTACGATGATCAAAGCAGTTCCAACCGGAGACAACATAACAGATGAAATGGTTGAATTTGTACGTGAAGGTCGATTGTGGTGAATAGGCAACGATGACGGAACGGCCCCACTGGAGAGAATGCATGAGATTACAAATAGACAAACTACCCAAGGTCTTCGCGTGGTACGTGAACTTCAACTACGGCTACGTGAGCTACGACGACAAGGACGCCGCCAACTATGTCCGTTGCGTGCGGGGTTAAAGTGCGTGCGGGGTTAAAGGAGAAAACAAAATGATTCCGAAAGAAACGATTGAAGAGTGGAAGCTAGTGAAGAAAGCGGCGACTCCGGGGCCTTACGTTGAATTTTTTAGTCACGGTAAAGTAAGTGCTCTCATGCCTGCTGGCAGACCGGGTGAAATATGCTCTTTCGGTAAAGACGCTGTTGCCCCTAATAGAGACGCCAGGTTTTATCGTACCGCCTGTGACGCCGTACCGGCGTTGATTGAGGAGGTGGAACAGCTCCGCGCCCGCGTGGAGGAGCTGGAAGAACATGCAGCAGAACTCGATGAGTCGGTAGAGTACCATCGCGGACTCAAAGACAAATTAAAACAACAAAATGGGAAGCTCCGTGCCAAGTTAGACCGAATAAGAAAGATTGCCGACGGAAATAATTTTGGCAGCGTGGAGGGACTGGTGAAAGTCAAAGAGATTATCGACGAACCCGAGCTGCCGGAGGAGGAATAAAAATGGACATCTGTAAATGTGGCTCCGCAGCACTGAATGATCATCCGGAGAGCGGGCTTTGTGATAAATGCTATTGGAGGGAGCAGGCAAAAAAACTCCGCGCCCGCGTGGAGGAGCTGGAAGGCAAGAGCGGTCACTGGACCAAAGAACCGCCGACAAAAGAAGGTTGGTATTTTGTGCACGATGGAAGACCTAAAAGGCCCTTGTTTGCATGTGTTGATCGCCGAATCGGAGATAATGAGCTAATATTTAATTGCTTAGGCTGGGCTCATGATTGCAAATTGGACGGACAAACTATCATCAAATGGTGGTGGTCAGAACCCTTAGAACTACCCGGACCGCCGGAGGAGCAAAGCCATGCGGAAATATGACGGGATTTGTGATAAGTGCGGTCAACTTTCTGGGCCGCATGTGATTGATGGCCAATGGATGTGCCCAGATTGCACACAGGCGCTAGTCGACCAGCTTCGCGCCCGCGTGGAGAAGTTGAGGCGATACTTGGACGGGCGGGAGAAAGCAATTCTTGCCCGTATTGCCGCAGAGGAATTAGCTGGCAATACCGTTCAGGAGGATATGGAGAGAACAGCTCTTGCAGAAATACGAGAAATACAAACCTTGTTGCTATCCGAGTCGCTTCAAAGTGAAGGAGGTTAACAGATGAATCCAGAAATAAATAAATTCGAAATGTTAGATCCAATCGTAGAAGAGGACAACAAAAGACTTGAAAAAGAATTTGGAAGATTATTAAGGCCGAATGGTGAGCCAGTACCGAAGCACTGGTCTATTTTTCGAGTAGATGAAAATTATGTGATAAACAATTATACATTCCGATGTAAATACATCGGCGAGACATCAATATTGTTTGAGCCGATTGGAATTGTGGAGATTGGTAAAGAATAAGAGGAAACGAAATGAACACGCCGCAATTATTTGTTTGGGTGGGGTCGCCGGATGATAAATTGGATGTTATGCGCTATGTTAATGCAACAAACAAAGACATTCTGAATCAACCAGTTGTGCAAAACAAAATTGCTGAGTTAAAAGCCGAACGCGACGCCCTTCGCGCCCGCGTGGAGGAACTGGAGGAAAGATGAAAATTGATACACCTATATATATTATAAGTGGAGCTTTATGTATCGCGGCCATTATCTGGACGGGAATTAACTCTTTTCAATATGGGCGATTCCGGTACAAAGCAGATAAACTAATTGAGGCTATCGAGAAAGAGAGCGCGGAGATGCTGTCTCCCGAAGACATTGAGAAGATCATTAATGCAAAGATGAAACCTGCCGCGCTTCCAAACTCTTTCAATTGCTGTAATGCTTTCATTGAAATGTTTCATCAGAAGATACTTTGTGAAAAGGATCATAAGCAGGCATGTGAAAAATTGGAAGATGAGGATACCTACTGCCCCTCATGCAGTAGCCCAAATTATAAAGCATCTTTTTAGGAGCAACTGAAATGATATCGAAACAAAAGATTGAAGAGTTAATTGAGGCGATAGAAGATGGCCGAATATCTGTCAAGTCCGTCAATTATGAGCTTCCGCAAGATGATGATATTACAGTGGAGGAAGCATTTACATATAGAGTGTCGCGTATTGAGGAGATAGAACTACCCGAGCCTCCGAAGGAGGAATAAAAATGGACATCTG
>Ga0180438_10001715_pt1 | contig 38044 bp, 32 predicted proteins | sample SS_ome_12_FD_132455 | JGI IMG/M metagenome (GOLD analysis project Ga0180438, IMG submission 132455) | Hypersaline lake sediment archaeal communities from the Salton Sea, California, USA - SS_3_D_2 metaG | ecosystem: Environmental > Aquatic > Non-marine Saline and Alkaline > Hypersaline >... | reverse complement strand
GCACCGTCAGCGGAGCCGTGCTTACAGAAGACAGGGACGGCAACCCCGGCTCAGCCTACAGCTTCGACGGCGTTGACGACTACATCGACTTCGGCTCGTCAGACCTCGGCCTCACAGGGAGCAGCGAGTTGACGGTCTCGGTGTGGTTAAAGCCGGACAGCCCTACCAACTGGCACGGTACGCCGTTGGCATCGCATGCCTTTTACAGGCCGTACGGCATAAAGGTCCGGGGGCTGGGGTCGGCCCTGACAGCCCAATGCATCATAATGACTTCTGGCGGGGGAAATTACATCGATGCGGACAGCGGAGGAATCCTTGTCGGAAACTGGCATAACGTCGTATGCACCTATGACGGCACCACCACGTCCATATACGTTGACGGCGAGCTTAAGAATAGCGCAATCACATCCGGGACATTAACAACAGATGCTACCCCGGCCATTTTCGCTGGCGCAAACCCATACCCAACTCATTACTACAGCGGATCAATAGACGACATCATGGTGTGGAACAGGGCACTTAGCGCAGAAGAGATACAGGGACTGCAATAGCCACAAAGCATAACCCCAAGAAAACAAAAGCATTACCTGACCATATCGCTTATTTTTTCCAGGTTCTTGACCACGTATTTTTCCCTTTCAGGACCTTCAAGGATTATGGTGCCCCTCAGTCCCAGGGCCATTGAAGCCCTTATCAGGTATTCGAACTTCAGGTCTGACTGGTCAATCGGGAGCTGCCTTGTCATGCCCGAAGGTCCGTATGACACGCCGGAGAAAAGGAAATAGGCCTTGTCAGTCCAGCTGGTGCCGAGCTCCCTGCGCAGGGTCTGCATTATGCGGTCGAAGTCTGCCTGAGTCCTCAGCGAGCCGGAGCCCCTGGCGTGTATGTGCGCCCAGTTCACTATGGGCTCTGTGCCAGAGGTGCGCTTCACTATGTCAACCATGTCCTCGAACGATCCGACCTCCCTCATCCTTCCGGTATTCTCGACGCCTATCTTGGCACTGACCCTGAGGTTGGTGGTTATCTCGTTCAGCTTGTAGATGACCAGCTTAAGCGCCTGGTCCTGGGGCATGTTGGAGTAGAAGTTGGGCTGCACGATGAAAGCCCTTGCGTCCATTATGGACATCACGCTCGCAAAGGTGTTGAGCGTCTCGTCAGGCTGGTCCGGCAGCCGGTCATGCCTCAATGACAGTTCGATGTTGAACTTGCTGGCCAGCTCCCTTATCTTGAGCAGGTCGCCGTATTTTGCCTTGTAAAGGTCAGTGCTCGTGTATATGCCCGAGAACAGCTCCTTCGGCATCACGAACGCCCTGAGCCCCACCTTGTATAGCTCCCTCAGGGACTCGAGCACCTGGTCGGTGCTCCTTGCAAGCGGTATCTTGGACGTGCCATAGGCCACGCCCAGCCTCATGCCGAGCCGTTCCTGTATCTTCAGCACCTTCTTGCGTATCATCATTTCGTACATTTCATCACCAATTTACTTGTGAAATTTACAATGTCACTTATGAGTAGTAAATCCTCCTAGACCTAATTATATTCCCCCTTCCTATATATATTATTGACGCCTCACACTCAAAAAGGTTGTGAATCAGGATGTTAATACCGCTATTTTTATACCCGGAACCGCCAATTATAGATGAGAAGAAAGGTGACTTATGGCTGACTTCCTTCATGACACGTTCGTGCTACCTATCATGCAGAACGGGTGGTACAACCCCCTGAATACCATAGTTTACGGCATATTGCTGGTAATCGGGGTATATCTGGTGTTCAGGCTGCTCAGGAAGCTGAGCATAGGCATAGACAGGCGCTTCTTATACGCCATACTGCCTTTCATATTCTGGGGCTCGACCACGCGGGTGCTGCACGACGCCGCTTTCGCGGGCAGGCTGGCCACGCCCGGATTGAACGCCTTCTACAACTCCCCGCTTTTCCCAACCCCTGGCAGCTACCTCATAACGTTCGGGCTTGCCCTGCTCGTGCTGCTGGTATCCCTGCTCGTGCAGAAAGGCACAGGCGGAGCAAAGAAAAGGCTGCTCGGACTTGCTATCAGGCAGGGCGGCATACCGTACTGGAAGACAATGGCCGCTATAGGCGTGGTGCTGTGCGGGATAAACGTTTACATGCTGCCTTTCACAACAATAACTCCCCTGCTGCTCGTGCTTGGCTTCTGGCTGCTCTGGACAGGCCTGTTCCTTATCCTAGGTCGCTGGAAGGCGCTGACATGCCGGGTCAGCGCAATGAAGGGACTGCTGACGGGCCAGAACTTGGGCATACTGTCCGCGCACTTCCTTGACGCGGCTGCCACGTTCACTGCCCTGAGCTTCTTCGGGTACTGGGAGCAGCACGTGGTGCCCAACCTGTTCATACCGGTCTTCGGATCCATAAGCATGTTCTTCCTCAAGGCGGTCGTGGTGCTGCCGGTGCTCTGGGCAATAGACCGCTACGGCGAATCAGGCAATTTCAACAACTTCCTGAAGATAGTGGTGCTCATACTGGGGCTCGCGCCAGGACTGAGGGACGTAATAAGGCTCGTTGCTATGGTCTAGGCAATCAAATCAGCAAAACAAAATGTTGTCGAAACGGACAAGATTTGGCGGCTAATTTATATATATTAATTTTCTCCAATATAGAAGGCGGAAGCTTGGAGACAATTATGAACACGGTAAAGCAAGATTCGATTATCAATATACGTATAGCTTCTATGTTGGATGGTTTGCAAATCCATGGTCATAAAATATACGAACACCCCACGGATTATGACACGGCAATCCACAACCACCCTTTTTACAAGGAAATGAAAAAAAGAATGTTTGAAATAGCCAAAGAACGCCTTGATTTTAATTCCAGGATGATGGAATACGGCGCAGGCACGGGAAATCTTACCGCTGTAATGGCATGCCTGCCGTTCAAATATTTCCTGGTTACCGAGCCTGATGATATTTGCCTTAGATACCTGCAAGAAAAACTTGGTTCCAACCCAAGGCTGACATTTGATAAGAGGGATATTACTAATTTCAGCACTGAAGATCCGTTTGATGTCATAGTGTCCTGTGCTGTTGATCATCACGTACATCCTAGCAAAAAGACGAGATATCTGGAGATTATCCGTTCACAGTTAAAGTCTGGGGGGCTTTTCATAGCAGGTGAAGAGCTGCTTAACCCATTTGATGATGAGAATTCAAGGATAAGGGCGTTGTATGATTACCACGGAACTATTATCCGAATGGCCATAGAAGAGGGCCATTTTGACACAGCCCAGAGCGAGGCAATGGCACTTATGAATGGCATCGATGAATTCGATGAGTTCAAGATACCGACTAGTGTTTATTTTGATAATATAGAAAAAGCAGGTCTTGAGCTGCAGGACCCGGAAAAGATAGGACCGGACGACGGCCAGGAGCATGGTGTATATGTCGTTGTTGCAAAACGTCCTTAAGCGCCAGAGTTCAATCAAGGTCCTTCAGCACAATAAGCGTTTCCGTTCTTGACACCTCATTGATTTTCTGCAGATAACCCACGACGAAATTGTTCAATTCTTCTATATCTTTGACCCTTATCTTCAGCAAAACGTCCTTGAAGCCCGTTATTATAGCAGCCTCTTCAACGCAGGGATGCTTCTTTATTTTTTCCACTATGTCTTCAAGGTGCATATTCTCTTCTTTGAGTATGTCGTAGTTCGGCACGAAAAACGCATATGCAAGGACGTCCTTGCCGAGCTTCTTGTGGTTTATCTTTATGGTATACTTGTCTATTATGCCTTCGCTGCGAAGCTTCTTTATCCTGTAGTGCACTGTTGTTATCGGTATTAGGGTTTTTTTGGAAATCATTTGCGTTGAAAGTTTTGAATTCTCTCTGAGAACATCAAGAATTTTCATGTCCTTATCATCAAATGACGATTCCATATAGAATGTTTATTCCAGATACTTATAAATGTTTTGTGTTTTTCTACAGAATTATACAATAAAAACAAACGTATATTTATTAACCAAAAAACGGAATCTTTTATTGGGAGACCATACTGAATGCGCTACACATAATGGGTTGTGTATTTGTATGAAATGTCATATTTCAAAACAAATAACAAGCGACGAATTGGGTTTTTCCATAGCGATTAACCCAGAGTAGATAGGGGTGAAGTTTGAGAGAATTTTTATACTCGTTTCTATTGACTTCGTGTTTTGTCCCTATTTGATTTATTCCGTTTGCCAAGACAACTGGCTGTCTTACGTGTGTCTTTCCTGTCTTGGCAATGAACGTATAATGTAACCCAGTGTGCGGAATTCTCACCGCCAGACTAAAGGAGAAAAAAAATGGAATGGAAAACACCAAACCGAAAAGCAGCTGCTACTGTAATGACCATCGCATTAATTCTGTCCGGTTGCAGCGAAAAGAAAGACCAAAAACCAAAAACCACTTCGGTGGATACAGTTAACGGGTCATCGGATAAACCCGGCGTTAGCATAAGGAACGAATGTATTGTAAATGAGTTCGGCGTTCGCGTCAAGGGTGTTGTGAAAAAAGAAGGCGTGCAATGCTTCAGTGATTGGAAAGGATCTGTAAACGGCAAGACAGCAGAATATTTCCATCCGTATTTCGTCTTTGATGTGCGCCCCAGGGGCTCTGATAATCCGGACATGTATCTAATAGGCACGCTTCCGAATCGCGGCAGCATAATAGGATGGATACAGGCAAAGGATTTCCAGGAATGGAGCCACAGGGTGGCGCTTAAAATGAAAAAGGAAGACGATGGACTGCCGACAAGGATGTATGTGTTCAGGAATTCCGAAGACCTCATAAAGTGGAAAACTGCAATGATGAGGGGCGAAGAGCCTTCGGTAAATCCCATTGCCCAGACACCGGACGAGTTCTATTCCGAGACGCTGATGCCTTGGCCGATAATCGAGAAGAAGAATGCCGTTATAGAGGGCAAGCATTTCGACCTTTACAGGATTGCCTTCCTTGGTTCTGTCAAGGAAGGAAGCAACCCTCTGGATCTCAGCGCTTTCACTTCCGAGAGCCAGGATAACAGCGGGAACGAGGAATACCGCCAGACCATACGCGAAGCCGTGAAGAAGCTTGACGTTGTCTTTGTAATCGACGTTACCGGCTCCATGTCGTCCGTGATTGAGGCGGCCAAATCAGCAGCAAAGCGCATCGCTGGCGGCGTTTCAACAAGACTCAAATCCGTCCTTCCCCAGCTCGGGTTCGAGCCTGACATAGCATTCGGTATGGTTGCTTACAGGGATTTCAGCGACGGCAAGCCATACAAGATATACCCGTTGGTAGACGACATCAACAAGTTCAACTCTCTCGTAAGCCCGGTCAGTGCGACTGGCGGCGGCGACGAGAGAGAAGCCGTGTACGAGGGGGTGAACGCAGCGATTGATGAAATCAAGTGGCGCGGGGTGCTGCAATGGGGAAGAGCGGGACTGTCAACCCGCATGATCGTGCTTCTCGGCGACCATTCGGCCCACGAGCCAAGTGAAGGAAGCAGTTACAAGGTTAGCGAAAGCGATCTGGTCAAAAAAGCCAGGACGCTGAAAAAGAACATAACGATATTCAGCATATGCTGCAATTCCGGCGGAAGCGAGTCTGAAAGGGAAAGACACTACGGCCAGTTTTCCAGGCTTGCAGAAAAGACCGGAGGCACCTGTTATAACCTTAACCAGGCCGATGCTGTGATAAGCAGGATTGAGCACATGGTTACCGGTAAACTGAGCAATGAAGTGAACCAGTTCGTTAAGTTCGAAGAAGCTATTGAGCTTGGCACCGAAGAAGAGCTTGTCGCTGAAGAGAAGATTTCATACCAGAGGTATACGGTGCTCATGGAAATCCTTGACGCCGCCGGCGTTGAAATCGACAGGCTCAGGCCGGACGTGCCGGCTTTTTCAACCGGCTGGGTCGTCAGCGAATATGCCGGCACAGAGGTCGCGCAAAAGGAGGTGTATGCCTCAAGGGAAGAGGTATCAAAGCTGATGAGCGAGCTTGATTTTCTCAGGGACGTGCTCATCAAGAAACCGGACACCGTGGCAGAGATCAAGAAAAAGCTGCTTGACATGCGGCTCGGCGAAGAATCGTTTTTCTGGCCCGATGAAGAATGGCCAACCGACATGGAGACCCAGCTTATTTCGAGGTTCCTGCCGGTAACCAAGAACAGCATACTGAAGAAGACACGGGACCAGATATACAGCATGGACGAGTTTGAAAGATCCAACTGGATCGAAGAGGTCGGTAAATGTGTTGCAGGTCTCGGACAACAGAAAGGGGACAAGAGCCGGTTCCCATGGACACAAGAATACGGCTGGCTGTTAGAAGCCATCCTACTGTAGTTCTTGTAATAATTTTATGTCAAAGGCGCCTGGCAGAACCAGGCGCCTTTTGGAAAGGAGTGATATCTTATGTTCAGCAGATACATTTACAAACTGGACAACGTGTGCAAGACGTACCCAAGCTCGGGCAACGACGTTGTGGCTCTTAACGACGTCAGCATAAGAATCCCGGCACATAGGGTGGTCGGGATAATAGGAACCTCGGGCATGGGCAAAACCACACTGCTTAACATATTGGGAGGAATTGACAAGCCCGACGAAGGCACTGTTCTTTTCAATAATAATGAAATCCCTTTCTGGAACTCAGGGTTCATGAACGATTTCAGAAAAGTTGTGGTTTCCTGGGCATTCCAGGAGCTGTATCTTATCAACCACATGAACGTCTGGCACAACGTTGCGCTTCCGCTCGTGATTAATGGCAAATCCTGGAGTGATTGCAAGGAAACCGCTATCGAATTGCTGATTGACCTGGGCCTGGTTGACAAATATAAGAGCAAGCCCAGTCAATTGTCGGGCGGGGAGAAGCAGCGCGTTGCCATTGCAATGGCAATTGCAAAAAAAGCAAAGGTTCTGCTGGCCGACGAGCCGACAGGCAACCTTGACATGGAAACAGGAAACAACGTAATGAAACACATCGTTAACTGCTGCGAACGCAGAAATATTACAGTTATCATGGTCACCCATGACAGGAGCATTGTGAAACAGTACTGCGATGCTGTTTTTATGTTCCGTGACACGGGTGTCATAGAAAGGATTAGAAACCGATGAGCAAGGAAAGATATAACATAGGAACTGCGCAGTGCATGTGGATGGTGTTTTCTTCGGTTTTTGAAAGGCATCGGTTCTTTTCAACCGTACTCATCATATTCCTGATAGCCTTGGTGTCAGTGTACATCATGGTTTTGGGCTATTACGGAATATGCATCAAATCGAGTGCAGCGATGATGGTTGAGCAGGCGGTGCCTGAGAAGATAGTGGCAGAAGTGCCGGACTACATGCTCAATGAAAAATCAATGATGTTCAACAAGGAGAAAAAGGCTTTAATCAAGGACAAACTTAATGCAAAGATAGTTTTCGAGGACGTGAGGCTGGGGGTATACCTCAGCATACCAGGCGAAAGGAAGGTTTATTCAATACCCTCTTCGACCGTTCCGGGTGACCCCATACTCGAAGCCCCCGAGCTCAGGTGGGGAAAGGGCATGATGTCGGACGATTCAACCGAGATAGTCGTTTCCGAACACCTCCTCGAGAAGCTCACAGGCGGACCCATTGATTATGACAATATTCCGCCTCGCATATCATTGTCAATCGAGCGGAACAGCGGCACGGCCTCCCATCAGAAGTTCGAGCGGGCATACAAGCTCGTTGGAATAAAGAGGAATGCCGAGGGCGACATGAAGGAAGAGTCTTACGTGCCGCTGATGCAGATGATGTGGATTGACATGTGGTGCAGCAATGCGCCGATAGACAATGTTCCTGAATCGGGCGGAAGAATACCGGTGCCGGAGCTTTCATACAATTCTGCCAGGGTATTCGTCAAGGATTCCCTTGGCGAGAAAGCTGTCACCGAAAACGCGAGCCGATACGGCATAAAGCTTGAAAAGGTAAGCACATTCAAAGAGGAATATACTGACGGGCCGCCGTGGATCATCATCTCCGCCAAGGGCGAATCCATTTCAAACCACGATGGCGATAATATCATCAACTCCATGAAAAGGATCGGCATCAAGGACAACACAGTGATATTTGCCCGCAACGTCAACGCAAAGGTCCTCACTGGAAGCACGATAGTGGACGCGAAGATAAAGGCCATCAGCATTCCGGAGAGCAGGCTGGCCGGCTTTTCAGAAGAACTCGCACCCATTGGTGAAAACGGCAGCATGCTTATATCCAGGGGTTTTGCAGCGAAGATAAACGATTCCATGCTCAAGGGTGCCACGTCCAGCATCATTCTTGGCGATTCAAAGGTCAAACACAGAATGGACATAGCAGGCGTGCTGGATGAGAACATAGGCTTTGGCAGCTGCGATATCTTTTGCAGCAGCGACACGCTCATGGAAATGCTGACGCGTTTCAGTACCGAGCCGTGCTGTGTTGTATGGACGCCTGACCCGGCGGCATTATCGGGAATCGAGAAGGTCTGCAAAGGCATAAAATACCTGCCGGCATGGAAAAGCGTGAGGTTTTATAACACATCAGGACACATCATGTCCGACCAAAGGACGTTCCTTAAGACGATTCTTGGCATAGGAAAACAGAAGGTTGTCACCAGATTCATGGATGATCAGACGTTTTGGTTTCTGGCAGGAAGGAATGCCGGCAGCGAAGATTCGATTCCGGCGATCTTTACGGTCAACATGGAAAACAATGAACCCCATTTCGCATACGATGACCTTTTCAGTGGATGGATAAAGAAACATGATGTATGCATACTGAACATACTGGTAGGTAGCAATGACGAGATATGGTTTCCTGAATCCATTATACAGCGTTTCGGATTAAAGGTGCCTGAGGAAAGGGGAATAACGTTCGTTCCAGGCGACAGCCGGTACAGCAACGTGATATTCAATGAACCTGAAAGCCGATTTGAAACCCATTCCTTCATTACAATCCTGGAAGGGGGCAGGGAGGAAGTTGAGAGTATCCTTAGAAAGGAAATCGATCCATATCCACTTGTTATGGAAATCATGGAGTTCGAGGCCGTGCCCGAGGCGGACGTTAGGGTCGGTTCCAAGAAGCTGAAAAAGGGCATTCTACTCTGCGAAGACCCCAACATTGGCGGGCTTCCCTTTGACTGGGCCAAGAAAGCCGGTTCCCTGAACGAGTTTGATGTAATAGTCAACCATGAGGTTTTCCCTTCTGCTTTGCACATGAGATTCGCAGAAATCATGGGAACACGCATGCCGATAGTCAGGGCATTTGGGCCCTTTCCAAGCGAAAACTATGTCTTTGCCCGGAAAGCCCGCATTGAGCAGATGTCTGGTTCCGTTAGCATGTCAAACCCGGGAAAGGGCCTGACAAAAAAGGTCATGGAAGTTTCAATCCCCAGTCTAAGGCACTTCGACGTAATAAAGGCCCCTATGGTCAGGTTTAATGTTACGCCGCCCATAACAAAGAGTCGTTCCATAACCTGTTACAACGTGAAGAACAACGACCCCAATAAGACGTTTTTTGACAAAAGGCTGCTGCCGGTACTTCAGAACGATATCATGTTCCGAAGCGTTACCCCGAACATACTTACTGAGGCACGCATCGACGGGCTTGAAAAAAGCGCAGTGAGCCTGATTGGAAGCACCCATGCTGACATGACCAGGAACATGTGCACCATCACGCGCGGCGAATGGCTTTCAGGGGGAGCCAGGCAGCAGGTCGTTCTTCCGGAAGATTTCCTCAAAGCCTCTGGCCTGCTCGGCAAGGGCGGCGTATCACCGGGCACGCTGCTGACGCTTTGTTTTGAGAAAAAAGTGAAGCGGTCTGTCGAAGAGCCCGTATTGAAGATGAGGTTCGAGGTTAAGGGGATTGTTTCAGGCAGCACCGGATTCATCCCAACGGACATCGCGAAGAAGATTTCCCTCTGGCAGGCAGGTGAAATATCATACAACACCCATACAGGCGAATTCGCCCAGCCGGAGAGCCTTTATGAAAGCAGGGGGCACCTCAGATGCAACATCATTATGAACAGCGCAGACGAGGTGCAGCATGCCGTAACGGCCCTGAAAAGCATGGGTTATGAAACCGAGGACTTCCTCGGCAGCAGGGAAGAAATCAGGAAGCTCGGGGTGTCCATACTCACGCTTGTAACGCTGTTCGTATCCGGGATAGTGATCAGCGGGACAATGACAGTCCTTTTCACCACATGGATGAACACGAAAACGTACAGCTATGAGATAGGCATCCTGCTCGCTCACGGCATGGAGAAAAAGAAGGTCGTATACATGTACCTGATTCGCGGGTTTTTCCTGGGAATCTGCGCAGCAACTCTGGGATTCCTTTTCTCTGTGATGATGGTCCCGAGCATCAGTTCGCTGCTGTCGCGTGTGCACATAACAATAAACGAGGTCACTGAAGTTCCCATCTATGACACGAAATTTCTCTGGCTTCACTGTGTTTCGTTGCTGGTTTGCGTGCTCTCCTCTGAAATTGGCGTGCTGTTTTCAGCAATAGGAGCCTGCACACAGCCGATACGTTCGTTGCTCTCAAGAAGGGAGTAATCAACAGAAAGGAGATCTATTATGAATTCAAAAAATTCAAAAAATAAAGAAAGAAAGCCGATAATCGGCGCCAAACAGAAGCAGCCCACGGGCCTTTTCGCCAAGATACTGCTTGTGGTCGCTGTCCTTGTTATTGGCTCTGCGGTTGGCTTGTTTGCCGAGTTCAGGTTTGGCATTACGGAGAAAGTGCTCCGCCATGTCGGTGTCTATGATTCAATGGAAATCAACCTGGACGAGTATATCGCATATTCCTGGCTAAAAGACGTACGGGACACCAGGAATGACTGGGAGAGCAGCAGAAAGTCAATCAACGGCAAACTCCTCATCGAAGAGAATTCCATGAAGAACCTGGTTAACGTGAGGAAAGAGGACCCCGATTCAGATACCTGTTTAAGGGTGAAAAAACGAATAGATAACCTTAAAAAACAGGTCAGGCAGCTCGATGTTTTCATTTCAGACCTTACCCCCATGGAATCAGGCCTGGTCAGGGTCATTGACGAAATAAGGACGAACGGCGAAGTCAAGAGAAGTCCCGAGACCATTGCGCTCAAGAAATCCGTGGAGTTCTTCCTGACATGCAAAAACACCGAAGACCCGTTCAGCATACCGGCCGAGGACTGGGAAAAGGAGCTCAGTCGGATACGCTCATCCCGGGGCCATGACGAGAAAGCGCTTGCAGCCGAAGGCGCGGATAGCGTTACCGGCTCGCTCCCGGCAAGCACGGAGAAAGTGAAGGTGCCCTGATGAGCAGAAAACGCAAAAGTTCAATTCTGGGGCGCCCTCCAAGAAGCAAATGGGGACGCATGGGCTGGAACCTGGGCGAGTTCCCCCGGGGCCTAGCCCATTCCTTTGTGAGATGGGCGGGAGACATTATCAGCATGATTGTCTGGCTCGGGAGGCAGGCGTTCAATGTAGTATCATACTGCGCTGCCAAAAACAAAGCCCACAAAAAGGCGCTTGCCAGCCATAAACCCAGAATACGAACCATAACAGCGGCAGAGCCCATGTTCATACCGGTTGATAAAAACACCATCAGGAAAGTGAGTTTAGATGACGTAATCGGCCTTGGTGATGCCAAAGAAGAAATAAATGAAATGGCAATAAAGCCGGTAGATTTTGCCGATAAGGCCAAGCAATTGAATATAGTGGAAGGCGGGGGCATAATCCTCGTGGGCCCGAAAGGCAACGGCAAGAGCCTGCTGGCAATAGCCACTGCAAACAGCCTGCTAGCAGCAGCCGCTGCAAATGGGGTCGATATGGTTGTTTTCGAGATAACCGCGGCTGACATAATCAGAAGAAGCCAGGCGGCATGTGCCAACCGTGTTCGCGAGCTTTTCAGGACCGTGAGAATGTTCGAGCGGGTTGTGTTAATAATCAACGAATTCGATGGCTTAACTAATGAGAAATCACCAATCCAACGATCGTTCAATACACAGTTCCTGAATGAGACTGATGGCTTCTTGGAAATAAGCAGGAACAACAAGATGCTCATGATGATTGGCACGTCAAACAGTCCAAAATTGATTCCGGATGCTGTAAATAGGCCGGGCAGGATTAACAAGATGATTTTTGTCGGGCTTCCTGACATGGATGCGCGAAAGAGCATACTGATTAAGGCCATGGAAGATGTGTCGGTGTCTGATGATATCGATTATGAACGGATTGCCTCTGAGACGAGGCTTTTCTCTTGTGCAGACCTGGTAAATGAGCTTGTGCAAGCGGCCAGGCGACATGATGGTTATGCAAGAAGCGTAAAACTGCCGAAGAACCAGGTTCATCCGGTCTGCATGGCTGACTTCACTGCCGCACTGGCAAAAACCAAGCCCAGCACCACTGCCGAGGAGCTTGCCATCTGGTATCCCGACGGCAGGCTCGAAAAACTTACTTAGAAGGGGGTGAATCAAGCCATTACCCCCTTCATTCTTTTTTGATGAAAGGAGGCATACAATGTCTGCAAAACAAAAATATATTATTCTAATAGCCCTTTCATTGCTGGTACTAACAGCTCCGTTTTACATGAGCTCTGTTATTGGCAAGAACGGGCAGCAGTCCAGCAACCAGCAGCAGGGCAATCCCGGAATACCCAGCCAGGAAGACATAGCAAGAACATTGATGGAGCTGATGCTGGAGAAAAGCAGTGACAGAACGATAGTTGACAGCGCCTGCGCTTCGATAAGGAGAATGGATGAGGCAGTCGCAATTGAATGCCTTTGCAGGTGGTTTGCAAGCGAAAGAACCCCCGATAGCATCAAGTGCCGCCTGCTCGAGACCGCGATGGAGATTTATCTGCGTGACGCAGAAAAGCCGGACGGTCTGGAGAAACAGCTCCTTGACAGCGTCTTATCCGAATTCGACAGGCTCAGGGGCGGCAAGTACAGCAGCAGGGACGGAAGCATGAAGCTGGCCGTTGCACTGATAAACTCCCTTGGAGACATCGGAGCGCGATACAGGGGACCCGAAATGCCCGGCGGCATTATCGAACGACTGATGGCAGCAGCAAATGAAAAGTACCTGCGCAGGGCGTCACTCCAATCAATGGGCAAAATCGGGCCGGCATCGACTCCAGCAATACCGATGCTGGTTAACATAGCTTTGTCAGACCGTGATTGCGGCTACAATGCCTTGAGCGTTATCGGATCAATCGGCCCGAACGCGATAGCGGCTAAGCCGGTCCTTGAGGCCCTGATGGCCAAATGGAATACTGACTGGAAGAAATCCATTGTTGCGGCAAGGTCGCACCTGCTTGTTTGCCCGAGCGACAGGACCCCGGTCAAGAAGATAATGGATTCTCTTTTGTCAAATACAAGAGGGGAGCCTGACTTTGCAGTGGAAACCCTTGTATGGCTGGGCGAACATGTTGAAGATGAGCTTGAAGCAGAGAGAAACAGGATAAACCAGGCCCATCAGGGCCAGGGGCATATCAGCGCCCCTGACAAGACCATGCTATCCTATATCAACACTATTCTTGAAAGGATAGAGGAGAACAAGCTGAGCGCGGCAGCCCAAGAAAAACAGCAAGAAGGGGGTGTTCAGAATGGTAAATGAAAAGGCTTTCATTCTCATGCTCTTGCTTTTCCTGGTTGCGTTGAAGCTGTGGCGGACGGCCTTTGCTTACCCGCTGAGGCTTGCAGTGACCCTCTTCCATGAGACAGGTCACCTCTTGGGCGCTGTTGCTACAGGAGGTATATTGTTTGGCATGGAAGTAAATGCAGAAGACCTCAGCGGGAGAGCCTTAAAGTTTGAAGGCAGCAAAAAGGCGAGAACGGTGGGAACCAACATGGGCTATCTGGGAAGCATCGGGTTCGGGTTGCTGATATACATGATTCCCTTTACCCGGTTATCAGGTGCATCCCTGTTAATAACAGGGATTCTGATACTGCTGGTGACCCTTGCATGGGTGAAGGAAACGGCCAAAGGAATAGCGTATTGCATGCTGCTGGGCGCTGCATTGATAATCATGCATTTCATGCTTTCAGCAACTACAGCAGCTTACGCGACCATGTTCATCGGCATATGCATCGCGCTTTACTCCTTCCTCGAAATTGACAGGTGCGATTCAGATGCTCATTCACTCTCCTGTGACACGCACATACCCGCCTTCCTATGGAAGGGGTTGTGGTTGTTTTCGTCAGGGCTGGTGTTCGCGCTAATGGCGTACATGGCCCTGTACTGCATGGGATGATTGAACAAGCAATCAACAGCGAAAAACAGCCAATCACGGATGAAAACCCGGGCCTGTATACCTGTTCAAGTAAACATGGATTAAGATTATATACGCGCCGCAGGAAGAATAAAGCGCAATTCATGTTCATAAAATCAACCAATATCAATCCTCGGGGGAGCCAATTCGTTGACTTTCGCTAAGAAAGTATTTTTGAATTGTGCCAGTTCTTTCTACAGCTCCCCATAAATCCGGATTCTGGTTGGCTGTAAATTTACGTGTTTGGCCCGCGTCTTTGGCGGGTCCTTGGTTTTTCTTCTTCGTCTTGGGTGAAAGGAGGTGATATCAATGTGAAGAAGAAAGGTTTTTTTTGGACGGCGTTCATAAAGTTCAAGGGATTGCTGGAATACGCGAACGCCTGGCTGGATGACATTGTTTTCAACACGCCGGGAACAGACACCCCGCTGGACCGCAAGGTCCTTTCGATTTTTCGCGGCGGCTTCATAAAGCCACCGAGAAGAAAGCCCAAAACAGGGTCATTTATTGATGACATTTGGAACAGGCTTGTTTACACGGTCCATAAATGGCTTTACATCCTGATAACCAAGACGTTCTATGACGGAAAAGGCGTCATGACATCTTCGGGTGTAAGGGTAAGGAGCAGGTCAGAAAGGACGATAGCGGATTTTCTCGATTCGCGGTGCATAACATGGAGGTACGAGCAGAAGATGTGCCTCGGCAAAAGGAACGCGCTGCCGGACTTTTTCCTTCCAAGGGATGGAAAGGTTGTCATTGAGTACTGGGGAATGATTCATTTACCGCGGTACAGTAGAAGCAAGGAAAGGAAAATGAAGCTGTACAAGGAAAACAACATAGTCGTTGTTTCCATATTCCCATCTGACATGAAAAACCCCGAAACGTCCATACCAAGGTGTTACCTGAGGGACACGGGGAAACCCATGCCGGATTACTCGGCCAAAAAGCGGCGCTAGGTTGAAGCAATGCCAAAACAATAATTTCAATGTGGACTCACGTTTAATAATGTTTTAAAGTTCTTCTTAACCGCAAAGTCAGACCAGCCTCTCTGTGGACTGTCTGGCGTGAGTCTCGGGTGGAAAGGAGAGTATTCTGAAAAGCCCCAAACAGATAAGGAAGCGGGAATGCTGAGAAGACTTGCACACAATTAAAGGAATATGAAAATGTTAGGAAAAACGGTAAAAATAATCGCTGTTGTAGTTTTGATTGTTCTGGTTATCGCGCTCGTGGTTCCTGGAGCAGCTTCACATCTCAAGACATCCAGCGTACGAGCCGGTCAGTTTATTGACAGAAAGGTTTCAATAGAGCAGCTGATCGAGCGGGCAAGGGTCGAGCTCAGGGAAGCGCAAAATGAGCTGAAGAAGCACACATACGACAAGATCAATCTGGAGGTCAGCCTCGAGAATCTTGAAAGCGACAAAGAATCGCTTGAAGCCCGTATGGATGTTGAGATGCGCAAGCTCAAGATTGCGAAGTCCGTTATCGAGGTCAACAAAGACCACGAAAAGACTGACATGGTTGTTGTTGGTGATAACGAATACCAACTCGCAAAGATTCTGCAGGATGCGGAAAACCGCATGAACAGAATTGACAGGATTAGCGAGCGGCTGAGCAAGACCCAGATTATGGTTGCAAGCCACAAGAACGTCCTCGCGCAGTTGAACGAGAACATATCCAACGCGCAGGAAATAATCAGGGAAAGGGCCGCTGACATCGAACGGGCTGAAGGTGAACTGGCTGCCTTGCAGAGCGAGAAGAAAAGCCTTGAGATGCTGGCGAAGATAACCAGTTTCACCAACATACTTGGTCCTGAAAGCGGCGTAACCAACGCATTCAATGCTATTGAAGAGCGTAAGGCCCGGCTTGAAGCCGATATCCAGGTGCTCAGGGAACAGGTCATACCGGGATCGGGCGGCAAGGACATCGTCGAGTATGAGCTGCCTGGTTCAAGCATCATTGACAGGTTAGGCAATTACTTCCCGGGTAGCAGTCCTGAAATCAGCAGCGAAGAGGTATCAGATTTGTCGTTGAACTAATTATTATATAATTTTTGGTTACAACGGCAATAGCTGGTGAATGAGAAAAGGCGGGAAAGCGGTGAATGCTTAAAATGAACCGTGAACCCAATTGGGGCCTTCTCGAAGGTACCGTGCAGGCTGCACCTGCCATTACGGGTGATAAGGTTCTGTCACAAATGAACCCCAAAAATTCCCGCCTTTCTCCTCTTTCTGTCAATTTAAAGAGATATATTTCACGCCTGCGAGAGTTTTTGAAGCAACACATTATAATTGATAGTAACTTCTCTATAGTGACAAATAACGATAGGTTTATAAAGCTTTCGGTCATATTTTAATTATCCCCCCAACAGGCGCCGTATGTTGTTCCGGCAACGGGACAACAGGCAGTTGTCGCAAGGCAGGTGTTGGCGCCTGTTCCTGCTCACAGGTTTTGCGCCTGCACTGGTGCAGGCACAATGCCATCACAAGATATGTAATCTCTCCGGGGGCACAAATGTCAGCAACGGTTTCATTCTCCGGGGGGCTTGTCATATCATCACTGGCAGGTAACGGGCCAGACCATTGCCGCCAATCAAATGATCATGCTCACATAAACATCACAGATCAACACCCTTGAAATAAAGGCCTCGGACTTTTCCGAACGGAAAGTTCGTTGAAAACCTGAAAAAAAGGTTCAGTTGGAACTTGAATTGCTATGGCCAATAATCGCACTACCGCCAAAAAAACCATAAATATGAAATAAACGGGCAGCGAGTGTCGTGTCTTGGCTGCTGGTTCGTTTTAGCTGAACCTTTCCTTTTCTGATAATCCAGGCACGAATCAACGTGACTGGCTCATGATAAAATGATGTCTTTCAGCTGTCTTGGCTGTCTTGGCAGATTCCGGCAGCAGATTAGTAAAAGATTCGTAAAAGTAGCACTTTAGTTGGAGATTCGTAAGATGTGCAATACAAAAAGGAAAGTCCTGGTTGTTGATGACCAGGCAGATATGACCAAAATCATCAGCGAAACACTCGAAAGCGGTGGTTTTGATACAATCGTGGCCAACAACGGCACTGATGCAATAGGGGTTGCCCAAAAAGAGAAGCCTGACCTGGTACTAATTGATTTCAACATGCCTGAGGTCAACGGGCTCAGGGTAGTCATCCATATGCGCGGCAACGACGAGAACAATGAAACGCCGATAATAATGATGACCGCTGGCGGTCCTGGGGTCGACAAAGCCCTTAATCCCGAAGCCTGCCAAAAAAACAGAATATCAGCTGTCATCAGAAAGCCCACGGCCAAGAGAACCCTGTTAGGCATAATCAGGGAAGTGATCGGCGTCGGGCATGAAACCCCGGACGAGTGCATTTCAGGCCCGGAAAAGGATATGCCTGAATTAGCGAGCCTGGAAAAGCCTAGTGAATACAGCGGCTATAACGAGATGGTGCTGATTACCCTGAAGACGAAGAACTGCTCGTGCTGCTACACAAGATGGTGGTTAATTTATGGCAGGCTGCTGTACGCGGCAATGTGGAAAAAAAGTCAGAGGAGAAAACAATGAAAGAGAAAACCCTTAAAATTATCGGTATTGCCGGATGGGCGCTTTTAGGAATGGGTATTGTCTTCTTCATCGCATTCTGGATAACCGCTGAATGCTTTCCTGAAGTCGCTGTTAAAACAGTGCTTATATTGTTAGGCGTTTCTGTTGTGACAGGTTTTCCAGGTATTGTCCTGTTGTGGACATCCTATGAAAAAAGAGGCACAGCAGAAACAGAAACGTTCACGTTCGCTAAGCTGTGGACATAAAATTATTAACCAGATCAGTTTACGGGGGCGCGGAGATGGACGCCCGTGCCCTCGGCTACCGCCTGCAATCCGCAGGCAAAGGAGGTAAGCATGAAAGATATGCGTTTGTATTATACGTTAGAATTGGAGAAGCATACATTCATAATATACTGGGACGGCAAGCACGATGACAAGCTGCTTGAAAATCTCAATCATGCCTTGGGTGGAATGGCAGACAAGGAAGACATTGAACAGGCCTTTGAGAGGCTTATATCGACTAGGGACGCGTTTGTCGCTATTGAAATGCTGGGCACGCTTCTCTTCGGGTTGTGTTCGGACCAGTCGCCGCTTATCCAGACGGATGATTTTCAGCAGAACGAAGGCTGACAGGATTCAGCTTCCAACATTTTCTCAGACCGCCTGCCTGGAATGGACCTTGGCACGGCGGAGCAGCGCATAAAGCAAGCATAAACAGTAGTATCATTCGTAGCGTGTAGTAGTAAACAACAGAAACAAATTGTTAAACTTTTGTAGGAGAAACGAAGATGAAAAGCAAAAAATCACAATTAGTTTTGCTGATGCTGGTGTTCAGCATCGCATCAGTCGTACTGCTTCCCGGGTGCGCAGGGCTTTTCGGGAAGAAAAAGACGGTGGTGGTTAAGCCTCAGTCCAAACAGCAGGATTCGGCTGCTGAAAGGATAAAGCGGCTTATATTGGAACGCCAGAAGCTCGCCTTGCAGGCCCAGCAAGAGGGAACCATAAACCGGCTCGAGAATTCCGAGATACCCGGAATGGAGCTCGTAAACGAACAGGTGGTAAAGAACGAGTTGCTTGAGGAGGGATTCGTAATCAACGAAGTCCCTGACGGGGATATGTTCGTCTATAAGGTTATAGTCGAAAAACTGAAGATGGGTGCAAACGGAAGCGGCAGGCCAACCGAATCCTCTTACAACATATACTTCGAAGCAGGCGTTCTGGATGAAACAACGATGGGCTATGCCCGGGTCGTTACCCTGAACGGAAAGGAAACCGTTCTGCTGTCACCCGACAAGCTTATACGGAAGGCCATAGGCGTGGAATGCGTAATAGAGAATCTCAGGGAGGACCCGGGGGAACGCTGGGTTAGTGCCTGGATTGATGAAATGCTGCGCCCAACAGAAGTAAAGCTTGATCCAGCCGACTCAGACTCAGAAAAAGAGCAGCTGTTCAAACTGATAAGGCTCGTGAACAGCAACGGCGTCGCCCGCGCTCCGATAATCAGGCCCAAGCTGATACGCGGAAAACACCTTATCAGTGCAAGTACGTTCCGTCTTTCTGATTATTTCATGGAAAGCGGTGGCGGGGTCAGGGTTGAAAACAACAAAATCATCATACCTGACATAAGCTCAATAGCATCAGTGGAAAAGCTGTTGCTGTTCGACCTGCCGAAAGAGAAGCTGGAGCCTGAGCCTGAAACAGAGGAAGAACAGGCTGAAAAGGAGGATTGACAAATGCTTAGCTTCTTCTTGATAATGGAATATAAACAAAGAACCTTGCGCCACGGCAGGGCAGCCGGTAGTATGTGGTTGCTGCCCTGCCGGACGTGCCAGGGTTCGGGAACGGGGAAACCCATTCCAACCCGCGAGCCTTTCCCCGGAATCAACCAGCGTTCGCGGTTAATGTTTTTACGTATTACAAACAAATTTCAGCCGAGAAAGGAGGCAAAGTAGATGTGAAAAAGAAAATAATGCTTCCGGAAAAAGAAGGCGTGGACTATTACTTCGGTATCATAGCAAAAATCAAAAAAGGTCCGCATGGACTTTTTGCTGTGATAGATTTTGATGGCAAATACTCTGATACCTTTTCAGAAAAAGACAACGTAACTGCTTCTGTTGAACGTCCCACGTGGTTAAATGATGATGAGGAAGCTGAGGAAGGTATGGGAGTTGTCATCTGGAAAGTGGGGCGCAGGCGCCAGGGATGGAGAGCCGAGTGTATTTGCAAGCACACTCCGAACTGGCGAAAAGAATGCCGAAGTATACTCGAAAAACGCCAACAGAAATTAGAACGTAAAGAAGTGAGAAATGAGAATGAACAGAATTGAGAAACGGAGGTAAGTGTTATGCAAGGATTTAGTTCCATAACAATATTTTTAATGGTTTTATTCCTTTTGCTCATTGTTGCTGGCCTGTGCATTGTTCTGTACATTTTTTTATGGTCAAAACCAATGACGAAAGACAAGAAGAAAACCATTATTGTTGATAACCAATCCGAATCACCAATAACCATACGCACCGAGAAAGTGTTAACCCGCATTGCGGGGCGCGATAGTAATACAAGAAAACGTACAGGATTACAAACGAAGAGTATGTCATCGGTCATGCGTAATGCTCCGGTGCCAGATAATCATGGTAAGCGAGCTTCGGATAATGTTGTTGTGTAAACACAAATCAACAAAACAAAATAAGAAGGGGCGATGTTGCTACCTTCAGAATTGAGTAACGATCCTTCCCTAGTTTCAACGAAGAATTAACCGCACGTATAAAGATCAAGGCGAAGGGCATAAAAGAAAAAAGAAAGGAAACAGATTATCATGAAACTTAGTAAAAAAACAATTGTAGTAGTTATAGCTCTGATTGTTGTGTTAATAGGTTCTATTGGATTTGGTATTCTGGTTGGTAAACGTATCGGTGGCACAACAGAAGAAGACGCTAAGAGTCCCCAACGCCTGGGCATTGACGACCTTCAGGTAAATAACGATGGCTGGGTTATAAACCCCCCGGGCAAAGACATGTTTAAGTTACCCAAGGAATTCCATTTCAGGATTCTTCCGGAAAAGGAGTTTATGGGCAATTCGATATTGCTTCCGGCCAAATTCTTTTCACACAGGGACCAGGCTATAATTGAAGATCCCCTGCCAATAGCAGACTCGATGGTTGATAATGGCTCTGGCAGCAAGCCTGACCCGAACAGCCCGCCCGTTGCCCTTGGACGGAGCAATGAAAGGAAACTGTTCTTCGACATAGGGGGCATAAGGGATGCTGACGCTGTTTTCGGCCATTTGATTAAAGGCCAGGCCATATGGCTAAAACTACAGGATGTAATACGTGGTGGAATGGTTGGAAAAACTGAAAAACGTTATGTAAGCACTTATTCGTGGGATTCAAGCGATGAAGGGATACTTGTCATAAAGATTCGCAATCCGGAAGAGTGCATTATCTTATCCAACTCAGACAACGTTGAAGATGTGTATACCGAGAGAGACTATGACGGCATGTGGCCGGTAATAAGCGGCGGCCAACGTCAACCGTCCGGCGGAACAGGCGCCATTGAAACAGCAAACCGGATACTTGATGAGCTTGGGATAAAAACCCCAAGTACTGGTGGGTCAAAATATACCAGAGTGCCGGAAGTTCCACAACCAGAGGAGATTGAAACGAGTCCGTTCACTGAACTTGATTCGAACGACATCCCCGCCGAAGAACCGGAAGCTGAATGCTTTGAAGCAGGGTCAGCTGCTGAAACAGAACAACAAGAAAGATTACCGACTCTTGAAGAAATGTTTCCAGACAGCTACATCACCGTTACCCCGGAATACACGGTCGATGATAAATAAAATGAGGGAACCTGGCCTTGTGCTATGCGCACAGGCCGGTTCCTTACTTTGTCAATTTAAAGGTATAAGGACGCAAAGAAAAGAAACTATTAGTTGTTTATATGCTAGATATCCGTCATTCCTCCTGTTCCTTCATCCTGCATATTTCCCTGTTCTTCATCCCCAATATCCGTGTCCGGCTCGTCGGGCATTGTGTCCGTTTCCGGCGGATACGTGACGCACTGGTTCTTCTTCTCCCCTTCTTTTTCGCATCTCACGTTCTCGCCGGGACAGTCCTCGTCTTTCGCGCAGCAAATCATGCCTCCGAACTCGAGGGCGAATGCCTTGGTGTTGACATCGTTGAATTTGAACTCTGAACTGGCCTTTATGTAGTAGGTATCGGTCGGCTTCCCAGCAGTCACCGGCATGCCGGTGAAGTAGCAATATATCGCATGCTGGCCTGTCGGGAATGTTCCTGCGGTATTTATGGTGTCCCGTGTTCTCTTGTCCCAGCTGAATATAACCCTTGTTCCTTCAGGCCTTATTATGGGGTCTGTTGTGCATCTTGTGAATTTCTCGTGCAATTCCTTTGGCATCTCAAGGTCCACCCTGGCTTCTTCTATCCAGCCTTTGCCGGGTATCGCGGGCGTTAGATTGAAGGCTATGTAGAATGGAGTACCTTCCCTGATTGGCTGCTCAAGCGTATCCAGGTTCAGCATTGCGGGCGAATTGGCCATGATTGACGGCTTCTTTATGCCTGGATAAAGCAGGCCTTCCTGGGCCAGCCTGCTCCACTCTTCCTGGCTCATGGCTTCTATTTCCATACTGGATTCTATTGAGTAATCATAGGTTATGACAGCGGTGAAAGGCAGGAATTTGGAGCCCTTCTGGGTCATGAGGCCGAAATCCACGACAGAGCTGCAGGGTATGCCCGAATCAGTCCTGCTGCTGAAGAACACCTGTTCGCTGTCCAGCTTTTCAAGATCACGGCCAACAGCAACATAGCAGGATTTTATCTTGCCTTCTCCGTCTTCTACGCATTTGAATTGCTCCTCGAAACCAATCCCGTCAATGCCCAGCCCGCTCAGATCCAGCGATTCCCTGTAGAACGCCACGTGCATGGATTCAGCAAGAACTTCCTTGTCCGTGACCTTCCAGCCGCCTTCTTTGAAGAATTCGACGATGGGGGCCGGAACAGTTTCCATCTGCTTATCATACTTGCCGGGCACTATATCAAAAGAATGCCAATGGTTGTTTTTGTCCTCCTTGGGAAGGTTCTTGTCAGTGCCCACAACATCGCCGTATTTGGTCACCCTGACACCCGTACCTGCATATAAGGCAACCATGATATTGCTTGCCTTTGACGAACCCTTGTTCTCTATGGGTATTATTATGTTATATGGCTGGCCGGCATAGATAGGCGTGGCCCTGAAGTTGGTCACCTCCACGCCGAACGCCCCCGTGAGGCCGGTGTCAGTGTCAGTGGTATAGGTGCCTGTCATGATGCCCTGCGCGAATCCAACCGGATTGAGTATCATCTGGAAAGCGGTCCCGAAAGTGGCACCAAGCTGCCCGAAAGCCTCCGTTACAGGCGCCATGATACTGGTGAGTCCGGCAAAGGTCTTGCCGAACCAGGGGCCCAGTAGGGCGGTGCCCACCTCCTGCGTGCCGGGCCCGACAGCGTATATCATGGTGGCCGCGCTAAGCATGATGAATCCTATGGCCGGCCTGCTGCCTGACGGGCTGAAGAAGCCCGCTATGGCCGTGACCAGCCAGAAGTACAGGAAGGTGGACTTGAGCGCGCCCGTTAGCCCCCAGGTCTGCATGCCCAATACCGGGGCATCCCCGAACACGCCGGACCCGACCAGCGCAATTACCATGAGTACGAGGAAAAGCCAGCGTGAGTATTCGCCCCTTATGGTTGATTCGCCTTCCTTGTCCTTCGAAGCAACGGGCGGGACAGCGAAGAAGGCCATTGCCATTATGCCCAGTATCAGCGACTGGAATATGCCGTAGAAGACCCACCATGGTATGACTATCATGCCTATGAAGAACTTGGCCACTGCCTCGAATATCTGGCCGGGCACCTTCTGGTCGAATTCGCTGCTGAACGAGAAGTACGCGAGCGCAGCCACGATAATCATGATGATGTTTCCCAGGAAACCCACTATTGTCGCGTTCCGGGCACCCATCAGGAAGAACCACACCGCGAAGAACTTGAGTGCAGACTTAATCGGCCCCGCCCAGTTGTTGTTTTTTGTGTGCTTCCAGACCTTTAGTGCCTCAGGGTAAGTCATGATTACTTTTCCAAGGTCTTCTATGGGTTCTGGTTTTGGCAGCAGCGTGCTGATGCCGAGCATCAAGAAGCCGAGCGTGAAGTTGCCGGCCCATGTGCCCTCTATGAACTGCGATATTATCATGCCTGCGATGATCATCGCAAGCACGTTGATGACGCTCATTACGTGGGAACCAGCGGAAACCCCTATCTTCTCCTGTGAGTAACGGGCCAGCCTCCTGTTCCAGTGCAAGGGGTTCCATCTGCCCCCGTAAACCTTTTGCTCGCGCTCGAGCCGCTTCATTTCATCAGTCTTGATGAATTCGCCTTTTTCCTCCTTCCGTTTTCGTATGGCATCCTCCATCTTTGTTTTGTATTCTTTCTTGAGGTCTTTCAGGAGCTTTTTCTTTTCCTTCTCGCGAACCTTAAGGTTTTTGTAATGCTCCCTCTTTTCTTTGTACTCCCTGCCTACCTTATGCCATTCTTCCTCTTCCAGTACTACCTTCTTCTCATTGGAACCAGGCTTTACGTTGATTGTGACGTCCTTCTCTTTGTAGCCCCTTCGCTTCACATTAATGGTTCTAACGTTCTTTTGGACGTTCGTGAAAACATAGGGGTTGGAAGTCGATGATGATAATGGTGGAGTGTGATTATACATCATAACTTTTGCATTATCTATGGCATTATCACCCCTGTCAAAAACAAAAATCGATACTCTGTTGCTCGACCCGCCTTTTGCCATGAAAAGCCCCTAAATATACTGATAATAATTGATTTGGTAGCTATTTATTCTATTATTTGCCCACCAAAAGCTTATTTTTGCGTTTACCTGCCGATCAGCACCTGCGCCTCGGAGATGTCCCAGAAGCCGGTGCCGGAGAATTCGAACGTGTTGGTGCCGCTAAGGGCCTGGTCTGCCGTGAACATGACCGAGTTCCAGCCAGTCCTTACAACACTCGCGTCCAGGTCATTGCCGTTTAGCTCTATGTTGAGCTCGCCCTGCCTCGTTATGGTGTCCACCCTGTACCGCAGCTCGCCCAGTTTGTTCTGCTTGTCCAAGAGGTCGAACTGGGTGTCCGTCAGCTCAATGTTGCGCGTCCTCGTCACCTGGTTGGTTAGCACGTACAGGTCAAGCCTGGCATTGTTCAGGGTCACCCGGCCGCCAGGGCACTCCAGGGACATGATGTTCTCCCCAAGCCTGAGCGGCGCGTCGGAGTAGTTGAAGCCTATCTCTTCCACGCCGTCCGGAAGCCCTTCCCATATCTTGTAGCCGTTTATCAGTACCCTCAGGTTCGAGTTGCCGAAGCCTATGAACCTGAGCTCGCCCTTGCTGAAGGTGTTGAGGTCGCCCTGTCCGAGCGTGAACGCTATGAGCTTTGACGGGCCGTAATCAAGGTTTATCCTGAAGTCCCTAAGGGTGTATATGCTGGCCGCCCAGAACGCCAGGCCCGGGCCGTCGGCCGAAACCTCGAGCTTGTTGGAATCCTCGACGTAGTTGGCGTCAATCTTGACTTCGTAAGACCCCCTTGGCGCCCTCTCAGCAAAGAAGCTCTTGCCGTTCCACTTGACGTTCAGGTTGCCGTATTCATTGGTTTCCCTTACGTTGAACGTGACCGTGATGTCTCTCAGCACGTCCCTGTAATGGGAGGGCACGACGACGTTGAACTCTTCGCTGTTGGAGCCGAACCAGCCGGCCGAAATCTCCAGCTGGGGCACCCTCTTGAGCTCTTCGGCCTGGATTTCACCAACAGTGAACGTGCCCAGGGCCGCTGACCTGGGCTCGTTTTCAGCGTAGCCCACCGAGCCCAGCGAGAACTCAGCCACGGTTATGTTCTGGCCGCCGGTTCCGGGCGTCCCGGAGTACGGAAGGAAGACGGAAACCACCCCGAATATCACTACCAGGGCCAGCGCTATGACAAGAACGTATATGAAATCGTCGATGCCCTTCATCTTTTTGCTTTTGCAGGCAATCATGATTATACTTTGTCTTTGAAAGATATATAAATGGAGATAAGGGTCCCTTATGCCCTATTTCCGGCTGCCGGCTTCCATCACTAATATTTATTGTTTCGAACCATTCTGTTATCATTAGGTCCGCGTTGCGGTCATTTCATCAGATTCATATGTCATGCTCATAAAACAACCATGATTTCCACCAAGGTGGCTGGACTGGCATCGTCAAGGGTTTCGGTCCTGAAAGCCATGAGGCTTCAGAGGCACACCGCCAGTTGGAGCAGCCTGTTTTTGATAAGAGTTTTCAAACAGTAACAAAACAAAAAACAATTATACAGGAAAAAGGAGAATGCCATGAAAACACAGGAAAAAACACAGAGATTTCATGTTTTGGCGGCTTTGGCTGTTCTTTTTATTGCCTTGACTGGAATTAGGCTTTCGCAGGAACCGGAAAAACCAAAGCCAGAAACACCGGTGGCGCCTTACATCGACATGGTAATGATCAAGGCCAACACAGATTCATCCGGTTCCGGTGAGCCCGGTTTTACAACAGACACCGTGGGGCTTAGGCTGGAGATTGAGGATTACAATGATTTGCCGGAAGACACGATTGCGGCCTTTGTCGTGCCCGGTTACATGGTTGACATCAGTTCGCACAAGGGCAGGCCATCAGTTGATTCTAGGGTCCTGCTCCCGGACGGTTACAAAGGGCTGTCGTTTGGCAAGCCACCAAGCCATGCCATCAGCAGCGGGCTGACGGTTCTGATGGTGAATATGGTCAATGGAAAAACGGGATTTTACGGTTTCCTTGTTATGGACCCTAACAACGAGAAGATTCCCGGCAAATACTTCATACATGCCAAGAACCGGGAATACTTCATCAGGTCCGTGATGACGATTGCGCCCTGCGATTACGATGGCCCGGAACTGATCCGTGCAGCACACACCAACGCCGAAGACCTGCTGGAATTCAAGAAGGAATGCGACGAGGCGCTTGAGGAAGCCAATACCGGGGAAGGGAAGTCCCTGTAATGAAACAAATGGAAAAGAGAGGGCGACATTGCTTTGCTTATTTAATACATAAGCAATGTCAATGCACTGTCAATTTAGAGGTATATAATACAAACCGAAAGCCAATGCTTTGTTTTTTAACAACAATTACGAAAAGATATATACAATTTCGTAAAACCGCTGAGCACAAAAAATGGAGCCACGAATGAAGATAATCTACAAGAACCTCAAGACAGGGACGCTGAAGCTGAAGACAGAGAGCCCCGAAGACCCCTGGCACCTGGGCAAGGTGCTCGAGAAGGGGGATTTCGTCACTGCCAGGACAGGGAGAAGGAAGACCTTCAAGAGGGGAAATGAGATCGTCAGGGGCGAGCGGGTGCAGGTCACGCTCACCATCGAGCTGGAGCACTCGGTTCTCGAGGCGGGCCAGCTCAGGCTCAGGGGCAGGATAATATCAGGACCCAAGGACATAGAGCTGGCTTCCTACCATTCAATAAGCATAGAGCCTTACATGGAGGTAAAGATCAGGAAGGAGAGATGGCGCAAGGACCAGCTGGACAGGCTCAGGCGGGCCGGGGTCAAGGAGCCCCTGCTCTTCGTATGCGTGCTGGACAGGGAGGAGGCCGACTTCGCGTCGCTGAAGGAGACCGGCCTGGACATGCTGGGCAGCATAAGAGCGAGCAAGACTTTGGGCATGGAGGACGACAGGTCGGAGTATTACGCAGAGATAGCAAAGCTGCTGGAGGACGAGACAAAGACACACAGCGCAATAATAGTTGCGGGACCGGGGTTTGAGAAAGAGAACCTGCTCAATTACGTGAAGGCCAGGTTCTCGAGGCTTGTGAAGCACATCTCTGTTGAGAACGCAAGCCACGTGGGCAAGGCTGGCATCCAGGAGGTAATCAAGACATCGGCCAACCGCATACTCAAGCAGACCAGGGTGGCCAGGGAGACAGAGCTGGTCGAGCGTTTCCTCGAGTTCATGGGCAAGAACGGCCTGGTAACCTATGGCAAGGACGAGGTAAGGAAGGCTGCCCTGGCAGGCGCTGTAGAGACCCTGCTGGTTTCAGAGGAAATGGTGCCCGAGAACGAGGGCATGATGAACGCTGTTGAGGGCATGCGGGGCAGCATCATGATAATAACGAGCAACCACGAGGCAGGAGAGCGGTTCCTTTACCTGGGTGGCGTGGGGGCTTTCCTCAGGTACAAGGCCGTTCAGGAATGAGCCTGAAATTCCTTGAACCCCTTATTGAATTGTTTTCTTGTGAGTAGTTAAACCTATAAAAAGTTTATTGACAATATTCAGACAGCAAGTATCTATATGGTTCATATATTCATGCTTCCAACTACACAAACAAAACGGCCTGCTAACCAAACAGATTGGTTTCTGTCTGGTAAGCCGTCTTGATGATATAAGCGTATAATGGGAAACACAAGGCCCCTTGTGCCGTGTCTTCCCATTGATTATTTCTGTAGATGGCATTATGTGAAATTCAATCAACATGCAACCAACAAACAAACCAAAACAATTATTGAAAGGACGAGCGATGAAAAAGAGGATGAAATTAAGCAGAACAATACGAAGGTCCGTCATATACTTTTTGGCCTTCAGCCTGGTTGTGAACGCGTGGCTGCCGGCTGCCCTGGCAGAAGTCGTGCTCCAGCCGGACGGGGTGATTAACGGGGATATCGACGTCACACCTCTCAATGGCGGCATCACCCAGGAAATGACAGCAAGCAACGGAGCAATCGGGCATTTCAGCGATTTCGATATCTTGGCCGGCCATTCCGTGAACTGCGTCCAGCCAAGCAGCAGCTCTAACGCACTGTTCAGGGTGTTTTCCGGTGACGGCACGCAGATTTACGGCAGTTTTGATGCCAACGGCAACATCTTCCTGATAGACCCGGCAGGCATACTTTTCGGTGAGGGTTCGCAGATTAATGTGAACCAGTTGATCGCTTCCAGCCTTGACATAACAAACCAGGATTTTCTGGATGGCAACTACGAATTTAAAGCTGCTGGAGGCTATGCAGGATCAGTAACCAACAACGGCGCCATAACCGCTGCCGAAGGTGTGGCGCTTATCGGCAGTAAGGTGCTCAACACAGGAACCATCACGACCGGTGAAGGCGGATTCGTAGTGATGGCCGCCGGTGACAGGGTGCTCCTTGGGGAGCCCGGCAGCAGCATAGTCGTTGAGATGGAATCGGTTACGGTATCGGAAGAAGGAGACGGTGACGTGATAAACGACGGCAGCGTTGAGTCTGAATCAGGGACCGTGGTCCTTGCTGCCGGTGACATGTTCTCTGCGGCGCTGGAGATTGACGATGTTTCAAAGGTCTCGGGCGGCGTTGGCAGGATCGAACAGAACGGTACCATCGATACAAGCGGCATCAGCGGCGACGGCGGACAGGTTATCATGACAGCTGCCAATGAAACTGTCCTTTCCGGCGGCAGCGTGACAAAGGCAAACGCAGGAAACGAATCTGACAGCGGCCTGGTCGTGGTCCATTCCAAGGGCCTGACGACCGTAAAGGCCGGCGCGAAAATCGAAGCAACAGGCGGCTTTGAGCCGTATAACATTGATGGTGATTTTGACGATGTCGTGGATACGAGCGTTGAAATCAGCGGCGATTACGTTAATTTCGCCGGCGATGTCGATGCCTCTGCATCGGAAGGCAAAAGGGGCAAGATAATAATCGACGCCCTTGACATGACGATCGCGGACGGCTACATGACCGATACCCCGCCTGACAATACCGTCTACGAGAAGTGGATCGAGGACAGGTCTTACGCGTCGACTGACGTCGAGCTGGTTTCCCATTCGAAAACAGCAGGCAACATCATCGCAGAACCCATCAGCGACGGCGCAATAGAAGGCGGCAGCGGCGATATAGTGCTCCGCACCAAGTATGACACTGGCGGAATCGAATTCATGCAAGGAGCCGGTGGCGACCGCACGGCAATCCGCACAACCGAGGGCGGGAACGTCTATATGCTGGCAGGCGAAGGCGGCATTGCAGTCGGCGATATTATATCGACTGTGCCGCAGCACGCCCCGGAGCCGTGGATAGTCGAGCCGGGCAAGATAAGGCTCCTTACCACGAATTACGGCGACATCGAAACAGGAGAACTGGCGGTGGAAGGCGGCAGCTATGATGAAATCTCAGTGATTGCCTGCGGCGATTTGCTGGTCAACGGCGACGCAACGACATACGCGCACCAGGTTGACGAGGACCTTGAGGTAGGCCAAGCCAGGACATGCCTGGTATCAAAGCACGGCGACGTGGAAATCAATGGTGCCGTAACCGTCGAGGCCCACGCCAAATATGAAAGCACCGCCGACATCCATATCGACGCTGGCCGTGAAATCCGGATAGACCTTGGCGGGGGCCAGTTGCGGGCAACCGCGCTGACATCGTCGGAAGGCACGGCCAATGCTTCTGTGCTATTGCATGCCGGAAAGGATCCGGAATTGGCCGAAGAGGGCAATATAGTCATAACCAATCCGAAGAGCCCCGAAACGGCCATTTATTTGCGCGCTCAGACACAGGGATCCAAAGCCGAGATATACTCGGATGGGCAGGATCCGTTGGTGGAAATAGAAGTTACGGATGGCGAGAACGACGAATCCAAGGCAATACTGGAACTGGATGAGAAGCATACTGATGATTGTCCGGAGTGCCCTAAGCCCCCTGGTCAGGATACCCCGCAGCCTCCGACAACGTTTCCCGACACGTTCACCACCCACATGGGCAATCCCGTGACAGGGAACGTGCTCGACAACGACACGCTTCCCCAAGGCGAAGAGATCATGGCTTATGTGGTGGATGACCCCGAGCATGGTGTGCTGACTGATTTCGACCCGGAAACCGGCGATTACACCTACCAGCCGGAAGAAGGATTCGTTGGCGAGGACAGCTTCACTTATATCACGACTGACGGCGAGCTGTTCTCCGAAACAGCCACGGTAACAATCAATGTTACCAACACGCTGCCCAGCCTCGTCGACGACACGGCAACGACAATGCAGGATGTGGCTGTAATAATCGATGTGCTGGCCAATGATTTCGATCCGGACGGCGATCCGATTTCCGTGATAAGCTTCGATTACAAAGGCAGCGGAAAACTTGTGCTTAACGATGACGGCACCTTCAGCTTCACGCCGGGACAGGGCTTTTCGGGCCAGGTCAGCTTCACCTATTCTGCGGCCGACCCCCAGACCGGTGCAGAGCTTGGTTCGGCCGGGGTAACAATCACGGTCAATCCAGCTCCTGTTGTTGTTATGCCACCGTACATACCCCCGGCACCCATTGAGAGGATTGAGTTCAACATTTCGGGCTGCCCGGCACTGGTCAAATGGGCGACAGCAGAGCTCGGAATGGACGAAAAGACCATACAGGTTCAGGTTGCAAACACAACGGCCTCTACGCTTGGCATACAGCCGTGCGAATCACTTGAGAAGCTCAAGAACGTGGCCGCGATTCTGCGGGACGACGGCGGAACCCGCGTTGCTGCTCTTGCCAATGTTATAGGCGGGCTGGCATCGAACACCGCGCCACCGACGCCTGAACAGATGGCATCGATTGCCAGCGCAATTGCAAGCAATGCCCAGACCAACAACGATTATGCAGTGGCCGGGGAATACGTGGACGCTTTTGCAGAATATGTCGGAATACTCGAAAGCGAGCTCGGATTCTCCAGGGATAAGTCAGTGATATTTGCAATAGACAATTACCTGGAGCCTCTCATAGAAGCCCAGGGCGTTGGCGGCATTACTTATTACCTGTCAGCGAAGCTGGTTGAATTGTCAGGTTCATAAAAGGGTATTCGTACCCTTGCATTAACTGGAATGTGTCGCCTCGGCGCGCATTCCAGTTACATTGTCAACTTAAAGGTATAATATGACAGCCGGCACATCAGAAAGACTTCCTGCATTCTGGCTCCAGCGGGCAGCGCGCGCACGCGGGCCTTGCTTTGCAGTGACGCTTGGCCAGCTCGACTATCAGGGCGTGGAACTCCTTGTACAACTTGACCTGATTATCGCGGTTCTCATCCTTCGGCAGCGTGGATTCGAAGAACCAGCGCCACAGCTCGTATTCCTCGCTTTTCTGCATCTGCGGTGCGCCCCTGCTGAAGTTCCTCCTCTTCGGCCCATCTGCGGATTGCTGGCTGCCGAGCGCGAACCCGAATCTGGTGAACACCCGTTTGGTGTACGCGTCAACCACGAACACGGGCCTGTTCAGGGCGTAGAGCATGATGGAGTCAACGGTCTCCGGCCCGAGCCCCTTTACGCTGAGGAGCTCGTTCCTCGTGACGGTGCGCGAGAACTCCCTGAATCCGCCAAAATCAGCCACGAACCCGGCCAGTTCCTTCAGGCGCTCCGCCTTTTGCCTGTAAAAACCTGAAGGCCTTATGGCCTGCTCCAGACCGTCCCTGTCGCAGTAAAGCACCTTTGAGACGCTGGTCATCTTGTTCGCCTTCATGTTGTCCAGGGCCTTGTCAACATTGCTCCAGTTCGTGTTCTGGGTCAGAACGGCCCCGACGCACACCTCCCATTCGGGCGGTCTGAATTTTCCTGACGCGGGCCACCAGCCTTGCGGGCCGAAAGAGAGCAGAAGACGCTCGTATATCTGGGCAAGCCTCATGGCATAATCTTGGCTTGAAGAAATAAATGTGCAATGTTCAGTACGGTCGCCTTTCCCTCTCAGAGCCCGCGCTGAAGAACGAATACAGCAGCACCAGGAACGGGAATATCTCGAGCCTGCCAAGTAGCATGTTGATCATGAGCACCAGCTTGCCCTGCCATACCAGGGGCACCAGGTCTATGGTAGAGAAGCCGACGGTGCCCTGCGCAGAGCTCACGATGAAGAACGAATCCATCGGGCCGTATCCCAGAAACATCATGGCAATGCCGCTGATCACCAGCAGCACCAGGTACATGCACACGAACAGGAACACCATGGAAAGTTCGCGCTCCCTTATGGAGCGGCCCCCGAACTTGAAAGGCATTACCGCCTCTATGGGGTATGACATCTTCTTGCTCACCCAGGCAAATGACTTTGCTATTATGCCGACCCTTACAAGCTTCAGCCCGCCTGCCGTCGAGCCGGCGTAGCCGCCTATTATCATCATGATTATCACGAGGAACATGGGCAGGTGCAGCCCGGCTATGCCAATGGTCGAGAACCCGGTGGTTGTCAGGGCGGAGACGGCATGGAACACGCCCGTCCGCACTGGCTGGGCCGAAACACCCAACAGCCCAAGCCCCAGCAGCGCAGAGAATATCAGGATCATCACCCAGAACATGCGCGTTTCCGGGTTCCTTGCATAGTCCAGCAGCCTTTGACCCATTGTGCTCAGCCTGCCCTTCAGCTGGCCGCTAAGAATCCGGTCATGCACGAAGAATGATGTGGCGCCTAGTATCATGAGTATTATTACAGCGAGCTCCACCCAGGCGCTGCTGTAGGCCGCAATCGAGGCTGAGTGGGGCGCGAACCCGCCCGTTGATATGGAAGAGAAGGCAACCAGGACCGAATCGAATGCTGGCATGCCCGCGACAAGCAGCAGCATAACACCGAACAGCGTGTAGAACACGAATATCTTTATCATCTTGCGCACCGAGTGCATTACGCTGGCTTCGAGCTTCTCGGGTGCGCCCTCTGCCTTGTAGAGGTAATACGACGAGATGCCGGTCGAGCTCATGAGGGTCAGGAATATCACGAGTATGCCTATGCCGCCGATCCATTGGGTGAAAGACCTCCAGAAAAGCAGCGATGCGGGGAAGTTTTGGGGCTGGCTGACCACTGTCAGTCCCGTGGTGGTGAATCCGGAAACAGATTCGAACACCGAGTCAACGGGGCTCATGTAGAACAGGTACGGCATTGCACCTAAAAGCGATATCAAGATGAAGCTCAGCGCGGTTATGATCATTGCCGAGCCCAGGTTCAGCTCCTTCCTCTCAAAGCTCCGGTCCAGCACTGCGCCGATAGCGAACGAAACCGTGGCAGCCAGTATGAAAACCAGGTGAAAGCCGTCGCCGTAAATTACTGATACAATCACAGGCAGCAGCGCGAGCACGCCGAGTATTTCCAGCATGACCCCGATATATGAGAGTATTGAGCGGAAGTCCATATGTTTCATTATTCGCTTCGTCCGCTTAAATTATGTGCACGCACAGGTCGAGGCGCGCATCATCATATATTATCCCCCTGCAACAATTATTACGTATGAAAGGCATCTGGTTCACCATGGAGTCTGCCATAGCGTGCATCATCATGGGCATGTTCATACTAGCTGTCACCGGCGGCTATGCCGCAGCGCCGCAGCGCGCCAGCGCGGCCGGCACAGCACAGGACGTGCTGAAGAGCCTGGACGACAGGGGCGTGCTCAGGGGCTATGCAGTGACCCTTGATTACGCGGGCCTGGATTCGGAGATTGAAATCGCGGGCTACGGCCACGCCGTCAACATATGCAGCGAGTCCGGAACGTGCGTTGGCCCGGAGCCGAACGCCACTGACGTTTGGGCGGGCAGCTATTTCATAGCGGGCAAATCAGCCTATCAGCCGCTCGAGATAAAGCTCTACCTGTGGGAGGATTAGCCATGGCATCCGGTGGACCGGAAAGCATGGGAACGGAAGGGATGAAAGTACGTAACAGAGGCAGGAAGCGAATGAAAGGCCAGTTCTTCATACTCGGGGCCGTGCTCGTATGCTCGCTGTTCTTCATCGGCCTGCCCAGGTTCGCCCCAATCATAAGCCAGCCATCGGCAGACCTGCCGTACATATCAGCCAACCTGCGCTCCGAGCTTCCGCACGCCATGAACCTCGGCATGAAAGAGAGCGCTGTGACAGAACGGCTGGAAAACTTCACCCATTTCATTGAGGGCGCGCTTTCGGGGCACAACATAAACTACACGTCACTGTGGCTGGTTTTCAGGAACCAGAGCACAGACCTCAACGTGACAGGCGGAGGCTTCCTGGGGGAGGACGTCACGGTATCACTCAACGTCACTGACGGCTCGGGCAGCACGGTCAAGACGCTGCCCCTGCCAAACGGCACAATCGACGACGTTGTTTTCAGCGCGGTCGGCACCAATTACAACGTCACCATAAGCTTCTCTGACCAGGAAGAGGGTGCGGAATGGCCCAGGGACAAGGCAAGCCTGTACGCCTTCTACCGTCTGAACAGGGGCGATGACGTGATAAAGAATTTCGTAGTTGCATGAAATGACAAACCAGCCATTAGCTACTTCTTATCCCCTTTTTTGTGCTTTTTGTTAAGCTCCCTCTTTACCTCGCTTCGTATCCTGCTCTTCTGGCCGCCGGATGCTATGGAGCTCGCGCCCTTAATCAGACCGTAAACCACCTTGAAAACCAGCACGAACAGCACGCCGAACATGCCGAAGAAAAGCATGGTGTTAAGGTCAGCGGGCATGGAAACGCCTACGTAATTGGCAAAGAAGGGGAACAGCGCGGCTATTATGCCTATGATGAGCGCCTTCACAAGTATCTTGAACACCTTGTAGGCTATGAACACGAACAGCAGGAATAATATGAACAGGAACAGGGGATGGACCTGCGCTACCGCTCCCATCAGCTCCGCAATTCCCACCATCATACCAGTCACTGCACCCGCGGCCATGCTTTAATATTGTTGCTGCAATATAATAAAAACAAAACAAACCCAATAAACCGACCAATCAACAATCTAAATGTGAAAAGCCATGGAAAGGGTCATACTCGTCGTTACGGGATTCATAGGAGCGGGCAAATCAGAGGCGTCAGGCTACATAAAATCGCTCGGCATACCCATGTTCAGGACAGGCGATGTCATAAGGAAGGAGGTCCTGAACCGCGGGCTCGAGCTGAACACCAGGAACTCGGAGATGATTGCCAGGAAGTTCAGGGAAGAGCGGGGCATGGACGTTGCATCGCGCCGGGTGGGCGAGAAGATCAAGAAGCTCGGGGACAGCCTGGTCTGCGTGGAAGGCCCCAGGGACATGCATGAGATAGAATTTCTGGCAACGCTGGGCAGGGTCGTAATAATCATCGTCAAAGCGCCCATAGAGACTCGCTTCGAGCGCACGGGCAGGCGCAAGGGCAGGCATCTCGAGCCCAAGACCCGCGACGCCAGGACGTTTGAGGAATTCAAGTGGAGGGACAGCAAAGAACGGGAGCGCGGCCTGGACGAGGTGGTCTCTACAGGCAAGTATACGAAGCACATAATAGACAACACGGGCACGAAAGACGAGCTGCGCAAAAAAATCGATGACATAATCAGCAGTCTCAGGCATTCTGGAAAGCGATTGAAACATCAACGGAAGCATTAATGCACCAGTTAAAACGTTATTAACGCATGCGAACAATATTATCATATGACAGCAGCCCGTGACTTGTTCCCCGCGGTTTTGTTGCTTGTGTTTGTAATAGCCGCAGTATTGGCGATCAATTCATATCAGGCGCGCGCACAGGATTTGGGGGGGCACCCTTTTCCTGACTGCAGTGAAGGCGAAAAGATTCCGTGCGGCACCAACATCGGCGCCTGCGAGCAGGGCATCAGGACATGCCAGGACGGGCAGTGGGGTGACTGTGTTGGTGACACGGACCCGGAAACAGAGATATGCACTAACGGTTTGGATGACGACTGCGACGGCATGGTCGACGAGTGCGGAAGCTTCCTTTGGATGATAATGGTCGGCATCGGCCTGCTTATTTTCGCCACCGGCATAGCAGTGGCAAAGAAATGGACTGACTGAGCACTTTGGGTTATTTAGAACGGTTATCAGCACACATAATGGCCCTGGGAATACCTGTCATCCGGATTATTTCGCGTCCAGACGCAGCCGTAATCCTGCCTGTACGCGCTCCACATGTTCCTGACGAAATATGCAGGCAAGAACCCTGTCTCTATTTCCAGGTACCTGTCCGTATAATCGAACAGGGCATCATGGTTCCATTCGTCCTTCAATCCCATTATATGAAGAGCAAGCACCATTCCCGGGTATGAGGGTCCGGCAACCTGCCTGTATGCGGTCTCCCAGTACTTGTTGCTCCTGTCAGGCTCTGTCGAATGGACTATCCCCCACTCAGGAAGCCCGATATCTCCTGAATCATATGGGATCGTCTGGGCGTCCCTGTGGTCAGGGTTCCAGGTAGGGCCGTTGGTCGCATCTATATCTATCTGGGCAACATAAAGGGTCTGGTCATCCTCTCCGAAGTGAACATAGTCCGGAGGCGGGTTTCCAGGCCCATAGCTTCCGGAATACAGGTATTCTCCGGATACCTGCCCTATGTTCCCCATCTCATTATCATCGAGTGCCAGACCGGCAAGCATGATTGGAAGCTTGTGGCCGGGAGTCTGGGCCCCGGTACCTACAAAGTTTTCTCTTCCCCCGTCCTGGATAATACCGTACTGGTCAATCCCCAGCTGTACGTAACGAATCAATAGCGTTTCCTTCTGCTGGTTCGTGAAATCAAGGTTCAGCATTAAAGCAGCAATGCCCACGTGTCCGGCTATGCCCAAAGCATGGCCCCCGTAATTCGGCATGTTATCAGCAGGATGGTGCCCGCGCCCAAGACCCCCATAAAGGGGCACATGGTCCAGCCACGGCCTTTCAAACATCCTTTCAACCGAATCTTCCAATGCATCTCCTTCCTGCTGCTCCAGCCTTGGTGTATTTGCAACCGGAGCAAGGCTTTTGAAAATGGAGTAATCCAGCTGGTCTTCATTGAATCTTATCGTCTTGTCGCTTCCGCAATAAGGAGGCCTGAAGCTTCCTGAAGGAGCGGGGCCGCTTAAGACCGTCAGGATTGCTGCGGTTTGCAATACAGTGCGGCCGTAAAGCTCGTGCGTTGTTGGAAGGCTTATCGTTGAAACCAAAGAGCCTGTCTGGATTGTTAATGGGTTGCCTGCTGAAAGCTGCTGTCCATTAGGCCTGGCAACATTAAGGCCTGAAATGTAAAATTGGGGGCCATATGCCCCATACATTGCACTGTCATAGCCCTGATCATATCCCGATGTCGGTGAGGGATTGAGCATTGACCCGTGAACGGTCCTTCCCGTACCGTCGTCTTCGGATACGGGCGTGATACCTATTATCGTAACAGGCCCCACGACCCAGTAATCCCCGTTCGCGAACCGGCCGTACGTATACTGCCCGTCAAACGTCCAGGTTATGCCGAACTGGCTTATCTGGTTGGTT
>Ga0180438_10001714_pt1 | contig 38046 bp, 53 predicted proteins | sample SS_ome_12_FD_132455 | JGI IMG/M metagenome (GOLD analysis project Ga0180438, IMG submission 132455) | Hypersaline lake sediment archaeal communities from the Salton Sea, California, USA - SS_3_D_2 metaG | ecosystem: Environmental > Aquatic > Non-marine Saline and Alkaline > Hypersaline >... | reverse complement strand
GTCGTTCCGGGGCGCGTTGCCCTGTATTCGGGAGAGTTACCCCCGAAAGATTTTTCCCCTATTCCTATTTCTTTAACCCTACGTTTAACACCTAGCGAAAGGGGGTCTTAATGAAAGGGTTAACCCTGGCCGCGCTTGCGGTCCTGTTGGTCGGTTGCGGGGTCCTGGACTATCGCATATCGAAAAAGCAAATCGACCGTTACGCCGACGTCGTAAGGGTCTTAATTGAAACGTCCGAAGATACGGACCCGGCGGCCCCGGTCCCGGCGGCCCCGGTCCCGGTCCCGGAAAGGCCGTCGGGGGGCGACGACCGTTTCTTATGGAAACCGATATCGCAAAACGACGGCCGATTGGTCGTCTTGTTTCCGGCGAAGTATCGCGGCCGGATAGATTCGGCCGGGGTCTATACGCAAGGCGGCGACAAAATCGAAAGCGGCCGTTTTGCCGGGGACAGTAAAAACGGGGGCCGTCCACACTATCGCTTTTCGAAACCGGGCGGCGGCTTTGGCCGGGACGTCCGGGCTATCGCTAATTTGAAAGACGGCGGCCAGGTTATTTTTGATATCGCCGACGGCGCGGAAAGGGTCGAAAAGTAAATGGCGACAATGAAACAAACGGCGGCCGCTTTGGGAGTTTCCGAAAGGACGATTCGCGATTGGATTAAAAAAGGTTGTCCGGCGTCCCGGAAGCGTAAAAAGAAAGGACAAGGCGGCCGCCCCCCTTACCAATTTAACGTCGCGAAGGTCAAGAAATGGATTGGCGAACGCGGTATAACGCCGCGTTACCTGGACGCCGCGAAGAAACCGAAGGGGAAAAAGAAAGCCGCGAAGAAAACCGACGGCCAGGTCGACCAGGTCGGCCAGGCGAAGCCCGACACAAACAAAGCCCCCCCGGACAAGAATTTAAGCCGGGCCGGGTTAATTGGCGCGTTGGCCCGGCTTCGAACTATGGAAAGAATTTCTTACGCCGATTACGTTACGGCCGTTAAGGAAAAACAATCGGTCGCAAGCGTCCGGGCGAAAGAAAAACTTTATATCGACGCACACGACGCGCTTAGACGGACGGAAAAAGAGTTACCGAAAATCTTAGAACACAGGGGGGAAGCTATACCCCTGGAAACCGTTTTAGAAGAACAAAGCAAAATCGACTTGGCTATTAAAACGGAATTGTTATCGTTACCGCGAAAGTTAGCCCCGGAATTGTCCAGGGCTAACGACCCGGCCGAAGTCGAAGAAATATTAACCAGGTCAATAGATGAATGTTGCCGACATATCGCAAGCGGGGAAGCGTTACCGAAATGATCGTCTAACGAATTGGCGACCGCCCGAACGGTTAAACGTTTGGCAATGGGCGGAAAGGGCTATCGTCCTTTCGGAAAGGACGTCGCCTTTTCCCGGACGTTACCGACACGAAATAACCCCGTATTGTTGCGGACCTATGGAAGCGATAACCGACCGCCGGACGAAAACGGTTATTCTTGTCTTTTGTACGCAAAGCGGAAAGACGCAAAACCTAATCATAATTCCGGCGGCCTATACCCTGGCGCAAGACCCCGGACCCGCGTTAATTATTTTACCTAACGAACCAATGGCCCGGAGTTTTTCGGAAACCAGGTTACGACCCGTTTTCGACGATTCGCCCGAAATCGAAAAATTGAAACCGACGGACACGGACCGTTATAAACTTTTGGAAATGCATTTTACACGGTCGACGCTAAATCTTATCGGGTCCAATAGTCCCGCGAACCTGGCCCAAAGGCCAATCCGATATTTATTCGGCGACGAAATAGATAAATACCCCCCCGCAAACGAACGCGAAGCGGACGGCCTTTCGTTGGGCCTGGAAAGGACGAAAGCGTTTTGGAATTGTTCTAGGGTCCTGTCGTCGTCGCCGACGACGCCCGACGGTAATATTTGGCGTTGGTGGAATCGAAGCGACCAAGGCCATTTCTTAATCGCTTGTCCGCATTGCGGCAAGAAACAAAAACTTATATTCGGGCTTACGACCGAATACGATTTGTTTTCGTCGATCGTCCCCCGGCCCCCTGGCCCCCCCGAAAATTTGTATCGTTTGAAATGGCCGAAAGATTGCGCGATTTCAGAATTAGACGGCCGGGCCTGGTATGAATGTATAAAATGCAAAGGCAAGATTTACGACCGCGATAAACTGGCCGCGATACAAAAAGGGACCTGGACCCCGGCGGCCAGGTCCGACGGCGTCGCCGGATTTCACCTTAACGCCCTGTCGGTCCCTTGGATTCGCTTTGGCGAAATCGCCGCCGAATTCTTACGGGCGAAACGTTACCCGGACCAATTACAGAATTTTTATAATTCATGGTTGGCCCTACCTTGGGACGCTATCGCGCAAGGGACGGACACGATTAAACTTTCCGACATTATGCAAACCGCGAACACGGAAAACGCGTCGTCCTATTTGGTTAACACTTGTCCGCCCGGCGTCGTATTTCTAACGGTCGGAATCGACGTCCAGGCGCACGAAATTTATTACGTCGTCCGGGGTTGGGGGTTAGGGGGCGCGTCCTGGTTAGTTTCGTTTGGCCGGGTCCAGGTCGAAACCGACGACGTCGAAGATTTCGTCGCGGTCGTCGCCGACATAATGTCGCGGAATTATGGCCGCCCCTTAATATTGGGCGGTATAGATTCGGGTTGGGGGAAACGGACCGCCGAAGTTTATACGATTGCGCGGGTCGTCCCCCGGTTGGTTTGCACGAAGGGACGGCGAAGCAATATAACCAGGTCGACCGACGGAAAAGATATCCCGGTCCCGCCGCCGAAACGGATTGATCGTATGCCGGACGGAAAGAAATTAGAACAAGGCCCGTTATTATATTCGCCGTCGACGTCGTATTGGAAACGTTGGCTAATCGGACGTATAAAAGCGAAGCCGAAGAAATGGCAATGGCCCGAAGGGTTGGAAGAATCGAAAGACGGCCGAATGTATTTAGAACACATGGAAAGCGAAAAAGAAGTAACGCGGCGAAACAAGCGGTCGGGAAAATCCGAAACGGTTTGGATAGTTAAACGGAAACGAAAGAAAGCCGACGACCTGGACGTCGACGAAATGGTCGACGACGACGACACGGAAGGCCGCGTCGCTAATCATTTATTGGATTGCGAAATAATCGCCGCCGTCGTCCAGGAAATCGCGTTAACCGCCGGGGGACCCGCGAAATTATCCGTCGACGACGTCGTCCCCCTGGCCGACGAACTGGCCCAACAGTTACAGCAAACCCCCGACACGCCCCGCCGCCCGGTCGCCCGGAAGCGGCGGCGAAAGCCAAAAAGCCACGATTTATAAAGCGTTTCCGGCGTCCGAAAATTTGTCGTTTCTTTCTTGTAAGATTTCGCTTTATCGGATACTATCTTTTTCGAAATGGCCTTAAAGTCGACACTTGAACAATTAGAATCGGTCCAAGCCGCGATCGAAGCTATCGAAGGCGGGGCCGAATCTTATATGTTAGGCGACGTCCGCGTTAACAAAGGAAAGTTAGACGACCTTTACGAACGCGAAAAGCGATTACAAATCAAATACAATCGCGAACAAAAACGAAACCGGGGCCGCGTCCGTCTTAATCTTTCCGGGGGTCAATAATGGCGAAGAAAAATCTAATAACCCCGACGCAAGCCAAACGGTTAAACGAATTGGCGACAAAGGACCCCGAACGGGCGTTAAAGGAATTGAAATACACGGTCGCGGCCAGGGGCGCGATAGACCGCGCTTCGAAATTTAGTTTCGACGCTATCCAAAAAACCCCCAAAAGGAAACGCCCGTCGTCGACGACCGGGTCGTTAGACCAAGAGTTTACAGGGGGCGACGGGGATAGAAATACAATGGTCGCGACGCTTCGCGATTTATTCCAAAATTTCGGCTTCGCGAAAGGTCTTTTAAGGGCGCACGTTAAAAACGTCGTCGGGTCCGGGCCGATTGTCCAGGCGACGACCGACGACGAAGAATTTAACCGACAAGCCGAAGCGTATTGGAACACGCGAAAAGACCGTTTAGATATTCGCGGAATGTTGGGCTTTACTGATATGTTAGACGTCGGCGAACAAAGGGAAATCGTCGACGGCGATTACGGCTTGGCAATCGTCCGGGGCGGCTTTTTGCAAGCGATCGAAGGCGACCGAATTAAGGACCCCCCCGCCGACAAGAAAGCGAAAAACAGGATTTACGAAAGCGGCGTCGAAATGACACGCGAAGGCCGCCCGGTCGCTTACCATGTTTATAACCGGGGGCGGCGTCCCGGACAAATGCGTTACGCGAAACGCATAGACGCCGACGATTTTATTTTCTGTTATCGGGCCGACCGCTTCGACCAGGTCCGGGGGATATCCTGGCCCCTTTCGTCGACTAACGATCTTGTCGACCTTAAAGAAACAATGGAAGCGGCGAAAGGGAAATGGAAAATAGAAAATATGTTAGGCGTCGCGATTAAATCGGCGGCCCCGGAATCGGCCGACCTGTTTTCGCTTTGGGGCGGCCGCGTTACCCCTTACGAAGCGAAAGACAGTAAAGGCGACCAGGACGAAAAATACGAAATAAAGTTAGGCCAGGGCGTCCACAGTTTCGAATTGGCCGAAGGCGAAGAAATCCAGGTTATCGAATCGAAAAGCCCGAATAACAATTTCGAACCGTTTACATATTTGTTAATCCGTATGGCCGCGCTTTGTATGGATATGCCCCTAGAAATCGCGTTACAGTATTATACGCGGGGCAGTTATTCAAGCCATAGGGCCGCGTTTTTGCAGTATTACCAAAGCGTTTATAAACGCCGGGGACAAATCGAAAGAATAAAACTTGACAGGATTTATAATTGGGTGATACAAAGGGCGATCAAAGCTAAAGAGCTTCCACGCCCCAAAGGTAACGCCCCGTCTTTTTCCCATAAATGGCAATGGCCCGGCCTTCCATTATTGGACCCGGACCGCGAAAGACGGGCCGATAAGGAAGCGTATAAATTGGCCGTCGTTTCCCTGGCCGATATCGAAGGACGCGACGGGAATTTTTGGCAAGACGTCGCCGAAAGGCGATTGAAAGAAATAAAATGGATACAAGAACGCGCTAAAGAAATCGGCGTCGACCCGGCTTACGCTATCCCACAGGTCGCGGACCCCGGCCAAGAGGCGGTCGGCAGTACAGAAACCGAAGGCGTCGACGACGACGACGGGGACGACGGGGACGACGATAACGATTAACGAAGGGGCCGAAAATGCCGACGGTTGGACGACAAGGCAAAGGGCGACACGTTCAAAGCGTTTTGTTTTACAAGGCGGCGGGTTGGACGAAAGAATCGTCGAAAAAATGGATTGTCGAACACGATTACAAATCGGACGGCCTGGACGAAACCGATACGCTTTTCCGTTACCGACAAGTCGACCCCGACGATAAGAAATTTCGTTACCGTCAAAAGACGATCGAAACAAAAGACGGTAAACCGTCTATCGCCCTGGTTAATGCTTTCCCGATTGGGTCCAGGCAATCGAACGCGAAAAGGTTAGAACGTTTCGCGGACGTCGCGGCGGTCGGCGATATCGACCGCGACGCCGGAATAATTTACGGTATTTCGGTCGTATCCAAAGGCGAAGCGAAAGGACATGGAAAATATGTCGACGAAATCATGTTGGACCAAGTCGCCGAAAAAGGAAACGCAAAAGAACCGACCGGGACAAAATCACGATTCGACCACCCTAACGCTTGTAGTCGGGCGGTTGGTACGGCTGTCGGCAGGTTGCACGAATTTAGACGGGACCAAGACCGGGTCCGGGCCGACCTGCACTTGTTCGACGCCGCCGCTAACAGTCCCGACGGGGACCTTAGAAACTATATTTTAGACCTGGCCGAAGAGGACCCCGACGCTTTCGCTATGTCGATCGTTTTTAAGCGCGATACGTCCGTTAACCCGGACCCGGCCAACAAGGGAAAGCCGGGATATCCGGCCGAATCGGACCCGTATTGGCTACCGCACGCAAGGGTTAAAGAGTTGCACCATTGCGACGTCGTCGACGAAGGGGCGGCAAACGACGGGCTTTTCGGTCGCCCGGATTATTGGACCGAACAAGCCGAAAAGTTTATTTCTGAACACCCCGAAATTATAGCGGGAATATTAGACCGTTATTTCGACGGCGAACAAAAAACGGAGGGTTACAAAATGGCAGACGAAGAAAAAGTCGAAGGACAGGACGCCGGGGCCGAAGCCGACGGCGAAGAGAAAGTCGACGGCCAGGACGCCGGACAGGATAACCAGGGCGAAGGCGACGGCCAGGACGCCGGGACCGAAGGCGAAGGCGAAGGCCAGGGCGAAGGGGACGGCCAGGACGCCGGGACCGAAGGCGAAGGCGAAGGCGAAGGCCAGGGCGAAGGGGACGGCCAGGACGCGCAAAGCGTAAAGGAAAAAACCGACGCGGCTTACGACGAAGGTTTGTCGGCCGGGGTCGATCGTATCAAACGCCGGGGCGAAAAGTATAAGGACCCGGCTTTCGTTATCGAAACCGCCGAACTTTCCGACGACGAAACGAAAGACGCTTGGATAAAGCGGCTTGAAACGAAATTGTCGAAAGCCAAGTCGGGCGACGCGGACGGGACGGACGCCGTCGATTTCACGCCCGAAGCCGGGCCGGAAAAATTCGAAGATAAGGTCGAAGGTTTCGAAGCGGACGGCCTTACGAAAGGCGAAGCGACGCGGAAAGCCGCGAAAGAATTTCCGGGATTACATAAAGACTATGTCGCCCGGATAAACAAGAAATAGCCGGGCGCAGTTTGCGGACCGGGGAAACGCAAGACAAACGGTAACACTAACGGAGGGTTAGAAAATGTCACCACAAAGTAACGACGGGCGTAAGGGCTTCGAAGCCGGGGCCGATCTTGACAGGGGCGTAAGGGTTAAACTTTCTTCGGGAACGGTTGTAGCGGCCGGGTCCGGGGAAGAGGGAATCGGAAACACGACGGAAAGTTGTAACGACGGCGATTTCGTCGACGTCCGATTGGACGGCCATACGGTCGAAGCTATCGCAAGCGGGACCATAAACGAAAACGCGGATTGTTACCCCGCCGCCGACGGCGCGGTTTCGGCGACAATCGCGGGGCGGCGTGTCGGTAAATGTATCGAAGCGGCCGCCGATACTGAACTTTTCGAAATGATGGTTATTGGCGTCAATTCTTAATCGACGCCCTGGCCGTCTTTCAAAAAGACAAACAAGAAACGTTAACACTAACGGAGGGTTAGAAAATGCAGACAGGAAACGCGACATTTAGACAGGATATCGCGCAAGTTATCCAGGAAAATATGTTGGGGGCCGGGCAGTTTGTCGGCTTGGAAGTTATGCCGCTTTTGCCCGTCGACGCGAGAAACGGCAGTTTCTCAAAAATCGCGTTTTCGACGGTTAAGACAAAGGCCGTCGACGACAAGCGCGGGACGTCGGGTTACTATAACGAAGTCGTACACGAAGTCGAAGAGGATACATATAATTGCAAAAAGCGGGGTCTTGTCGAACCTGTCGACGACGACGACGCTTTGGTCTTGGGGGCCTATTTCGACGCCGAAGTTTCGGCGGCGGACCATTGCCGTTATTATCTTCAGTTGAACCGCGAAAAGCGTATTTCGACAATCGCTTTCGCGACGTCGACGTCGTATAAGGACGACGCTATCGCGAAATGGGACGACGCGACGAACGCACAGCCCGTAAAAGACGTCGACTTGGCGAAAAACGCGCTTATCGACCAGGTTAACGGTATGGTCGGCGGCGGGGCGCGTATTATCGGAATCGGTAACAACAAGGCCCGGACCAATCTTAGGTCGACCGACGATATCAAAAACCGCGCTTACGGGGGCGGCAATATCCAAACGACGACCATTTCCGACGCGCAGTTGGCGGAAATTTTGGGCCTGGACGGGGTCTATTTTTCCGGGCTTAAACAAGCCGGGTCCGATATTTGGGCGTCTACGATATTCGGGCTTTTCATTGTTTACGACGGACAGAACCTTCGAAGCGTCCCCCATTACGGGCGGACAATGCTTTGGCGCGATTCGACCCCTACCGATATGATGGTCGAAACATACCGCGACGAAGGCCGCGAAAGCGACATGGTCCGCGTAAAACATAACAGCGTCGAAAAAAGGTTGGTCGACAGGGCGCACCGCCTTATTACGACGATCGAATAGCAGACAATAAACGTCCGTCTATGGCCTTGGGACGTTAAAGGATATTGGCTTCGCCGGATTGTCCTTTGCCGTTGTGCCATAGCGACGGCGGGGGGCGTCCGGCGTTAGCTTTTTTGGAGTTAAAGCGATATGAAAAGTTTTTTACCCTTTACCTATGACACGCCCGACGAAGGGGCGGCCCCCCTGTTATCCGGGGAAACCGACGAAACAATCCCGGTCGCGATCTTTTGGAAACCGTCGATTTTTTGTACGGCCTTAATCCAGGACAAGGGCGTTACGTTAAACGGGGTCCCGGATATCCCTTGGGGCGAAATTGTTATCGAAGAAATCCGGGTCGAAAGCCGCCGCGTTTACGAAATATTGCATAGAATCACGCCGCCGGACCAAAGATTTTTCGTAAGGATAAATCCGCCCCCGGCCCCGGTCCCGGCGATATCCGAAAAGAAAAAATATCGTCGGCTTATTCTAACGTCGGGCGACCCGGTCGAATTGGCTTTGGCCGCCGATATCGCGGCCGTCTTTACCGATTCGATTATCGCGAACGGTCCGCCCCCGGTCGAATTGATAGCCAGGGCCGAAACGGTTATTTTTTGTTACGTCGCGGCCGACACGGTCGACCCTATCCGGGTCGCTATCGTTAACCGTTGTAAGATACTATCGACCGACGCGGGGTCCGCCGAAGAGTATTTAACCAGGTCCGCCCCGCCGGGGTCCTGGCATATCGCGCACAGTTTAGAACCCCGCGAATATATCGAATTTCTTAAAGACCTGGACGGGAAAGATAACCGCGCATTTCAAACAAATTATATTGATAGGACCCCGTTTATTCGGGCTTGCGAAAATGAAAGAAATAACCATAGCAATATTAAGTCATAACCGATCGTTTTTGTTAACGCAAGCCGTCGGGTCGATTCGACAGTTTACGCGATATCCGTATCGGATTTTGATACACGATAACGCAAGCGACGAAAACCATAAAGAACACATAGCACAATTAGCGGCCGACGATTGTTCGATTATATGGTCCGATAAGTTTTATTCTTGCGTCCAGGGCCGCCGGGAGTTTTTACGATATGTCGAAACGGAAAGGTTAGTCTATATGGACGACGACGAAAAAGTCGGTCCGAAATGGTTAACAAATATGGTCGCCGTTATGAATCGTTTTAATTGCGGGGCGGTCGTCGGTAATTTGGTACACGACGACGGCCGGACCTATTCGGGGGCGCGTATGGTCCGGGGCCGCGAAATCCTGGTTAAGCCGATCGAATACCGGGGCCAATGCGACGCGGCGGCCGGGGGTTGTACGCTTTACGACCGCGACGTTTTGGACGCGACCGAATACCGCCCGGAATTTTCCGGGGGTTTCGAAGATTGGGACCAAACCTTGCAAATAACCCGCGATCTTGGACGGACCATATACGCAAGCCCGGCGGTTTTCTTTCATAATCACGGACCGTTAGACCATGATTATTACGTCGACCGTTGGCGATATACCGAAGTTATGGACGCGGCCGTCGGGATTTGGAAACGTTGGCGAATTAAAACGGCCGTAACGAATACGGCGGCGGAAATGCTTAAACGCGGCGTCCCTTTTACGAAAGAACAAGCGGACGTCTTTTCGGGGGTTATGTCATTATGAAAACTATAATCGTCGCCGGAAATGGACCAAGCGCACAAAGCGAAGCCGTCCGGGACCTGGTCGTCGACCAGGACGACCGCGTCTTTAGATGTAATTATTTTTTCCTGGCCCCCGACGACGCGTTGGGCTATGTCGTCGACGATTGGTTTATATGCGAAGCCGTCGAAGATTGCCGGGCGGTCCGGGCGGCCGTCCAGTTTGGGAAAATCCGGCCGACTATTTGGGTCCCTGGTTTGTCTATGGAAATGGTTAACGAAATCGAAACGAACCATTTAACCGGGTTACAAATCCGGGTCCAAAAAACTTTCGCGCAATTACCCGCCGCGACACGTTGGGAAAATGATTTGGCCCCTTATCGTCCGCTTATGGGGTCTTTCGCCCTGGCCGTCGCCGTCGGTATGCGACCCGAAAAGATTGTCCTTTGCGGACACGATTTGTTTTTACACCCTTCGAAGAAAACACACGGCGGCCTTTCGAAAGAAACGCGGCCTTGGCAAACCGACTTTAATAAAGCGTATATCGAAAACCGACATAGAAACCACCAATTAAGGGGCGACTTAAAATATATCCGGGCGGCCCTGGACGCTTACGACGGCGAAGTCGTTTCGATAGGGTCGGTCCTGGCGCATTATTTCGCGGCCGATTTCCCGTCCTGGACCTGGTTAGACGGTTAGGCGGCCGATTGGCCGAAAAAAAAGGGCCGACGTTGGCCCACAAACGACGAACGCAAGGCGTCGCGGGTCTTTATACCCCTGGAATCGGCGGCTTTGCACAAAGGAAAGGAAAGGCGATAACATGACCGACGAAATAAAAACGATAGTATGGAAACCCGGCGACCCGATAACCCGCGAAGCGATAACGGAAAACAAATCCATAAACGGATTTTTGGACGTCCCCCGACTTGTCGACGATACAATCGACGGCCGGGCTTGCGATAAACAGGGGTTACGGTTTCTTTGCGTCCTGGCCGATATGTTAAGACAACAATTCGCGGACCGCTTTTGTTACCTGGAAATCGGCGTCGCTTACGGGTCGTCCCTTTGCGCGATTTCTTACCATAAGTTTAAGGCGGCTTATGAGAAATACGCCGGGATAGATATTTTTTCCGGGCGTTTGCCCGGCGACGTCGACCCGGTCCCGCTTACAATCGAAAGGGCCGATAGAAATATCCGTTATTTCGGCGTCCAAAATTTCGCCTTGTTCGAAGGCAATTCGGCCGACGAAAAAATCTTTAAGCGCGTCCGGGCCTATTTGCGCGACACGGTCCATTTACTTTACGTCGACGGGGAACACAGTTACGACGGCGTCGTTAACGATTTTAAGAATTACGGCCAGTTAATCGAACCGGGCGGGGCCGTCTTTTTCGGCGACTATCATTATAACGAATGTCCGGGCGTTACCGAAGCGATCGACGAAATAGCCGGGTTGGAATCGACGGCGGACGATTGGGAAATTATCGGCCCCCTTAAAATCGACGGGACGCCGACGCCGTTTGTAATGATAAGAAAGGACGGTTAAAAATGGCGGTAACAACAATAAAAAAACCGACGGTTATAGGAATCGTCCCCGTAAAGGAAAATAGCCAAAGGGTCCCGGCGAAAAACTTTCGGACGTTGGGGCCGGACCCGCTTTGGCTTTGGCCCGTCCGGGTCCTGGCGAAATGTCCGTTTGTCGATCTTATCGTTATCGACACGGATTGTTTAGATTACTTTACGGAATGGCGGCGACTATTGGGGACCCTGGCCGTCCCTGTAACGATCGACCCCCGGCCGACAAAGTTACAGGGCGACGCGGTTTCTATGAATAAAATTCTTGCGGATATCGCGGACCGTCGCCCGGCTTTCGCTTATATTCAGTTACACGCGACAAGCCCGTTTATCCAGGTCGAAACCCTGGACGCGGCTTACGAAGAATTACAAGCCGGGGCCGATAGCGTTTACGGGGTTAACGAAATGAAAAGCCGTTTCTATTGGCCGGACGGCCGCCCGGTTAACCATGACCCCGAAAAGCTAATCCCGACGCAAGATTTAGACCCGCTTTACGAAGAAAACAGCGCGTTTTATATCTATCGCGGGGACGCTTTCGATAAGCAAAAGGCGCGGATTTGCGGGAAATCAAAGCCCTTTATCGTCCCGGAATTACAGGCGATCGACATAGACACGGAAGCGGATTGGCGGTTAGCCGTCGGGCTTTCCAAAGTATTGTAATTTTACTTTACCAGGACGCCCCGGCGTGATATATTGCGGACGGTGTTACAATGTTTCGGCTTTGGAAAAAAGAAAAGGTCCCGGACGATCAAAAGGACGTTTTCGAACGTTTGAAAATGTCCGGGCTTTGCATTTCTAAAGACGTCCCCTTAATGCCCGTCGTCGACGTTAGGGGTTTTCGACACGGTTTAAGAATGATGAAAAAGGCCAGGTTATTAAAGGCCGGGGCGAATATTGTTTTTTTGTCTATGAAAGTTAAACGGGGCGTCCCCTGGTATCGGGTCCAGTTGCGGGGGACCTGGTTAGTCGGTTGGATAAATTCGGCCGCCCTGTTAGCCGATAAAGGTTATCAAAACGCGATAGTCGAAGGGGCTTAACAATGGGATTAACCGAAGCGAATATCCGAAGCGATATAGCCGGGATTTTTGCGGATATGTCCGCGTCCGGCGTCGTCGAAACGGTTAAGCGTTTCCCGGCCGGGAAAGAACAACAAGACGGGTCCTTTTCTGTTTTCCGGGCGAAGCAATTAACCGACGAAGAATTGCAATTTTCGGGATTTCGCAAACGTTACCAATTCAGCGTTTACGCGGACCGGGCGAATATCGGGGCGACCGACGAAGGCGACGTCCTGGAAATGGCCGACGGGACCCGGTTACGGATTTACAAGATTGGTCCGGGTCCGGCTAATATTTTAATCCGCTTGGAATTGGGCGACGAATTCGGGGACGAAGATTAAATGTCTATCCATATAAAATTTATCGACCGGGAGTTTAACCGGGCCATTAACGAATTAGCCGGGTCGTCCAGGCGGTCCGACGTCGAAGTCCTTACGGGCCAGGCGATACAATTAACAAGGGCCGTCGTCCGACATACCAGGTTAGCCGCCGAAGAAAAGAAACACAAAGGCCGCGCAAGGGCGGGTTGGTGGATTGCTTGGCAAGCGTTAGGGGTTTTCGGGACCCCTTGGGGGACTAATTCGCGGGTCCTGGCCGAAGCCGAAGGCGGTATAATCGACCGCCGCCGGGTCCTTAATAATCCGTCCGTCGAAATATATAACACGGTCCCTTATATCGAAACCCTGGACAATGCCGACGATATAGTCCAGGCGGCCGCGACGGAAAGATTTTTCGATATGCAAAGGGCGATCGAAAGACGATACGCCCAAAACCTACGGAGAAAATCGGCGTTTGCATAATGACGGACGAAAATAAATATCCTGTTAGCGGTAATGTCGAATTTTTGGTTTCGCAAGGTTTCGTCGACGGCCTTAAATACGACGATACGATTAAAGCCGTTTTCGGCCAGGGGACCCCCGTTAATATCCGCCGGGCAAAGGACAAGAAAATAAAAAAGGACGGGACGAAACCGCGTTACACGTTACCCGCGCTTTCGATCGAATGTATCGCGCAACAAACGCTTGGACGGACAAACGAATATCACGGCCGGGTTATGATCTTGGCGGAAACGCAAGCCGATAACGACGACGACGGCCAACAAGTCGAAGCGTTAATCGGGGCCGTCCGCGATTGTTTGCATAAAGACAGCGCGACGGATTTTCCGGGCCATTTCGACGGCGATTGTTTGGGCTTTGTGAATTGGCTTAACGAAAACGTTAGGGGTTTTGTTTTTCACCAATTACACGAAATCGACACGGACCCGGACGACGAAAAAGGCCGGGTCCGTCGTATGACACTTAAAGCCGACGTTTGGGGTTATCCTGGACGTCGAAAGAAATAAACCGCGTTTCTATGGCGACGCACAAACGGAGGGGTAAACCATGAGCGCGACAAGAATAGGGATAACGGGACCCGTTTTCGGGACCCAAACGCTAGCGTATGGGTTAATCGAAAACGAAGAAAAGACAACAGAAGTCGAAGAAAGCGAAATCCGGGGCGGGGACGGGGATATCGTCGGCGTCGACCAGTACGGAAAGAAAACGACCGTATCGTTTGAATATACATTTCGGGCCGGGGGCGGCCCTGGTTTGTCGGACGTCGGGTCCGGGTCGACGGTAACGTCGCCGGAAACCGCGACGTCGATTTATTTAAGGTCGGCGACGGAATCGTTTTCCAAGGCCCCCGGATATAAGACCGTCCGTTGTGAGGGGACCGAATGGCCCGACCTGTTGAGTTAAAAAGACGGGGGGTCCTATGTCGGTCGACGAATCTAAATTGGTCGAACGACGGTCGCCGGAAGAGTTAAAATTTCTTAAAAAGCATATCGCCGAATTAAGAAACGACCCGGAAGTAAAAGCGGCCGTCGAAAAACACGAAACGGCCGCCCCTATATTTACCGTCGAAGCGTTTTATAAGGGCGTCGTTATCCAGGGTTACGCTTGTCGGTTAACGCGGGGGACGTTATCGCTTTTACGGGCGGTCGAATCAAGAATGATCGGTTATAGGCCGGGGGAAGGGCGGTTAACCGATTACGATATCGCTTTGGCTTTGTTTCTATTGTGCGACGACAGGCGAAACGAAGCCGTTAGTTTAATCAGCTATCCCGACGACTTGCAAAAGCGGGTCCGCAAATTTTCGCGGTCCTTAAATATTAACGTCGCGGCGGTCGAATTATATTCTTTCCTGGACGCCCAAAGCGACGCGTTAGCGGGACGCGGGACCGGGTCGGGCCTGGCCCCCCCGGACGACGGTTGGTCGGACGACGTCGATTTATTCGCCCATGAATACGGTTGGTCTTTCGATTTTGTCCTTTGGGAATTGCCAATAGTTACGGGGGACAGGTTAAAAGATTCGATCGAAGCCCGACGCAAAGGCGAAAGACGCGTCGGCCGCCGGGCGGAAAGCGGAATCGCGCTATTAAAGACGTTGGAAACACGCGGACAAGAATTATTGAAAGGGGCCGGACATGGATAATACAGAAACGTTAATTCAATGTCCGAAATGCGGGACCCCGTATAATTGTCCGTTAGAATTGTTGGGGACCGTCGGGACCTGTCGGCCTTGCGGAATCGAATTCGAAATAAAGAAAGGGCCGGACCCGGTTAAACCAATGGGCTTTCTTGCCCGGTTAGGTTTCGGGTTGGCTTTTATCTTTAGAGGGGGTCGAAATGGCTAGGGCTAAAATATCGGCTTTCGTCGGTTTGAATACTAACGCGTTTCAAAGGGGCTTGCGCGGCTTGCGTCGGTCCTGGCGACGCTTTCGGTCCGCCGTCGTCGCCCCGATTGGACGTTTCGGCCGGACGATCGGCCGGACGTTTGTACGCGGCGGCGTGATAATGGGCGCGGCCCTGGTCGGTACAATTAAACACGCGTCCGCGTTTCGTCAAGAAATGGCTTTGGTTTCGACCATGTTAGACAAGGGGTCCGCCGACGTCGAACAATATACCGAAGATATAATAAAAATGTCGGCTAAGTTTGGTATGGCCAAGACCGCGTTAACGAAAGGTCTTTACGATACACTTTCCGCCGGGATAGCCGCAAAGGACGGAATCGAATTCTTAACGATTGCGACGAAAGCGGCGATAGGGGGCGCGACCGATACGGCCGTCGCGGTCGACGCGCTTACAAGCGTTATAAACGCTTACGGTATGTCCGCGAAAGACGCCGCGCAAGTTTCCGACATAATGTTTCAAATCGTTAAAGACGGGAAAATCAGTTACCAGGAATTAGCCGAAAATATTTCTAAACTGGCCCCGACCGCGAAAGTCGCCGGAATGTCTTTAGAAGATATGGCCGCCGCTATCGCGACCGTCGTAAAAGTCGAAAAGCCCGAACGGGCTATGACCGCGATAAGGGCGGCAATGATGCACGCCGCGAAAGCCGGGGAAGATTTATTTACACTTGTCCGAAAATTCGAAGGGAAATCTTTAGAAGATATAGTCGGGGCCGGAATCGGAAAACGGGCCGCGCAAGGCGTCGCCCTGTTAGCGTCGAACCTGGAAACGTTAGATAAGGAATTCGAAAATATGCGGAATAGCGCGGGACGCGCTAACGAAGCGTTTGAAAAATTAAACAAGGTCCGACATTGGCAAAGATTATGGCAAACGATACTTGGTATTATAACCCGCGTCGGAATCGTCTTAGACAAAACGTTGGCCCCGTTAATTAACCTTATCACAAACAGATTAAATCAAATGGCCGAAACGCCGGGTTTTAAGCGATTTCTTGAAAGGGTCCAGGAAGCGACGAAAACCCTTGTCGGGGCTATGGTCGCCCTGGCCAGGGGCGGCGAAGGGCGTAAAGCGGCCGTCCAGGGCTTTAAGTTAGTTATACTTGGAATCTTTAAGACAGCGTTTCGGGCCGGGGCCGAATTGCTTTCGAAAGTCGCCCCGCGTATTGGCGCGTTAATAGCGAAAGGATTTACGGCGGCGGTTTCGTCCCCGGCTAAACGTATGGGACAAAAGAGCGCGGCGAAAAAAGCCGTCCGCGACGAAATGATAGCCGAAGGAAAATCGCGGACGGTTTATAGGTCGCTTGGCGGGACCGTTGGCGCACCGACCGTAGCCGTTCAAAAATTAGACGAAGGGTCCGAAGAGTTTAAGCGAAGAGTTACGGAAAAATACGAAGAGTTTAAGAAATTAGATTTCGACCAGGAAATGAAAGAAATCGCCGACAAATTCGGAATAGATTTAGGCAAAGCCGGAAACGAGTTTCAAGCCGGAATGGAATTATTAAAGAAAGCGGCCGAAGAGGGGACCAAAGGTTTAGAAGAGTTTAAGGAAGCGACCGACAAGGCCGAACCGAAACCCGAACGGACCCCGGCCCCGGATAAACCGAAACCCGAACCCGTCGAAGAGGACGTCGGCCGGGGCTTCGGATTTTCGGCCTTGCGGCGGATAGGGGCTAACATTATCGGCGCGGCGGGTCCTGGTATGAAAGCCGAAGATAAACAAATCGCGGCGACTAAAAAGGTCGCTAAGAACACGGAAACGACCGCGAAAGAAACGAAGGAATTAAGAAAAGAGGCGGAAAAACAAACCGCCCTTTTAGCCGCGTCCGGCGGGGCGGCGACTTTCTAAGGGGGTTAATAATGTCAAACGTTAGAATAGGTTGGACCGGGGGTTATCTAAAAGAACGGCTTAACAGCCCGTCGATTAAAAAGACGGATAACGGACCCGAAGTAACGCATATTTACGACACGAATTACGCGACGGCCGAAGCCGCTATCGCCGCTTACGGCGTTAATTTCGGCGACCCCCACCCGGCCCCCTATGCGTCGGCCGTCCTGGTCGAAATCGGTATTCAAAAGGACGGACCAAAAAACGCGATCGTTACTTATCTATACAGGCAAACGACCGGGTCCGGCGAAGTTATCCCGCCCGTCGGGACCATTACCAGGGAAATAGATTCTAACGTTATCGAAATCCCGATCGGCCAAAACAGTAACGCAAGCGGGACCAATTACGACAAGGAAAAGAAAGTCGGCGTCGGCGATTGGGAGGGAATCGAAGCCGAATTGTCGCCACAGCCCGTTTATAAACGACAAGAAATTTTATCGTCGTTTACGTTTTCCGAAACCGAAGCCGTAAAGAATGTCGCGAAGCGTTTTAATTCCGCGCAAATGAACGCGAAAGGATTGTCCGGGGCGACGACTAACAAATGGTTAAAAATGTCGCTTAACGTCCGGGAAGTCGGCGAAAAATTCGAAATGACCGAAACATGGCAATACGCCGAAAAGGGTTGGAAAACTGATATTTACGACGCCGCGACATAGCGGCCAGGGGGCAAGATGTTATTTCCACCAAGCCCGACAAAGGGAAACGAAGTTTTCAAATGGGCGCAAAGGATACACGAATATATTAAAAGTATCCGGCCGCTTTCGTCCGATTCGGTTAAGGTAAAACAAACCCCGGCCGGGACGACCTTTTCGTCGAAATACATAGACGGCGACCGTTGGCCTTTCCAGGTTTACCAGGACCCGGATTATACGCCGTCCGGGACCGAAGCGAATATCCGAATACGCGGCGGCTATTTCGAACGGACCGCGACCGAAACCGGGGACGGGATACGATCGACAATAGACGACGGATATTATACGGGGGCCGGGGGCGCGGATTTCACGGACGACACGGACGACGCTATCGGGAAACCTGGTTACGAAATTTACGACGGCGATATTATTTACGTCGTTTTGGTCCTATGGAATAACGCGGGGGCTTACCAGGATTACGACAATATTACGCCGGACCAATTAAAGGTCGAATATTGGTATTCGTCCCGCCCCCCCTGGCCGGATACGTCCGACGCGTATAACGTTTTTAAGGTCCTGGCGAAAGTCGAAAATGTCGGGGGTTGGTTGGAAATAGACCACCTTTGGCGCGGCGGCGAAATAAAAGATTTTCATTTAGTCCCGGACGGACACCCTAATTACGATTCGGTTTTCCCGAAATTGGGGTCGCTTGGATATCAGGACGAACCATACGACGCGACGACTACCCCTTTCGAACGTATCGGGACGTTACAAGATTGGAATTCCTGGCGCGACATTATACACCGGGACAATATAACCAATTACGAAAACGATTACGCGATTTCGTATTTCGATTACGCCGGGTTATCCGGGTTTACCGAAAAGAAATACGCCCGGATAGATTCGCATAAGTGGGACGATTGGACGTATCACGCGGCCAACAGGTCGTTAGAAGTTAAATCGGTTTCGTCGTCGGCGATTTGGGGCGACGAAAGACGTTTCCAGGCGTATGATTTCGACGTCTACGGGGCGACCCCCGATTTTACTTATTCGGACATTACAAGTTTTACAGGGCCGACGGTTTCGTCCGGCGAAGATACGGGCGAATATTTGGTTATGTGTAGACGGCGAAACCCGATTTCGCCCGACGGTTTCCATATTGTTTACGCCGACTTTTCCGCGATCGGTACTAACGACGATATCGACGAAGATTTCGTCCACGATTATATCGAAGAATTTTGTAGACATAACCAATTAGATACGTCTTGGGTCGAAGATAGGCGCGACGATTACAAATCGTTAGACGATCACGATAAGCGGCACGCGACGCTTGGCGGCGTTTGGGACGACAGTATCGACGGCGAAGGTTGGGCCGGGTTTCAATCTATCGGCTATTGGAACGCGATACACGGATCGACGGCGACCCCGGACAAACGTATCGACCTGGAATTGGGCCGACTGTTTTACGGTAACGATTATGATTACGAATGGTCGTTAGATTGGTTGGATTGTCACTTAAACGACCTTTCGACGTATAAGTCTATTGATTGGAATTTGCGGCGGCTTTACGATACGGACGGGACAAACGTTGTCGGCCGTTGGGACGAAGGCCGTTTATTTTCCGACCTGGAAAACCCCGCGACGGATTCGGTCGATTGGAAAAATAGACGGCTTTATCCTTACGGGGCCGGGGGTTACGTCGTCGATTGGGACGGCGGGACATTACACGAAAAAAATTCCGGGTCCTGGTATCAAGTTTTAGATTGGTTTAACGGTTATCTTTACGACCCTTACGACGGGTCGTCCGTTATGTATTTTAACGGGTCCGGCGGCGGCGGTCGTTATTTCTATGGGTCGTCGTTAGATATGGAACCGTATATGGATTTCGTCGGGGCGACCCGTTATATCGCTATGAACGGGACGCAAGTTTTAACCGATCAGCAGACAATGACATATAGCCCCCCGACCGTTACGGGGGCGGCCAGGGACGGCGAGTTACGACAATTTGTTTTAGACCTTTACACGCAATTACAAAATCACGGTATGGTAACATAAGGGGAAATTATGTCGGGCGATACAATAGATTTCGGCGACTTTATCGACCTTTCGAAATTTAACGCGGGGGCCGCCTTCGACCCGAAAGCCGGGGGCCTTGGACGGCCGAAATTGAAAGGGGCGGTTTTCGTCCCCCGGCCGACGACGGCGGATTTTGATTGGGAATTGTCGGACCTTACGGCCGACGGGTCTTTCCATGATTTAAGTTTTTCGTCTATCGTCCCGGCCGATACGCAAGTCGTTATAATTAACGTAAGGGTTAAGGGGCCGACGATCGGGGAAAAGGTAAAGTTTCGACGCAAGGGCGGCGGCGCGGAAAGCGAAGGCGCGGTTTTGGTCCAGGCGTCGAACGTGTTTAACCGGGTCGACCTGGTCGTCGCCCTGGACGATAACCGGGCCGCCCGTTATCGGTTGGACAATAATACGGACCTGGTTAATTGCGACATAACGGCGAAAGGTTGGTTTTTCTAATGGCGACGGCCGAACAGTTATATCATAAATTCGGGCCGCAGTTGATAGACGCGGTCGCAAGGGTTACAATGGACGAAATAAATATCGTCCGGGCGCAAGTCGGATTACCGCCCCGGACCTTACAACAGGTCGTTAACGCGATATCGGCGAAATTAGACAGTATCCCGCCGTATCCCTGGCAGGACGACGGATAGCGAAAAAAAAAGGGCCGACGTTGGCCCAAAAACGACGAACGCAAGGCGTCGCGGGTCTTTATACCCCTGGAAATGGCGGCTTTGTGAGAAAGGCAAAAGGAAAATGGACAGAGAAAAAGAACAAGAAAAACAGCGCGTAAGAAACGCGGCCTTTATGGTCGCCGAATACGAACACGGCGACGACCCGGCCGTTAAGAAATGCCGGGAAGCGGTCGACAAGATAAAAGGGGAAATCCAAAAGGCCGAAGCAAACCGCCGCGAATTGAATAAGAAACACGGCGACGCAATGGCCGCGCTTTCCGAAGCGTTAGAAAAATATATCCCGAAAGCCCTACGGAAAGACGCTAAAGACGACGGTTAATTTTTTGTCCTGGTAAATATTTCGGCTATTTGATACGGTCGAAAATAGAAAGGGTTTCGCTATGAAACGGTTATATTATCTTATATCGTTAATCGGGTTAATAGCGGCCGCCTTTGCTTCGGGGGTCCTGGCCGATAGGACGGTCGACCTTGTTTTCGACGTCCAGGCAAACGAAAACGTCGTCGTTAATCACAAATCGTTTACGGGTTTTACGATATCCGGGACCGTTACCGATAGCGTCGCCGAAGCCGCTATCGACATTTCGGGCAAAACCGGGACCGTCGGTTTTAAGACCGATCTTTCGTCGACGTCCTTTTGGGCCGAAACGACGATAACCGTTACCGACGGTCCGGCCGGGCAATTTACCGCGACGTTTCCGGCGTCGCAATGGCGGACAAATAACGTCGTAAAGGAAAGGTTTTACGGCGACTTGCGTTTGTCCGATTTCGGGAATACGTTACCGTCGATCGAATTATGGTTAAACCCGTCCGCGAATACAGGGGCCGAAAGCCAATACATAAGCCCGGCCGTCGCAAGTTTCGAAACCAATTCCGTAACGGTCGACCCCCCGGCTAACGTTATAGATTTCCGAAACGGTTTCGATTATTCTTACGACGGATAAAATTTACGGTTAGACGTCGTCCCGGCCGCCGTCGACGATACGGTCCTTAATCACGTTACAAGCGGAAACGGCTTTACGACGAACACCCTTTGGCGGCTTTACAATTCGGGGGCGTCGTCTAATAAATTGCAAGTTATGATTTGGAAAGATGCGACGGACGAAGTTTGGTTTTACCTGGTTAATCCGTCCGGGACAAAGTCTAACCTGGTCGTAAAAATTACGCCGTAAATAAAGGGGGCCGCTATGCCCGTTCAAGAATTCGAAAACGTTTGTTCTTCAGGTTACGTCGAAGCAAATAACAACGTCGTCGCGGGGGGAAAGGTTACGGCCGTCGGCAATGTCGAATCGGACGCAAACGTTACGGCGGGGGGTTATGTCGAATCGGCTAACCAGGTTATCGCCGGGGGTTACGTCCAGGCGGGGACCTATCTAACGGCCGGGTCCTATGTCCAGGCGACGACCTACGTTTGCAGTTTGGGCGATATATGCGCGGCCGGGACCTTTTACGGGGACGGGTCCGGCTTGGATAACGTGTCCGCGACGGACCCGTCTAAATTGCCATTGGCCGGGGGGACAATGTCGGGGCCTATCAATATGGACGGCGAAAATATAACGTCGATTGGTAACGCTTGCGCGTCGATCTTTTACGGGGCCGGGTCCGGCTTAACGGGCGTCCCTTCGGACCAATTAACACAAAACGGCGCGACCGACGGCCAGGTCCTTACATGGTACGCGTCCGGGTCTTGTTGGCGGCCGCAAACGGTTAACGATACGACAAAGTTACCCCTGGCCGGGGGGACAATGTCGGGCGTTATCAATATGGGCGGAAACGATATCGTTAACGGGGCGTCCGTTTGCGCGACGTCCTTTTACGGGTCCGGGTCCGGGTTAACGGCTTTACCGACAAGTCAATTAACGGCGGACGGCGCGTCCGACGGCCAGGTCCTTACATGGTACGCGTCCGGGGGTTGTTGGCGGCCCCAAACGTCGGCGGCCGGGCTTTGGGTCCAATGTTCCGGCTTCGCGTGTCTTGGTCAAAACGCTTGCGTCGACGGTTGGTTACGGACGACGAATTGTATTAACACCGTCGCCCTATATTCGTCCGGCGTCGTTTCGGGTAATTCGTATAGCGGCGACGCGTCGGGTTTGTCTTGTCTTAATCCGTCCGCGATAACGTCCGGGGGCGCGTCCGACGGTTGCGTCCTTACCTGGTGTGCGTCGAATAATTGTTGGTATCCAGGCGCGGGGGGCGGCGGCGGCGGCCTATGGTCCGCGTCCGGGTCTTGCCTATATCCGACCGACACTTATTGTAACGTAACGACCTGTAACGGCGCGTCTTTCTTTTCCGATTGCGCGTTTTGCGCGTGCAATTCTTCGACAGGCGGTTTCTATGGCGGCGAAGGTTATTTCTTTTGCGGGGTTTGTTTTGATTGTTGCGGCTACGGTTGCGATTTCTGTAATTTTAATAACGGCTTTATCTATTGCGGGTCGCAATGTAATTTATTTATAGGCCAATGCGTTACGGCGTCTTGCGACGTTTGCGCTTGTTGTGCTTTGTTTTCAGGTTGCGACGTTTGCGCGGGTTGTTCTATGCTTTTCGGTTGGGGCGGGTCCGGCGGCTCTTTAACGTCGTATTGTTGTTGTCTATGTTATTGCGAACAATCCGGGGGCGGACAAGCGACACTTTTTAGCGGCTTCGATATTTGTTATACTACCCCTTGCGCGATTTACGGGACGACTTATATAGGGTGTTCTTCGGTCCCGCTTTGTTATATATTGTCCGGCGATTGTTGTATGCAATTCGATTGCGGGGCCGTTTATTTCGGTAACGGGTCCGGGTCTTATGCGTCCGCGACGTTTGAAGGTTGCGTTTGCTTTAACTGTCAACTAATTGTCGGGTCCGGGTCTTATCCAGGTTGCGACGGTACTTGTAACGGGATTGTATTTTGTAACGGCCTGGCGGTTGGTTGGTCGTAAGAAACAAAAAAAGAAAGGGGGTCGTTATGGCCTTGCAATTAGACGAAGCGTTTAAGGGACATACGAATAACTATTGGAAAATAATTGGCGTCGAAGCGGACCACAGGCAAGAAAAAGTAAAAGTCCAGGTCGCACTTTATAAGGACGCCGCGACCAGGACGGCGGACGTTATGAATTTCGTAAAGGACGAAAGGCATACTTTCGACCTTACGCCGGGCGTCGATAAAGACCGGGCCGACCTTTACGGCGATCTTAAAACCCTGGACAAATTTTCGACCGCGCAAGACGTTTAACCGATTTCGGCCAGGACCGCCGAAAAAAACGTCGCGACGTTGGCCGACAATCGACGAACGCAAGGGGGCGCGGGTCTTTATACCCCGGAAATCCGGGGGGACCTGGCCCCGATAACAGGAAAGGAAAAAAGGAAATGTCGAAAGCCAAAGCGAAAAAAGATATCAGAAAAGTAAAGGCCGGGAAAAGACGCGGCCGGGACGCGGCGGAAAAATCCGTCGTCTTTATCGTCGACGGCGGTATCGGTAAATGCATTATGTCGACCGTCGTTATCCGGGGAATTAAAAAGAAATACCCGGACCGAAATATCGTCGTCCTGTCGGGCTATCCCGATATTTTCAATTATAACCCGAACGTTTACCGTCCTTATTTCATGGGAAACACGACGTTTTTTTACGACGATTATATCGTCGACCAGGACGCCGAAGTTTTGAAAAGCGAACCTTATTACGCCCGGTCGTATTTGCGCGGCGACCCGGTCCATTTAACCCGGCTTTGATGTGAACAATTAGACGTCCCCTTCGACAATCCGAAACCCGATCTTTTCTTTTCCAAACAGGAAAAGCGACAGGCGGCCGCGTTTATCAAACAGAAACCGAAACCGATTTTCTTTATTCAATTCGAAGGGGGGAAACCGCCGTCGCCTAACGAACCCCCGGCGAAAATGTTTATTCGGTCGTTACCTATCGAAACGGTCCAAGCCGTCGTTAACGATATGAAAAAGGATTTTCACGTTATGGTTATGAAAGCCGCGACGCAAGCGGAAATCGAAGGGGCGGAAAGTGTTTCCTATCCTTTGCGGCTTTCCCTGGCCTTAATGGAAAACGCCGAAAAACTTTTGTTAATAGATTCTATGGGACAGCACGCCGCCGCCGCCCTTGGAAAAAAAGCGGTCGTTTGTTGGTCCGGGACGGACCCGGCCCGGCTTGGATACGAAAGCCATATAAACTTAACGGTCGCGAAGAAATGCCCGGACCCGTTTTGTCATAGACCAAACAGTTATCTTTTCGACCGCGACGGGACGTTAAACGCTTGGGAATGTCCTTACGACGAAGTTTGTACGGAATTCGACGCGGCCGATATTCTTAAAGCATTGAAATAACCAGGGGGGCGGTTATGACCGACGACGATAGAAAAGAAATCCGGGAATTAACGACGCAAGTTACGACGTTGGCGACCGAACAAAAGACGACCAATCGCGAAATAAAAGGTTTGCGCGGCGACATTGTCGACTTAAAGACGAACGGTTGCACCGTCGGCGCGGTCCACGCCGTAAAAATCGAACGTAACGAAACCGGGTTAAAAAACCTTTGGTCGAAATTCGACGACCTTAACGCGGGGTCCGCCGTCCCGGTCCCGGCCCCGGCGGGTCCCCTGGCCGACGGCCAGGACGACGGGCCGGAAATATCGGCCGGACCCGGCGGCGTCAAAGCCAAAAACTTTTCGTCGGCGGAATTGGTTAGACTATGCGCGGGGCTTGCGCTTATCTATTTGGTATTCGAAGCCCTGGCGAAACGGTTAGGTTTATAAATGTTTTGCGGTTGGCTATTGCGTTGGTTTTCCGAAACCGGGCGTTATGTCGTCCCGGCCGATATCCCGATTAAACACCCCGAACACGGCGACGACGTCGTCCCGGCCGGGTTTCGATTCGACGGCGCGTCCGGCGTCGCTAATTTATCTATGGCCGAATGTGCGAAACACGATTGGCTTTACTTTACTGGCCAGGTTAACGGGAAACCCGTAACGCGATCTTGGACGGATAACGAATATTGTAAGGGCCTGGCCGCCGCCGGACATAAGGGGTTTGCAAAAATCCGCCGGGCCTTTTTCAAGATATGGCCTTTCGCTTGGCGAAAGCATAGACGAAACGACCCCCCCGATATCGCGTCGCGTATGGTCGACAATCCCGACGCTTGGATTTTCCCGACTTGGGAAATCCGCGACGCATACCGAAAACCGTAAATATCGCGTTTCCGGCCAGGACCCCCGAAAAAATCGTCGCGACGTTGGCCGACAATCGACGATCGGCGACCGCCCCTTGTCTTTATACCCCGGAAATCCGGGGACCTGGCCACAAAAAAAGGGCCGCCGGGAAACCCGGCGACCCCCTGGCCGACGCCCTTTCTATTTTTCTATTCGCTTGTTGAAATCCGCGACGGCCGTTTCGCCGTATGCCGATTTTATGTCGCGTCGTATTCGGTCCAGGACCGCCCGGCCGCCTTTAAGGATTTTCCCGTCGGCGGATAAATGGGCTTTCGCGATTTCCACGAAAGACGACATTTCCTTTTCGTATTCTTTCCGGGCTTTCGCCTTGCGTTTTGCCGCTTGCGATTTCCTGGCCGTTTCCCGGTCCGTTACGTCGTCCCACCGTCCGCCCTTTAACCAGGTCGCCGGGTGATTTATAAACGTTAAATCGACGTCCGATCGACTATTGATATCGGCCGCGTAACGCTTGGCCCCGGATATAATCTTGGCCGGGGTTATCCCGGCGGCCAGGGCGACAAGCCATTTTTCGAAAGCCGCGTTTTTCCCGATCTTGCGCGGATACACGGACCAAAACGTTTCGAAATCGTCCGTATATGAATAATCCGCCGCCGGGGGCGTTTTGCGGGGCTTGCGGGGGCCTGGTTTGGCCCCTGTCGGCCGATCGTCCCCCGCCGGGGGCTTTGTATCCCCTGGCCCGTCCGGGTCCGTTATGGCCGGATTTCCGCCCTTTTTACCGTATTCCCGGAATTGGTCGACTTTCCGCCTTTCTTCGATTAACCGGGGGACGAAAACCCCGATATCGTCTTTAACGATTCGCTTTCGTTTAAGCAATTCGGCGAAGTGTTTTCGATACGCTTTCGGCGTTATATGGATAATCGAACACAATTCCCGGTCGGTATAATCGCCGCCGTCCGGCCGTTTGATATATCCGTAAGGCGTCGCAAGGTGACAAATACACATAATATCTTCTAAAAGCCCCCTGGCCGCCGGGCTACAAAGCCGTAATTCGACGTCCCCTAACCAATCCTTCGCGTAATGCTTATACCAGGGCCGCACGTTAGGCATTGGACCCCCCTTTCGCTTTAACTGATTTCGCTTTACAAGGTTTCTTTATCATGGTACGTTAGCCCCGTTGTTTCTTTTTCTTCGGGGCGGGTTTCTCTGAAATCCGCCCTTTGCTTTCGGCGACTAACAGGTCGACCGCCCTTTCTAACGCAAGCGACCGATTGCCGTTAAAATGTTTCGCCGCGATATTGTCGACGATATTTCGTCGGGCTTCGGTCGTCGAAAAAGAACAAGGGACAAAGCCGCCCCCGCGTCCGCGTCCGCGTCGTCTTGTCATTAAGACCCCCTTTCGTTTGTGTTATCGTTTTCGGTTTCGTCCTGGCCGTCTTTCCTGTCGTCGACGGCCCGGCCATGATGAAAGAAATATAAAAGTTTTTTCCGGCGGTCCATAATTCCGTTAGCCGCTTTTAATAGGGCCGCCGCTTCGGTTTGGATTTCTTCGATTGTCCCGGCCGCCGTCGCCTTATATCCTTTTTGGCCGGACAGGATACGACCGTTTGCGGCCTTGGCTAAGTGTCTAAGATAAGTTTTCGTAAATCGTTTCGGGCCGCCGTCGACGTCCAGGCGGTTAACGATATGGTCGATAATGTCGTCCGACGTTATCCAATCGCGGGACCTGGTTAACAGGTTAACGAATAATTGGACGTCGTCGTCGAAACCTGTTGTCGATTCGGGGGCCGACACGTTGGCCCCTGGACGGCCGCTAAAATCTAATTCGGTTTGTTGTGTCATAATAACCCCTAAGTCGCGGCCAGGGACGCGGAGGGACGCCCCCGGCCGCTTTAATGCGACGTTACCGTTTAGCCCTGGCCGTCGCTTCGATTAGCTTTACAAACTTTCCCCGGCGGCGGGGGCCAAGATACAAAGCCGAAGCGATTAACGCTTCGCCTATCGGCGTCGCTTCGGTTACTGGCCGTCCGCCCCGGACCGTCCGTCTTTCCATACCGGGAAGGCGTCTTATAATGGTCGCCGCTTCGCGGATTTTCACGCGTCCCCCCTTTCGTCGTCTTTCGCCGTCGTTATTATTGCGTCGTTTGAAATATCGCCGTAACGGGCGATATACGTTTCCGCCTTGTCCCGGTCGTGAAATTCCAGGCGTAAGGCGTCGGGGTCGGCCGGGTCTTTCCAAGTATGCGGCCGCCGATTGTCGAAGGATTCGCAAAGGACGAACCCGTTAAAGATATTCACAATAACGAAAGGAATATCGTTAGCCATTGTCGGACCCCCTGGACCCGTTAAGATAAGCGACACGGTCGGCCGCTTGTTTCGGGTCGTTATAATCGCTTTCGGGTTGCCAGGTCCCGGACGGGTCGTAAAAACCGACCGTCCATAATCCCGGCTCTGTTTTAATATAGACGTACACGTTAACCCTTTCTTGTTTGGACCTGGACGCCGCCCGAAGCGACGCCCCGGCTTATCATATCCATAAGACTATTAAGGACCTTAACGACGTCCGCCGACGGCGCGTAAAGGTCTATTTGTGTTTCGACCTTATCGCCGACGGCGAACAATTCGAAGCGGCCTTTAATGATTATAGGTTTATCCGTCGTCCCGGCCATTGTCCCCCCTGGTTACGATCGGACCAAAGGCCCGTCTATGTGCATGGAAATAAGCGGAAAGCCGTTTCGCGTAATTGCGGTCTAACCGCCGCGTCGCCTTGTCCGCTTCGCGTTTCGCCCGTCGTCTTGCGTTTCGTCTTTTCCTTTCGCCGCGTTTCATTTACTAACGTCCTTTCCTTATACGTCGTATCCCGATTCTTGATAGATTAACGTTTTATATTTACCGCGTACAATAATCGCCGACCTGGAAAAGCCCTGGCCGGGTCCCCCGTAATATCCGTAACGGTCTATATTCATATATTCGCAAAGGACGCCGTCGTCGATATCCTGGACGGCGGCCGAAGCGAATATCCAAAAGGCCCGGACGGTTTCGTCTAAGCCGTCGCCCGTCGAAACGGTCCCGGTACGAATCAAAGCCGCCTTAACGACGGCTTCGATTCTACGGTATTCGTCGACCGGGTTAAGCATTGGCCGCCGCCTTTCCTGTAAACATAGACGACGCGACGATTTCCAAAGCGGCCTTTTCGTCCAGGTCGAAAACGGCCAGGTTAAGCGCGGCGACGTCGGCGGCCGCTTTCGTATAGTGCGACGCTTTAATAATGGTCGCGGTCGGTATGTATCCGCTTTCGTTGGCCAGGGCGACGCCGACAGTATAGAAACCGTCGCCGACGATAGGCGTAAAGGCCGCGACCTTTCCGCCGATCGAATCGTTAATAAGGATTTGCCATAGCGTGTTATGCAATCCGTCGAAGCGGTCCGAAAAATCTTTGTTAATCTTGTCGACCTTGTCCGCGTTTTTTTCAAATGTCTTATTCATGGTTTCGCCTTTCGTTTCGATTTCGTGTTTCGCGTTAGCGGAAAAATTGCCGGGGGCCTTTCGACCCCCGGCCGGGGTTGGTCCTTTCTATTTTGTGAACGTTTCGGGACGGATATAGATAACGGCGACGGCCCCGCTTTTAAGCGTTTGGCCATACGATTTCATTACGCCGATTTCGTCGCGACGAAAGTAAGCGTAATTTTCGTCGTTAACCAGGACGCGGAAAACGTCGGGGTCCGCGCTGTTATCTTCCAAGGTCCCTTCGACGCTAATTTGCGTTTCGAAGGAATGTCGGTCGCCTTTGCCAATGAATACGACGACACGTTTACCGACGATATCGGCCAGGATATCGACGTCGCTTATAAGGCGAACGTCGGTCGACGGCCGCTTATACGTTTTATTGTCGTCCCCTATAATCGTCGACACGAAGTCGACCGGGGACGGGACGCAAGAAACCGGGTCTTTAATCGTCCCGGTAAACTCCGCGTATCTTTCCGCCGTCGAACCTTTTTCGGCGACAAAGATAACGCGGTCGCCCACGTTAAACGCTTTCGGTCGGTTTGTGTTTTCGGCTACCATTTCTTTTGCCTTTCTCTTTTGGATTGCGTTAACTGTTGGTCGGTCGACCTGGCGGGGGTCCGGGTTGGTTTGTCTTTCGCCGCTTGTTCCTTTCGCTTTGACTGTTAACCTTTTCATATCTCACTAATAATAATACTTAATAATAAGAAACCTTGCAACAAAAAAAATAACTTTTTTTCCCTTTATTTATAGGGGTTTTCGCGGGTCCAGGACCCCCGGCGGCTTTGGCCTGGACAAAAACGCGTCGTTTCTGTTATGCTAACGGCAGTTTATGAAAGCCAAAGCCAAAGCGAAAAAGAAAACCAGGTCCGCCCGGAAAGCGACGACGAAGAAAACCGCGACGAAGAAAAAGGCGGCCAGGAAAAAAACGACCAAACCGAAAGGACACGCCGACGGCGTCCCGGTTTGGTGTTCCTTTACGCGTGTCGTCCCGATCGAAAGCGTTACCCCTAATCCGCGAAACCCTAACGAACACCCCGACGACCAGGTTAAACTTTTAGCCAAAATCATAAAGGGCGCGGGTTGGCGAAATCCGATCGTCGTTTCGAATCAAAGCGGCTTTATCACGAAGGGCCATTGTCGACTTTACGCCGCGACCCTGTTAGGCGTTTCCGCCGTCCCTATCGACGAACAAGATTACGCTTCGCCGGACGACGAATACGCCGACTTACTGGCCGACAATAGGTTGGCGGAATTGTCCGACCGTAACGACGCGGCCGTCGCTGAAATCCTGGCCGATTTCGACCCCGATTTCGATAAGGACCTTACGGGATTTTTAGACGTCGATATCGAAGCGTTATTGGAAGGGACCGACATAGACCCGCCGGACCCCGACCCGGACCCCGGCGGCGGGACCGCTTCGACAAACGAAAGTCGAATCGTTATCCAGGTCCCCGACAAATATTACGACCCTGTAATTAAGTATCTTGCAAACGGCGAACAAACGACGCCGTCGGGTTTGGGACAAGGCGTCTTAAAATTGGCGGGTTTGAAAAAATGACGACCGACGACATTATCGAAGCCGACGACGCGAACCGCGAACGGATACACGCGATAAGACAACAAGAGCAAAAAGCCAAGGGCCAGGAATCGACCGACGACCTTTTCCCGGAATTGTCCGGGCATACTTTCAAGTCGTTATTCGAAAGGGACGTCGCCCGACAGTTAGTCGAACGCGGCCGGGCCGGGGAAATAAACCGTTTGTCTTTCGGGGTCCTGGTTATGTTATCGGCGGCGGCGATAGAATTTCGGATAGCGTTTTCTTATTACGAAGGCGACGTCCAATATTACCAGGACGCGACGCGACACGAAAACGAATCGTATAAGATAAAGAAATATTTATGGTTACATTATGGACCCGGACCCCTTCGGATTACGAAAGGTCGAACGGGCCAGGTCCCGGAAATTGTCGAAACGGTTATCCCGGTTACATGGTCAAAGCAAAAAGCGAAAGGCGGCGACAATGAATAGACACGCGTTAAGCCCGACACGTTGGGCGCGAAATTTCGGCTTGTTAAAACCCCTGGACGAAATGACGGTTAAACATAAAATCTTTTCCGGGGACGTATCGACGGGCGGTTGGTTACTTTCCGGGTCCCCGGTCCTGGCCGAAATTATGGCCGCGTCTTTCGATTGGGTTTGTATCGACGCCGAACACAGCACAATAACAAAGGACGCGGCGGCGAATTGCGTAAGGGCGATCGAAAGCCGGGGGGCCGAAGCGTTTGTCCGGGTCGGCCTTAACGACGAATTGGAAATAAAACGGTTTCTTGATATCGGCGTTAAAGGAATAATCGTCCCGCTTATCCGATCGGTCGACGACGTCCGCCGGGCTATCGACCGCGTTTTCTTTCCGCCGATCGGTCGGCGGTCCTATTCCCTGGCCCGTTGCACGAATTACGGGGCGACGTCCGACCATTATTTCGCGACGTTTAACGACCGCGTCTTTTTTTCTATCATGGTCGAAACGGCCGAAGCCGTCGAAGCGTTACCCCGGATAATTCACGAATACGGCGACCGTATCGACGCGGTCCTTATCGGCCTTTATGATTTGGCCGGGTCCTTTGGTATCCCTGGCCAGGTCGACGACGAAAACCTTTTGTCGAATGTCCAGGACGTCCGGCGACATTGCGAAGAAAGGGACGTCCCCGTCGGGATACACGCGACCGAAATAAGCCGGACCCGGCTTTCGGAATTGATAAAGGACGGTTATACGTTTATCGGTTGCGGTATGGATACGCTTTACGTCCTGGACCAAAGCGAAGCGTTAGGCCAGGTTACGGAGGGTTAAGTTATGGGCGGTTTTAATCGAATCACGTTAACGGCGAATCTTACGGGCGAACCTGTTATAAAGGAAACGACGACGGACGGTCGCCCGGTTTGTACTATGCGCGTCGCCGCGACGACCAGGTTACGGGACGCCGACGAAACCTTGTTTATCGACGTCGTAACGTTTGGACAACAAGCGGAATCTTGCGCGGCTAACCTGGCCGTCGGGTCTTGGGTTTTGATCGACGGCCGCTTGCGTTTCGACGAATGGGAAAAGGACGGCGAACGTCGAAATAAATACGTCGTCGTCGCCCGGCGCGTTATGTTCCTGGACGGGAAAAAGAAAAAAGGCGGCTAAATCGAAAAAAAATATCGGTCCCCCTGGCCGTCGATTTGACACGAAAACGAACGGGACCCGGCCCGGCCCCTGGCCGCCGCCGGGTCCTTTGCTTTGCCGGGGTTATCATTGGTCTTTATAAGAAAGGCGGGGGCATAGGACGCTATTTGTCCTATCGGTCCCCAGGTCGACGGTTAACCCTAGCGTTATCCAGGGGGTTAACCCTAGCGTTTAACTAAGATAATAAGACACTAGAAACCATATAAATAACGGCGTCGTTTTTTTCTTGATTTTTTGGGCTATCCTGGAAAAATGCTTTACAAAACGACATAACTAGGAATCGGCGACACGCCGGGAAAGAGTGTCTAACCATGACCAAGAAAAACGAAGGCCAAAGCGATACGAAAAAAAGGGTCCGAATAACTGTCGGGCGCGATCTAATTAACGTCCAAAAATTCCGCGAAGGATTGCGAAAGGTCCAAACAATCGTCGAAACAATTTCGGCCAAACTATCCGACGCCCGGACCGAAGCCGCCGAAGCCGACGCCCTGGCCGACGACCTGTCGGGATTGCTAACCAGGATATCGACGTCGTTTAACGACCAGGTCGAAACCCCGGACCCGGCCCCCGACTATCCGCCCCCGGTCGACGTCCCGCCCCCGGCCGTCCGCGAAAGATATAACGTCGGGTCTTGTTCGACTTGCGGGTTTCAAGATATCGACCGCGACGACCATAGTATAAGAAAGTGTCGGGCCGTTTGCCTTTGCCCGGTTTGCGATCATGTTAACCCGGACGACGATTGTATCCTTTGGCAATACGTCGGACCCGTCGACGCGTCGTTACGCGGAATCGTCGACCAGGTCGTAAAGGAATATTACAGGGCGGCGGACCGCTATTCCGATTTCGTTAACGGACACGAAGGATACGCCGTCTTAAACGAAGAGTTAGACGAACTTTGGGACGAAATCAAAAAACAGCCAAGGGACCGGGACGTCGACTTAATGTCACGCGAAGCGGTCCAAGTTGCGGCTATGGCGATTCGGTTTATCGTCGACGTTTGCGGGGGTTATAAATGACCGTCCAGGAAAAGAAACCGTCGCCGCTTTATTCTTACGTTTGGGGTAACAATACGAAGCGGCAAACCTTAAAGGGCCGAACGTGTCGGGTCCTGGCCCGGCTTAAAAAAAATTCGGTCGTTATCAAGTTTACGGATAACGGGCAAATCGAAGTCGTTAGCCGAAACGCTTTACGAAAGGTCTTTTAGAAATGGTCGAAGAAAATACATGGTTACGAAAAACGGCCTGGAATAAACGCGACGAATATTATACGCCGCCGATTCTTGTTAACGCTATCTTACCTTACGTCCCCGAAGGGTCGGCGGTTTGGTGTCCCTTCGATACGGACGAAAGCGAATTTGTTATAGCGTTAAGGCGAAAAGGGTTTGTCGTTATCGCGTCGCATATATGGACGGGAACCGATTTCTTTTCTTGCCAGGTCCCCGCTTGCGATTGTATTATTTCCAATCCGCCTTACACGCGGAAATTAGAAGTATTCGAACGGCTTTACAAAATCGAAAAACCTTTCGCTATGGTAATGGGTTTACCAATTCTTAATTATCAACAAGTCGGGACCTTTTTTCTTGATAAGGATTTGCAATTACTTATCGTCGACAAAAAGGTTTCTTTCGACGGCAATACGGCGTCGTTTAATAATTCTTATTTCTGTTATCGTATGTTACCCCGCGATATTATTTTCGCGCACCTTGAACACAACAATTCAAAAGGACATTTCGTCGAAAGTAGAATGGCGACCAGTAAACCAGGAAAGGCGGTTTAGAAATGGCGGACGAACAATTAAACATTTCCGACGGCGAATTAGACGCGGCCTTCGACGATTGGTTTAACGACGTCCGGGCTAAACTGGCCGCCTATACCGACGCGGCAAGATTACGCGAAAGTTTCCGGGCCGGGGTCCGGGTCGGGATACGAAGTATCGCCGACGGTTTCGAAATGGCAAACCATAACCGACTAAACTAGAAAGGGGGGACCGCGATAGAAACGAAACGAAGTTAACGCGAACAAGTCGAACACAAACACGAAAGGAAAATAGAACCATGACAACAGAAACGAAAACGAAAGCCGACACGATATCGACCGACTTTCCGAAATTTCTTTCGGAAATACGCAAAGGCCAGTTGGTTTTTGAATGTGCCGAAAAAATGGAAGAGTTAGTCGCGGCGATACGCCGGGAAAACAAGTCGGGGTCTTTCAATCTGAAAATTGAAATCGGCCCCCTTAATCCTGGTAACGCCGACACGTTGGCGATTACGGCCAAGCCGACAATAAAGGCCCCCGAACCGACGACGCCGAAAGCCGTTTTCTATTCGACGTCGAAAAATACGTTACAAAGGAAAGACCCGCGACAACAGGAATTCGACGGGATAGACGATTAAACGGATAGGACAAATAGCGTCCTACCCCCAAACCAGGAAAACGACAAAGCGAAAGGAATAAAGAACCATGACAAAAGAATATCTTAACGGCGAATTGGTCCCCGAAGGGTTGGCGGCGGCTTTGGCTTTTGCCGCTTCGCAAGAAACCCGAATCGGAAACGTTATCGACCTGGCCGACGTCGGCCGGGCCGAAGGCGACCCGAAGGACCCCGGCGAATCGTCGGGGCCTATACCTATCGTTATCGCGTCTAAAATGGTCGGCGATACGGAAACGTTAGACGCGGTCGACCTTGTCCCGTATCTTGAAAAATACGCGGCCAAGCCGGACCGAAAGCGGATACACGTTACGCTTACGGACGCGGATAGTTTTATCGCGTATCTTAACGAACAGAAAGAAAAGACGACGCGCATATTTGCGACCGAAGCCGATATCGACGCCCGGTCGTTTTGCTTCGAAGCCCCGATCGACTTTATCGAAGGGACAGGCGGGGCCGCGTCTTGGATAACGCATACGGTAAAACTTGAATTAGAAACGACCCCGGAGTTTAACACCTGGACAAGCCGCGACGGGGCGTTTTTCGGCCAAGTCGATTTCGCCGAATTCCTGGACGATAACTTAATCGACATAACGGACCCGCCGGGCGCGGATATCTTAGAAGTCGTCCAAAACTTGCAAGTAAAAACCGACGTCGCCTTTCGGTCGAATATCCGTCTTGATAACGGCGACGTACAATTATTGTACGAAGAAACAAGCGAACAAAGCGGGGCCGGGGCGAAAGGGTCTATCGACGTCCCGACAAAGTTTACGCTTAACATTCCCGTCTTTCGCGGGACCGAACCGACGCCGATAGACGCCCGTTTTCGTTATCGGTTGGACCGGGATAACGGCCGGGTCCGATTCGGCTATCGGCTTTCGCAAGTCGATAGATTGGTCGAAGCCGTCGTTAATGTAACGGCGGAAAGAATCGAAAAAGAAACCGCCGTCCCGATTTTTAAGGGGACGTTTTCGCGTGTCGGTCGTAAATAGATAAACGAACGGGCCGCCCGGTCCAGGGGCCGGGCGGCCAGGGGGCAAAAATGGATTTCAAAAATTCACAATTCAAAATCATTTACAAGCCGGGCGGCCGGGCGCAAGAATACGCCGAATCGTCCAAGGGGGCCGACGACGGGTTGGCCGCTAATCTTTATAAGGGTTGTCGTCATAATTGCGCGTTTTGTTACGTCCCGACTTTGCCGACCTGGAAATTTGTTCCGGGAAACCCCCGCGTCGCTTTTCACGAAAAGGTTTTGGCAAGGGGCGACGTCCTGGCCGGGTTGGAATCGGACGCCCGGAAATTGGCGGGACAATTCCAAGGGCGACCAATAGACAATCCGTTACACCTTTGTTTTACTTGCGACCCGTACCCGATAACGGATAACGAAGATTTCGTCGACGTTACCAGGGACGCGCTTTTAACTTTCGAACGCTTCGGGTTTAGTAACGTCCAGGTCCTAACCAAAGGCGGCGAAAGGGCCGTCCGCGATTTCGATATCTTGTCGCGTAACGGTTGGAAGTTTGGCCAAACGATCGTCTTTCGGTCCCCGGACGCTTACGCCCGTTACGAACCTGGCGCGGCGGGTTTCGATTCGCGATTGGCCGCGTTACGCTTCGCGAAAGACGCCGGGTTAAAAACTTGGGTTTCGATCGAACCCGTTATAGACCCGGTCGAAGCCCTGTTGGTTATCGACGAAATAAAACCTTACGTCGATATATGGAAAATCGGAAAACTTAATCACGGTAAAGAAATTTCCCCGGCCCTGGCCGAAATCGAAGCGTCGGTCGATTGGCGACAATTCGCCGGGCTTGCGAAACAACAGTTAATCGGACGCGAAGTATTGTTTAAGGATAGTTTGGCGAAATATCTATAATGAAAGGTTGCCGACCATTTAGCCAGGACGAAAGCGACGCGATTGTCGCCCGTTTAGCCGGGGGACAATTCGGCCGCCGCGACGTCGCGTTGTTTTGTCTTGGAATACAAACCGGGTTTAGAATATCCGAATTATTGTCGATACGGTTACGCGATCTTATCCAGGACGGAAAATTGGTCGACCGTCTTTCCGTTTCCCGTCGGTTTATGAAAAAGAAAAAGGCGTCGCGGTCCGTTATCCTTACAAGCGCGACCCGCGACGTCCTGTCGACCTGGTTAAGCGAATTGCGGGACCTTGGATATATGGCCCCGGACGATTACGTTTTCCAAAGCGGGGCCGGGAGTAACAAAGCGATAAGCCGGGTCCGGGCTTATCAGATAATACACGCGGCGGCCAGGGCCGAAGGGTTAACCGGGACAATCGGGACGCATAGTTTAAGAAAGACTTTCGCGGACCGTCTTTACGCGACGTTTTTAGACAGGCAAGAAAACGGGATAGACGCTTTAAGGACCATGTCGAAAGCGTTAGGACACGCGAATATAAATAACACGGACAAATATTTGTCTTTCCGCGAAGAGGAAATCGACGACGCTATCGTCGCCGTTTTTGGAAAATGAAACAATACCATACGATTAAACAGGTCGCCGAAGCGTTAAACGTTTCCGATAAAACGGTCCGCCGTATGGTTAAGCGCGGGACGCTTCGGGCTTACAAGGTCGGTCCGCAAATCCGAATCGACGGCGACGACCTGGCCGCGTATATGGACCGCGCTATTTTACAGCCAAAGCGAAAGGGCAAGAAATGAAATGGTTAATTAGTTACGGCGGCGGGATAGGGCCTAACGTTTGGGACGCCGAAGCGACGGTCGAAGCCGACACGATACGCGAAGCCCTGGACCTGGCCGAAAGGGATATCGTCGGTCCGGCTTGCGGCGATATAACATCTATCGAACAATGGGACGGGGAATAATCCGGGGGCTATGGCCGGGGCCGGGGGCGACCCCCTGGCCCCGCCCCGGTATAGGGGGACGGCGTCGACCAGGTCGACCAGGGGCCGCGACGTTGGCCCCTAGAATACCCCCCCGGCGGGGGGGAGGGGGTCTATATGATATTGAAGGGACAAGGGCTTACAAGCGAAGCGACGGCCGTTAACGCGGCGTTGGTCGCTATTATAAAGGAAAACCCCCGGCGGGGGGTCCTGGTCGCGAAAGCCCCGAAAAAAAAGGCGCGACGTTGGCCGACAATCGACGAACGCGGACCGTCGCTTGTCTTTATACCTTTCCTTATAAAGCGTTTACCAGGGCCAAACCAAGGGCGGACACGCCCGGCCAGGCGGTCCGGCCGTCCCCCCGTCCGGGGGGGGCGGCTTTCGCGACCCCCCGTATATGGGTCCTTTCTAGGGGTCGAAAACGTTGGGGTCGTTCCGGGGCGCGT
>Ga0180438_10001713_pt1 | contig 38067 bp, 28 predicted proteins | sample SS_ome_12_FD_132455 | JGI IMG/M metagenome (GOLD analysis project Ga0180438, IMG submission 132455) | Hypersaline lake sediment archaeal communities from the Salton Sea, California, USA - SS_3_D_2 metaG | ecosystem: Environmental > Aquatic > Non-marine Saline and Alkaline > Hypersaline >... | reverse complement strand
CGCCTGCGTGCAGCGTCGCTAAGCGACGACGGCCGCCTCGATCGCTACCTCGCCCACCGCCCCAACCACCCCTTCGTCCGAAAAACCACCCCCGCCATCACAACATAAGCTGAACTGGTCCCCTGATTGCGTTGATTGCGGATTGCGGATTGTTGGAAATGATCGCGAAGACGCGACAGGAGGCGCGGGTCGGCTGTGTGGCGCCTCCTTTCGCCTGTTCGCGTTTTCGCGATTCAACATTTCTGGGAGGCAGGTTCTAAGCCGGCCCCGCCTTGCGGGCGGCCCGTGGTATTGGATCGGGTCTCCGTCAGACTACAATGGTTGCTCCAACAATCAAACATCCTTTCCCGTTACGAAATTGAAATCGAATGAACCCAATGGCACGTTTTTTTCCGGGGCGGCTGGCGGCCTTTTTGTTGAGCAGCGCATTGACGTTGGCCGGCTGCGGGGTCGGCCGGTATGACGAGCGGATGGCGGAATCGCGCGAAGCCCTGCTTGCCACCACCCCGGCGCGGCGACTGCTGCTTACGCAGCCAACACACGTGGACGAGACCGGCTGGTCATTCCAGGCTCCCAAACTGTTCGGCAGCGACCGCGCCCGATTGCTCGCGCCGGAAGAGAAGAGTCCCCAGGGGTTTTCCTACGGGCCGCGCCAACTGATGCCGCCGGGCATTCGGCTGCCCGGCTTTCGCTTCTGCTACGAAGCGGAGATTTCAGAGGGCCGGTGGCGTGCGCCGCTTTACTGTTACGTCGCGGCGCCGGGCGAGGTGGACCAGCCGGAGGACTTGCTCGACCAAATGAAGGAGCGTTGGCCGGAGGCGTTTAAGGAACAGAATCCGCCGCAGTGGGCGCCCGGCGCCATCGACGGCAGCCAAACGATTTCGGTCCGCGCGACCATGCAGTTCGACGATCCCAACGGGGGCACGTACGACAAGGACGGCCGGCTCGATTGGTATTGGTTCGAGAAGGAATCGGCCGAGACGAAATTGCTCGTGGGCTTCCGCGGGCCGGTGGAAGTGGCCGAGCCGCTGGAACTCTTTGCTGCGGGAAAGCTGGCGATGGAGACGGTGACGTGGGAAAAACCGCCGGAAACGAAGGAGGACCGACCTGAGGATGAAGCAGCGGCCGGCCGTTAAATCAAAGCGTGTGTCCGGTCCGCATTGTTGATGGTCGACGTACCCATGCAACCCACCCGCCAACTCGCCGATGCCCTGTTCTGGGACAAAGTGGAAGCCGCAAAGCGGATGTCCGATGAGGAGCGGTTTTTTGCAGGTGCCCGCCTCTTTGACCGGGTTTGCCGTGTGATGAAGGATGGGATTCGCCACGATTTTCCGGACGCCAGCGAGGCGGAAGTGACGCGGATTCTGAAAGACCGGCTTGCCCTCGCCCGTCGACTGGAAGGGCGGTCCTGGAGACAACCTCGTGACCAGTGATGAGGCGGTAGGACGCTCGATCGACGCGCTTTCGGCCGCCGGCCTGGAGTATGTGCTGGTTGGCTCCTTCGCGAGCAACTTCTGGGGCGCCCCGCGGGCGACCCAGGATGTTGATTTGGTGGTGGATTTCGCAGGAACGTCCATGCGCGACTTGCTGGCGTGGCTTGGCCCGGGGTTTCGCCTCGAGCCTCAACAAACGTTCGAGACGGTGACTGGCAAACGCCGGCACATCGTCTATGTAGGGGATGGGGCCTTTACCATCGAGGTGTTTCCCGTCAGCGAAGACGCCCACGACCGGGAGCGGTTTCACCGCCGGGCGTCGGTCGCGCTCTTGGGGCGAACCACGTTTGTGTTGTCGCCCGAGGACGTGATCGTGACGAAACTTCGTTGGGCCGCTGCGCTGAATCGCGACAAGGACCTCGCCGACGTGGCTGGCGTCGTGGCGGTAAGGCGAGACACGATCGACTGGCCCTACGTGCGCCGCTGGTGTGGCGAGCACGGCACGCGACACCTGCTTGACGAGATTCTGGCCGATCTCGGCGACTGATCCCTCTTGCAAGAGATTTACATGCGTATTTCGCGTCTTCTTTGCCTTCTTGCGCTGACGGTGGCGGCGTTGACCGTTGCTTCGTCGGCTCGCGCCGAGGGCGATTGGGAAATTACCCCCGAGAGCCAACGGGCTCTCCGCCGCGGACTCGAATGGCTCGAGAAGAACCAGGGCAGCGAAGGAAATTGGCAATCCAACGATCTCGGCCTGGTCGGCATGGGCGCGTTGGCCTTCATGGCGGATGGGCACGCCCCGGGCCGCGGCCGTTACGGACGGGCCGTCCAGCGCCCGCTCGACTACATCCTCCGCGGCGCCAAGCCCCAGGGTTTGCTCAACATCGCCGACCAGCGGCGGGACATGTACAACCACGGCCTGGCGACCTTCGTGCTGGGCCAGGCTTACGGCATGACCGACGACCGGCGATTGGGCAAGACGCTCGAAAAAGCGCTCGACCTGATCGCCAACACGCAATGCGGCGACGGCGGGTGGGACTACGTGGCCCGCCGTCAGGGCCGGGGCCACGACCTGAGCCTGGCGGTGATGCAGGCCAAGGCGCTGCGGAGCGCCGTCGATAGCGGGCTGGACGTGCGGCCCGAGGTGATCAACCTGGCGATCCAGAGCGTCCGCGAGCACTACTCGCCACAGCGCGTGCCGTACAACGCCCCGGAAGAGCGGCAGCGGCGGGTCGGCGGGCAATTCACCTACGGCAAGGGGGGCGGCGGGGGGTCTCTGGCCATGGCCGCCGCCGGCGTCGTCTGCCTGCAGGAGTTCGGCCAGTACGACGACTGGCGGATTCCCAAGAGCATGGAAGTTGTCGAGGCTCACATCCGCAACCTGCGCGATCCACCCGAGGGCAACGGCGAAGTGCCCTTCGATCCGTACACGCTCAACTACGTGGGGCAGGCGTTGTATCAGGTGGGCGGCGATCCGTGGGCGCGGTCGTATCCCAAACTGCGGGACTACATCGCCAAGACGCAGATCGACGACCCGGACAACCCACGACGACACGGCAGTTGGCGGGCCAAGGGGCACGTGGGCGGCCTGCCCGGCGAGATGTACAGCACCGCCATCGCCTGCTTCATCCTGGCAATGCCGAACCGTTACCTGCCGATTTTGCAGGAAGGACGGATCGAGGCGTTCAATAAACCGCGATGAACTTCACAAGCAGCGCATTCGCATTCGCTGGGTTGGCCGCCGCCGCGGGGCCGATCCTGATCCATCTGCTCAACCGCCGGCGGTATCGCGTGGTGCGATGGGCGGCGATGGATTTCCTGCGGGAAGCCCTCCGCCGCAATCGCCGCATCATGCAGTTCCGCGACTTGCTCTTGCTGCTGTTGCGGGTGGCGGCCGTCATTCTTTTCGGCCTGGCCCTGGCCCGTCCGTACTACACCAGCAGCAAGGTTGAATACGACGCCGGCGCCCCCCTGCACGCCATCCTGGTGCTCGACAACAGTCTGAGCATGGGCTACGAGTACGAGGCCCTGGGGGAGACCCCGCTGGACCGCGCCAAGGACCGGGCCCGGCAATTCGTCGAAGAACTGCCGCTGGGCAGCGCAATTTCGGTCGTGCCGTTGTGCGGCGGGACGAAGCCGATCTCGGTCGATCCCTACCGGACGAAGGAAGACGCTATCGAGGCGATCCGCCGGGTGGAACTCGTGGATCGCGCCGGCTCGCTCTTGCTGGCGGGGACGAAGGCGGAAGCGGCGAGTGAAGCCGCCCCGCAACTGGCCAGGCGGGTCGTCTTCTTCAGCGACCAGCAGAAAGAAAACTGGCGGGGTGTTGAAGGCGCAAAACCGCTGGCGGGCGTTCCGGCCATGCAGGTCGTCGATGTCGGCCCACGGCGCGTCGATAACGCCTGGGTCGCCGATCTCCGTCTGCAAGACGGCGTGGCCGATTTCGATACGCCCGCCACCTTCGTCGTCACCGTGCGGCGGCAAGGCGCCGTCGGGCAGAAGGAATTGCGGGTGGCCTTGGAGGTGGGCGGCAAGCTTTCCGGCGCCCAATCCATCACGCTTGGCGAGGGCGACGCCGCCCGCGAACTCGTCTTCCAGCATCAGTTCACCCGCGAGGACGTAATCGAGCGGAGCTTCGGCCTGGCCGAGGGATACGGCGACACCCCTTCCCGGCCGGTGTTCGTGCCCGTTATGGCCAGCATCCCGCGGGACGGCTTGCCGCACGACGACGAGCGAACCCTGATGGCCCCGGTCGTCGCCGCCCTGCCCATCGTCTTTATCGACCAGGTGAGCGAAACCGAGGAAGACCCGCTGCGAAATGTCTACGGCCAGACGTACGAACTCCGCAAGTTGCTAGCCCCGCGAGTCGAGAAAGAACACGGCGAGGACGCCTTTGGCGAGGAAGGTAAAAGCTATGCGCCCTCACTCATCCGGGTTGATCATTTGGCGCTGTCCGAGGTCTCGCGCGAGCAGTTGCGGAACCGTTTGAAGCCCGCCCGGCTCGTAGTCGTCGCCGGCGTGCGCGACATCACCGAAGAAATCGCTAAGCTGCTTGAGGAATACGCCCTGCAAGGCGGGCAATTGGTAATTGCCGCGGGCGGCGCGTTCGATCCCGCCGCCTGGAACGCCGCCGCCTGGCATGACGGCGCGGGCGTGTTGCCGCTGAAGCTGGTGGAACAGCCCGTGGGAACGACCCCCGCAGAATCCTCCGGCCCCGCCACAGAGTGGTTCTCGCTTAACTACGAGAGCATGCGGAATCACCGTTATTTCCAACTGGCGGGCAATTCCGAGGCCCAGCTTCGCGATCTCTACGCGGCGCCGGTTTTTTTCAAGGCGATTGCCGTCGAAAACAGCGACGACGCGGTCATCGGCAGGAGCGAAAAGGAAATCGAGGCATGGGCGAACGACCACGTTGCCTCTGCGATGCCCGCCACACTTGCCAGGTTCGATAACGACGTGGCGTGGATGGTCGAACGAAGGCTCGGTAAAGGCTGTGTCCTGTGGGTCAGCAGCGGCGTCTTCGCGGGCCGCGACGGCGACTTCACCGGCTGGAACACGCTGCCGTTTACCTACACGATGGCCGTGTTCGACCGCATCTTCCGCGAGATGATCGAGACGACGCTGCCTAAGCGGAACTTCTCGCCGGCGGAGCGGCTCTTGCTGCCGCTGGAAGGCGCCGCCGACGCCGAATTCACACTCCGGCGACCAGCGGAGGAAGACGCCGCGGAACCGGTCTTCCCCGAAGGCGCCGCGGCGCCGGTCCTTTTGATCCCCAACGCGCTGACCCGTGGGTTCTACGAGATCGAGGCCTATCGGCCCGATGAGACGGGCGAGGAACGAACCAGGCAATGGGCGGCCGCGCTGGCGGTCAACGGACCGGGCGAGGAGTCGGACCTCTCGTTCCTCACCCGTGATGAATTCAACGAACGGAGCCTCTCAGACAATATCCGCTGGGTGGGCGAGGGCGAAGCGATCAGCCTCGCCGGGGCCCAGGTCCGCGGACAGGATGGGTGGCGGTATCTTATCGCCGCCGTGCTGATCGCGCTGCTGGTCGAGATGGCGCTGCTCGCATCGTCGGCCTGGCAGGCGCAGGCGGAAGTAGGAAGTAGGAGGTAGGAAGTAGGAAAGAAACACCCGTTTGGCCGCGACGCCGCAGGCTCGCGGCAGCGGAACACGGGCGCCAGAACCAACTTCATGGGAACCAACCACGTGTTTGTGGCAAGTGGAACCGGGTGGACGGCGACGTGGGGCTGGTTGCTCGGCGTAAAGGACGTCGATTCGGTGGACGCGGTCCAATGCTCTTTCGCCGCCTCATGGGCCCAGCAGGCGCCGTTCATCTTGCTGCTGATTACCGCGATCCTCGTTGCCGCCGCCGTCACGTTTTACCTCCGTTACCAGCAACGGGCGTCGCTGGCCCGCCGGATCACGCTGGGCGTGTTGCGGGGCTGCCTGTTGGCGCTGCTCTTCGTCACGCTGGCCGATCCCGTGCTTCAGATCACGAAGACCGCCGCCGCGCCGCCGCTCGTCTATCTTCTTTTTGACGGCACCGACAGCATGAACATCGCCGACGCATCGAAGAAATCGGCCGGCGGTTCGGTCTCGGAAGTCGAAGGACGCCGGCGGATCGATTTCGTCCGCGCACTGCTGGCCCGCAAGCGAGACAATCCCCTTCTCGCCCTCGCCAGGGAAAAGGATTACCGCCTGGAGGCGTACCTGTTTGAAGGCGAAAACGCCGGCAGGCTGCGGCGGCTGACACTCGGCGGCTCCGGCGAACGGGAAGTGGACCCGGCTGAACTGGTCGCGCCGCAGCAATTCACCACCACCGGCCGGGTCACGGCCATTGGCGCCGCCCTGGAGCAGCTTGGCGAGCAGGTCGGCGCCACCCGGCTCGGCGGCGTGGTGATGGTGAGCGACTACTCGCAAAACAGCGGCCCGGCGCCCGTGGGCGACGGGGCCGCTCCGGCCAAACGGCTGGGGGCGCCCATCTATGCCGTCGGCGTCGGCGCCACCGAGGCGATCAATCTCTCGCTTAACGTCCAGCCCCCGCCGCGGTTGAAAAAAGAAAAGAATGCCACGGTCGTCATCAAGCTCAGCCAATCGGGGCTCGAAGGCGGGACGGTCCGCGTGAAGCTCTTCGCCAAGCCGCTCACGGATGAAATCGGGCAGACCGAGGATGCCGGCGAGCGCGGCGAGATGGTCGGCGAAGAAACCGTTCGGATCGAATCCGACGCCCACTTCGTCAACGTCAACTTCAGGCCCGAGGAAGCCGGCCGCTGGGAGCTTACCGCGGAAGTCGATCCGGTCGACGGCGAAATCGTCGAAGAAGACAACCGCGCCAGCCGCAAGGTAACCGTCATCGACGACCACTTGCGGCTCCTGTTTGTCGAAGAGGAGCCGAGCTGGGAATGGCGGTTCGTCAAGGAGGTTTTCCATCGTGATCCCGACGTTGGGCTGGCGGGTTTTCGCACCTTCCTCGCCTCGGCCGACATCAGCGTCCGCAACACGAACGACCTGTTCGTGCCGACCCTGGCGATGGACCGCAATACATTTTTCAAGCAGGACGTGATTATCCTGGGCGACGTGCCACGGAGCCTGCTCACCGAGACCTTCTGCGAACGGGTCAGGGAATTCGTCAGCCGGTTTGGCGGTGGACTGATCGTCCTCGCCGGGCCACGGCACGGGCCGGGCCAGTTGGCCGGCACGCCGCTGGAAGACATGCTGCCGGTAACGCTCGACCCGACCGCCACCATCCGCGACCAGCGGGAATTCCGCCTGGCGCTGACTGAGGAAGGCCGAGCCGTCGATTTCATGCGGCTGGGCGAGAAGGAGGACGACGTGGAAAATGAAAAGGCTTGGCGGAACCTCGGCGAGTTGCCGTGGTATTTTCCCGTGGCTTCGACGCACTCGCAGGCCCGCATTTTGGCCGTGCATCCTGCCGACACGCTGGCCGACGGCCGCAGCCCGCAACCGCTCATCGCCACGCGGCCCTACGGCAGCTCGGGCGGCGAGGTCGTTTACATCGGCTTTAACGAAACGTGGCGGCTGCGGCGGAAATATGGCGAGCGGTATTACCGGCAATTCTGGTCGCAGCTCATTCACCGGCTGGGTCTGGCCCACGCCCTGGGCGCCGAGAAGCGGTTCGTTCCCCGCGCCGACCGCGAACAGTACCGCCCCGGCGAGAAGGTGACCCTCACCATCGAGGCCTACGACGAGGACTTCACGCCGATTACCGGGGAAGACATGCTGGAAAGCAGGCTGGAAGTGGATGTCGTCTATCCGCAAAGCGGCGGCGAGATCGCCAAGACCCGGACGCTCGATGCGTCGCTGCTTAAGCCCGGCGTGTTCGAAGCCCGCTTCGCCGTCGAGCGGCCCGGCCGCTACCGTCTCCGCGTCCGCGATCCGATCACGAAGGCGGTCAAGGAAGACACCTTCGAGGTGACCGACCTTTCGCCCGAGCGCCGGCAGCCGGTGCGAAACGCCGAATTGCAGCGGCAGCTCGCGCTTGCGACGGGCGGCAAGGCGTACGAACTGGAAGAATTCGATCAATTGGTAAAGGACTTGCATCTGCCTCGCGAGCAGGAAACGACCACCCGCCTTTCCCCGCTGTGGGCGACGCCGCTGTGGTTTATTCTTGCGATCGGCTTGTTGCTTTCCGAATGGTTGACCCGCAAGTTGTCGAACCTCGCATGACCAGGTTGCATACCCTTCGCAACCAGTTGCACGCCCTCCGCCGCTATCGGCAGGCGGCGCGGTGGACGCTGGTGCTTTCCGCCGCCGCCATCATCGCCCTGGCGACCCTCGGCGCGGTATACCTTCTCGACGTTCTGTTTGAACTACCGGTCGGTCAACGGGTCGTGTTGTTGGTGCTGGCCAGCGGCGTGGTGGTGTGGGCGGTGATGCGGTACTGCGTCCCGCTATTGAACGTGAAAGAAACCGAAGAAGAACTAGCCCTGAAGGTCGAGGCCCACCATCAAATCGACAGCGACCTGATCGCGGCCCTCGAGTTCGAAAAGCCGCAGGCCCGGCAGTGGGGCTCGCCGCAGCTCGAAGAGGCGGTTGTCGATTGCGTGGCCCGGCTTGGCGGCGGGCTGAACGTCTTTGCGGGCTTTTCCCTGAAACCGGTCTGGCGCCGGCTGGGCATTCTGGCGGTCGTTTTGCTCATCTTTGTGTTGGTGGTCGCGCTGGCGCCGCGGCATTTCGCGGTTTTCTTCCAGCGGCTGTTGCTCGCCCGCACGCATTACCCCACCGCCACGAAGATCGTCGAGCTTACGATCAACGGCAAACCGGTTAGCCTAAAGCCCGGCGCCACTGAGACGATTTTCGTCGGCTACGGCGGGTCGGTTTCCTTTCGCGCCAAGGTGGCCGGCGAGGTCCCCGGCGAAGGCCAGATCGAATTGCGGACGGAGCCGACCGCCCGGCGGGAACCCGTGCCGCTAACGCCGGTGGCGGATGGCTCGGACGAATTTACGGGCGAGGTTCCGCGATTGATCGGCGCTATCGAGTACTCGGTCCGGCTCGGCGACGCCTGGACCGATCCCGCCCGGATCGACGTCATTGCGCTGCCGACCATTCAGCCCATGCTGCAATTATTGCCACCGGCCTACGCGGCCAGCGTGATTGCTCCGGAAGCGTCGAACTCCTTGCAGCATTCGGTGCTGACCGGTTCGACCATCCAGGTGTCGCTCGCCGCGACCAAGCCACTGGAACGGGCGGTCCTGAAGGTCTATGACTTACGTGACGAGGGGCCCGAGAGCGTCTATCCCCTGCAGTTCGTTTCGGAAAACGAGGGCGGCGAAGTCTGGTCGCTCAAGAAAGCAGGCACGCCCTTCGCCGACGTCCGGAAGCCGTTTTGCTACCGGATCGAGGTTGAAGACACGGACGGGCTGAAGCCGACGTCCGAGCTGAACGGCCGGATCGGCATTCGCGTCGATCGCAAGCCGCAGGTCAGCGGGTCGTTGATCAGCAAGGTGGTGCTGCCGACCGCGGCCCCGACGGTCGAGCTACGGGCCGTGGACGACTTCGGCATTTCGAGCCTGACGCTCAACGTCCAGATTTTCCGCAAAGAGCAGGAAGCCTACGCGGCCGCGCTGTGGGAAAAAGAGCGGGAGCGGTTCGCTTCGTCCGGCGCCGCGTCGGATGGAGGCGTCTCCACGGCGGCCGAGACCGCCACCGTTGAAATTGTCGAGCTGGCGCCGCTGAGGAGTGAAACCTTCGCAACCGGCGTCTCACCCAAACCGCGGCCGCTGCGCCTGCCCGCGATGAAACCGCGATTGCCGCTGACCGGCGCCTTTGCGTTGGATTTGAAGCCCTTCCTCCTGGAAAAGGGCGACACGCTGCGATTGACCATTCACGCCCGCGACGAACGGGGCGAGGCGCCCGGCGAAACCGGGGCCAGCGAACCGTTCGTCCTGACGGTATCCGACGCGGCCGGCGTGCTGGCCGCCATCCAAAAGCCGGACGAGGACGCCGAGAAACGGCTTACCGACATCCAACGGATTCAACTGGGCATAGGAGATTCGCCATGACGGGCGGGAAAACCCGAAATTCGATATCCGAAATTCGAAACAAATTCGAAGATTCGAAATTCGAAGGTTCGAAACTTGTTGTCCTGGCTTTGTTGGCAATGGCGGGCCTGGGATGGTGTCTCGAATCGCCGCAGGCCGCTTTCGCGATAGAGAACGAGCGGCTTTTGGCCAGGCAGCGGTCGCAGGAGCGGGCCCGGCGGATGGCGGCGGAATTGGTCGGCGGCATTCTCGACGTGCAGCTAAGGCAGCTCGAAGAAAACGGAATGACCGGCCTCCCCATCTACGGAGAAATCCGCGACATGCGGGGCTCGCTCCACGCGCTGGTCGAGGAGGAAATGCAGGAGGTGGTCGTTCTCTTGACGCAGGCGCAGGAGGCCGAAGGGGATACGAGAAACCAAGCATTCGCACAGGCCCGCGACAAGATCCGTCAAGTCGTCATCAAGATTACGGCAGAACGCCAGAAGCTGATGCTGCGAATGCGGGTGGCCCGGTTGGCTGCTCAGACCCGGCAGGTGATCGAGCTGCAGGAAAGGACCAGGCGGGTCACCGAGCGGCTCGACAGCCTGCCCGGCGACGACCGCGAAACCCAAGCCCTCTCCAACATCGAGGACCAGAAAGACGTGCGGGCCGTTTACTTCCAACTCATCGAGTCGCTCCATCTGGCGACTGGGCTGGGCGGGCAGGTCGGCGCCGGGGCGGTGCAGGGGCTTGCCATCCTCAAAGTCGCCCAGGTGAAGGAAGCAATCGAGGAGGCCCGCAAAAACATCGCCCACGCCCGCTTCACCGACGCCACCGAGCGCCAGACCCACGTCCTGCAAGGGCTCCGTCGGCTGCTCGAGCAAGTCGAAAAGACCCACGGGCTCATTTCCAGCGACCCCGACGCGATTCTCCGCCGCGTGCGGGAATTGATGGAGCAACAGGAAAAGCTGCGGGACGTGACCCGCAAGGAGGAACTTTCCTTCGAACGAATTGAGCCGCTCGTCCGGGAACAATCCAAACTTCATCAGGAGTTGGGCGAGCTGGCCCGTGAACTTGCCGACAGGCCGATGGCGCAGCCGCCGTTGGAACAAGCCAAGGAAGCGTCCTTCGAGGCGGCCGGCGAGATTTTTGACCAGCGACAGGAGGAGGCGGTCCGCGAGCAGGACGAAGTCATCGGCGCCCTGGCCGAAGTCGAGCGGCGCCTGCAGGAAGACTCCGCCGGTGACCGCGGCGGCATGACGGCCGAGGAATTGGCGATTCAGGCGCAGGCCCTCGAAAAGGCGAAGGAACAACTTGCCGCCGCCCAACAGCCGCAAACCGCCGCCGAAGAGGCCGCCGCCGACAACCCAGCTCAGGCACAGCGGAAGGAAATCGCCGTCGCCGAGGCCCTGAAGGATGTGCCGAACGAAAACCTGCCAAAAGCCGCCAACGTCCGCGTGGAAGAAGCCCAGCGGAAAGCCGCCGCGGCGGCGGAAAAACTCAATGAGGCCAGGTCCGCCGAACAGGCGCCCCAACGGGAAGCCGCCGTCGAGGCCGCCGGTGAAGCCCTCGACCAGGCCCAGGCCGAAGTCGAGGCCCAACTGGCCGACAAGAAACGCGAGGCCCTGGCCGTGAAGGCCGGCGAACTCTCGCGGGCGTCCGAAGCCCTCGAACGGGCCGCCGCCGCCGAGCGCCGCCTCGGGGCCGAAGCCGCTCAGGCCGCCGATGAAGGGACCGCCCAGGAACACGCCGAGGAGTTCGCCCGCGATCAGGCCGACGTCGCCGAGGTCGCGGAGAATATCGCCAAGGGCGTTGAAGAAACGGCGCCCGCGGCCGCAGAAACGCTCAAGCCCGCGGCCGAAACCGCCCGCGAAGGCGCCGAAGCGCTCCGGGCCGCCCAACAAAAGGCCGCCGAGAACGCCGCCGCGGCGTCGCAAGAGGCGCAGCAGGCCGTGGAGCAGGTCGCCGCCGCCGCGGAGCCAACCGCCCGGCAGTTGGACGAGGCGGCCCGCCAACTCCGCCAGGCCGCCGGAAAAGCCGCCGAGCAGCTTGCCCAGATCGCGGCCGAGCAAGCCAGGCAAGCCCGCCAGCTCGGGGAAGAAATCGAGCAAGCCTCCGCGGCCGCCCATCGCAACGACGCCGCCGCGAGAATGGAGCGTCTCGCCCAAGCCGCCCAAGCCATCAACGAAGCCCGCGTCGCTCAGCAGCGGGCCGCAAAAACGGCGGATCAGAACGCCCAGCAAGCGGCGCAGCAAACGCCCGGCACGCCCACCGCCATCGCCCAAAAGGAAGTGACGGAAAAGGCAGAGCAGGCCGCGGAGCAAGTCGCCCGGGCCATGCGCAACGCCGCCGTCGAGCAGGGCGAACAACTCGCCCGGCAAGCGGGCGAGGCGGAGCGACTTGCCCAGCGCGCCGCCGAGATCGATCCCAGCGCCGCCGCCGCGCTCAGGCAAGCGCAGAAGGCGTCGGAGCGAGGCGCCCAGGCGGCCCCCGAAGGCCAACCGGGCTCGCAGGGTCAACAAAGCCTGCGCGAGGCGCGGCATCAGGCCGCCGAAGTCGCCAAGGCGACCGCTGACGCCCGACGCGGCTTGGAACGGGCTCAAGCCGCGATTGCCGCCCGCCAAGACCGATTGGAACGGGATCAGGCGACCGCCGAAGCCATCGCGCGCCTCGCACAAGAGCAGCAATCCGCCCGCGACGAACTCGCCCAAGCCGCGGAATCGCTAAGGCGACAAGGTCAGGGCCCACAAGATCAGAGCGCACAAGGGCAGAGTCCACAAGGGCAGGGTCCGGAGCAAGCGGCTCGATCCCTCCAGCAAGCGACCCGGCGATTCGCTCAGACGCAAAGGGCGACCGGCGAAGGCGCCGCCGAGATCTCGCAGCAACAAGAGGTCGCCAACGCAGATATCCGCCGTGGGCTAGAGGCCGCCGCCCGGCTCGCCCCCAACCAGCAAGCCCCGCAGACGCCTTCGAGCAGCGATACGCCGGCTCTCTCGCCGGGACGAGCGATACCGCCTCAGGGTCCGCCGACGCCGATGGGAACGGGATTCGTCCCCGAGTCGCCGGAGGCCACCGCCGAGGCGATCGCCGGCGCCGAGGCGATGCAAATGGCCGCCCAAATGATGGCGGCCGTATCGGGCGGCCAAGGAATGGACCCGACGCCCTCGATGCCGCGCCCGCGGAACTACGACAGCCGGGCCGGCGGCAGCGCCCACGAGCAGGCGGTGAAACCCCGCGAGTTCAAAAAGGCGCCCTGGTTCGCGAAGCTCCCGCCGGAACTGCAAAAGGCCATCCAAGCCAAGGGACGCCAGCGTCCGCCGAAAGGCTATGAAGAACGCTTGCAGCGCTATTTCGAGAGCACCGAGAAATAGTTGAGGCTAAATCCGAAGCACGAATTTCGAAATCCGAAACAAATCCGAAATCCGAAAGTCCAGAACTTCCCCGCAAAATCCCACGTCACGGTGGAGGTTTCGGATTTCGGTCTTTCGTGCTTTGAAATTGTTTCGGATTTCGAGATTCGGATTTCGGATTTCAAAATGCGGACAGGAAAAGCCACACCATAAGGATCCAAACCTAGGACCGAACGACCCAACGCCGAACATCTGCCAGGAGCCCTCCATGAGCGACATCCCCCAACCCACCCAGAACGACATCGCCGCCGTGCAGCGGTGCAAGAAAGCCTACAACACCATCCGAGACGAACTATCCAAGGTGATCGTCGGGCAGCATGAGGTGATCGAGCAGGCGCTCGTCTCGATGTTCGCCCGCGGCCACGCGCTGCTGGAAGGCGTGCCGGGCCTGGCCAAGACGCTGCTGGTCAGCTCGCTGGCCGAGACGATGCGCCTTTCCTTCAAGCGGATCCAGTTTACGCCCGACCTGATGCCGACCGACGTGACCGGCGCCGAGATCATCCAGGAGAACCTGGAAACCGGCGAACGGGCCTATAAGTTCCTCCCCGGCCCGCTCTTCGCCAACCTGCTGTTGGCGGACGAAATCAACCGAACCCCGCCCAAGACGCAGGCCGCGATGCTCGAGGCGATGCAGGAGCGGCAGGTCTCCGCCGGTGGCGTGATGCACAAGCTGCCCGCCCCGTTCTTCGTCCTCGCCACGCAGAACCCGCTGGAGCAGGAAGGGACCTATCCGCTGCCCGAAGCCCAGCTCGACCGCTTCCTCTTGTATATCAAAGTCAATTATCCGTCCGGGGCGGAGGAATGGGAGATCGCCCGCCGCGGCGCCACGGGGCAGATGGGCTCGATCGAGCCCTGCCTGCGCGGCGACGAGATCATCGAGATGCAGGACCTGGTGGCCCGCGTGCCGGTTTCCGACCAGGCGCTCGGCTACGCATGGGCGCTGGTGCGGGCGTCCCGGCCGGGCACGCCGGAGGCGCCGGAGTTCGTCAACAAGTGGGTCAACTGGGGCGCCGGCCCCCGCGGCGTGCTGACGCTCGTTTCCTGTGCGAAGGCCCGAGCCATCCTGCACGGCCGTTACCATGCCACGGTGGCGGACGTGCAGGCAGTGGCCAGGCCGGCCCTCCGCCACCGCATCGCCGGCAACTATGCCGCCCAGGCCAACGCGGTGGGCAGCGAGAAGCTGATCGAGATGCTGATGGAAGCGGTCCCGGCGGACCGCAAGTACGAGCGACCAGCCGCGTGACGTTGGAAACCCGAAATCCGAATGTCGAAATCCGAAACCAATTCGAAATTCGGATTTCGGATTTAGTTTAGGAATAAATTCTTGCCGGAGCGCGCCGTGCCCACTTCCGTCCTCAGCCGCTACCTCGACCCCGACGTCCTTTCCCGCGTGGCCGATCGGCATTTCGAGCCGAAGGGGTTGGTGATCGGCCATTTGGCCGGGCGCCACCAGTCGCCCCTGTCGGGCTTCGCCGTCGAGTTCGCCGGCCACCGCGAGTACGCGCCCGGCGACGACCCGAAACACATCGACTGGCGGGTCTATTTCAACCGGGACCGGTACTTCATCAAGCAGTACGAGATGGAGACGAATTTCGTCGCCCATCTCGCGCTCGATGTGTCGGCCTCGATGCGGTACGGTGAGGGGGGCGAGCAAAAGCTGCTCTACGCGTCCCGGCTGGCCGCCACGCTCGGCTATTCGGTGGTCCGGCAAAGCGACAAGGTCTCGCTGACGACGTTCGACGAGCGCATCCGCGGGCATGTGCCGCCGAGCAACAGCATGAGCCAGATCCTCCGGATGACGCAGCATCTAACGGAGATCGACCCCGTCGAGAAGACCGACCTGGGCGAGTGCCTGATAGAACTCGCCGGCCGCATCAGGCGGCGGGAGATCGTGATGATCTTCAGCGACTTTTTCGGCGATCTCGACGGCGTGGAAGCGGCCGTCCAGCGGATGCGGTACAGCCGCCACGAAATCGTGCTCTTCCAGATCATGAGCCACGACGAACTTTACTTCGATATGAACGGAATGATCAAGTTTGTCGGGCTGGAAATCCCCGACGAGCTGCTGGCCCAGCCCGACGACCTCCGCCGCGGCTACCTGGCGGCGGTCGAGCGGCACAACGGCCGGCTGGAAGACATCGCCCAGCGCAACAACTGCGAGCGTATTCTGATAGACACTCGCCGCGACATGGGCGCCGTGCTGGTGGACTATCTCAATAAGCGGAGCCTGCTCAACCGGGGGCGGTAGGTCGCCAATCGCGCTGAAAACCGAGCCACGACCGTAAGGGAGTGGCGGTCTCGGGCACGAGCCTTCGGGGGCCGCTTCCTGACGGGCGCGGCTCGGAACGGATCCGAAGCTCATCCTCAGCGGAAGGAAAACGCCGCCACCTGCTTTGCCGCGGCAATGATGCGGCGGACGGCCTGGCCGATTTCTTCCTCCGTCGTCGTGGCGGCCAGAGAGATACGCAGGCTCGTATCCACCAGGGCTGGTTCTACGCCCATCGCTTTGAGGGTCGGCGAGGGCTCGCTCGACCCGCTCGCGCACGCGGAGCCGGTGCTGCACTCCACGCCGTCCATGTCCAGGGCCATCAGCAAGGCCTGCCGGTCCACGCCGGGGAAGGAGATGTTGACGGTGTTGGGCAGCCGCGGCGTGTGGGCGGCGTGAATGACCGCATGCGGAAACGCCTCGATCAGTTGGCCTTCCAGCCGCAGCCGCAATTGCGTCATTCGCCGCTGTCGGGCCTCCGCTTCCTCATGCCACAGCCGCAGGGCCGTCATCATGCCCACCGCGAGGGCCACGCACTCCGTCCCGCACCGCAGGCCCTCCTGCTGGAAGCCACCGACCATTTGCGGCTCGACCGTCACGCCGTGCCGCAATAACAAAGCCCCGATGCCCGGCGGGCCGTGGAACTTGTGGGCCGAGCAGGTGAGGGCGTCCACGCCGAGTTCGCGAAAGCTTACCCGAATCTTGCCGACCGCCTGCGTGGCGTCGGTGTGCAGCAGGAAGCCTTGTTTGCGTTTCAGTTCGGCGAGTTCCGTAACTGGCTGCAAGGCGCCGGTTTCGTGATTGGCCAGCATCACAGAAACCACCGAAGCTGCGGAATTCGCCAGCCAATCCCGCGCGACGTTCAAATCAAGCACGCCGTCGGGGGTGGCCGGAAGCGTCGCCGTCGTGCGGCCTTGGGCCGCCAATCGCTCAAGGGCGGCCGTGACGCTGGGATGCTCGATGGCGGACGCGATCGTCACCGCCGCTCGACCCTCGACCAATCCGCACAGCGCAAGATTGTTGGCCTCCGTGCCGCCGCTGGTGAAGACGAGCCGGTCGCCCCGGCGGCCGGCGAGCGAGGCGCCGAGCATCTCGGCGATCGCCTCGCGGGCCTCCTCCAACACCTGCCGGGCCGCCCGCCCCCGCCGGTGCTGGCTGGAGGGATTGGCGAAGTGCGTCAGCGCGCACGCGGTCATCGCCTCGGCCACGCGGGGATCGAGCGGGGTGGTGGCGTTGTGGTCGAGGTAAATGCGGTCCATGTCTCCATTATAGGCCAAACCACAACGGGCGCGCCAATTCTAATCACAATACTCGACTTTATTATAAAGAAGTTTGCCAATCTTTGTTATTGCTCCTTGACAACTCCGTGAGGCGCCCTATATTGACGGGAAGCTCGTAGCACACTTCTCGCTCGATTCCTCTGGAGCACGCTAATGTGTGTAGAGGACGCCTCTTTCGAGCCGCGGCCCTTGCCAGACCACGGCTCTGTGTGACGCGGGTGTCGTCTCCTGGCTCGACACTGGCGGATCGTTAGTGTCGGACGGGACGGCGGCGTCTGGCGGCGCCGACCGGCAGGTTCGTTCGCGCTTGGCCTGTCCGCCGCAGCGATCGCATCCGCGTGTTTCCCGCAGCGCCCGCCGCGGGAAGAACCCCCTCTTTCGTGAAAGGAACGACGTAATGAAGACCGTACCCACCACCCTTACCGCAGCATTGGCGATGGCGGTATTGATCGTGACCGGCGCCGCCTCCGCCCAAAACTACTGCAAGGATTACTTGTACTCGACCGACCTGGGCGGCGACATGGACTTGAGCGATCCTTCCGGCAACGGGATTGCAAATTGGATGGACTGCGGCGCCATCTACCGGGTGAATGAACAGGCGCAGCCCGACCCGGTCCCGGTCCTTTGGAAGGATGACGACCCGCTAGACGGCGGAGTTTGGACCGGCGTGCCGTTCAACAGCGCCCCTCAGCCGATGCCGGGCCAAGCGACGCCGCCGGGACCATCGTTCTCGGGGTTCATCCCGGAACAGACGGTCGCCGATGCCTATGCCGCCTACTTCGACCTCGATGGCGAAGACCAGGTCATTTCCCCCCCGGTCAATATTGTCAAGGGCTTCCAGTTGACGGCGACGGAGTTCGCCGCCGCGGGTATCTATGTGCCTGGGTTGAACAACGTGCGGCTGTCGTTCGAGAACGACGACGCGCCGGGCTGGTTCGACCAGTCACACGTCTCCGACGTGCCCTCGCTCGTCAAAACCGACAACGACTTCGAGACCTATATCGCGGGCATCCGTTGCAGCGGGTCGCTGCCTAACACCGCGATCGTCGAATGTGATGAGCGGCAAATGGGGTTGTACCCCTACATGCCCAGCGCCGGGCAGGATCATGACGATGACGTGGACGCCCTCGACTGGCACAAGGAAAATGACGCGTTTGCCGATCGTTATTTCACGGTAGATCACGAGGCCCACCTCGGCCTGGACCCCGGCGACATCTATCACACGAAGAACGACGGGACGGTGAACATCCAGATGGTCATCGACGACGTCAACCAGATCGGCGTGCTCGACGACACCGATGTTGACGCCTGGGAGTTCGTCAACATCGACATCGACTGTGCGGAGACGCTCTTCGGTACCGATTTTGTAAACGGGCTGAATCCGAATTTGAACGTCCTGGCGGCCATTTTCAGCGTGGACCAAGATGACCCGGATACGACCGCGGTCGACGAGAGCGGCGGGCTGAACCCGAGCGTCATCTACATGACGAACCTGGCGAGCCAATACGCCGCGGTGAGCGGCGACTACAGTGGCGTCTTCAGTGAGAATCCGTTAATCGAGAATGTGGATATCGACGCCCTGGCGCTAGTGCCCGAGCCGAGCGCCATCCTGATGTTGCTCGCGGGGGCCGTCGGCTTGTTCGGCGGGCTACGCCGCCGCCGGGGTTGATCGTCCGTGCCCACTGGGTGGCTGGTTCGTAGCGACCGCGCTACGGGGCCACCGTGTAGCCAGCGGTCCGTGGGGCAGGTTAGCAACCTGCCCTGCGGCGGCACGGGCCTGGCGGAACCATCTCCGTCGCCTGCGGCTCGGGGTTAAACGAAGGGGACGCCCTCGCCTGCGGCTCGGGGTTAAACGATGCTCGCCGGGGGTCTACAATCTCCGGCATGAGTGAACTCTCCCGCGACGAGCTTGCCCAGGCCTATTTCGACCAACTGCCCTATCCGCCGTACCCGGTGCAGGAAGAGGCGCTGCTGGCATGGTTTACCGCGTCGCAGGGCGTGCTGGTGTGCGCGCCGACCGGGACCGGCAAGACGATGATCGCCGAGGCCGCCCTCTTCGAGGCCCTCCACACCAGCCAGCGGGCCTACTACACCACGCCGCTGATCGCGCTGACCGAGCAGAAATTCGAAGAAATGCGGCAGCGGGCCAAGGACTGGGGATTTGATGAAGACGACATCGGCCTGGTCACCGGCAACCGGCGGGTCAACCCGAACGCCCGGGCCCTGATCGTCGTCGCCGAGATTCTACTCAACCGGCTGCTGCATCAGGACGCCTTTCATTTCGACGACGTGTCGAGCGTGGTGATGGACGAGTTCCATTCGTTCAACGATCCCGAGCGCGGGGCGGTGTGGGAATTGACGCTGGCGATGCTGCCGCGACACGTGCGGACGCTGCTGCTTTCCGCCACGGTGGGCAACGCCTACGACTTCGCGAGCTGGCTTCGCCGCAGCCACCACCGCGACTTGCAGCTTGTGCAAAGCGACGAGCGGAAGACGCCGCTTGCGTACGAATGGGTCGGCGACAAGCTGCTATCCGAACTGCTCGTTGACATGGCGGAAGGCCCGCCGGAAAACCGCCGCACACCGGCCCTCCTCTTCTGCTTCAACCGCGAAACCTGCTGGACCGTCGCCGAGCAGCTCAAGGGGAAACACCTCATCAGCGGCGAAACGCAGAAGCTGCTTGCGGAGGAACTCGACAAGTTCGCGTGGCGCCCGGGCGCCGGGCCCAAGCTCAAGCAGATTCTCATGCGGGGCGTGGGCGTGCATCATGCCGGCGTGCTGCCCCACTATCGGCGATTGGTGGAAGACCTCTTTCAGCGGAGATTGCTCTCGGTGACCGTATGCACGGAAACGCTCTCCGCGGGCATCAACCTGCCGGCCCGCAGCGTGGTGCTGCCGAGCCTGCTCAAGGGGCCGCCGGGCAAGTTGAAGGTGGTCGAGGCCAGTTCCGCCCATCAGATGTTCGGCCGGGCCGGGCGGCCGCAATACGACGACCGTGGTTACGTCTACGCCCTGGCGCATGAAGACGATGTGAAGATATTGCGGTGGAAGGAACAATACGACCAGATTCCCGACGACACCAAGGACCTGGGCCTGAGAAAGGCGAAGAAGAGCCTCAAGAAGAAGCAACCGACCCGCCGCAGCACCGTCCAGTACTGGAATGAAAACCAGTTCAACAGACTCCGCGAGGCTCCGCCGGCCAGCCTGGAAAGCCGCGGCGCCCTGCCCTGGCGGCTGCTCGCCCATTTGATCGACGCCTCGCCGGAAGTCCAGCCGATCCGCGACCTCGTCGGCCGGCGACTGATGGACAGTAAGGGGATCGAGCAGGGGCAAAAAGAGCTGACCGACATGCTCATCACGCTGCACCGGGCGGGCTACATCGAACTCGAACCGCACCCGCCGCTCGCGGCGAAGCAGGCTGCTGAGGAACGAACCACCGAGGAAGAAACCACGGAGGAGGGAACCACAGAGGACAGAGAGGGCACAGAGAAAACGGACGAAAAGGAGAAGAGTGGCGGTTTGCTCGCCGGTCTGACGTTCGGTTCATCGCTCGACGACAGAGCCCGAGGCGTAAGCGAGGGACCCAGAAAAAAGACCAAAGCCCAGAAGGAGGCCGAGGAAGCGATTCTGGCCGCAAAGAAGCTCAAGCGGCGAGAGAACGATTCGGAGAAGGATCGCCAGCCGCCACCGTACAAGCCGGATCGCGCGTGGCCGACCGATCGTTTGCCGCTTTTGAAGTCCTTCCGCAGTGTGAATCCGCTGTACGGGGTGTTTCTGATCAATCAGCTCGGCGCGGCGGATGAGAACGAAGTCATTCAGGCGTTGGAAAGCGCACTCGAGATGCCGGGGACGGTCGCCCGCCTGGTCCGCGTGCCGCGATACGACGAGATGCCGCCGGGGCTGCTCGCCAGCGAGCGGCTCGATCCCCGTTTGCTCTCGCTGGGCCTCGCCACGGAAGAACAGCTCACCGGCCGCGCGCCCGAAGATAAGGAAGAGGAGGGACCGCCCGGCGACCGCCGCCGCCGCGGCTTCGTCGAAAAGGAGGAACGGGTCTGGCCGCTCACCCTTGCCGAAAAGCTCAAGCTGCTCTTTGACAACGACTTTCCCGGCGTCAAGGATTTTCGGGTCACGCCGGTTTGGGCGGCCGGGTCGCTGTTCGAGCTGGGCGGCGACTTCGAGAAGTTCGTCACCATCAAGAACCTGCACAAGCAGGAGGGCATCGTCTTCCGCCACTTCCTGCGGATGATCCTGCTCATCGGCGAGTTCGAACAAATCTTCCCGACCGAGCTGACGCCGGAAGAATGGTCCGCCGCGCTAGGTGGCATCGCCGACCGCCTCACGGCTGCCTGCCGCGACGTCGACCCCACCAGCACCGAAAAGACGCTGGCGCAACTGCAAACCGCCCGCGAACTGCGAGAAGCGGGCGACGAAGCGATATGACGCGGCGCCCGCTGGTCGCGCAATGGCGGGTGGCACGCCCTGAGCCCTACAGGGCGGTGGGCGTGGGAAGCGGCGAACAGGTTTCTACGCCCATCGCTCTTGGCGATTCGTGACAAACCCGCTCGAGATATTCAAGAGCACGAAACTACGACGCTCGGCCGGAATGGTCCGCCGGCCGGAATGGTCCGCTATGGGCGTGCCCCCATCAATCTGCCGGCAGGAACTGCCTGACGGCGATGTCGAGTGTCCACAGAACGACGCACGCAACCAGCAGATACGGCCACAGCGGTTTGACGGCTTCTATCCGCGGCTGGTCCAGGGCGAAGATGTCGCTCACGGTGGGGTCGTAAAGTCCTCCCGACTTCTCCGCGATGGCCCGCAGCAGCGCCTCATCGGTCTCTCCCACGAGCCGTTCTTGCGGGAGCGAGTGATCGACGGCGAGAACCTGCCGGGCCTGGCCAAACTCGCGACCGCTGGCCTCGACTTGCACGAGCCAGACTTCTCCCAGCGGTATGGGGACGTTCGCCTCGAAGCGACCGGGAACGATTTCGCTCAGCGGCGCCGACTCGTCGGTCCGGTCGATCCAGGGGAATTCTTCCAGCGAGCCATGGGGCGTCACGCGCAACCGCTTGTACGGCCGCCAGCGAACGCCCGCGCCGACGGGCGCCTCCAACGTCTCCGTCAGCAGTTCCGCAACGAGGGTGAAGTCGTCACCCTCGCGCTGCACCAATGTTTTCAGCGGCTCGTCAGTCGGCGGCGGCGCCGTCAGGTTGGCCAGAAAGCCGAGAAATGCTTCAAAATGCGGCCACGTGTGCCAGGGCTGCAAATCGCCCGTCGGCATCGCCACCGTGACGCCCCGGCCGTATCGCCGCCACGCGAGCAGCGGGTCGCCCTCGCCCACGGCCAGCAGCGTGTGGGCCTCGCGTCGCGGCGCCGTTGTCGTGTATTCCTTGACGCTCGGCAGGTTCTGCGTCGGCATGTCGGGCGGGGTTTGCAGGCGGATGGGGCGGAAGGCTTTCGCCGTGGTTTCGGCGACGGCGGCCCGTGTCTCACGCTCCAAAATCCGCGGCATATCGGCGGCCTGGGCGGCGTGAAAATGTTTGCCGCCGGCCGCCGCGGCGATGTCCTTGAGAATCGTCTGGTCGGCGCCGGTCCCGACGGAGACGGTCGTCACCGAGACGCCCGCCTGTTTCATCCTTTCGGCTACCTCGACGAAATCGCCCGGCGCCGGCACGCCGTCGGTAATCAGGATGCACAGCCGGCGGTCGGCGTCGGTTTGCTCCAGGGCCCAATAGGCCCGCCGCATGGCGGGAAACATGTTGGTCACGCCGGCCGGCTCGAGCTGGCCGATTTGCCGTTTAAGGCGTGTCTTATCCGCGGCGGGGCCCAACTCGATGATCCACTCGGTGTCGGTCCCGAATACGACGACGCCGAGTTGATCTGTCTCGCCGAGCAAATCAACGGTCTTCTGGGCGGCCAGCTTCGCCAGTTCCATCCGCCGCTCCTTCTTCATCGAGTCGGACCGGTCGATAACGAGCGCCAGCGCGAGCGTCTTTTCCTCGGGCTGGACGAACCGCTCGAAGGCGGTGACCGGCATGATGTCCTCGAGCGGCGAGTTCGCGAACCTTTCGGCCGCAAAGATTTCGTCGCCGGCGAATACGATCAGCTTGCCGCCGCGAAAGACCCAGTCGCGGGCTTCTGCGGAAAGCAATTCGGTCCGCGCCTGGCCCGAAGGATGAGCGGCGACCACGAGGGTTTGTAGGGGAACGCTTTCGATCTGGAATTCCGCAGGGGTGGCTGGCGAGGCGACCGCAAACCCGGCCCGCTCAAGCGGTCCCCGGAGTGATTCGCCTTCGCCCAGCACAATCGCTTTTCGCGGCGGGGGCGGGCGGTGAAAGGCGTAGGCGGATGCGGAACCCGCACGGATGCGGTAGACCGATTCGCCGTCGTCACCCGCCCAGGCTTTTTCCGTGGAGAGCTTGGGCAACGGCATGTTGAACGCGCGCACCCGTAACGTCTCGCTCGACGCCCTGGCGAGCTTGTCCATGTCTTGTGAGGGCGCGACGCGGCCCGGTGTTTCCATTCGCACTCCGCCCGCCGGAAACGCGTCGAGCGGCTTGACGGAAATGGGATAGCCGAGCTGCTCGGCCGCGTGGGCCGCGGCGGCGCGGTCGGCGAAGCGGCCGTCGCTGAGGAGCACGAAGTGGGGGACGCGGTCGGCGGGGACGCTGGCGGCGGCGCGGGCCAACGCGGCGGTGAAGTCGGTGTTGGTGGCCGCGCTGGTTTTTGGCGCCGCCGGCAGGTCCGCGCTCGTGGTTACCTCCCCGGCGATCTCCGCGAACCACACCGACGCGAACCCGCCGGTCCACGAACCGCTGCGAATTCCCTTTGCGAATGTCTGGGCCTCTTCGCGGCCGGCTTCTCCCACGCTCGGGCTCACGTCGATCAGGGCCACCACATACTTCGACCCTGTCAGCCCGTGGGTCACCGGCCGGGCGGCAGCGACGATCAAACCGGTGATAAGCAGCATCCGCAGGCCAATGGAAAGCAAACCCACGGCGGTCCGCCGCGGCCGGCCGAGCAATCGCCGCCAGGGCGTGAGCAGCACCAGCGGCAAGAGCAACAGCGCCGCCAACCGCTCGGGATTCTCGAAGGTCGCGTTGGCGAGTTCGTTTAGCACGGGGCGTTCCGTTTAGCCGTCGCAGCAACGCGGTTACGTCTAGCCGTTACCGGCGTCTATCCGTTTAGCCGTCGCCGGTACGGCGACGCATGATCTTGCACTGTGTCGATATGTGGCGTGGCGGGCCGCGGCGCCGTTGTATCGCCATCGCCGTGGCGTTTTCATCGCCGTCGCCGTGCCGGCGACGGCTAAACGTGTTGTGTCAAACGGTGATGCGGCGGCGCGACAACACCCATTCCACCACCAATAACGCCACCGCCACCGCCACCAGCGCGACCCACAGCGCTGGCCAGCGGTGAATTTCCAAGTCGGCAATCGCCGCGGTCGGCGGCCTGTGAACGGTTTCCGTTGCGCGTGCCGGGGGAACCGGCAGGCCCGAATCCCCCGCGATCGGCTGTTTGGCGACGACGAGCGGCTGTTCGACAAAAACATGCCGACCCACCCACTCGGAAACGAGCCGCGGCAGCAGGTTGCGATCCGCTACGTCGCCGCCTTCGATCGGCTCGGCCACGATTACGCTGCCGCGGAGGTCTACGTCCGTTCCGATGAGCGTATCGACCACGGTGATTTCATCGAATTTCCGCCACGCGCCGGGGATCGATTCTTCTTGACGGACCACCAGCAAGAACGGCCGTTCCGGCGTTTCGGGCGGAAGCGGGGCATGGGCGATGATCGCCGCCGCCTTTCTCTCTTTCGATGGCGAGGCGACGCCCTCCCAGGTCTCGTTCCGCTCGATCTCGAGATGGGGGACCGCCGCGAGTGCGGCCAGCACGGGACTCTTTTTGCTTCCCACAAAGACCACGCGTGACGCCCCCGCCCCGGGAACAACCACCGACAAGGAATCGTCCAGGAACAAATCGTCCTGTTGCGTAAGCGCGGCCTTCACCGTTGGTTCCGGGAGGGCGTCGAACGGCAAACGTCCCACGCCGCGGAACGCATCGCCCACTTTTTCGTTAAGCGGGATTTCAATACGATCATCACCGACACGGACTTCCACCCGGGGCATGTCGCCGATGACATGCTCCGGGTTGTCCGGGGACCACCGCTGTACGGTAACGGCGAGGTCGATCGTCGCCTGGCTGCCGCAGCGACGGCGGGCGGTGAGGTTGGTAATCGCCGTGTTGGCCGGCTCGGCGTCCGGTGGCACGGCCGAAACGAAGCGGACGCGGTCGGTCGTTTCTTTCTGCTTCGCCGCGAGCGGCATGTCGCCGATCACGACCATTTCCGCGTTGGGTTTGTGCTTGGCTGTTTCCCAGATTTCGGCGGCGGCCGTCGCGTCGCCGGGGATGGCGGTGGGCTGAATCTTCATCGTCGCCGCCAGCAGTTTTTCGACGTCGCCGGTCCACGGCTGGGCGACATGCACGCTCGAACCGGCCATGCCGAAGATCGCCGCCTTGTCGTAGGCGCCCAGCGACAGGATCTCCTGGCGGGCCAGGGCAATCGCGCGGGCCAGCCGGTACGGCGTGGTGTCGGTGGCCGACATGCTGGCCGAGCGGTCGATCACGATCGCGACGCTCCGGCCCGCCGCCACCTGGGAGGGGAGGAACGGCTCGGCGGCGGCCAGCACGATCACCGTCAGTATTACCAGCGCCAGAAGCAGCGAGACCCACCGCCGCAGCTTCGTCCACAAACCCCGTCGGGCGAAGGCTTCCCGCCAGAAGCGAATCGCCGCCACCTCTCGCTTGGGCCCGCCCAGCCGAGCCAAATACAACGCCGCCACCACCGCCAACGCGGCCAGCAGGTAAAGCGCTTCGGGTCGGACGAATTGCATGGGTCAATCAAGCCGCGACCGTTGGTCGCGGTAAATGGTCGCGAAACGTGGCGCTGTCATCTTCCCAACGCCAGCGCTCGCCGCAAATTCGTCAGCAACTCCGCTTGCGCGTTGAACTGCGCAAAGCCGATGCCGTAACGATAGCAGTATCCCTTCAATTCGCGAATGTGCGTAGCGACGATGTCGCGGTATTCCAACACGTCCTCCTCGCGAATCCGCCGCCGGACCCGCGAGTGAACGGCCGGGTCGTAAAGCGTTGTCAGGCCCTGGTACGCCGGCCGCACGTCGTCTTCCGCCACCACCTGCAATAAGACCGGTTGGAAGAACGCCCGCCGCAACAGGTCCAAGGGCCGGCGGACATCCGTGGCGGCCAGAAAGTCGCTCACGATCACGGTAAGCCCGGCGCCGACCCGCGTGACCAGTTGGCGGACCGCCGCCGCAAGCCCGCCGCGATCTTCCCGCCGCGAAAGGCGAAAGCCGGCCCGCCGCCTGCCGGTCGCGTCCGCCGCCAGTCGGCTGCCCGCTTCCATGCCGCCGGACGCCATGAACGATAGCCACGCGGGGATTGCGGGCCGTCCCCGCCGTGGCGGAAACCACGCGAAATGGTCGTTTGCAAACAGGATTGCCGCTACGCGGTCGGTGCGGGCCAGCGAGAGGTACCCGAGGGCCGCCGCGAGCCGCAGGGCCTCGTTGCGCTTTTCCCCGCCGGCCAGCGACATCGTCGGTCCGGCGTCCACCACGAAGTACGTGGCGTAGTCGACGCTGCCGCGAAATTCCTTCACCACCAGCTCATCATGCCGGGCGCACCGGGCCCAATCGACGTACTTCAGTTCCGCGCCGCTGGTGTAGTCGTAGTAACCGGTCACCTCGGTCCCGCCGGCCAACCGCAAGTCGCGGCGGCGGCCGAGAAAGCCCACGGAGTCCGGCCCGGCGATCTTGAGCATCGCCTCGCAGCGGCGGCGGAAATCGGGACCAAGGTCAACGAGCATGGGGAAGTCGGAAGAATGAATTCGGAAGTTGGAGCGGGACGATCGCCGGTGATGGGGTGGCACGCCCAAAGCGCGCTATCGAGGAATGGTTTGCTTCTAAAGCCATGTTAGCGCTCGACCGTTGGTCGCCATCACCTTGCAGGAAGCAGTGGGCGTGGACGCGTCGCCCACGGTTTCCACGCCCACCGCTACCTGGTTCCTCGCCCCAACCGCTACGGGGTTACTGCGCCATCCATCGATCAACGGTTTTTCACTTGGGCCGCTATGGGCGCGCCACCCCACCAAACATCGCTACCGCGACGCGATTTCTTTGACGATCTCCTCCGCGCTGGCTTGTTCCGCTTGTCCTTCAAAGCTCAGTGCGATGCGGTGGGCCAGGGCGGCGGGGGCGGAGGCGCGGATGTCTTCTTCGGCGGCGTGGGCTCGCCCGGCCAGTATCGCCTTCACCTTGGCCACGTTGATCATCGCCTCGGCCCCGCGGGGTCCCGCGCCCTGGGCGACAAACCGCCGGGTCGAATCGCTGGCCGTCGGTTGGTCGGCATGGGTCGCCAGGATCAGGTCGATCGCCGCCCGACGGACCTCCTTGGCCACGGCCACTTCCTTTACGGCCGAGCGAAGTTCCAGCACCCGCCTGGATGTGACCGCAGCCTTGATCTTCGCGTCGCTCGGCTCCGTCGCCGCCACCAGCATTGCATCCAGCGCATCGGCGGAGGGAAATGGCAGCCGCAGCTTGAGCATAAAGCGGTCGAGCTGCGTCCGCGGCAGCGGGTAGGCGCCCTCGGTCTCGCTGTTGTTTTGCGTGGCCAGCGTGAAGAAAGGTTGCGGCAGGTCGTAGCTCCGCGTGGCGACGGTGCAACTCCCCTCGGCCAGCGCCTCGATCAGGGCCGACTGGCTCTTGGGCGTGGTGCGGTTGATCTCATCGGCCAAGAGCACGTTGGTAAAGATCGGACCTTCCTGGAATTCAAATTTCCGGCGGCCCGCCGCTTCCATCACCAGGTAGGTGCCGATAATGTCTGCCGGCATCACGTCTGGCGTGAACTGGATGCGGCGGAATTCGAGCGAGCAGGCCTGCGCGATGGCCCGGGCGAGTTTGGTCTTGCCTAGCCCCGGCGGACCTTCGAGGAGCAAGTGCCCGCCGCAAAGCAGGCACGTCACCGCCGCCTCGACCGCGGCCTTTTGGCCGACCACAACGGTCGAAACCTGTTTCGTAATTTCCGCAAAATCCTCGCGAAATTGCTGAAAACGCTGGTCCAAAGAAAGGTCGCCGTCGCGCATGGAAAGTTGATCCCCGCGAGTGGAGGTTACAGGTCGGCAGGCGGACTACCACAGAGACAATTCACCGCAGCGCGGCCTTCGGCCGCAACCAAGAGGAACCACAGATGAACGCAGATTTCCTTCAGAAGACGTATCTCCCTTCTCAGTGAAACCGCGGTAACCGCGAACGTTGTATGTCGCGCTCGTCGTGGTTCCCGAGCCGAGCCGCGCCCGTCAGGAAGCGGCCCCCCGCCGTTAACCCTGCTGCGGCCACTCCCTCACGGAAGCTCATGATCGCTCCCCCAATGTGCGAAGCACGAACGCCCCGAGCCCCGAGAAGCTGCGCACGCTTCGAAAACCTTCGTCGTTTGTAATACGGATGAACCCAGGGGACACAGCGTGTTTCTTAGAATACTGAGCGAGCCGGCGGCGGAAAAGTACGCACGGCCCGCTCACACCCCCCACCCCCCCTCCAATAACAACACCGCCATCGTCGTCAGGCCCATCAGGCCGGTGTAGCCGGCCCACCACACGGGCGGGAACATTTGGCGGGTTCCTTGCCGCGGCGGCCCTTGGCCGGCTACGGCCCAGCCGACGGTGATCGCCAGCGATACCAAAGAAATGAGCGACCCGACCAGCAGGGCGAAGCAGAGCGGTCCCAGCCCCGCCTGCACGGCCGGGTTGGGCGTCCCGCTCCACACCACCGGCGCTGCGATGACGACGCCGACCAGCGCCGCCAAGGGCATCACCGCGCTGCCGCGGTGAACGTAAACGGTCTCCCAGCGGAGGGTCATGCCGGCCCGGGCGTGGGCGGCGGCGGCAAACAGCAAAAAACCCAGCCCGCAGGCGTGGGCGATCAGTGGGATCGGCGCCCACTGCGGCGCCCCCGGCCACCAGGTGGCGGCCCCCCAGCCGATCATCGCGTAGACCGCCGCCGAACTCGCCACCAGCGCAACCGCCAGATGCATCGCCCCCAGGCGGGCGGTGGCGGGGTTGCGGCGGGGAAGGGGCGGTTCACTCATGATCGGGCGACACTCCGCGGGTGTGCGTTGTAGAATAACCTGCGGTGCTCGTGCGATAAAGATGCGGCGCCGCGGCGGAGTTTACCGGGAAGCGTTGGAATCCAATGGCCGGCAGCAATTCAATGGGATTTTTCGAACTACCACAGAGAACACAGAGGACACAGAGATTCGTTCAGCGAATCTCACGGCTTGGGTCGGTCGGGGTTTTTCTCTGTGCCCTCTGTGTCCTCTGTGTCCTCTGTGGTTTCTTACCCCTGCTCGTTTCTGGCTGCAGCGCGAAATCCAAAGAGTCGCCGAAAAAGAAATCATCGAGTGCGAAATCGGTCCTCGCGGATGACGCATCGTCCAAGGCGGCGCCCGATCCCGCAAGCGCGAACAATCACCGCATCCCGAAGCCGGGGGCGTCCGCGAATTCGGGCCGTGGCGGCTTGAGGGGCGGCGGGCATCCCCTGGCCGGCCAGGACCGCACCCTCGAAAACCTGCTGGAACAAGCGGACGACCCGTTCTCGGACGGTTTCGCCAGCGGGGGCGGAAACGCGAGATCCGGTGGCGACGACTTGAAACCCTTCACGCCCGCCGAGCGTTACGCGGCCCCCAACCCCAGTTACGGAGATGTGGACGAAGCGGCCCTCACCAAGAACGGCATCCGCCGCATCGACGGCAAGCATCTCACCCTCTTTACCGATTTGCCGAGTTCGCCCGAGGTGGACGCGTTGCCGCGGGTCTTCGACGCCGCCTTCCCGCAGTGGTGCGCCTATTTCGGCCTCGATGCCGCCCGTTACGACAACTGGAAAATGTTCGGCCGGCTGATGAAGGAGCCGCAGCGTTTTCGTGCGGCGGGGCTCTTCGGGCCAGAGGTCCCTAACTTCAACAACGGCTACCAGATCCGCGACGGCCTGTGGCTCAACGAACAATCGACTGCGTATTACCGCCGGCACCTGCTGTTGCACGAAGGAACGCACGGCTTGATGAGCACACTGCTGGGCGGCATGGGCCCGCCCTGGTACTCGGAAGGAATGGCCGAGCTGTTCGCCACGCACCAGTGGGCCGGCGGGCAGTTGACCACCGGCTATTTTCCCCGCGACAAGCGCGAGACCCCGGACTGGGGCCGGGTGAAAATCCTGCAGGATGAAGTCACCGCCGGCAACCTCAAGAGCCTGGCCGACGTGATGAAATACGGATGGCAGGCGCATCTGAGAAACGAACCCTACGCCTGGTGCTGGGCCGCCGCGGAATTCCTCGACACGCACCCGGATAGCCGCGCCGCCTTCCGTGAGATGAAGGCGTTTGCGCCGGTGACCGGCATCGATTTCTCCCGCCGGTTGAGCCACCGCCTGGGAGACCGCTGGAGCAAGCTGGAGGAACAGTGGCAGCTCTTTGTTGGCAACTGCGAATACGGCTACGACATCGAGCGGGAAGCGATCATCTATCGCGACGCGACCGCGATTGACGCCGGCGGGGGCGGGACTTGCGAAATCGCCGCCGATCGCGGTTGGCAAAGCAGCGGCTACGAACTTCTGGCCAACGAAACCTACACCATCACCGCCAGCGGGCGCTTCCAGATCGCCGCCGATCCCGCCCCGTGGATCAGCGAAGCGAACGGCGTGACGATCCGCTATCACAACGGCAAACCGCTGGGCGTGCTGCTGGCGGCCGTCCGCAACGACGATTTCGGCCGCTACCAGCGCACGCCTCTGCTCACACCGGAAGTGATCGGCCTGGGCCGCCCTTTCACGCCGAATGAAACGGGCACGCTTTATTTCCGCGTCAACGACCATCCCGCGGAACTTATCGACAACCGGGGCAAGGTGCAGGTGAACATTCAACACGGCGCCCCCGAAGCCGCTCAAAGCGTTCCGGCGCCCCGCGACGGCGAGGGCGGTTTTGAACTCTAGCCCCAAGGCGGGCCGAGCAGCCGCGCGCCTACCCGCAGTAACACACCACGTGTGGCCGTGAGCCCTTGTTCGAGCCCTGCGCCGAGCCCTTCTTCCAAGATGACCCGGTACGTCGCTGACTCTCTCATACGTCGAACCCCTTGTAGGAATTCCGGAACCAGGTTTGCGGAGTATCGCAAACCCATTAGTACGTTCGTTGCCGTCAAGAGGATGCCGGCTTGCTAGGACCGATTAGCCCTGGTCCGTCTGCCGCCCGCCGCAAGCGCACCAGCACGGACCGGACCCGCAGCTCGTGCCGATTGCCCAGCAGTGCATTATGCACGAGAGTACGGCGGGCCGAAGGGTCATGCAGAAAGGACGTGCTGTAAATGGTGAAACGGTGGCGACTTCGCGCTCTCGCGTTGACGCCCCCGCGGACATGAGGGATATTTACGGGTTGCCTTTGGCCCCATGGACTCATTTGGTTTCCGCATGAATTTCATTCAAACCCACGACCCCGAAGTCTGGGCCGCCATCTTCGCCGAGATGGACCGCCAGCGGACCGGCCTGGAGATGATCGCCAGCGAGAATTACACTTCGCCCGCCGTGATGCAGGCGGTGGGGAGCGTGCTGACGAACAAGTACGCCGAGGGGCTGCCGGGCCGGCGGTATTACGGCGGGTGCGAATTCGTGGATATCACGGAAAACCTGGCCCGCGATCGAGCCACCACCCTCTTCGGGGCCGAGTACGCCAACGTGCAGCCGCACTCCGGCGCCCAGGCCAACATGGCTGTTTATTTCTCCGCGCTCGCGACGGGTGACACGGTGCTCGGCCTGGATCTGGCCCACGGCGGGCATCTCACGCACGGCATGCATTTGAACAGCTCTGGCAAGCTCTACAACTTCATCGCGTACGGCGTGACGCGGAACACCCACCGCATCGACTTCGACCAGGTGGCGACCCTCGCCCGCGAGCACAAGCCGAAGATGATCGTGGCCGGCGCCAGCGCCTATCCCCGCGAGATTCCGCACGGCAAGTTCGCCGAAATCGCGGAAGAAGTCGGCGCTCTGCTGTTTGTCGATATGGCCCATTACAGCGGGTTGGTGGCGGCGGGATTGCACGACAACCCCTGCGGCGTGGCCGATTACGTGAGCACCACCACGCACAAAACGCTCCGTGGCCCCCGCGGCGGCCTCATCCTGTGCAAAAAGAAATACGCCAAGGCAGTTAACTCGGCGGTTTTCCCCGGCACGCAGGGCGGGCCGCTGTGCCACGTGATCGCCGGCAAGGCGATCTGCTTCCGCGAGGCTGCAACGCCCGAATACAAGGCCTATGCCCAGCGGGTGATCGACAACGCGCAGGCCCTGGCCGAGACGTTCATCGAGGGCGGGCTCAGACCGGTCAGCGGCGGCACCGACAACCACCTCACGCTCGTCGACGTCACGCCTGCGGGGCTCTCCGGCGGCGAAGCGGAAAAAACGCTTGACCGTTGCGGCGTCACGGTCAACAAGAATATGATTCCCTACGATACCCGCAAACCGCTCGATCCCTCCGGCGTCCGCCTTGGCACGCCAGCGCTGACGACCCGCGGCATGGGCGAGAGCGAGATGCGGACGATCGGCGGCTGGATTATCGAGGCCCTCCGCAATCCGCAGGAGGAAGCGGTCATCGAAAGCATTCGCGGCCGGGTGGCGGAAATGTGCGAGGCGTTCCCTGTCCCCGCAGACGCCGCTTGAAAAACCCTAAGCACACAAACCCTCCCAAACAACGCCGGACCCGTCCGACCGTCCATGTCCGAAAAAGACCGTATCCTGATCGCCGACGACAACGAGGCCAACGTCGAACTCATCGAGGCGATGCTTGCCGGCGTGGACTGCGAGACCGACATCGCCAAGAACGGGCAGGAGACCCTCGACAAGGTCGGCGAGTTTCGCCCCGATCTGATCCTGCTCGACGTGATGATGCCGAAACTCTCTGGCTTCGAGGTATGCAAGAAGCTCAAGAGCGACGCCGCGACCAAGGGCGTGATGATTCTGATGGTGACGGCGCTGAACGAACCGTTCGACATCGAACGTGCGGTGGAAGCCGGCGCCGACGACTTCCTCAGCAAACCCGTCAACAAGTTGGAGCTCGTCAAACGGGTGCAGAACATGCTCAAATTCAAGGGCATCGCCGACGAAGTCGAGCGGCTGCGGCGGTACATCGAGGAGATGGAAAAGCCGCGGGCGTGACGCTCCGCGTCAGCCGTGGGCCGTGAGCTTGTCAATCGCCGGCGTGGAGCGTTACGCCCGCGTCGATCCGCTTATCCGCCGCAGTGTGGAATCGCTCTGCACCGCGTGGGGCGAGACGTAGTAATCGGCCAGGGCGATGATCGCTTCCCGCTGGGCGCCGTAAGGAATGTAGAGGCTGGTGACCCGGCCCAGCGGCGTGAGCTCGGCGGTGTCGGTCAGCAGAATCCCTTCGTCGAGAATTTCGAAGCCGCGATACTCGCTCCACAAGGTGCGGCGACCGTGCCCGAAGAGCGACTGCACCACGCCCTGCGGGCCCAGTCGGTAGGCCACGGGCGCCCACACCCGGCACGTGGCGACCAGCAGGACGGCCAACGCTGCCAACCCGGCCCACCAGGAATGCAGCCACGCCACAAGCGCCGCGAGCAAAACCGCCGCCAGCAGCAGCCCGACCGCCCTCCGGGGCATGTCCCGCAGGGGCCACGACCGCACCGTCACCTCCCGTGGAGGTGGGCTGGGCGCGAGATTCAACGCTTTTTGGGATGAACTCATCGTTCCATCATAATCGGCCGACCGATTAGCAAAGCGAGGAAAAATAGAAAATGTACTCAACAAGGCGCTCGAAATTGAGACGCTCGGCCGGCTTTCCGAATTCTGTGAGTCTTGACCGTGGTTCTAACTTTGATTGGCTACCACGACGGCACGACGAGCACGACGTAAAAGTTCGCGGTAACCGCGGTTTCGCGGCGCCAGGCAAGATACGTCCTCTGAAGAAATCTGCGTCCATCTGCGGTTCCGTTTTGATTGCGGCCGAAGACCGCGCTGGGTTTTTGGGCCGGTTTTCGCGCGACGTGGCGTGTTCATTACGTCTCGTAGAAATCGGCGACGAACCGCTCGAAAACCTCCTTCGCCGGATCGTGCTCATCGATCATCGCCCACCACGCCCGACGCACCCAATCCAAATCGAGCAGCCCGCGATTCGCGGTAAGGATGCCCAGGATATCCTGCTGATCTTGGGGCCGCATGGCGATGAGCTTGAGTGCGAGTAGCCCTTCGGCGTCGGCCACCCGTATCCGCCGGCCGTCGATGGTTTCCCACTTGGCGCGCTCGATTATTCGCTGGAAAATCGGGAGCAACGCCTTGATCCAAACGACACGAACCGGGCCACGCCAAAATTCAAGCAGGTGGTTCTCATTCCAGGAGCGAATCGCCTGCGGGACGTCCACGGCAAAGGATTCGCGGCGAAGCGTTTCAAGCAGTCCCGGGAGTTCTAGCTGAGGCGTCAATAGCAGCAGATCAATATCCCATGTGGTCCGCACGGTTCCGCGAACCGCCGCCCCCAAGCCGCCGATCAGCGCATAGTCGGCGCCGCGTTCATTCAGGACGCGAGCCAGCGCGTCAAGAACACGCTGCAGATCGTCAGCGGTCGGTTGCGGAGGCGGCATTTCTGGCGATGAACTCCTTCATTTTCACTTGCCACTCACGCTCGCTGCGCTCCGTTATCTCTTGATGCGCAGCGCTTCGCCCTCCGGCGGCGGCCAGGGCCGCGACCGAAGGGGTCGGGAGTCTTTTTCGGCCAGACCGGCGCCGATATTGTTTTATCGACGACCGAAAAAGACTCCCGTCCACGCGAACATGCGCGCGGCCCGCTGAACCTACGCGAAAAGCATCTATCGCCCGCCCGCTCGGGCCCGAGCCATCAATAGCAACCCCACCACGGTGAGGGCCACGCCGGCCAGCAGCGGGCCGGAGGTTGGCTCACCGAAGATCAGCACGCCCGCAATCATCGCCATCGCCACTTGCGAGGCGTTGATGCCGTTGACAAACACCACGGGAACTTTCTGAAAGGCCCGCGTGATGCTAAAGAAAGCAATCAGGTTGCACGTTCCGCCGGCCAGGCCGCGAGCCCACTCGCCCGGCGCCAAATCGAAAAACACGCCGGGTCCGTGGACGCCCAGCGTCACCAGGGTGATGGCGGTGGCGCCGGTGGCGCCCACAATCAGCATCGTGACGGGCGTTTGTGTCTTGAGGTTGGAGGCGAACCGCACGCAAACGCCCAATGACGCAAAAGAGGTCCCCGCGATGAGCACCGCCGCAAAGCCGATCGGCAGCCGCCAGGGGGATCCGTCCGCAAGCAACTTCCCGATGGGCACGGCCGGCGCTGGTTCCGCGTTGGATTCCTCTGTCGCAGGCGCCGCGTCCGGCGAAACGGCCGCCGCGACGCCGGACGTTTGAGACTGCGCGATGTGGGTGGCCCATCCCAGCAGACTGATCGCGCCCACCAGCGTCACGATCGCCAGCATCACCAGCCGCGTCACCGGCTCGCCAAGGGCCGCTCGCCCGATGATTGCCCCGGAAACGATGATCGTCCCCAGTGTAACCGGCACGGTTAGCGCTAGCCCCAGAATGCCGAGGGCGAACAGGAACGTCGTGTTGCCCGCGAACTGGTTGACGCCGGCGCCCAGAAAAAGCGCCACCGCGGCGGCCGCCGCGGGCTTGAGTTTTGCTTGCCGCGCGCTGGCGATCGCGACCCAAATCGCCGCCCCGATCGCCAGCGGGATCTCTCGCAGGGTCGCCGCCACCATCGGGTGAACGCCTTGAAGGCTCCGCATCCAGGTGTTCGACGCCGTATAGAAGAAGGCCGCCAAGAACGCGAACGCCACGCCGGCGATTGCGACGCGGGGCAATTCCTCGGAAGGAGCGAGGGAACGTCGGTTCGAGTGAAATGCCAAAGGTGACCCGCAGCGTAAGCAAGGATGGTAAACCAAAAACCGGGTGGGCGTTACTCGGGCGGCGCCGGGTCTCGCTTCGCCCGCTGGTCAAAATACCGTTCTGTCACCGTCTGCGAGATGGCGGCGCCGAAATTGGCTGGCGGCTCGAAGGGCGTTTCCCCTGGCGAAATCGCCGGGCCGGCGCCGGCGATAGCGTCTTCCGCACGGGGCACCCGCAGATCCTTGACCGCCGCGAACGGGTCTTCCTCGCTTCGCAGCGGCTGCAATTCAATCGTCACATCGTAGCTGGATGGCGGCGGGACGAAGGCGGCGGCCACCGCCACGATCAGGAGCGTCCCCGATGCGAACCACCGCCGCGGCGGCCGATAGGGAACGACCTCGGCCGGCCGCGCCTTTTCCAGCCGGCTGGCGGCGGACGCGAGGGCCATTTCTTCGGCCTCGCGGCGATGCGGCTTCGCCACTAGCGAGAGGGCGGTAACGGCGACGCTCGGCCAGCAATAGTGCGTGTCGATCCGCCGTGCGGCGTCGATCTTGTCCACCGGCCGCAGCCAGCTCTGCAATGTCACAACGGCAATTATCGCCGCCGCCCCGACCAGCGGAACCCACCAGGGGAGGAGTCCGTCGGTGGTGAACCGCGCCACGGACAAGCCGCCCGCCACCGCCGCCGCCAGCCACAGTCCCGGCCCAAGCGCGGCCAACATGCGGTTCAGCCGCAGCCGGGCGGCCGTCTGGTCAATCGCAGCTAACGGCCGCAGGGGCATAACGGGAGACCGGATAGACGCAGACAACTCGGGATCGAGATACGTCCTCCGAAGCAATCCACGTTCATCTGCGTGCATCCGTGGTTCCTTTTGGTTGCGGCCGAAGGCCGCGCTGGGATGCCTTTTTCGGCTTCGGAGGCGCTGTGGCGGCGTCATCACCGACGCCGGTCAGTAATCCCGCACGTCCCCTTCGCTGAGCACATGGAAGCCCTGCCGCTCGAGGGTTTCGATGGCCATCTCGATCTGGTCCACCATGATGGCCAGCGCCGCCTTACGGCCCGACGGCGTGGAGAGGGCGTAGGCCTGCAGGATGCTAACTTCGGCCGCCATCAGGGCCCGACAAGCGCCGAACAGCGGATGCCCGTCCTCGGGTGACTCCACGGCCAGAATGTCGCTCTCGATGTAGGGCAGGTTGGCGAGGTCCAGGATTTCCCGTGCCCGCTCCGGGACCGAGAAGATGAACCGCACGCACGCGCACTCCGAGGCCTCGCTGATCGAGATGCCGAGGACCGTGACGCCGCCCTTTTCAAACCGCCGCACCGCGTCGAGCAGCATCCCCACCCGATTCTCGATAAATACGGTAAACTGCTTCAAAGCCCGGAAGTCGATGTCGCGCATCGTCGGCACGTCCAGGATTTGTCCGCCGGATTCGTCCATGGGCCGTCTCGCTGGCTGCGGGGGCGCTCGACAGGGATTCCAGAATTCAAGTTATAAGAATTCGCCACGCACAAGGTCAACGCATGGTTGCCAGCGACGCTGACAATGCCGGGGTTTTCGCCAGCCGGGAAGCCGATTCCGCGGACGGCGGCGCCCCGCCCGACCCCACCCGCACGCAGCATGAGATGGAAATCCGCGTTCGCTACCAGGAGACCGACGGCCAGGGTCGGGTCCATCATGCCAACTACCTGAACTATTTCGAGATCGGCCGGGTGGAACTGCTTCGCTCCCGCGGCCGCAGCTACCGTAGCGTGGAGGAGGCGGGGCTGATGCTGGTCGTTTCCGAGGCCCACCTCCGCTACGTCGTCCCGGCGGACTATGACGACGTCCTCCGCCTGGTGACGACCGCTGTGAGGGCCAAGGGCGCCCGCATTACGCATGTCTACCAGATATTCCGCGGTGAGGAACTCATCGTGGACGGCCACACCGTCGTTGCCTGTATCAACCGCCAAGGAAAAGTGACGCGGTTGCCGGAGTGGCTATTGGGGCAGCACCCAAGCGATCCGCGGGATTCGTTTAACCCAGAGCTGCGGGATTCGTTTAACCCCGAGCCGTAGGCGACGGGAACGGGCAACCGGCCACGGCGCCTGCGGCTTGTGGTTAAACCCGACTTATTCACCAACCCGTCCTTCCAAGAGCTTATTGGGCCTGGGGTTGCTTGCCGCTGGAGGGCGTGCGTAAGTGAGCGCGGAGGGCCCCCTTTCCCCCGACGTTCGTGCGAGGCTG
>Ga0180438_10001712_pt1 | contig 38090 bp, 31 predicted proteins | sample SS_ome_12_FD_132455 | JGI IMG/M metagenome (GOLD analysis project Ga0180438, IMG submission 132455) | Hypersaline lake sediment archaeal communities from the Salton Sea, California, USA - SS_3_D_2 metaG | ecosystem: Environmental > Aquatic > Non-marine Saline and Alkaline > Hypersaline >... | reverse complement strand
CCAACGGCCTCAATACGTGAATGCGGGTTGATTGGGGGGGACTCGGGCATACTGACGAGCGGTTCGGGCTGGAGGTGCAAATGCAGCAAGTTCGCAGGACTGGGCGGCAATTTGTGTCGATATTGCCGAAAATACAGTTGGGCGCGAACGGTGGGTCTCGGCGGACTCCACCGGTATAATGCAGAAGGTTCGCCCGGGACCGCTCGACGGACGGGCTCAAGCGGGTCCGGCGTGAAGTGCTGGCCCGTGCCGGCAGAGGACCACAGGAGCATCGAAATGCGAGTCCATCAACTGCTAGCGGCGCTAAGCGTGGTCATGGTGCTCGGCCTTTTCGTTCAGGCCGACGCCCAGAACCCGTACGGCAACAACAACTTCTCCTCGCCGGGCTGGCTTTCGCGTAGCCCGTGGATGGAACTGTACCGCAGTGACACGGGCGTGTTGTCCCCCTACAACTACTTCATCCGCCGGACACAGCGGATGAATCAATACCTCCTGCAGCGAGACCAGCAGTTGCAGGGCGAGCAGATTCGGCTCCGGCAGTTGGAGTACCAGCAGGCCGCGACGCAGCAGACCCTCGACCAGATGTTGGCTCCGCAACGCCCGCCAGGGCACTTATCCCCTACGGGGATTGGCGCCTCATTCATGACCCACGGCGGGTATTTCGGCGGGACTCACCGGGGTTACTTCGGTGCTGGTCGCTGAGCCGTCGTGAACCTTGTTCGTGACGGCACTCGTCCGCGGCTGTGTCCTGGGTTGACGCGGGCGGGTCGCTTTCTCGCCCCCTCCCTAACCGTGCTTTCTTGGCGTTGGGTACACCAACACAGGTCGATGCCTGCCCCTGTCTCGGTGAGCCACGTCCCGGGTGACCAAGGGGCCGGGCGCACGGCCGCGGTCGCGACAATCGGGGCGTGCTGGCGGGAAGTCCAACTCTCCGCCCGTGGAAGATGGGCAATCTACGCAAGCTTCGGGAACCCTGTCGGTTGCATCGATATTGGGGGCAGTAGCGATCACGTGGGCTTTTCCGAACAAAAAACTTGTGACGATTACGCCTTTGTGCCGATTAGGGAGAAGACTTCCGCAACCCGGAGTGTGGAAAGGCTCCAGCCCGTTGGCGGCTGGACGGGAGTGGAATCAACGCGCAAGCGGGCAGAGCCACCATGCCTCAAAGAAGCTACCGCGTCTTGACGGTCGCCGCACTGCTTGGAGCGCTCCTGGCAGGGTCGGGCTGCCATCTGATGCGTGTACGGCGGCAGGTCCGCCAGTGCGATGCCCCGCGCGAGCTCGAAAAGGGGATACTCCCACCCTACATCATCGAGATCCCCGACATGCTCCTTGTCGAGGCCGTGCGCCTTATGCCCCCGCCCGACTATCAGCTCCAGCCGATGGACGTGCTCGGGATCGAGATTCTCGGGACTCCAACCGGGGAGCCGTTCCGGGGGAGTTTCCAGGTCGAAGCTGACGGCTATATCGACCTGGGGAGTCCGTTTGGCCCCGTCGCGGCGGAAGACGGCGGGATTCGCATCTTCGTGAAGGACATGACCGTCGATGAGGCCAAATCGAAGATCAATGAGCGGCTTAAGGAAATCCTTGCAGAACCGGGTCTCTCGGTGTCGCTGGTAAGCTCCGGTCCGCAGCAACAAATCGCCGGACCCCATCTGGTCACCCCGGACGGGACGATTCGGCTGGGCATCTACGGCGCCGTCCCCGTGGTGGGGCTGACGATCGACGAGGCGAGGGAGGCCATCGAGAAACACCTCTCGAAGGACTTCTACGAGCCACAGGTGAACGTCGACGTCCAGGGGTACAACAGCAAGGTCTACTACGTCATCACGCAGGGCGCCACGCAGGGGGACCAGGCAAGGCGGATGCCGATCACCGGAAACGAAACGGTTCTGGACGCGATCACCGAGATGGGCGGCTTGGGTCCGATCACCTCGAAGCCGCCGCGGATCTGGATCGCCCGTCCCTGTCCCGGCGGAAACGACTACGACGAGATGCTGGCCGTCAACTGGAAGGCCATTACCCGACGCGGCGACACCCGGACCAATTACCAACTCCTCCCGGGAGACCGCTTGTACATCGCCAGCGATCGTCTGACGGCCTTCCAGAATACCGTGGCCCGGATAACGGCTCCGCTGGAGCAGGCCGCAAGCATCGCGATGTTCGGTACGAGTGTTGCGTCGAGATTCTCGGGTAACGTGCTCCAAGGTGGATCCGACCAGCGGGACAGGCTCTACGGCTTCTAGCGCGGGCAACGCCCTTTGTGTGGCCGGATAGTCCAGCAGGTGCAGACGAGAAAGGTTGCGGCACGGTCGTCCACGCAGCGGCGTTACGATCTGACCCTTTGGGGATAAGAACCGTTGTTCTCGAATTGGCGAATCACAACAATGCGCCACAGCAAAGAACCGGACACGCGTCCGAATCCCGTTTCCGGTACACGTAGCCGCCGGTTCGTGCTGCTCGTCGGCGGGCTACTCTGGGCGGCGGCGCTGCCGGGCTGCAGCCCGCTGAGAGTCTGGCGCGGTGAACCCACCGCCTTCCACGTGCAGCTTCTGCCCGGGTCGATTTGGGAGAAAAGCTTCGTCCGGTGCCGGGGGCGAGACTGCCCGGCGCCCACCTTCCACGCCACGACCTGGACCCCGATCCAGCCGCCGAACTACCCGGCGCCGGCGTGCACGTCCCGTGCCGAGACGGAGGTGGAAACCGAGACGGACTCTGAGTCTCCGTCGCCGGAACTGGCGCCGGAAGAGGTCCCGGCGCCGCCACCCATGTCGCCGGAGGAGAATGTGTCCGCGCCCCCCGAGGAGCCCGGCCTGGTCGAGCCAGGGTTTGACGAACCGGAGAGCGGCGGGCCGGGTCTGGGCGTGCCGGAGGCGGTTGAGCCGGGGTTTGGCATCCCCGGGCTAGGGGAGCCGCCCGTCAGCGTACCCGGACCGAGTGAGCCGGGACTTGGCGAGCCGGGGCTGACCCAGCCCGCGTTCGGTGAGCCCGAGCCGGGTCAACCCGGCGAGGACCAATCCCGGAAGCTCGAACCGCCCGAGGTGATCGACCTGCCTTTCCCCGATGCCGGGGCCAGTCGTGAAGTCCCGCCCAGGCGCCTGGGCGCGGCCGGTGCTTCCGACCGAGACGGAGGTACCGAAACGCCTCCCATCCTCATCGCGCCGGAGATCGATCTGGTCGGCGCGAGTCTTGCCGAGGGCGCCGAGCCCTGGTCGTCCAGGATCGTGTCGGGCGACTAGCCTCTGAAGTACGACGGCCTTCCAAGGCCGTCGTACGGGATGTCTCCTTCCGATGTCTGCAACTCTTGCCCATTTCCCGCCGGCGGCCAGAAAAAGGGTTTGGAGATTGCCCCCCAACGCGCTTATAATTCCCCGAAGACCTGCCCTGCGTCTTCCCCGGGAAGCGAAGGATCGCGGAGACGCCTCATTAGACCCCTACGCGGGGGGCGTGAAGACCAGAAAAGGGGGCGGTGTCTCACCGCTTCTCTCAACGGTCTCGCACGCCTCCGCCCCCCTCGACCGGGCCATTGGGGCTGCTACGGCTCCCGACACGGATCGTTCCCCATGGCACACGAAATCGCCAAGCTGCTCCTCGAGCACGCCGGGACCTTCCTCGAACGGACCGAGGCGGTCGACGTGGCGATGCGTCTGGGAATGACGCTCGACCAAATCGAGCAGTACCTCGACTGGCTCGATCAGGTCAAGCCGAATCAGGCAGAGGGCTCGCCAAACGGGCGCGGCGAGCGCTAGGCAGCGAAGCAGGGGACCAGGTTTGTTTTGTGCAAAGCACCCTTCGGGGCGCACCGGCAAGACGAACCTGGTCCCTCTTTCATTCGATCAGTTGGGATTGCGCAAGAGCCGCGCGGTAACGAGCGTGCCGACCAGCGCCCCGGCCGTGCACAGGATGACGTCGGTAAAGTCCGGCGTGTGACGCGGCGACGGAACCTGGCCGAGTTCGATCCCGAAGGCCACGCCGAAGCAGACCAGCAGCAGGCCTCCCAGGAAGATTCTCCGCACGGACTGCGGCACGGGCATTCGCCAGGCCGCGACCGTGACCAGCGCGCCGAGCGGCGCGAAGACCAGCGTCTTCTGCAGAAGGTTCGAGACGGCCTCGAATACCGATCCGCTGTACATCGCCGCGAACGGGACGCCGAAGAAACCCGCCAGCCGCTGTTTGATCACTTCCTTGTCGGCGGAGAAATCGAAAGGGAACCAGTAGCCGGCGGTGACCAGCGCGGCGTAGAGCGCGGCGATCCCCAGCCATCGAAGCCACGCCAGGTCGGCGGCGACTGCTGGCTCCGGCGCTGGCTCCGTGGCCGGCAGCTCGCCCGTCGCACCTCGCAGGCGCCGCATCAGGGCCGCTCCCACGGCCACGCCGGCAGTGCCCATGATGATGTCGGTCGTGTCGGTGAAGCGGCTGTAGACAAGCAATTGCGCCAGTTCGATCGCGGCCACGATCAGCACGCCGATCAACACGCTTTGCCCCAACGAACGGAGTTGCCGGCCGCGGCCGACGAAGGCCGTCGCCGCCCACGCACCGATGGGCACAAACACAACGACGTCCTTGGCCAACTGAGAGATCCAGGCGAAGGCCGAACCGTAGCCGTAAGAAAAGGGCAGGGCCACGAGCTTGCCGCCCTTGAACTTCCGGTAGAGGTCCGCCACGCTGACGGTCAGGTCTAGCGGCAGCACGCTGTAGATGATGAAACCGAGCAGGTACGCTTGCAGCAGCCAATCAACCTGGCGCTTGGGGCTTGCGCCCCGGGTGTAGGTGCGCAGCCAGTCGGTCAGCGTTTGGCCCACGAGGACCCACAACACGCACCCGACCAGGCCGCCGATCGTCTCGGCCACGATGTCGTTCAGCGAAGCCGTGCGCGGCGGAAACCACAGTTGTGCGAATTCGATCGTTGCGCTCAAGGCGGCGCAGCAGGCCGCGACCGGCACAGTCGCCAGCACCGCCAGTCGCCGCCGCCGGTCGACACACAGCGCGCCAACGGCGAAGAAGCCGATGGGCACGAATAGCAGGACATTGGTCGCCCAGTCGGTGCGCGATTGCACCTCCAATCCCGGCATCGGAATCTCGGCGAACCGCTCCAGCGCGGCCGAGAAGCTCAGCGGCGTGAACTGCAGCGGGACGAGCGACCCGTATGCCGCCAAGACCACGGCGGCCGCGCCCAAGAGTAAGAAGTGCTTCCGCCGCGGCAGGGCGCCCCAGGTTTCCGGTGCGCCTGTGGCGATCGCATCACCGGATTGGCCAGGTTCGATCAAAGCTGCGCCACGCTCTTTCCGCCAACCGCTCCGCCAACATGCCCACCGCGGAAATGCCGACGGTCAGAAGGTCTTCACAAGCTTGGAAGCGGGGTCCGCGGTGCAGAGAACAGAATCTGGCGAAGCGAGGAGGGAGAGGAGGGCCTGGAAAGGTGGCGGACAAGTCGTCCCTCCCGGCGCATCAGCAGGAAGAGGTCAACTGCCCGTTGAGTTCCTCGTAGTCGACCGTCTTGAGCAGGACCCCCACGATTTCGGCCACTTTTCTCTGCACTTCGATGACGACTTCGGCCTGGCGCAGGCGTGACTGGAGTTCCGCGTTGGCCCGCTGCAGCCGGCGGTTTTCTTCGAGGAGCATCTCGTGGGTACGGTTGACGGTTCGACCTTCCTCCGAGTTGGGCGCGTCGAGCGCCCCCTCATCCCGCTGGCGCCGCCAGGCGGTCAGATAGGACGAGTAGAGCCCTTCCCGGCGCAGAAGCGCTTTGATCTCACCCGGCTGAGTGCATTTCGCCGCTTCTTCCAGGATCTTCAGCTTGTATTCTGCCGAAAACTGGCGTCGGGAAGGCATAGCGAACGCCTCCGGACTCTTGACATCGGGCTGAGCGGGCTCGGGCACTTCCGTCAGGTGAACCGGCTGCTGCCCGTTACCGGGCCGATCCCCGGTCATCAAGCTGGTTTCTCCACCGGTCATCTCAGGTGGCCCCCTTCCTGCTCGCACGGGTCGTTAGGCAGGCAGAGTTGCTGTTGACAGGAGCGGGCACTGGTCGAATGTGAGGCCTTCCTACAGTCAGGAGTCAATGCACTGGTGAAAGACAAGTTGCCGTTGAAGGATCGACGGTGCTCCTCTTATCGAGGATACGTACATTCTCCATATCCGCCGCACGCCCCAACCCCCCTATCGCGTGCACCTCCACTTCCCACCCACCGCCACGCGATGCTGGCGACGCCCAACCCGGGATCAGTCCCGAGTTCTTCCACTTTCTGCCCTTACTCCGCCGCAGACCCCCCAATCCTGACACCGCCGAGGACATTTTTTTGGATTTTTCTCCGGGTAGCGCAATTGGCATTATTACCCCGCTCAATCGGGGGCCCGACGACGGGTCACGGTCCGGCCCCCCAAGCTCGGGCTCAGCCCAGTGCAGGCCGGTCTCCCGGATGGTTCGTGAGCCGAAGCGGGATCTGATCGGATGCCCGGTTACGCGCCAACCCCGAACGCGCCCGTCGGGCTCCCCGCGCCCCAATGGCGAACGACGGCGTCATTCGTCGTCAGTGAAGAACTCCGTCATCTTGCAACGGATTCGATGCCGCCGCTGCCAGATGTTGCTGTCGGTCATGTCCTGCCCGTCCTCGTCCTGATCCTCCTCGCCGTCCGGCGGCAAGGAGACGAGGTATTCTTCGATGAATTCCCGTTCGCCTTCGGTGAGCGTGCAGAGGAACTCGTCGAGCATGGCGACCAACTGGGCGTCGGAGACGGGCTGCCGGTCCCGCAGTCGCCGCCCGCCCACGATCTCGTGGGCCTGGCGGCGGCGCTCGGAGCGGAAATAGCGGAGGATCTCCATCCGGGCGATGCCCATCAAGAAGGCGTCCAGGCGGCAGTTCCGCGTCACGTCGAAGCGGGCCAGCAGCTTGGCGTCGTCCCGCAAGAGCGCGTACCAGACGCGGGCCGCGATCTCGTCGACCAGATGGACCTTCTGTCCCTCCGTGCCCAGCAGGAACTTGATGGCCTCGACCAGGCGCGAATGGAACTGCAGGTAAAGCTGCTCCCAGGCCTTCTCTTCGCCGTCGAGGCAGCGATCGATCAGCTCCTGGTCCGCGTCCGGGCCGCGCCCGATCGGGAAACGCTTGCGGCGGCGAAGCGGCTGCCGCTGCCGAGGTGTCTTCGGCGGCGCGGCGGCCGTCGGCGGCCGACTCTGATTAGTGGTACTCATGGCTCCGGGGTCCGTTAAAGAAGCAAAGGTGGGGTTGTTGTATCGACACCCGCACGTTGGTGCGGGAGGACTTCGTTTGCCTCGGGGTCAGGGGATTCCGCGCACAATCGCCGGTCCCAGCCATCGCGTCAGGGTAACCGGCAGCTTCCGCCAGATGCTAATCCAGCGGTCGTACTTGCCGCTTTCGATCCGCATGTCGCGGGCGTCTCCCTTGCGCACGTAGTATTGCCAGACGGCGGATACCGGCTTCGCGCCCCACTGTTTCTTGAATCGGTAGGTGTTGCTCTCGGGGCTGCTGCGGCCGAAATCGAATACCCGCTGCCCTCGCTCGATGGAGCGGCTCAGCAGTTGCCAGTACATCAGCATGTTGACGTTCGTCGAGTTGCACTTCTTAAGCGAGCTGGCGCTGGGCACCTCGGTGCACCAGCGACCGTGCACCAGCAGGGCGGCGGCCAGCGCGCGCCGCCCGAGCCGAACCGTGCACAGCTCGGCCTCGTCGGGGAAATGCGTGAGGATGCTGCGGAACAGCCGGCGCCCGAACACCGGCGTGCCCAGGTCGCGCATGTTCCGGCTGAACACGGCGTAGAAGTCTCCCAGAAGCTCCTCGCCCCCCCAGTGCACGGTGAAGCCCTGCTTCTGGCCCTTGCGAATCTGGTTACGGACCTTCGGCTTGAAGGACTCCCAGAGGGCCCCAGCCGTCCGGGGAAGCTCCAGTCGCATGTGGACCTTGCAGTTGAGGTTTCGCGTCAGTGCCGGGTGCGGCCGGGCCGTCTCGTGCCGAAGCTCGAGATAGCGGACGTCCAGCTCGTCGGCCAGCCGGACCGCCTCGCCGATCAGCCCCGGCTCGCACTCGGGATCCTCCGCCAGTACGCCGCCGGAGTTGACGTAGGGCAGGCTCACCAGGAAGCGCCCGAAGAGCAAGCTCTCGACCAGCGCCAGCGGCAGGTAGCCCACCACCCGGCCCTCGCGCGATGCCTCGACCACGTACGCCCGGTGACGCAGCCCTTCGCAGATCGCTGCCAGGCAGCGGGGATCCGCGTGCCAGGCCGGCGGATCGACGCGCGCGACGAGATCCTGCCAGAGCGGCTGGCGCTCGGCCGTGTAGGGCAGCGTGCGCAGGTCAACGTGTTCGCTGGCGGTGGTGATCATCCGGAAAGCACTCAAAGGGTGATTCGCCCACCCTGGGCCTTGATGCTCCGCTGGGCGGCCTCCAAAATCTGCACGATGCGCAGACCCGCCTCCCCGTCGGTAATCGGCCGGGTGCCTTTTTGGACGCACTCGGCGAAGTGGCGGACCATGGTCTGCAAGGGTTCTACGCGGTTGATGCACGGCGACCAGATGTCGCCGGTGCGGTAGCTGATCAACACGCCGTGCCGGGCCTCGGGCGTGGGCGCGATCTCGATGCCCCGGTCGTACACCTTGATCGGCTCCATCGGGTCCAGGTCGTTGTAGACCAGGCTCCGCTTGCTGCCGCCGATGATGAAGTGGCGCACTTTCACCGGGCTGAGCCAGTTGACGTGGAACGTGGCCAGCAGCGAGTCGCCGAAGTCGAGGTTCAGGTAGGCCACGTCCTCTAAGTCGCTGCCGGTGTGCGACACGCCCGTGGCCGCCAGGCTCCGCGGCAGCCGGCCCACCAGGTAGTCGACAATCGACAGGTCGTGCGGCGCCAAATCCCAGAGCACGTTGACGTCGTTCTGGAACAGCCCCAGGTTGATGCGCACGCTGTCGAGGTAGTACAGATCACCCAGCCGGCCCTCATCGAGCAGCTCCTTCATCTTTTGCACGGGCGTGCTGAAGATGAACGTGTGGTCGACCATCAGCGTAAGGCCCTTCTCGTTGGCCACCTCGACCATCTCCTCGGCCTCGCGGGCGCTGGCGGCCATGGGCTTCTCGACCAGCACGTGCTTGCCGGCCTCCAGCGCGGCCATGGCCAGCGGCGCGTGCGTTCCCACCGGCGTGGCAATGGCCACGGCCTCCACCTCGGGGTCCTTCAGCACGGCCTCGAACTCCTGGACGAGCTTGGCCTGAGGATAGCCGCCGGCCACCTTCTCGAGCCGCTCGCGGTCGCGGTCGCAGACCATCGCCACGTGGGTCGCGGGGCAGTTATGGAAGTTGCGGATCAGGTTCGGGCCCCAATACCCGCAGCCGACCACCGCCACCGCGATCGTTTGCGAGGCGCCGCGCTTGCGGTGGTTGCCGCTGCGGCGTCGAGATCGAGTGGGTCGGGCTTCGACGGTGCTCATGACGGACTCCTCGGTATTCTTCAAGAGATAAGCGAGTAGTAATCTCGGGCGAGGTTCATTTCTCCACGGCGTTTTGGGCGGGGGCCGAGCGGCCGTTGCCGGCGTCGGACTTCGCACGGGCGACCCACCCGACGAGCTGATCTTCCGCGTCGATGAAATCGATCCATCGAAGCCACGCGCGGTAAGTCGATCGCGGCACACGGACCTCCTCGATGCGGAAGCCTCGCTCGGAGAGCGTACGGTTGAGTTCCATGAACGCGTCGGTCTCGGGGTACGGGTTTTCCGGCAAGAACACGCCCCGACTCGGGTCGTCTTGCAGGTAGTCGGATAGGGAGCGCATGGCGGCTTCGTCCGCCGCGTCGCGATAGGCGAACTTCACCCCGTAGTCATAGTACGAATCGGGCAGGAACAGGTCGTAGGGAGTCGGCAACACGAGCTCCCTGAGGCCGCTTTCGGCCGCGTCTTCCAGTACGTCGCGGATCCCCCTGAATTCCTGAACGCGATGATGGTCGATCAGGTTGTTGGGGACCACCACGTTGTAGCCAATTCCCAACAGCAGCGCGGCGGCGCCGCAATTCCGAATCGTCGTGTTCGTCAGTGAAGACCAGGCTCCTGCCACGGCTGCTCCCGCCCCGATGCAAAGCATCGGCAGCAGCACGGTGAGGTACCGGGGCTGCATTTCGACGAGAACCAGCGGGCGAAAGCTCGTCAGCATCAGCATGAGGAACGCAAGGAACACCGCTACACACAGGATCAGGTGCCGGCAAACCAGACAGGCGCGGGACTTCCAGCACAGGAACAGCGCGCCCCACAACATCACGGCGCCGGTCACGATGCCGGCATACTCGTCGAACAACCAGGTGAAGTATCGCATGCGCTCCCAGAACAAGGTGTGGGCCACGCGGACGACATGGTCGGGCAACTTGTGGCCAATGAAGTGGAGCGTTCTCTCCGTGTAGTTCGATGATGCCGCCACGTGAGCCCACGGGTTCCCCGAAATGAACAGGTGCAGAACGAAATCGACGCAGATTCCCGCGAAGCAGACCGCAGAGAAAATCGCTGCGTGGTGCAGCTTATTCAACCATCCGGTGCGTCGGCTGAGAATCGTCAGCCCGAAGGGCACGGCGGCCAGCACGTAGTAATCCTTGACGGAGAAGAGCAGCCCGACGAGGAAGGCGGCCGGAAACAGCAGCGCGAGGCTTCCTCGGCGCAGGTATTCGAGGAACAGGACCAGAGCGCTCGCCAGCAGAAGGACGGCTAGGTTGTCCGGCAGGGTGAGCACGTCGAACAGCACGTTTAAGGGTTGGGTGGCGTAGAATACGGCGGCGAGAAGTCCGGCCCCGGCGCCGAATGCCCGGCGCGCAAATTCCGCGACCATGCACGTCGTGCAAGCGCCCAACAGCAGCATGAGGACGGCGCTGCTCTGAAGCGAGGAGCCTGCCACGGCTCCCCATGCCGCGAGTACGCTTGTCCACACGATGCGGGCATAAATGTACGGGGATATTCCCGGGTGCGGTGGCTCGCCGAGCGACCGTGAGGCGATGAGGTAGACTTGATCGTCGCACCCCATCGACAACCGGAAGTGGTACAGTCTGAACAGAATACCCAACGCAACGATTGCGAGGAGCATTAGCCAGTAAGCGCGACCGTTCCGAGACGACCCGTTGTCGGTCTCAATTGTCGAAACGTCAGTCATTCGATTCCCTGGTGCTGATTGCAGGTACTACTTGTTCGGTGCTTCCTGGTCTACGCAAGCCTGATCGTTGCCGGACTGTGGCTGAGGGGCGCCAGTGAGACCCGGTTGAACAACGGCCTCCTCAGCGGAGGCAATGGTGGCGCGTTCTATGTGTCGCTGTGTCGGCGGCGGAAAGCGTTCTTCGATGATGTACCACGGCCGGCGCCGGGCCTCGTCGTAGGTGCGCCACAAGTACTCGCCGAGCACGCCGAGCATGGCCATGATCATCCCCTGCCCGACCAGCAGCACGGTCATCAACGCGGCGAATCCGCCCGGGATGACCCAGCCGACCAGCCGGCCCACGATCACGACGATTGCATAAAGGAATCCGCATAACGCCATCGCCAGCCCCAGGTACGACATCGCGCGGATCGGCACGTAGCTGAACGAGACGATCGAGTCGACGAACAGCTTGAGCTTCTTCGAGAAGGTCCACTTGCTGCGACCCGCCTGCCGGGCCTCCTTGACGTAGTCGATCACCGTCTGCCGGAAGCCCATCCACAGCACCAGGGCCAAGAAGCTGGTGTTTTTCTCGGGTATGGCGTTGTAGGCGTCGATTACCTTACGGTCCATCAGCAGGAAGTCGGCCCCGGTCGGCGGCATGTCGGGCAGGGCCACGCGCCGCATCACCTGGTAGTACGTCCGGGAGAACAGCTTGGTGGTCCACCGCTCTCCCCGGCGAGCGGCCCGGGCCGCCCAGACCACGTCGAACCCCTCCTGCCACTTCTCGATAAGCTGGGGGATCGTCTCGGGCGGGTCCTGCAAGTCGGCCGCCAGCAGCACGGCGCAGTCGCCCGTGGCCTCGGCCAGCCCGGCCGAAAACGCCGCGTGCGAGCCGCAGTTGCGCGAAAGCCGGAGGTAAGCGACGCGCGGGTCCTCGGCCGCCCAGGCTTTGGCCACCTCCGGGCTCTCGTCGGTCGAATGGTCGTCCACGAGCACGACCTTTAGCTCGGCGTCGAGCCCCTCGGCCACGCGCACGACCCGCTCCCGAAAGGCCGGCAGGTTCGCCGCCTCGTTCATAAAAGCCGTGATGACGGAGATCTTCATGGACGTTGGTTGCTCAGCGTCTATCTCCGGCGGGGTCAGGAGACCCCCGCCGAACGAAGTTGACGCTCCAATTGTTCGATTTGTTCGCGCAAGGCCGCGATGGTTTGGTGCAGTCGGGCGATTTCCCAGGCGGGGCGCAGGCCGAGGTGGGCCCGCACGCTTCGGATCAGCTCGGCGGGCGCTTGGGGCTCGCCGTCGCCGCCCTCCAAGAGGACGGTCTCCACGCGGACCACGCCGTCGCCGGAGAGGATGTCGACGGTGCCCCCCACGGCGTCGCGGGCCACGACCCGGCCGGGGATGCGGCCCTCGTAGCAGGGCGGCGTCTCCACCGCCCAGGCCGAGAGGACGCGCAGGATCCGGCCGTCGAAGTACGTGTACGCCCCCGGGGCGGGCGGGGCCAACGCCCGCACCTCGCGCACGATCGCGTCGGTGGGCGCCGACCAGTCGATCTCGCCGTCCTGGGGCGTCCGCGAACAGGTGTAGGTGGCATGGGCGTGCTCTTGGGGATGGGCCGCGAGCGTGCCCTCGCGCGCGGCGTCCAGGTAACGCTCGAACAGCCCGACCGAGGCGTCGGCAATCTGCTCGACCAGTCCGGCCAGCGTGTCCTGCGGTGTAACGGGCACGGCCTGCTGGAAGTAGACGTCCCCCTCGTCCACGCCGGGGGTCAGCCGGAACAGCGTCACCCCCACCCGATCGTGCCCCAGCAGCAGAGCCCAGTTCGTTGGTGCGAATCCCCGAAGGCGCGGCAGCAACGAGTCGTGTGCGGCCACGACGCCGCCGGGAGCCAGCTCGAGCAGCTCCTCGGGCAACATGGTCCGCCAGCCCAGGCAGAAGATCACGTCGGGGCGGGATCGCTCAGCGATCTCCGCGGCCCGCCGCTTGCCGAGTCTTCGGGTCAGTTCCACCGGGATGCCGTGCTGCTCCGCAAGCGCCGCGATCCGCTCGGCGAATCGGGTCTCTTCGTGCGGATCCTCTTCGAAGACGAAGGCCCCCACGACCGACTCGCCCCGCTCGACGAGCCGCCGAAGCAGCCGGTAGCCTCTGAGAAAACCGCCTAGGAAGAGGATTCGCACGTTCTGTTGTCTTGATTGAGTAGGAAGGTGGGTTAACGCTCAACGGGCTCCGGCGTGCGGGCGCAACAGCTCCGCCCTTCGACCGGTGCCCACAGGCTGCAAAGCACTCGATCTTGCTCCTCGTCCGTCATCTGCGGATAAAGCGGCACCAGCAGCGAGCCGGCGCTGGCCTGTTCCGAGCCGCTCAGGTCGGCGCGGACCTCGTGCCCGGCGTAGGCCGGCTCGGCGTGGGAGAGCATGACCCCGCGTCGCGTGGCGATGCCCTCGTCGAGCAACCGCTGCATCAGCTCGTCACGCTCAAGCGGCGCCTCGTCCGTCAGCCGCACCGCGTAGCTCTGGAAGTTCGGGTCGGCGTACTCCGGCACGTGCGGTGGGCGCAGCCAGGGGTGTTCCCAGAGGGCCACGGTGTAGCGGGCCGCTAAGTCGCGGCGGCGCTTCAGTATCCCGCCGAGCCGCTTGAGCTGCTCGATGCCCACGGCCGCCTGGATGTCGCTGAGCCGGTAGTTGTAGCCGGGCACGACGTATTCCTCGACGATTACCTGCTTGGCCCGGTGGCGCACCGCGTCGGACACGTTCATCCCATGGTGGCGCAAGAGCCGCAGCTTCTCGGCGTACTCCGGGTTGTTGGTGGTGATCATCCCGCCCTCGCCGGTGGTCAGCACCTTGCGCGGGTGGAAGCTGAAACAGGCCATTTCGGTGTGGCCGCCCACCGGTTGGCTTCGGTACCGGCTGCCGATCGCACAGGCCGCGTCCTCGAGGATCTTCACGCCGCGCCGGCGGCCCAGCTCGACGAACCCGTCGATGTCGGCCGGCAGGCCGATCTGGTGTACGACCAGCACGGCCTTGGTCCGCGGCGTGATCAAGGGCTCGGCCGTCTCGGGCGTGAGGTTGTAGGTCAACGGGTCGACGTCGGCGAAAACCGGCGTGGCCCCGGCGTGGCGGATGGCGTTGGCCGTGGCGATGAACGACATCGAGGGGCAGATCACCTCGTCGCCGGGCCCGACGCCGAGCGTCACGAGCGAGAGGTGCAGCGCCGTGGTGCAATTGGTCACGGCCACGGCCTCGGCCGTGCCGCAGTAGTCGGCCATGGCGCGCTCGAACTCGGCGACCTTCGGACCCTGGGTGACCCAACCGCTGCGGATCACCGCGGCAGCGGCCCGTTCTTCCTCTTCGCCGAACAAGGGCTTGGTGATGGGAATCACGATGCCTGTTCCTCGAGGGGAACCCAATTGACCGGCTGGGCGTCGTTCAATAGCGACGCCGGCCCGCCGGGGACGTTGCGGAAATGCTCGACAACCCGCCGGATCCCTTCGCGGACCCCGATCTCGACCTCGAATCCCAATAGCTCGCGTGCCCGATCGACCGCGGCCAGGTGGCGCCGGACGTCGCCGGGGCGCGGCGGCCGGAAGTCGGGCTCGATCCCCGCCAAGCCGACTTCCTCGCAAACGATCCGGGCCAGCTCATTGACCGACGTCTCCCGACCTGAGCCCAGGTTGATCGTCTGCCCGACCGCCTCGTCCGTTTCCGCCACGCGGCAGAGCCAGCGGGCCGTCTCTTCGACGTAGATGAAGTCGCGGGTCTGCTCGCCGTCGCCGAAGATGACCGGCGGCTTGCCGCAAAGCGCCCACACGATGAATCGCGGGATCACCTCGCCCGAGTCCCCCTCGTGATGGGCGCGCGGACCGAAGTTGTTGAACGGCCGGATCACCACCGACGGGAAGCCATAAGTCTGGTGGTACGCCCGGGCATAGGCTTCCCCGGCCAGCTTGCCGGCGCCGTAGACGGTCTCGGGAAACGTGGGATGGTTCTCGTCCATGGGTGCGTAGCGGGCCGTGCCGTAGACCTCCGACGAGGAGATGTGTACCAGGCGCTCGACGCCGACCTTGCGGGCTTCGCCGAGCACGATCAGCGCGCCCGTGGCGTTCGCTTCGTGGTTTTCGACGGGGTGGCCGATCGAGTGACGCACGCCACGGCAGACCATGTGGAACACCACGTCGATCCCCCGCATGGCCGCGGCCACGTCGTCCCGGTTGCGGATGTCGCCGCGGATGACCTCTACGCGGGGGTTTCCGGCGTGATGGGCCAGGTTCGCTTCGCGCCCGGTCGAGAAGTCGTCGAGCACCCGAACCTGGCAGTCCCCCAGGGCATCGACCAGATGCGAGCCGATGAACCCGGCCCCGCCGGTGACCAATACGTTCTTGCCGCGAAGCTTCATAGATTGCCTTTCGAGTTCTGTATTCCCTGCGTAGGACTGATTGCCCAATCGGTCCTACGAACGCTCAAGCCCGATCGTAACCGACTCCTGCGGACTTCAAGCGGTGTGTGATTTCCAGTTGTGGGTGAGGAGTTCATCGTGCGCCGAAGGTTTTGGACGGATTGGGCAATCCGTCCTACGGTCTCATGCAAAGTAATCCCGCACCGCCGCCGCCACGCGCTCGACTTGTTCCTCGGTAAGCTCGGGGAACATCGGCAGCGACACACAGCGGGCCATCACGTCCTCGGCCACGGGGAAGTCGCCCGGCTTGTGCCCAAGCTGGGCGTAAGCCGGTTGCAGCGGGACCGGCGTGGGATAGTGAATCCCCGAGGCGACTCCCTGCTCGTTCAAATGCTCGCGGAACGCCTCTCGCTCGCCGGCTTCAACCAGGATCACAAACAGGTGCCACACGTGGCCCTCGGGCCGCGGGCAGGCCGGGAGCTGGATGCCCGGCACGCCGGCCAGCAGCTCGCCGTACCGCCGGGCGTGACCGGCCCGGGCGCAGTTCCAGCCGTCGAGGTGCCTCAGCTTCACGTCGAGCACGGCGCCCTGGATGCCCTCCATGCGGGTGTTGTAGCCCAGCTCGACGTGGTGGTGCCGACCCTGCTGGGCGTGGTCGCGGAGCCGGCGGATTCGCTCGGCCAGGTCCTCGTCATCGGTGGTGACCGCCCCGCCCTCGCCGAAGGCCCCCAAGTTCTTGCCGGGATAGAAGCTGAAGCACCCGGCCCGGCCGATGGAGCCCACACGGCGCCCGTCGAGCCGTGCCCCGTGGGCCTGGGCCGCGTCCTCGATCAACAGCAGGTCGTGCTTATCGGCGATCTCCGTGAGTGCTTTCAGGTCACATGCCTGCCCGTAGAGGTGTACCGGCAGCAGGGCCTTGGTCCGCGGCGTAATGGCCCGCTCCACCAGCGCCGGATCGAGCGTGTAGGTGGCCGGGTCGATATCCGCGTAGACCGGCTTGGCGCCCACGTAGCTTATGGCCCAGGTGGTGCTGATCCAGGTGTGCGGGGTGGTGATCACCTCGTCGCCCGGGCCGACGTCCAGGGCCTGGAGCGCCATGTGCAGTGCCGACGTGCCGCTGTTTATGCCCACACAGTGCTTCACGCCCAGGAACTCGGCGAACGACTCCTCGAACCGCGCCACGGCCGGCCCGAGGATGAACTGGGCGCCCCGCATCACGGGCTCGAGCGCCTCGGTAAGCTCGCCCCAGATCGAGTCGTTTTGGGCTCGGATATCGAGAAAAGGCACGGTGGAAGTCATCGTGGCTGGCATGGTCTCCTCTCTGCTGGTTCGGCGCGGGGCATGCAGCGGAACGAAACGCCGGCAACAAGGCCCCGTGAAGACGTCTGAATAGTCCTATGTGGTCTGGGCTTAGCTCCGTACGCTTTCGGCGCGAGTCCACGACGCGCGGTCGCCGAGTCCACCTCGGTCCGCCGCACTGTAGTACGTGGCTTGCGCGTCGTCCTGCGGCATCGGCCGGATCCGGTTCAGCAGCGGCATGGTCGCCTGAAACAAGACCCAGCCGAACTCCAGCGATCGCTGGTACACGTCGCGCACCTCATCGAACTCCGGATAGATCGAGTACTTCACCTGGGCGACGATCGGCCCGTCGTCGATACCGGGCGTTATCTCGTGGATCGTAACGCCGTGCTCGCGCTCGTTGTTCTTCAGGGCCCAGTTGACCGGATTCACGCCCCGGTACTTCGGAAGCGGCGCATTGTGAAGGTTCAGGGTCCGTTTATGTCGGTCGAGGAACGCGCGACGCAGGATCTTGTCGAAAAAGCACGAGAAGGCCAGATCCAGGTCGTGCGGCAAGTCGTTGTGGTTGCGATACGTCTTCACCCCGTGCGATTCGCACCAGTCGTTCAGCGAGTCGGTCCAGGCGGGCTCGGGAAACACGGGCACCACGCCCGCGAGCGTGTACTGCTCCGGCCTGGCCAAGAAGTAGTCGGCGATCTTGATGGCTAGCGAGCCCTTGCCGAGCAGCGCGACGGTCGCCATTACGTTTCCTCCTTAAGGGTCGTACGGATGGGGTAAAGGGTGTGGACTCGGTCACCGTGGAGCGCATCCCGGCGGCGCGGCCGCCTTCTGGTTTTGTGCCTCGGCCGGGGCCGAGAGCCGCTCGCGCAGCTCGTGCCGTTTGATCTTGCCCGAGTTCGTGCGCGGCAGGAAATCGGTCAGCTCCACGCGGCGGAGCTGCTTGTAACGGGGGAGGTTCTTGCGGCAGTGCTCGATCACGCCTTCCTCGCTCAAGCCATTGCGCTCCGCGGCGGGGACGACGAAGGCGGTGGGCACCTCGCCCATCATCGGGTCGGGGGAGCCGACCACCGCCGCGTCGGCCACCCCGTTGAGCTCCAGGATCACGTCCTCGATCTCCTGGGGATTGATCCGGTAGGCCCCGCTCTTGATCAGGTCGCTGCGCCGTCCGGCGATGTACAGGTAGCCGTCCTCGTCGATCCGGGCCAGGTCGCCGGTGCGCAGCCCCTCGGGCCGGAGCACCTGGCGGGTTGCCTCGGGGTCGTTCCAATAGCCGACCATGATGTTCTTGCCCCGGGCCACGATCTCGCCCACCTGGCCGGGGCCCACGGGCCGGCCCGACTCGTCGAGCACCGAAAGCGCGACCCCGGGAATCCCCCGGCCGATCGAGCCCGGCTTGCGGTCCAGCTCCTCGGGCAAGAGGGTCGAGAGCCGGGCGGCGGCCTCGGTCTGGCCGTACATCAGGAACAGCCGGGCGTGCGGCACGCACTCGCGGACCCGCCGCACCGTGGCCGGCGCCAGCGCCCCGCCCGCACAGGTGACGTACCGCAGGTCGCGGAAGGCCCGTTTGCGGAAGTCCGACTTGTGCAAGAGCATGGCGTAGGTCGACGGCACGCCGGCGAAGCCCGTCGCCCGCTCTCTTTCCATCAAGTCCAGGGCCCGGTTCCAGAACACGAAGTCGCTGGCCAGGATCAGTCGCCCGCCCACGGCCACGTGCGTCAACAACAGCGAGTTGCCGTACGAGTAGAAGAACGGCAGGATCGCGAAGACGCTGTCCGTGGCCGTAAGCTCGAGGTACTCGACGATCGACCGGGTGTTGGCCAGCAGGTTGCGGTGACTTAAGGTCACGCCCTTGGGCCGGCCGGTGGTGCCCGACGTGTAGATGATCTGGGCAATCTGCGAGTCGTCGCCCCGGCCGACCACCGAGTCGATCGCAGCGTGGGCGCAGACCTCGGCAAACGGCACGGTGCATTCCCCCAGCGGCAACGGGCTCTCGCGATGCGCGCCCAGCCGGATCACCAGGCGCACGCACTCCAGGTCCGCCGCCGCCCCGGCCAGGTGCTTCTCGCACCCCGGCGCGACGATCACGCCCGCCGGCCGACAGTGGGCCAGCGTGTGGCTCAGCTCCCGTGCCGTGGTGTCGGTGTTGACCGCCACGACCACTCCGCCCGCCAGGAGGATGCCGAAATAGCAGATCACGTACTCGGGCGAGTTGGCCACGATCATGCCGATGCGCTCGCCGGGCTGGAGCCCATGGGCACGCAGCCAGCCGGCCACCGAAAGGGCGCCCGACCAGACCTCCGCGTACGTCCAGTCGCGTCCCCGGTGGTGCACGAGCGCGCGATCCGGGTGCTCTGTTGCGCTTCGTTCGAGCAGCTCACCCAGGGTGTTCATCGGGTCAATTCTCGGTTCTATGCAGTGCGCCGATCGTCGATCTGCTGCACGGGGGCACAGGGCAACACGGCCGCTCGGGCCGCGCCGGGGAAACGCTCCCCGAGGGCCTCGCACAGGGCCGCCGCGTCGTGGAAGAACGGGTAGCCCTCCCAGTGCAACTGCCGGGCCTCCTCCTCGGTGATGCCCGGGGCGTAAAGCCACAGCTCCCTCCCCCCCAGGGCACGCTTCCGCCGAGGTGTTCGGTAGCTGTGCCCCCCGGGGGCAAACAGCCCATGGCGCCCGAGCCCCTCGCTGGCCGCCGTGGCGATCACCAGGATGCCTTCGCCGTGAACCACCGGCGCCCGCGCGGTCTTGAGCGCGACCAAGGCGTTCTCCGCCTGCACCAGGTCGACGTCCTTGGGGTAGGCGTTGAGCACCACGCAGTCGTAGGTCTCGCGCAGCGGCGTGGCATACACCCGGGCGGCCGTGCGGCACGCCTCGCGGTGGGCCGCTACCAGGTCGCCGGCAAAGACCCCGGCCGTCTCCCGGCGCGAATTGGGCACCATGCACACCGTGTAACCCAGCCCCAGCTCCCGGGCCAATCGTTCGATCTCCAGCCGGAAGCGGTTCTCGTTCGGGTCCGCGCCGCCGCGGAGCCCCATCTCGACGAACTTGTGGCTGCGGGCCGTGGCCTTTACGTCGGCCAAACCCGGCAGGAGCAGCTTGGCCCCGCCGCTGTAGCCGGCAAACGAGTGCGGCAGCACGGAGCCCACACTGAGCTTCAACTCCGACTCCAAAAACGTTCGGTTGATCCTGAGCCGCTGCTGGCCGTAGCGGATTTCGGTGGGCACGGTCGACGTGCGGGCGTCGTGGACCTCAACGCGGACCGCCTTGGCCACGTCAGGACCGAGCTTGCGCTCAATCTGCTCGGAGGTAAGCGGCCCGTGCGTGCCCGTCGCCACCAGCACCGTAATGGCCGACCTGCCGAGGCCGGCGTTTTCGAGCTGTTCGATAAGCGTCGGCAGCACGTCGGCGGTCTCGGTGGGCCGTGCCAGGTCGTCGACCACGATCGAGGCCGTGTGGCACGTCCGGGCCAGCTCGGCCAGCGGAGGGCTCGCGATCGGCGCGGCCAGCGCCGCCGCGATCCGCTCCCGTTCCCAAGCGGGCGCATCGGCCGGCTCGAGCCGATCGACCTGCCACGCGCGGGGAAGCGGCAGCCGGTGGGTCGTGTCTTCGTACCACGCCCCCCACGGCAGCCGGACGGCCGTGCTTTGGATCGTGTTGTCGAGCATATTCAGGGAGCTCATCGTGACGGCGTGCCCACCTTGTCATCCACGTAGGCCGCGATGGCGCATACTGAGTCGAAGTTTTCCGGGATCATGTCGTCTTCGTCGATCGTGATGCCGAAGGTCCCTTCCAAATACGCGATCAGGTCGACCATGCCCGCCGAGTCGATCACCCCGGCCTCCAGGAGCGACTCGTCGTCGGCAAGCTCGGCGACCTCGGCGTCTGCGCTGTGCGAGAGCAGGTAGCTGCGAATCTGGTCGTGGATCATCCGGTTCTGCTCCTTTTCGGTTGCCCCGTGCTAAGCGCCTGAGTCCGCCATGCCTGTCTCGGCGGTGTTTCTTCGCGGGCTGTGCGCCCTTCCGAGCCAAGTTCCCCTCGGCGCACAAGTACGTCCAATAGAGCAGTCGTGAAACGTGGCGTGTCCTGCACCTCGAGATGAGACATGTCGGGAGTGCGATAACCGCAAAGCGTCGGCTCGTCTTCGAAATGAATGGACGCGGCACTCGTTTTTGCAGCAAACCGGTCCCAGAACAGTCGCTTGGGATAGCACCTCTCCTCGAGGGAACGGCGCAGACCCGTGGTTGGTAACCTCACGAAGATTACTCGTCCGCTTCTGTCCTCGATGCGCCGCACCATCTGCTCGATCCCGACCTTGTCAAGGTCGGCCAACCACGCCGCAGGGTCGACGGCCCCTCGGGAGTCATACCAACGCTGCACTTCCAGCTCGAAACGCTTCCGAAAGGCCGCCAAGTCATCTACAAGGCCGAAATCGCAGTGCCGGGAGCGGTCAAAATCACATCTCGCATACCACGCTTGTGGAAACTCGCCTTTCATCATGCACTTGCGCGCCGTTCTCAGCGCGCTGACGGAGGGGTTGATTACCACGAACTTCGACTGCAAATAGGCGCTGATCAATCGATTCAACTGCGAGTTGACCGACGTGCCGCGGTGAAAGTGTTCGCAATACGGCCGCTGCGCGTCCCATCTGGGGCCAGTCAACCAATCAGCATCGACGGAGCATATCACCACGCCTGAGAAAGCCCGATCCTCTGCCAGGTCCTGCAACGCTGCCACGGGGCCGGCGCCGGCAACCGCGAGCTGGACTACTCGCCAATCGGGGAAGCGCTCTCGGAATGTGGCTATGGAAAAGTCGCACTTCATCCGCGAAGCGCCGAGCAGCACGAGCGTCTTTGGTTGGTCTTCGTGGATTCGTGCCCGATGATAGGCCCACAACTCGACGTCGTCCACCACGGACGGCAGCATGCCGCGGCTGCGCCAGAAGAGTTCCGCCGAAGCGAGGAAGGCGCCGGCCAGCAGCAACGCGACGGCCCAGGTGAGCCCCCCAGGCCCTCGCGGCGCGCGATCGCTAGAACTGGAAGTAAATGAAGGCACGATCCTCTCCGGGCATGGTAGCAATCGCAACCAACATGGTCGCAATCAGCAGCGATCGAAACAGCCAACTCCGTTTCTCCGCGACGGCCTCGATTGTGGTGTCGCGCATTCGCCAGTGCACAATCAGGATCGACGCGACGGTCAAAGCGGTAAACAGGATTTCCTTCTTGTCAAGTCCCGCTTGCGAGCCTCCCGATTCGAGACCGAGCATCGTCGAAGCCATGGACACGGCCTGCGGCAAGCTGTCACAGCGAAAGAACACCCAGCCAAGACAGATCAGCCCGAACGTGAGTAGTACCAAGGCGAGCTTGACTGGGGGGCGGTGCCAAACCGAGAGTCCGGAGAGTAGGCGCCGCAGGGCCCGCTCGGCCGACAAGTAGATTCCGTGCAAGGCTCCCCAGACTACGAATGTCCAGGAAGCCCCGTGCCACAAACCTCCCAACAGCATTGTGAACATGACGTTGAGATGGGTTCGGAACGTGCCGCGCCGGTTTCCTCCCAAGGGGATGTACAGGTAGTCGCGCAGCCACGTGGAAAGCGAGATATGCCATCGGTGCCAAAAGTCGGAAAAGCCGGTCGCGGCGTAGGGGAATCGGAAGTTGTCCGGTATGCTGAATCCCAGGCACATGGCCACGCCGATAGCACACGTTGAGTAACCCGCGAAATCGCAAAATATCTGACCCGCGAAACCGACCGTGCCGATCCACGCGGCGAGCATACCGGGCGTGACGGCCGGATCGTAAACCTTATCAACCACAGGCGCCAGCAAACCGTCAGCCACCACGATTTTCTCAAACAGGCCGATCACGAACAGATTCAAACCCCAGGCAAACTGCCTGCCGGTCGCTCGCCGCAGTTCGACGCACTGCGGCAGAAAACGGCTGGCACGGACAATCGGCCCCGCCACCAACTGTGGAAAAAACGTCACGTACAGCGCGTAGTCGAGGAACGACTTCGCGGGCCGAGCCTTGCCGAGATAGATATCCAGGGTGTATGACAAGGTCTGAAACGTATAGAACGAGATGCCTACGGGCACGATGATATCGGGCTTGGCGGGAACGTATTGAATTCCCAGCATGTTGACGAGTTGTACGAAGTTGTCGAGGAGGAATCCCCCGTACTTGAAAAAGCCGAGCATTCCCAGGTTGACGCCCAAACTCAGAAACAAGAACGGCCTTCGCAAGAACGGCTGCGCGAACCGATAGATCCCCTTGGCGGCAAACCAGTCGACGACGGTCGAAATCCACAGCAGCACCACGAACGGTGGATTCCAGGCTGCGTAGAAGAGGTAGCTTGCCCATAATAAATTGAACTTCTTCAAGCGCCACGGCAGCGGCAGATAGTGAAGGACCAGGAGACCTGCAAAGAAGAGCAGAAAAGTGTATGAATTGAACGCCATGCGTGCTTAGACGGCCACTCTTCTCTGGAAACGCTCTCCGAGCCGACGGCTCACGATACACACCCATCGCCAAGGGTTCGTCTCGGTCACATGTGTTTTGGCGCGTCGGTGCCACGGTCCCGCAGCACCTCCGAGAACAGGTCGATCAACGTTCGCTCCAGCGGTTCCTAAACGTCTCGGTCGCCCACGCTCACCAGCCATGAGTCGGGGTTCGAGACCACGTCACGCAACGGGTCCTCGTGCCGGGCGTAGCCGAACATCTGTGAGCCATCCGGCCGGCGCGAGAAGCCGAAGCTGTTCAGGGTGTCGACGATCGGGTGCCCTTCGAGCACCACGGCCGAGACGCTGGTGAGCCCCTGCCCGCGGGCGTGCTCGATCAGCCGGGCCACGAGGTCCCGCTCGGTCGGGCCGTTGCCCGCCACCAGCACGTCTTTCACTTGGGCCACGTCCGCGTCGATCGTAAACAGGGCGTAGCCCTGCAAGCGCCCGGCCGCCTCGGCCAGCACGGCCCGGGTGTGGTACAGCGGGTTCTCGGCGTATCGCCAACGCAGGTAACGGGCGTCGCGCACCCCCATTACGCGGCGCACGGCGGCGGCCTCGTCGAACAGCCGGTCGAAGCGGTCGTCGAACTCCGGCGACTCGACCACGCGCAGGTGGCCGGCGTACTCGTACCGTCGCCCAAGGCGCAGCAGCCGCCAGCCAACGTCGACGAGCTTGCCGGCCGCTGCCGCCAGCAAGGGGCTGTGCAGCCGGTGGCGCAGATACGGCGCAGCCCTAAGCGGCTTGGCGTAGCGGACCATGGCGCCCACGGGCCAGTGCCCCACGCGCTCGTGGATCAACTGCATCTTGGCGTTGGGGTGGGCGTAGAGGAAATCGGCCCGGCCCTGGTCGATGGCCTCCTTGGCGGCCCGGCGGAGCTTCACGGCCACGCCCAGCGCCCGGTACTTGCGATGGATCGAGAAGTCGGCCCCGTTCCAGCAAATGTGCTCCTCACCGTCGACCAGCACGCGGCGCGGCAGGACCACGGTGAATCCGGCCATCTCGCCCGTGGCCTCTTTGCGGATCGACCAGAGCACGGCTTCACCGTCCGGGTTGCGGCGGTAGAGCCAGTCGTAGCGCCGCTCGTCGGTCGGACGGTGGCGCGTGGCATTCAGCGCGGCAATCGCCTCGTCCCGCACGTCGTCCAGATTCTCTTCGTAAACGGCGTAGGCCATGTCAGCGGGTGGTTTGCAGTTGCTCGGTTGCGAACTCAGTGAGCGTTCGGGTGGTCATGCCGCGCACGGAGAGGCAGTGCTCCCACGTGGCGATCAGGTCGTCGTAAAGCCGCTCCAGGGCGGGCGCGTCGGCCACGTAGGGCGAGCAGCCGGCCACCAGCGAAACGCTGTGCAGCATCATCACCACGCAGCGGGCCCCCTCGGCCAGGTAGGCGTCGACGAGCCGGCACATGCGCTTAGCGTCGGCCTGCTCCGGGCTCAGTTTGATGCGGCGCACGAGGTTCAGGCGGTCGAGGATGCCGACCAGTCGCAAGGGTCTCAGCACCGGCGCCTCCGCCCACTCGCGGATTCGCTGCGCCCGGCGGAACCCCGGCCGGCTGAAACCCACGGAGATCGGCACTTCCAGCACGGTCCCGGCCGCGTCCTCGACCAGCAGATCGGCGCCGCCGATCCGATAGGGCTGGTACGGTGCCCGGCGGAAGTCCGGCCCGCCCCGCGCCGAATAGTCGAGGAAGCTGATCACGCTGGAATCGACCACGTAGCCGAGTTCTCCGAGGATCCGGGCCCCCGCGGCGTCCAGGCCGTAGCGCCCTGCGCGAAACGACGTGGGCCGGCGCCCGAAGCGACGTTCGACCTCGTCGGTCAGTCGCGTGAGCTTCTCGCGCTGGAGCCGCTCGGGCAGGTTGCACATGAACGACGTCTTGGCGTCGGGCGATTCTTCCAGGGGCGGGGCACACCAGGGGTGCAAATGGGCCCCTACTTCGCAGCGGCCCGTGTCCTGAAAGTCCCCCAGCATCTCCACCGCCGCGTCGTCGGCCAGCACCGGCGTGTCGACCAGGTGCGTGGGCCGGACGCCGTATCGGCCGCAGCAGTCCTGGAATCGCCGAAGCCCCCGGAGGTTGCGGACCGTGTTGCCGTGGGCCCGAAAGGCGCCGTCCCAGGCCCCGTCCTCTTCGGTGTCGACGGTGACGATCAGGGTGGGCGCATCGCTGCGGGGGACCTCGCGCTCGCGCAACGACGCCGCGGCCGTCTGCAACGCGACGTCCGGCGATTCGGCGTTTTGGATCAGGTCACAACGCACGGCGGTTACGGCAAGCAGGTTGTTCGCAATCGCGCGGCGCAGCAGGGCTGCGCTTCCGTCGAAGGGGTGAACTCCACGATGGGCAATCGCTTCTTGCGCGACGGCCGTTCGAGCATCCTGGACAGTTGGCCCTCGGCCAGCGAACGGTTCAACAGCTTTCGCTGCTTCAGCGTCATGTATTCGCTGCGGTACAAGAGCCCCAGCGCGCGGTCCTGCCAATGAAACGCAAGCTCGCGTCCGGCCGCCAGCTCGGCCAGCGCGTCGAGCATGATCTCGGTCCCCAGCTTGGTGAGCTTCATGTTGATCGAGTGCACGGTGTCGCCGGGTTCGATCGGGGGCCGGGCCTGGCCCAGCACCTCGCCGCCGTCGATCGACTTGGCCAGCTTGTGCACGGTCACGCCCACGTTGTACGGGTCGTGGTTCAGCAGGGCCCATTCCGTGCAATCCGAACCGCGGTAGTAGGGCGACAGACCCCAGTGCAGGTTTAGGGCCAAGGGGGCCGTCTCGACGATGTGGCTCTTGACCAGGTCGGTGCCGTGGTCGAGCAGCACGTCCGGCCCGATCTCGTTGAGCTGCTCGCGGACCTCGGGGTCGTTGACGCTCCGCACCACCAGGCGCGGCGTGTCGGGGGCCAGGGCCGGGTGCCGGTCGTCTAAGATCCGTTCGTAGTCGTCGCGGTAGCCGGGCGGGTAGAGCCGGCTTCGGCGTTTGCGCGCGGCGGGCCGGTTGATGAGGTCGGCCAGGACGCGCCGCGCACCCCGTTTGCGCCATTTCCAGTAGAGCCGGCGGGCCCGCGACGCCCGCGCCTCGGGCTCCGCGCCGCCCCGCTCGACCACGACCAGCGAGACGGAAAGCCGCTCGTGGATCCGCCGGGCGAAGTACAACAGCGGCGCGTAGTCGCCAACTAGGCAAACGATCTTCATGCGGTTTGGCCCTTTTCCGGTACGGCAGCACGCGGGAACCGACGAAACAGGGTCTCGTGGACGTAAGCGATCAGCACGCGGCGGCGGATTCCCCGGGCCGGCTGAGCCCCGTTGCCGAACGACGGATTGAACCGTCCAAGGCCCAGCAGCCGCCGCTCCTCCAAGTCGTCCGGAATCCGGTTGAAGCGGCTCACCGTGGTGATTCCCAACTTCAGCCCCAGCTCGCGGCACGTCTCCATCACCTCACCCGAAACGCAGCCGAACGGATAGGAAACGGCGACGGGCGTCTTGCCGGTCATCTCGGTAAGCGACTCCTGGGCCTCGGCCACCTGCCGTCGCACGTCCTCGATCGGGTAGTTCAACAAGTTCGCGTGGTCCGCGGTGTGGTTGCCGATCGAGACGCGGGGGTTTTCGGCCAGGGCTCGAAGCTCATCGGGCGTAAGCGGCCGGTCCACGTCGCCTTGGGGACGGAGCGACCGTTCGCCAAACTGCTTCACCAGGCGGCGGTCGATCTCGTCGTCTCGCAGGGCTTGCAGCCCTGCCGACTCCTGCAATGCCTTGGCGGGCGAAAGCCCCTGGCGGCGCCGCAGACGGTAGACCACGTCCCACCAGAAGCAGCGGTTCTCCCGGACGTTGCTGGTCACGGGGAATAGCGTGGCCGGAACGTCGTACTCCTTCAGAAGCGGCAGCACGTGCAAGAAATTGGCATATCCGTCGTCGAACGTCAGGAGCAGCCATCGCTTGCGCGGATCGAGCCCCACGAGCACGTCTCGCGGCGAGATGAACTCGTAGTCGTGGTCGAGGAAATACTCGATGAACCGCCGCAGCCGATCCACGGTGGTGTGCTCCAGCGGATCGATCAGCTCCCGTTCGATCTCCCGCTCGTCGCGAAAGACGCTGTGCAACAGGATCACGACCAGGCAGCCCTGCTCCGAGAACAACCTCGGATACAGGGCCCCCTGGACGGGGCGAACGAGTCGTCGTAGGCGCTTTCGCAGTCGCATTGGAAACCGGTTGGCTGGTGCCGGGCACGGGTCGGCGCGACCCGGCCGCGGCGGTGGCCGCTTCTTCTCTTACATCGTGGGGCTGGGCTCCGGTTCGAGAACTCTTGTCTCGGCCGCCACCAGGGCCTTGCGCAGATCGATCACTTCGCCGGTATAACGTTCGCCGAGGTCTTCCAGCTCGTCGGCCACCTCGGTGCTCAACAGCAGCAGGTCGGCGTGCTCGTACAGCTCTTCGGGCGTGTCGACCAGAAGCGCCGCCAAGTGCGGCAGGTGCTGGTCGATGTAGGCCAGGTTGCGTCCCCGCAGGCGGCTCACCGAGATGCCCGGGTCGTAGATCTTGATGTCGTAGCCGCGGCCCACGAGCGTTTCGACCAGGGTGACGAACGGGCTCTCGCGCAGGTCGTCGGTGCGGGCCTTGAAGCTCAGGCCCACCACGCCGATCCGTTTCCGGCCCTGCTCTTCGACCAGATCGATCGCCCGCTGGAGGTGCTCCCGGTTCGAGGGGAGCACCGCGCCCAAGAGGCTCAGCCAGAGGGCCTCCCGGTCGGCGTAGCGGTTCAGGGCCCGAAGGTCCTTGGGCAGGCACGAGCCGCCGAAGGCGAACGCGGGACGGAGATAGGCCCGCGAAACGTTCAGCTTCGTGTCGCGGCAGACCAGCTCCATGACCTTGCGCCCGTCGGCCCCCAGGGACTTGGCCAGGGCGCCGATTTCGTTGGCAAACGCGATCTTCACGGCGTGGAAGGCGTTGCAGGCGTACTTGAGCATCGCGGCGGTGCGGCTGTCGGTGACGATCTGCGGGGCCACGACGTCGTGGTACAGCTCCATCACCGGCGCCGCGTCCCAGCCGTTCATCGTGCCCACCACCACGAACGGCGGCCGGTCATAGTCGCTGATGGCCGTGCTCTCGCGCAAGAACTCGGGGTGGTTGCACAAGTGGAGGCCGTCGTCCAGCGCCCGGCCGGAGGTCTCGACCAGCAGCGGGGCCAGCCGGTTTTCGAGGATTCCCGGCAATAGGGTGGAACGCACCACCACGCTGTACGGCCGGTCACCGTCTCGCAGCGCCTCGCCGATCGCCGCGACGATCCGCTCCAGGGCGCGGATGCACACCGAGCCGTCGCGAGCCGAGGGCGTGCCCACGGCGATCAGGCCGATTTCGGTTTGGCGGACCGCCTCAGCCACGTCCGTAGTGGCGGTGAGCATCCCGTCGGCCACGGCCGGGGCCACCAGCTCGGCCAGTCCGGGTTCGGACACGGGGGTCCGGCCGGCGCCCAGCGCCGCCACCTTGTCGCGGTCGATGTCGACCCCCACCACGCGGTTGCCGTCCCGCGTCAGACAGGCGGCCGTCACGCACCCCACGTATCCCATGCCGAAAACAGCGACGCGTTTCATGGGTGCTCCTCCTTTGCCTTTCCAGCGGCTAGGTTGCAGTGAGCTCTTCGCCTCGAGTTTCCAACCGAGTGCGCTGGGCCTGGTCCCAGGTGACCGGCTGCCGGTTCAGCAGCCCCCGGACCAGCCCCCACGCCATCGCCAGGTTGCTCATCGTGAAGTAGAACGGGATTCCTCCGGCCCTGGTCTCGCGGTAGCGCAGCCAAACGGCCGCCAGCCCGGCCGAAAGGTAGACCAGAAGCTGGGCCGCGAGCGTAATCCGGTAGAAAACGTTGACCGGCCACAACACGGCGTTGCCAAGGAGCAACACGCCGAGCCAAACCGGCGTCGTCCAACGCAGGGCCTTATGGGATAAGTATTGCCAAAGGAGCACGGGCCGCGAGAGCGGCGGCCAATGCCCCCGTTTGATCGACTGCACGGCGCCCGCGGCGATCCGCACGCGGCGGCGCCACTCCTGTCGGGCGGCGGGGGTGCCGTTTTCACCGGCCACGGCGCGCGGCTCGTACGCCACGCGGTAGCCCCGGCGCATCACCTGCACGCTTAGCACGAAGTCGTCCAGGATGGTATCCGGCGGCAGCGGGCCGAACAGCTCGCGCCTCAGCACGTTCATCCCTCCGTCGACCCCCATCAGGGAGCCGACCCGGGACTCAGCAAGCTGCAACTGCCGTTCCACACGGTAGTAGAAGCTTTCCCCCTCGCCGAAACTCGACTCGTCGCTGGCGATGCGGACCTGGCCGCTGGCGGCCCCCACGTCCGGCTCGGCCAGGCGCCCGGCCAGGATCTTCAGGGCGTCGGGCCGGAAAATCACGTTGGCGTCGGACAGGCAGACCACCTCGCCGGCGGCCTGGCGCACGGCGTCGGCCATCGCCGCCGCCTTGCCGCGGCGCTGCGGGAAGTCCAACACGCGCACTCCGCGTGACTCGTACGACCGCGCCAACTCCACTGTCCCGTCCGTGCTCCCGTCGCTGGCCACCACGATTTCCAGCTTGTCCCGGGGGTAGTCGAGCGACAGGCTGTTTTCCAGCTTCTCCTCGATCACTGCCTCTTCGTTGTGTACGGGAATCACCAGCGTGACGGTCGGCTCGGCCGTGCCCGGCTCGCGCCGCCGGCAGAAGAGGCCCAGCACCATCAGTGTGAGCGGGTAGCCCAAGAGCACGTAGCCCAGCACCCCGGCCGCCGTCCAGAAGGCGATGATCCAATAGGTTGTCATCTACGGTGATCGGCGGGGTCAAAACCCCACGGACGAAACCCCGCTCGCGTGTGAATCGTCGGAGGTTCCCGTCGAATGGCGGGCACACCACTCTTCGACCGTGCGGCGGCAGATCGCATCGAACTGCACGGCCACCATCTCGGCCGTGTAACTGCGGCAGACCAGTGCCCGGGCCCGTTCGCCCAGGGACGACCCCATCGAGCCGTCACGCAGCAATTGGCTCACGGCGGCCGCAAACCGCTTCGGCTCGTCCTCGACGACCAGGTGCTCGCCAGGCACGACCGGCAGCCCCTCGGCCCCCAGCGTGGTGCTGACCACGGGCCGGGCCATGGCCATGGCCTCGAAGATCTTGATCCGCGTGCCCCCGCCGACCAACAGCGGCACAACCACCACCGCCGCCTCGGCCAGGTAGGGGCGCACGTCCGGCACCGTGCCGGTCACTTCGATGCCCTGAGTCCCGGCCAGGCGCCGCACGGCCGCCGAGGGGTTGCGCCCCACGATCGTGAACCGGGCATCCGGGTGGGCGCGGCGAACCCGCGGCCAAACCTTGGCGACGAAGTGCCGCACGCCGTCCTCGTTGGCCGGCCAGTCCATCGAGCCCAGGAAGACCACGTGTCCGGGACGCGGCTCGGCGCCGTTGGGTTGGTAGTGTTCGACGTCCACGGCGGTGTCGATGGCCGAGACGTGGTCCCAGCCGTACTCCCGCTCGAAGGTCCGCTTGTCCCGTTCGCTCACCGCGATCACCGCGTGGAACTTCCGGCCTACCACGGCCTCGAAACGCCGCATCTTGCGCCACTGATGGGCCATGAAGCGGCGACGCAGCCAGCCGCGGTCGGTCCGCGCGTGGCGCCGCAGGATTTGGGCCTCGACGTTGTGCTCGAACAGGACCCTGGGCACGCCGCGCAGACCCACGGCGTGTCGGGCGAGGTGCACGAAGTCGCAAATCACCAGGTCGTAGGGGGTTTCGCGCAGCAGCGCCTCGGCCCGGGCTTTCAGCGTCGGGTCGTAATTCTTGGCCACCGTGAAGGGGTAGCGCGAAAACAGGTTCAAGGCCGCGTCGCGATAGAACCGCCACTCGCCGCGCCGCACCGGCTTCCAGGGGACCGTTTCCAGCTTCACGCCGACCGCGCGCATGTCGGCCAGAAACGGGCTGTTGCCAGGCTCCACGTTGCAGAGGTACGTCACCTCGTGCCAGCGCGCCAGGTGCCTGAGCACGTTCAGGCTGCGAATTCTCCCTCCCGTGTTCGCGGGCAACAGGATCCGCTTCTGAATGAACAGGACTTTCATCGTCCCCTAAAGCCACTCCTCCGGCTCAATCTCCACCGGCTCGCCGGTCTTCACACTCTCAAACAGCTTCAGACAGCAGATTGTCGCCCGGATCCCCTCGACGTAAGTCACGTCCGGCCGGGCACGGCCGAGAATCGCGTCGGTGAAGTGCCGCATCTCGGCGTCGTGTCCCTTGTCGCCGCGGCGGTTCTTCAGGTCCAGGCGCTCTCGCCCTCGGGCGGTCAATCGCCGATAGTCGTCCAGGGCGATTGCGTTGCCGTCGGCGAACAGCTCCAGCCGCTCCTTGGGAAAGACGGTGGTTCCCAGGGCGGTGTAGAGGATCGTGGCCACCGAGCCGTCAGCAAACGAGAACGTCGCCGAGACGTCCTGCAGCCTGCAAAGCGACGGTGCCGTCCCGGCCGAGTGGGCCGAAACGCGGACCGGCTCCGAATCGATCAGCCAGGCCAACAGGTCGATGAAGTGGCACACCTCGCCGACGATCCGGCCCGCGGCCCGCTCGGCGTCGAATACCCAGTTGTCGCCGGGCAGCGGCCCCGCGTTGGCGCGGTACGAGGCCACGAACGGCCGGGCCGATGCGGCCGCGAGTTCCTTGACCGGCCCCATCAGCGGCGCGAACCGCCGGTTGAAGCCGGTCATGCACAACGGGCCCCCGTCCCGCGAAACCTCGGCGATCGCCCGGCACTGCTCGTACGTGGTTGCCAGCGGCTTCTCGCAGAAGACGTGCTTGCCGGCCCTCAGCGCGGCCACGGCAAGGTCCGCGTGGCTGTTGTCGGGCGTGAAGATCGCCACCGCGTCGATCTGCGGGTCGTCGAGCGCCTGTTGATAATCCGTGGTGCAACGCTCCGCCCCGTAGCGCGTGCCCATCTCCTGGGCGTTCTGGGCGTCCGCGTCGACCAGCGCGCGGAGCGTGAGGTCCGGGCTCCGCTTGATGTTGGGCATGTGGAACTGCCGGGCGAACGAACCGCAGCCGACCACCGCCACCCCGGCCGCCGCCGCCCGGGGCTCGATCTCTACGCGCCGCTTGACCGTCGGCACCATGCGCACCGGCGGCTCGTCCTTGTGATCGTACTTCAAGAGCACGGCCAGGCAGTCCTCGGGCTGCCGGACCAGCGTGTCGTATGCCTCGGCCGCCCGGTCGAGCGTGAACTCGTGGCTTACCAGGCGCTGGAGGTTGACCTTCTTGGTCTGAACGAGGCGCAGGAACTCCTCCATGTTCCGCTTCTCGGTCCAGCGCACGTAGCCGACCGGGTAGTCGACGCCGTGCTGCTCGTACTGCGGGTCGTAGCGGCCGGGGCCGTACGAGCGTGAAATGACCAGGTCCAGCTCCTTGCGATAGAAATCCTCGCAGGGCACGTCGAGGTTGATCATGCCCACGACGGTCAGCCGGCCTCGGTCCCGGGCCATGGCCACGGCCTGCTCGATTACTTGGCTGCTTAAGCCCGAGGCGCAGATCACCACGCCGTCGGCCCCGCGCCCGCCCGTGTGCCGGATGATCTCGGCCGGCAGCTTGTCCCCGGCCTTGAAAGCCCGTTCCAGCCCGAGCGACTCGGCCAGCTCGAGACGCCGGCGCATCACGTCGACGCCCAGGACCCGGGCCCCGGCCGCCTGGAGGATTTGGGCCACGAGCTGCCCCACCAGCCCGAGCCCCTGCACGACCACCACGTCGCCCACCTGCACGTCGGCCCGGCGCACGGCCTGCAGCGCGATGCTCCCCACGGCCACGAAGGCGGCCTCGCTGAGTTCCACCCCGTCGGGCACGCGCACGCACAGGTTGCGTCCCGCGCGGATGTACTCGGCGTGGCCCTGGCCGCCGTAGGCGACCGGATCGCCCCGGGCAATGCCCTCGACCTGGCTCCCCACCTCGACAGCCACGCCCGCCCCGCTGTATCCCAGCGGCGTCCACTTGGTCATCTCGAAGAGCACGCGGTCGGCCGTCCTCCCCACCCCGTCCTTCAGCAGCATGTCCCGGACCGACTCGCGGATCTCGGGGTCGGTCACGGCCTTGACCACCATATCCTTGAGGTTCCGTTTGACCGAGGCGGTCTCGGTGCCGGCGCTGATCAACGAATAGCGGCTGGAGACCAGCACGTCCTTCGGGCCGCATCGCGGCACGGGTACCTCGGTGGGGGCGACTTGCGCGCGTCTCAGTGCGTTCTTCTGCATGAACAGTTGCTTCAACGGTTTGCTCCCGCGGCCTGATCGTCGTGGTTGTCGTACTGGGGTTTCTCTGCCAAAATGAAGACGGCCGAAGCGCTTTGGGGATTGCGCCGCACCACCCAGGGGTCGAGGTACTTCCAGGGCTGCAAGAGCCAGGCCGTACACCAGCGGGCCGCAAACCCCAGCTTGCCCGGCAGCAGCGCGTCGGCGACTCGCTCGGCAAACAGGGCGATCGTGGTGATCGGGCCCAGGGCCGGGCCGATCTCGACCGCCCGGAGGTCCCGAAACACCGAGCGAAGCCCGTCGACCGTGAAACGGAAGTAATCGTTCGGCGAGCCGTGGATCGGATACGCCAGCGGCACGCTGCACCACATCTTGCCGCCGGGCCGGAGCACGCGTGCCACCTCCCGGGCCGCCTGGAAGGGATCGCTGAGGTGCTCGAACACGCTGTCGCTCATCACCGCGTCGAACGAGCCGTCCAGAAACGGTAGGTGGTGGGCGTCCCCCACCACGTCGCAGTTTTGATGCGGCTGGATGTCCAAACGGACCACCTCCGCGCCGAGTTCCAGCTCTCTCCGGCCCGAGCCGATGTTCAGAATGGTCCCGTCTCCCACCGACGCAAAGAACCGGTCCTTGTAGGGCTTGGATAGATTCGTCACGTTGGTGCGCGGCAGGCGCCGGGCTTGCCGGTAGGGCTTCGATGCACGCCGCTTCGTGCCCTTCCCGGCCGGGGCGTCCGCGGCCTTGAGTGCGTTTTCGAGCAGTGGCGAGCCTGAGGGCAACAGGATCGGCAACTTTCCGCCCGCCGCCGTGCGGAACTCCGCTCCGCAAGAAACACACTCCAGACGCTCGGGACGCGGCACCGTGAGCGGCCCCTTGCAGTCCGGACAGGCCATCCTGGAAACCACCGCGCGCGGGATCGCCGCGGCCGAACGAACGCCGGCCCCAGGCTCGTCACACACTTCGGCCGTCCTATCTCGATCCAACAACATCGTCGAACAGATCGCGCACTTGTTCTGCCGTGGCCTGCCAGGAGCGGCGCTGGGCCTCTCGGCGGATCGCCGCCCGGTCCCAGGTGTGCGACATCGCCTCGACCACGCCCCGGGCAGCGGCGCCGGCCGACCGCTCCTCGAGCACCAGCCCGAGCCGCTGGTGGCCCAACACCTCGGGGATCCCGCCCACCGGCGTGGCCACCACCGGCAGCCCGCACGCCAACGCCTCCATCACAACGTTAGGACATCCCTCGCGCGAGGTGAGCAGCACGAACAGGTCGGCCGTACTGTACCACCACGGCAACTCCTCGGGTGGGCGCGGCCCGACCAGGCGCACGTAGTCGGCCACCCCGTTCGCGCGAATCCGCTCCTCGATCACCGCCGAGTAGTCCTGGCCCCAGCGGGCCTGTCCCCCGACGATCACCACCAGCACGTCCGGAAAATGCCGGCGAATCTGCGGTATCGCGTCCACGAGCAGGTGAAAGTCCTTCCGCTCCGGGCGGGATCCCACCGAGAGCAGGATGGGCCGGTCCTCGGGCAACCCCAGCCGGCGCCGGGCCTCCGAACGGTCGAGCGGACGGAACTTCTCGCAATCGACTCCGTTGGGAATCACGCGGATCTTCTGGTGCGCGGCGCCGTTGGCACGCATCGCTTCGGCGATCTCGCTGCTCAAGGCCACCAGCGACGTGGCCTGCGCCAGGGCCCCGCGGATCTGCCTGCCCAGCACCGGGAGCTGGGGGAAACGCAGGATGTCCTCGCCCCGGCCGGTAATCACCAGCGGCTTCCCGAGCCGGGCTGCGAGCCGGGCCGCCGCCACGCCGTCGGGATACACGAAATGGGCGTCGATCAGGTCGAAACCGAACTCCCGATCGAGCCCGGCCACGGTCCGATACGCCGCCCGGGCCATCGCCGCCGGATGGAAGTAACCTCCCACCTTCGGCAGCAGGAAGTAACGCGGCCGGACCACCTCCAGCCCGTCGACCACCTCTTCCCGCGGAATCTGCGAGAGCGGATACCATCGCTTGAAGGCCCGGATCGGCGGGAAATAGGGCACCGGCGAGACCACCCGGACCTCGCAATCCGGCAGCCCCGCCACCCAGCGCACCCGCTCCTTGACAAACACGCCGTGGATCGGCTGCACCGCGGAGGGAAACGTCGAGCTGAACACGAGGACCCGCCGGGACGGGCGCCCGGACGTCCCGCCCCTCGCAGCGTCGATCGGCAGCGGGGTTTCGATGCTTGTTGCCATCAGTTGCCGTAAGTCAACGTAGCCGGGCCATCGTGGCAGGCGGGGCTGCGTCGGCGATCGGGGCTTCCACCACGGTTCGTGCCGCGAGCCACCCCCCTGTCCCGGCCAGTTCGGTCCAGCGACTGTCCCCGATCGGTTCATCGAGGCCGCCGGCAACCAGCAGCAGCTCGTCGCCGAGGCGCACGGACCAGAGCACGTCGGCCGGCGGAGTTTCCTGTTCAGCGGCGGCGAACCGAGGATCTTCCTGGTCCGCGCTCAGCGACAACGTCCGGCCACCGACCTCGACCGATGCCGGCAACACGCGCGGACCGATGCACGTCAGCACCAGCCGCTCGGTTTGCGCGTCGGCGCGGTGGGCCAGCCGGAGAGCTTCGCGGGCCGAGCCGTACGTGGGGGCCTGCCACGCCGCGGGCGAATTGGGATCCGCCGCGACCAGTTCGACCCGCACTCCCCCGGGGTCGCTCGCCGTGGCCAGTACGCCCCAAGGGCACGCGACCTCGCTATGGCGATTGTTACGGTGTTCCAACGTAACCGCCGCCCCGGCCGGAAGCTGCCAGTACCACGAAAACGCCCTGGGCGTGGGCGAGCGCACCAGGTCGGCGACCCACACGCCCCGCCCCGGCAGCCCCAGCACGTGGCGCACGACGGTCGTCCCGCCGGGAAGGGCAAGCTCCCCTCGCACGAGCCACACGTCCGCCGCCAGGTTGGCATCCAACCGGGGTGTGTGCCCCACATGCGACCAAGCCAGGCCGCCGGCCGGACGTGCCCAGGGTTCGCCGTCGATCTCCAGCGTGTTGTGCGCCGCCGGGCCGCGGAAGTGCTCGATCCACCGGCGGTCCCCCGAGTAAGACGGTATGCCCGCGTCGAGCAGCACGGGCCTTCCCCCTTGGAACAGCAGGAGTTGCAAGGGGTCGACGTGGCCGTGAGCGGCCGACGGGGTGGCGTCGGCGTGCAGGCCGTGGGCCAGCGGGCCGGCGTCGAAGAGGAGCCAGTCGGCCGACGCCTCGTACCCCGAGCGTGCCACTGCGCAGCCCGACTCGGAAAGCACCACGGCCTCCGACGGCGCCTGCGCCACAAGCCCCTCGAATGCCTCTACGCCCGCCGTGCCCGTCAGCCAGTACAACTCCTCGCCAGGGCGCTCGGCCACGTGCCTCAACTCGGGATCGTTGCAGGCCGCTGCACCCAACGAACAGAGCGAGCGGAAGTCCCAAGGATCGTCCGGAAAGACGGGCACCGACCGGGCCGAGTCCAGATCGCCGATCGCCGGCCAGCGGCCGTCGGGTTGCTTCAGCGCGCCCGCTGCGCCAAAGGCGCGGGAAACCGCACTCTCCAGCTCGCTGAGCGGCCGGCCATCGCGGCGGGCCGCCAACACGGCCTGCGTCAAGAAGCCCAGCGTGAAAAAGTGGTAGCCCGTGGCCTGCTCCACCGTGAAACCGTCCTCGTGGAATTGCTCGGGCCCGTGCTTTGTGAGGACCCGCCGCCCGAGCCCTTCCCACTCACTCGCCGCCGAGGACCCCCGAAGCCAACGGCCCAGGAGCACCAGCGCCGTGGCCTCGCCGACCAGGTGGTTGTAAGGGCTCGAGTAGAACGAAAGGTGGCGCGTGAGGTACGTGGCGTGCTCGGCCAAACCGCGGGCGACTCGCTGGAGTTCCTCGGGCCGCCAGCCCGGCCACTCGGCCAGCCCGGCGACGGTCCAAAGCCAGGAGATGCTCCGCACGGCCACTTCCAGGGCGCTGGTCCAATTGACGCCCTCGCAGAACGGGTTCTCTTCCATCCAGTCCAAGAGGAGATCGCGCACACACGCGGCGTAACGATCTTCGCCGGTAAACAGCCACGCCCGCGACAGCTCGACAAGGAACTGGTGCCGGTTGAGCTCCCAGACGTACTTCACGTCCAACCCGTCGGTGCGTCCGTACACCTCCACGTCGGCGTAGAACTGCCGCGGCCAAGAGAAGCCGGAACGGGGATCACGGTGCCAATCAATCTTTTCGGAGAGCCTCATCGGGCAACCCAACAGCGGGTGCTCGCCGCCGCAGATCGCCTCGGCGCGGTCTCGCGCCTGTTCGCGCAAAGCCTCGTGCAGCCGGGGAAACGCGGCCGACAGCTCGGCCAGCTCTCGCCTGCGCGTGCCGGGGATGAGCTCGTCCGCGCGTCCGGTAAGCGTGTGGGCAACGTCGCTTCCCAGCCCGTTGACTGACGGCCCCCCCCCGCCGCGGCGATACGCGCGCCGCTCCAGCGCGCGCCATCGTCGCTCGACGAGCCGCTGGCGAATCTCGGCCGCCGGCATCTTACGCAGCTTGCGGAGTGTGCGAAGGACGTTCACTTGGCTGACTTG
>Ga0180438_10001711_pt1 | contig 38115 bp, 36 predicted proteins | sample SS_ome_12_FD_132455 | JGI IMG/M metagenome (GOLD analysis project Ga0180438, IMG submission 132455) | Hypersaline lake sediment archaeal communities from the Salton Sea, California, USA - SS_3_D_2 metaG | ecosystem: Environmental > Aquatic > Non-marine Saline and Alkaline > Hypersaline >... | reverse complement strand
TACTAGATAAATTTAACAATTAAAAACATAAGTATTCTATTTATAACTAGTTTTTCTAATTTTTTTTAAATTTTATTTGCAGAAAAAGATCATTTCCTATGATTTCTGATCAGTATTCTTATATAACTTTTTGAATAGGATATTTGCCAAATTTAATTGTAGTTTCCCTCATTGCCAAGAAATTTTCTAGTTTAACTGCAGGATTAATACTATGACCCGAGCTTAAAATGAATCCTCCTCCAGGTGCACATTCCCTAATGAGTTTTTTTGTGTACTGCTTAATATATTCGGTGTCCTTATCTGCAAGATCTTGAGGGCTTACATTTCCTACTAAAGTGATTTGATCACCGTATTTCTCTTTCAATTTAAAAATGTTATAATCTGGATTTGCGGTTGTAGGTTCAATAGGATTAAAAGCATCAATCCCACATTCTATTAAAATGTCAAAAATGGGTAAAATGTCACCACAGCTGTGCAGTAAGACTTTCCCGCCATTTTTATGTACTTCATTACATATTCTCGTTAACCATGGAAAAATATACATCTCATAATTTATTGGACTCATAAATAATCCCGACTTATATGCATAATCATCCCAAACTAATATCATCTCAGCACCCCACTCCATACACAATTTCGCTAATTCGAGAGCAAATTTACCTCTATCATCAAATACTTTTTTTGCTTGTTTTGGTCTAGCTAATAATCGAGCAAAATTTTCCATACCAAAACTTTCAAACACCATCTCTAATAAAGCACCACTACCGGGTATAATATAGATTTCATTATTCAATTGCTCCATAACAGCACGATGAGCTTCAAAATTTAATTGTCTGATTTTAGTATCTGGTTCAGGATGGTATTCCCATGCTTCATAATCCTCATAATCTTTGAAAAAACCTCCGTTATAAAATAAGATGTCCATATTATCTGCAGGATTCTTCATTGCCTTAAAAGTACGACCAAATTCATCAACATAACCCCATTCAAATACCTTTACTGGAAACATAGATAAAGGCCCTCCCATCAAATCAATACCTGCTTTTCTAAAAATAGCAGCAGAGGTTAAAATACTATTTTTTACAGCAGTTTTAGTACTAAAAACTTGTTGTGCAATTTTATCCTTATTAGGCATTTTTGCTAAAGATTGGATTGCTTTTCCTATTCCTAAATAGCCATATTTTTCACCATAATAATTATATATACTGAGGTTGTCTATTGACCCTTCAAATGAGGGAACTCTATCTGGTTCTTCATGAGATATTGTCTTCAAAACTCTTTCTTTTGCATTCATCCTTTTATTTCATCCAATTTATTGATATTATGAAATTAATATCTTTCACTATTTATCTAAGTGAATTTGGCATTAAATAATACTTTTTCTTGATAATCATTTTAAAATAATTAACTAAAAGTATTAATTATGTATTTACCTCTATCTTGGTGAATCCTATTAAATAAAATGCATATTTTAATAATATAAATCCATTATAATATTATGCCTAAACCATTTCCTCTAAGAGCGAAAGGCTTTCATAAATTTGGTGATTTAATCGGTCTAGAATTTAGAAAATTTGAACGAGGTTATTCCCAATGTTTTCTTCAGATAAATGAAGATCATTTTAACCCCCATAATGTAGTGCATGGTGGAGTTTTATATTCTATGGCAGATACAGGTATGGGAGCCGCCTTATATTCTTTATTAGAAAAAGATGAATTATGTGCAACTATTGAAATTAAAATAAATTATTTTAAGTCTGTGAAAGATAAAGTCCTCATTTGTGATACCAAAGTAATCCATAAAGGAAAGACGATAGGTGTCCTGGAATCAGAAATTTTGAATGAGGATACACTTGTAGCAAAAGCTTACGGAACTTTTTCGATCTTTAAAGTAAAATAAGATTAGAATTAAATCTTAATCTTTTAAACAAGGTTTTGAAGAGAAAAACTATAATTCTTTCATTGAACAATCCTTGATTTCTCATCCAATACTTTATTAATAACTTTTTTAAAAATCTCGTAAGGCTGAGCTCCGGCAACTATTATATCTTCAATGACAAAAGTAGGAACAGCATTTATTCCGTGAGTTTTTAATTCTTTTAAAGATTCTTGCACAGCTTTAGAAGGCTCATTCGTATCCAAATAACTTTCTATCTCCTTCTTATTTAATCCAATTGATTCAGCAAGATCTAATAATAAACTTTTATCTCCTATATCTTTTCCTTCTAACCAATATGCTTCTAAGACTAATTTGTGAAAAACTTCGAATTTCTTCTTTTTCCGAGCAAATTCAGAAATATAAAGCGCTAATCGTGAATTTGGTAATTTTCTTGAAAACTTAAGTGTAATTCCATCCTCATCCGCAAGACGTTTGACATTAATGAATGCCATCTCTAAATATCCCTTAGGAAACGGTAATTCCTCAGTTAATGCACCTGTCTTTGGAGTTTCAGGATGGATCTCAAAAGGCTTCCATTCAACCTCAAGATTATACTCTTTTTTGAGCTTCTCTATCCGATGATATCCAATATAGCAAAAAGGACAAATGTAATCAGAATACGCTATAACTTTTAGTTTCGGTTGATTCATATGTTGATTAAAGAAAAAATGACGTTTTTATATACTTTTTTCCATTAAAAATAAAGAAAAATATAGGATTAGGTTTATTCTTAATAAATTTTAAGTTCGTTTCTTTTGACGTAATCAATTCTACTGAATTGAATTTTTGAAATAAGAAAAAAAGAATTAAAAAAGCTTTAATTATGTGGTATTACGCTTAATTCACCGATAATTTGATTTTCTTGTTTTAATTCTGCTACTCGATTATCCAGGATTTTGTTGAATTTTTAAATAAGTAATCTCTATAAAGAATTTCCCTATCTTTAAAATTATTCATCCTATCAGTTTATTCCGCTTCCAATGAAACCAAAGATCTCCTAGCAATTGGAAAGTTCCAGGGATTAGGGCAATGTAAGCGCCCAAAATGACATATATTATAGAGATCACAATATACCAAATGAGCGCACCCTTTAGAAATGGGGTTATTGGATCCATGCGGAGCAAAGGATATAATAGAATGATGCTAAGAATATTTATCGCAATTATAATATACATTGAGACCATTGCATCAAAGTAAAAGCTCTCTGGAAATTGAATATACCAAATAATTGCTAAGATTATCGCCGCAAGATTGCATAGGAAAATCCATATCATAAAAATAGGAATAAAGGTTTTAGGGGCATCCTTTCTTTCAAGTGTCATAATATCGTGGAATAAACCTTGCTTAAAAAAGGTTGATACTATAAAATATATACCTAAAAAAGAAAGGTATAATAAGGATAAAACCCGAAGTTATTTTGGTTTATATCTTATCATGAAGACTATTATTATCCACATTAAATATAAGGATCCAATTCCTATAATCCAACCTACTGGACCTTCATCAAAAAATCCAATATTTATCAATATTTGACCAAAAAAGACCATCAAGAGCATCATTAGAATTTTGCCAATGAACATCCAAAAGAATATTTTCTTTACATCGTATTTTACCATTCCCAATGGTACCATTAGAATTGATTCGGGAAGTGGAGAAACTCCAAAAATTAAAATAACGAGAGGTATAGCTTTTGGTCGTTTTAAAATTATATTAGCCCATCTATTCCGTAATTCAGGATCGTCTTGACTTAAGATATACTCCGCACCTCTTCCGATATAATAATCTATAATGTCTCCAATGGTGTTTGCCAGTGATGAGAATAATACTAAACCAATGATGAAGAACCAGGCAATATTGATAAGACTACCATCGGCAATCCAAGCAGCGGAAAACAATGCAACGGGAAGCATGTATGGAATTGGTACAGGTACCAGAGCTCCTAAAAAGCATAATAACATTACAAATCCTATAGCAATCCAGTAATTTACCGACCCTAAAGCACCTGTATTAAACCAATTACCAAGGTTGAATATTGCTCCAAATGAGGGAAAAAATATGCATAAAATAGTTATGATAACAATAATGGCTAAAAAGACTATTAGAAAAATGTTACTTTTTTTAGACTTCTTAGAATCAGTCATGACTTTTCAAAATATTTTATTGAATATAAAGTCTGATTTTGATGATCTATGACTTTACTTTTACTATCTTGAAATTCTAAGAAAAATGTAGAAATATACCTTTTTCCAAAATAACAAAATACGCTAAAGATTATACATATATATTGGATAATGGGTTTAATTAGCGGATGTCTACCTTTGTGCTAATTTAATTCCGAATTCTTTGCACTTTGGAAGATCCTCGCTTGTTATAGGCCCTTTTGACATTCCTGTACCCTCGACTTTTATAGATAATCCGGGAGAGGTTTTTGTTAAATCCGGCATCACTTCACGTATCTGTTGCTCCATACTTTTTACACCCTTTTCAAAATCGGTTAATATATAAGTGTCAAATACAGCATAGGCATTTACCTTTAACTGAGAATTTGGAATCTTATTGATAAATTTCTTTACCGCCCCGACATGGCGTCTAAAATGAACTGGGGAACCAATTAAAATTAAATCATAGGACGCTGTTTCTTTAAGTTTTACATCTTTTACAAACTTAACTATTACTTCATTTCCCTCAACAGAAGTGATTCCTTCTGCTATTAATTTAGCTACTTTTTCAGTATTTCCATACTTCGTATAATAAACTATAAGAACTTTCACTTTTTACACCTCTTTTAATGAGATTATTTGAATTCAAGAATCAGGATTATCCTTAAGAATTAAACTTTGAGTCAATTTCTTATAACATTGTGAAACGGTTAATGTTCTTTAAATATTCATATCAAATATATTTGCTGGAAAATTTCAATAGTTCATTTGTAATTCACTCCTTTTTCTTCTTTTTATGTACTATTTCTCCTTGCTTAAGAATTATTAAATTATCCTTCAACAACTTAATATCAAGAGTTTTCAGCAACGTTTGAAACTCAGGTAATACATTTTCATCAATTAATGGGTGTATATCGATAATAATTATGTAATTATCAAGACTGTACCTATAATACATAAATTCTTTATCGTAAGTAATCAGAATACATTTTTCTATTCTTGCTAACTCCATCAATTCACTATTTTTAGCCCCACTTTTATTTAAATCTTGAACTGTTTTGACTTCATAGTTATTTGAAATTAGGTCTTTTTTAAATTAGAGGAGACATTCTCATCTAATAAAAACCTTAACTTATGAGATTTTAGCACTTCTTTCTTCCTCAATATACCTTCGTGCATACCTAATAGCGGCTGAAATATCATGTCTAGTTAATTGTGGATATGCTTCAATGATTTCCTCAAATGATTTCCCAGCCTCTAACCATTCAAGAATAAGAGAGATCATAATTCTTGTTCCTTTAATGCGAGGTTTACCATGACAAATTTCTGGATCAATCGCTATTCTTTCTTCATCAATCATAAATAATTCTCATTTTTTATAAAATCTGAAAATCCTAGAGTGTATTACTATGTTTTTATATGGTAATTTAAATATAAATATGTAATGCTAATCTAAATTTTATTGAGTAAGTGTGTGATTAATTTCAAATATAATTAAAATTAAGAAAAATCATATCATGCCAATATATATGATTCATCTAGAAACGGTTATTCATCGCTTAATTTCACTAAGCTTTCATGAACTTATCTTATTCTATTTTTATTAAATTTTGACATTTTATAAATTTTTTATGTAAGTTTAAATAGGTAACGATTTTAATTATTATTATACCCTTTAAAATGAATAAAATAAGTCAGAAATTAAAACAGGCATAAAGCTTGGGAGACCACTTGTATTAGCACCTTTCCTTTTCAAGCTCTAATCATTTTGATTGAGGTAAATATGTAATCTATAAAATATAAAAAAATTAAAAAAGAAAGAGGTAAAAGAAATAATGTGTTCGGATTTAAACGATTCTATTAAAAATATGGATGATAACGACTTGTTTATTAATCTAGCAACTAAATCACATATATTATTGTTTCTAACCAATTTGAAAGAAGTAAAGGCCGTTACCAACGAAATTAACGTTATTAAAACTGAAATTAGAGATAGAGGCCAGAAAATTGGGGATAGTAAAGAACCCGAAAGAAGACAATATTGAACAAATTAAAAAGGATTTAGAAATATTAAAGTAATATTTAGAAGATTCTGACGACGCAAAAATAGACACAACCCCCATATTCATATCTACGTTAAAAGAACAAAAAAACTAACCATTAGTTTGTTAAAATAAAGGATTACAGATTAACGCTGTTATCTATTTTAAGTGACAAAATAAGTTGAAAAAAATGACGGAAGAAGTTAAGTGTAAAATTAACAATTTCCGAATCTTTTTATTCATCCTCATAATTTTTACCATGATTTTAGCCCCATTAATATGGTTACTCCCCCTGCCAATCGGGACTTCAGTAGAATTTAACATGGTTTACGCAAATAGCACCTACTTTACCAATGAACCGGCAGTTGGAATAGACGTATTAGTAGATGGGGTCTATTACGGGCCAACCGATGCTTTGGGTAGTATTTTAGTAAGAGCTAACGACCAAAATAATCATACCTTTACTATTGATTATAATAATGATGTGATTTATCAATACCTTATTGAATATAATACTTCAATTACGACTGTTAATGTTGTGCTTGATACTAAAGGTATTGATGCTGTATTCCGCTGGGATTACGGAAGCAATGATTTAGCAGTTGGGGAACAAATACAGCTATGGTATAACAGAGCTGGAACGTTCGAACTACTCGGTATACAAACCACCGATAGGTTAGGAACAGTCGCGTTTGCTGGATTGATAATGGGAGAATATACATTCGTAGGTGTAACCTACGGAATCCCAGAAACCCTTATAGAACTTAACCAATCTACAGCAACCAACACAGAAAATCTATTGATTGAACCAATAACCCAAATGTTTGATTTCGACTATTCCAATTCAACCATTTTTGGAAACGATACCCCGGTTACTGAATTACAGTATTCAATATCCAGATGGATATATAACAGTATAAGCAAAGATTATAGTTGGATTACATTAACTACAGGAACTACCAACGCCGACGGCCGTATTTACTTCTATAACCTACAAAGATACAACGACAGTAATGTAAATCATGGAACTACTGGAGGAATGACCTATAATATAACATGATCTTATGATGGAATACAAACTTCACGGGTGATCACTTACAACATCGCAGGTAATTACAGTTATGAATTGGCCTGTAAATCAGTATCCACCACCTTTAAATGGAACGTCGCAGGAACTCCAATAACAAGTTTCGTAAACGTCTATTTGACCTTTATTGATTATCCTGCTAGAGCTCCTATGGAATTCACCACGGAAGCAAACGGACAACTAACTATCGACGGATTAATTATGGGTAATTACAGCTTAGAAGGAATAGCCTTTACTGAAATACAAAGCACGCATCTACAAACAATATCACAAATTCTACTCGAACCGACAATTGGCAAGGGGTGTGTAAAAAAGTTCGGCTCATTCTATTATTATTCGATACCAATTGAGTCGCAGGTATCCTGGATTTTTGTCTTTTTCGCCTTAACCTTTTTCTTAACTTTTTACCTGCGACTCTTATTTTTTTTCCTTTTATCACTTATAATTTTACTTCAAATTCACCCATTATAATTTTTAATAAATTGATAAAGGGTGAAAAGGTGAATAATTGAATATTATTATTTAAGACCTTAACAGACTAAGGAATGCGAACGTATTTTATACATATATAATATATTTTTTAATTGTCCCAAAAATATGATAAACCATAATTTTTTATGCTTGGTGATATACTGGTAAAACACAACTTTAGTAACTGGATTTACGTAATTAAATTATCATTTGTTTTTTCATATATTACGTATATAGGTATATATATACGTATATTTTTTTAATGATATATATTAATTTTAATTGTCTCTAAAATATGAAATCCAAAAATTCCTATGGGATAATTTACATCAGTTTTGAAAATTTAGAAATTAAATAAAATGAATAATTCATGAGAAATTAATAATAATTATAGTCATTAAATTTTATTTTGAAATAATACCATCAATATTTCAAAGGTTAATAAGATTTGAACCATATAAAACGAATTTTATTTTTTTTCCATTCCTTTTTCCATCAACATTTAGAAAATGGGAAAAAATGGTCTCTTTTAATATTTTTTTTCCCAATTTCCATGGTCGAAATTAATGTTAACTCGCTTTAAAAAACTTCAAACGTTCTTTTTATATTAATCTACCTTATATAACGCCCAAAGTGAGTTTCGACTTAGAATGATCTTTTTAAACAATATCTTTCCAATTCCTATTAAATCCCCAATATACAAATTACTTTATAGGGGAATTAATGGGAAATGGACGGAAATAAGGTAACTCGCCACTTTAAAATCTCATATTTTTTTAATAAAAAATGGGAATTGGTAAGATAAGGGGTAATTCGCTCGCTCCAAATTTTATGTCGTTTATACCACAAAATAAAGAAATGGTTTTTTTATAGAAGGGGGGGAAAGATCCTTTTTTCTATCTATAACGTGAGGTTCTTGTAACCCTTTAAGAATAATACGCATTTGTTCTTCTTTGATCTTTTTATACTCTTTACAACTATTATATAGTTCTAAACATTGTTTTATAGTTGAAGCACCCATTGTTTGTAACTTTTATATAAACTCTCGTTTATCGTATTCTGGGATGCTAGTGAAATAATTAACGTTTTTTATGTAAGTATTTATCATACTAGATATTTGATACACTATTTTACCACTTTCTAAAACACTGCGTATTCGTTCAGCTTCTTGAAACATATTATCCTTCACAAAGTGATCGTTGACCATTTTAGTAGAAACGTTTAATAAAGAGACATAAGCTTCGGTTGGTTTACCCCCAATACCCGAACATCCAAATAAAACAGCAACTTTATAGTCTTGAAATTTATTTTTACCGGTTAAAGCATAACGTGTTCCAAATGCTATATCTGGTCTTAAAACGTCTTTTAAATCTTTTTTTAGATAATTTTGTTCAATTATATATGAAAATATTGCCATGAAATCGTTTTTATGTCTATAAATTATTCCTTTTGTTAGTTCTAAGGCTGTTTTATATCCTTCTCGTCTTTCCTTGGTGCGTGGATCAATAATGTTATATCTTCTTAACTCACCACCTGAATACATGTTATATTTTTCAAAGTTAGGCTGTATGTTGTTATGAACTTCAATTATGCTATTTTTAAATTCGGGAAGGGTTGCTTTCATAAAATTATAAGTTAGAGAAGTGGCGGTGATGATTACCTTTTTAGCTTTTGTAAATAATTGTAGTATTAAGTCTTTATTGCTTATATAATAACTAAAAGTTCCATCAATATTCACCACTATTATTTTTTTTAATAATTCTTCATCCTTTATTTTCCTAATATTATTTATTACCGTTAATAATTTGGGTAGTTGATTAGTATTAATACTTTTACTACCTAAAAAATGCTCGTGTATAGTTGATTTTATACTATTGTGCCATTTTATTGTTTGATCTTTAGTAACTTCTCGGGTGAATTGTCTTAAAACGTTATATAAAAGTTCGTGTTTCTTTTCAGGGGTGTAATCCATATCATTAATTATGAGCTTAAAAATATTTCTTAGTTTTAACCAGATAGGCTGTAATTTACGCCTCAATTTAGTGTCTACTAAAGTAACTTTGTTCATGAATTTAATAAACTTTTCAATTTTTATTTTATCTTTAAATTCAATAGTTTCTATGAGAAGTTCGAAATAGTTTTCATCAAATATAACCGTAATGTCTTTAAACCTGTTAAATATGCCATCAATCATACGAGTTTTAAGGTAGGATTTAACTAAAAAGATCATTTTATTAGTTCCTTCTAGTGGGTGTTCTAATACATTATCTCGTAAATATTGATCAAGACATTTATAATCGGTTTCAGCTATTTTCTTTCTTTTTATTTTTACCCTTATCGTTTTCATAATTGTTTCAGAATAGGGTTTCTTTTTATGAACTTTTAAACGCGGTCTAGGTGGTATTTTAAATTTTTTTATATAATTATAAATAGTTGAATTACATACCCCCATTTCTCGTGCTATTTCAGAAACGGGCATCTCTAGTAATTCATACGCACAAAACAAATGCCCTCTACATATATAGGGTGCTGTGTTTTCATAAATATCTCGTTTAAGATAATTACATTGTCTACAAGCATTAGGGGGAGTATATCCCTTTTCTGAAATATTTAAATAGTAGGAATTTTCGCAACATTTACGGCACAAATAATCGCCAATCAAGGGTAAATATTTTCGGGGAACTAATCTACGTAAATTATCTTTCATTTCGGGAGTTAATTTAAAGTGTCGTTTCGCTAAACCCCTTTTATAAGTAGTGTTACAATTGACTGGAACAAAGTTGCCCAGAGCTCTGATTTTAAACGTGCTGTATATTTAGCAATGGAAGGAAAAACATGGCGAGGATCAGATGCAAACTTAGAAAAAGAATTGAATAAAAAAATTGAAGTCTTCAGAGACCCTACTTTTTCGAATGTTGTAAAGGAACTTAAGGAACAATTTAAAAAAGGGTTTGTAAAACCTTCCCAAATGAAATATTAATTTTTTTATTTCTATTTTTATTTATCTTCAAAACCTATCGAAAAACTCCAAATTTTTGATTTTTATAATTCTCTAATATAGTATAAGTTTAATAAAATAGGAAATAATTGAAAGAGTTAAATATTGAAACTTTTTCCTTAGATTATAATAAAAGGGCAAATGTAATAAAAAAGAAATAATCAAAAAGGAAGTATATTTAATCTATGAAAACAAAATTAATTAAAGAAATATGGCATTCTGAAGATGAAGGTGACTGGAAAGTGCATTTAGAGCTATATTATAAAAGATTGGAGAAAAAGCCCGAATTACCAGAAATTGAAAATGAAATCCTGAAATATGACGAAAATACTCTCCAAAAAATGAAACCAAAAGAATGATTTGACTTTCTGAAAGAAAAATACTTCAAATGGAAATATTCTACACCCATTCTTTATGCTAGACTTAAAAAGCACCTTGAAAAATATGATTCGAACAATGGGCTTGAAAAACTAGATTCAATTAAAGCTGAATTTTTACATTGTGATAAATCTAAAATTGAACAATCCATCCAAATTCTAATACAAATTAAAGGTTTGGGTGTATCAGGGGCATCAGGACTTTTAGCATTGTTATATCCCAAAAAATTTGGAACTGTCGATCAATTCGTGATAAGTGCATTAAAAGAACTAGGTAAATTTCCAGAATTGACCTATATTGACCCGAAGTGCTTTAGTGTTGAATTAGCGGTGTTTATCATCCGTATTTTGCAAGATAAAGCACAAGAACTAAACAGGAAGTTTAAAACGGATTTATGGACTCCGAGAACAATTGATATGATTTTATGGGCATATAGAAATGAAGTAATAAAAAAAGAATAGATCACATATTTTGATAGCTGATTTAAGTATAAGAAACCATATTAAAATTGGAGCAAGGTTAGAAGAGGTTTAATAAAGGCTTATAAATAATGCTAATTATATTCCCTACATAAGTTTTCTTACCAACAAGCAATCTGATAAACTTGAATTACATCTTTAATATTATATTCGATAATCCCCTGTTTATATTAAAAATTTCCCTTTTCAAGATATTTTTTATACGATCCTATGACTGCTAAACCTATTTGTATCTGAATAAGATTATAGATTTTTAATTTTTAAGGATTTTATGAGCAATTAACAATATTGTATTACATTAAATTATATATTCTATTTTTAGAATACAATAAATAAATATTATAAATTGTTATCAAAAAACCAATGAAAAAAAATGATACAAATATAGGTAAATAAAGATGAGTATAAAAATCATTTTCAATTATTTTTGGAAATGCTAAAAGTGAAATTATAAAAATAGTGATGCCAATTGTACAATAAACTAGTTCTAAAATTTTTCTCTTTTTACTCGTTTTTAATGTATTTATAGAGAAAGTACCTAATAGAGTTAAGAAAATTCCAAATAATAAAAAACAAATATTTTGATTAAATAAAAAAAGACTATTGATGTATATATAAAAATTGATTTTAATTGACATATTTATTATTTCGATGAATGCATTGAATGTTAAAGTGACACCTAAAATAGCAATAATAAAGCACAATAAAAATTTTTCTTTTTCTACAATAAATTTTAATTTATTTAATAGATACAAATTAACATCATTTTTTTAAATTTTTTTTCATTTCAGAAGATTAACCCAATTTAATATAGTTTAATCTTTTATATATTTTTATTGTTGAAATATTATGACTTCAAATACTTTTTTATGTTGAAATATCTTTTAAATTACTTAACTAATTTATTCTTTTAATAACATTACTTTAAACATAATTAAAAAAAAATAAAAAAGATATATTTATTTAATTTGGAAGATATTTATTTGGATTTCCCATTATATGCCAATAGGGACTCACATCATAACCTTCAATATAACTTAAGAAATCGCAATATTCATCTAATGCTTGTTCAACAGTCTCATCATCCTGGCATAATGATTGCCAAAAACAAATTCTCGCTGGATCTGGTGCTTCTGAATCAGGAACGAAAACTGGAGCTCCTATTTCACATCCAACAAATGCATCTGCGCCATAGTCACAAAAAGCATGAGCCATTGTAGGCCCACGGGGATCACCACCGATACAATCACCACAGTACCATCCATGGCAAGTATGAGCAAAAATAATGCTACCATGGGGATAAACATCAACTTCTATATCTAATCCTGGGTCATAGCTATGATACCATAAAGCAGATACTTCATCTGCATAGATATATCCACTGGCGTATTGATACCACCACCATAAGATCTGAGTCCAAGTAAAGACTTCCCATTCAGGGCCATTAACAAGATCGTGAGTTAACATATTATATGCTAAGATGTCACGAACATAACCATGTCCAGCTTGAATGTAATCTTTATTATAATACTGTAAATCACTTTTAATTTGTGCTTCACTTGGCATCCATCGATAGATACCAATACTTATTTTTGAATAAGGTACCCAATAATTTGGTGGTATTTGTCTAAGATAAGTCGCCTTATCCACATCATGATTCTTATCAGAGTCATACATTTCATGTGCCACTCCGTAATTAGTAAATGATATAGAAAGTGAACCCATAATATTAGTATCTTGATTATCAAGGGAGGTATATTTAGATATTAAGATATTTTCTATTTGCATTTTCTTAATCTGTTGTACTAAATCTTGAGACAATAACTTAATATACTCCTGATAATCAGTTATTTTTTGGTTAAATTCATCCATTTCTCCTGAAAAATTGAAAAAATCATTATAGCTTTTATTTAAAATACCATTATAACAGAATTGTTCTGTTATATTATCAAATGCAATATCAATGAAAGTCAACATAGGTGTAATGGTAAATTCCATAAAAAAACCAAGATATAAATCTTCAATTTCAAATCGACATAAATTTTCATATGTTTTATCCGATATCTCTTCTTCAATATTTAATTTATAATATCTAAAAACTCCAAACTTTGTTGATATTAGGATATTGACCAAACCTTTATCAATTTGCTTAATCTCAAGAACACCATATTCATCACGCACTATTGGATCGTCATCAGTGGGTTTTAATTTATAACCAAAAATTTGAGTTTGTAATGTCAAATTAACTGATTCTTCTCTTGATTTAAAATTACTAATTGACTCTTCGCCCATATATTTGATATTTTCAAAATAATCATTCTTATCGAATTCTTCATTGTTAGAAGATATGGTTGTAATACAAGGTGAAAATACTATCAATATATTTATTAATAACAATCCTATAATCGAATTCTTCATTCTTAAATTTAATATTTTTAATTTTTTTGGATTTCTCTCAAATGATAGAAAGAATTATTAATGTAAGAGATCAAAAATGATCATTTAAATTTTTCTCATTTCGACACAAAGGTAGAAATTTTTTAATGGTAGGATTTTTCAATGCAATTTTTAATATCTAAGTTGAGTAAATTTTAAATTTCAAATTATTTATTTTTTTTACTTACTCTTATATTAATTGCTTCCTTTATAATAGTTCCATACCTATCAAATTTATGTCGTGTAATTTGAGCCCTCCATTACAAGAGAGGTGAGTGAGGAATTTACGCATCAACATTAAGTTTCCTAAATCATTATTTATATTAGAGAATATTTAAAGGCAGAAATACGTAATACACCAATTTAAGATTTAAATGTTAACCAATAAGAATAAATAGGCGATTACTTAATGATTTATTATAGATCTTAAAAATTGTTCATCATGATCATAATCCTATATAGAATTAAGCCCAGTATTTATCAAACACAATTGACAGATTTCATTGGATTAAAGTCTATCGCAAGATATGACATGAATGTCCCAAAAGATTACAGAATTGCTCGAAAAAGATTTCGTTGGATTCCGTTCCATCCCACATGGGGGTCACATGCGAAGCAAACTCTAAAAATCTTAGCCAAATCTCAGAGGAAAATAATCGATTTCATTCAATGGGTACCAAATTTAAAGGGAGAATACCTTTATAGGTTTCCAAATGTAGGAATACCACGATTTGAAGAATATGGAGAAGGAAAGATATCAAAAAAAGAATGGGACATGCATCGTTATCTTAAGGGCTTTAACGGCTTCTTTGAGAACTTGTTCGAACTAAACGATTTCAGTTATTTCGACGAATTACAAGAAGTTCTCGAGACTGGCGGCGTCTCGTTTAAGAATCTATTCATTAAAGATATCTTCGCTTATGAATTATTGCGAATTAACTTAGGTTTCAAAAATTACAGCGGTATTGAGAAAATGGGTAAGTTTACGGGGAGACCTCCACTTTTTAATATTACACACGATCCCCATTTTTTTCCAACGGCTTCAAATTTAAGTTTTGTATTAAATAAAATACCTGCTAAAGCATTTTTTTCATTTTTCCAGCAATTAGTCCAAGAATGTATCGAAACTGGTATTATAGTGCCCAGAATTCTTATATGGGATGGACAGTTTATTCGTTCAAATTGTAATAATAATAAAGACGAAAATGAACGCACTTATAGTGATCCTAAGGCGGAATATTACCGTCATAATGGTGTGAAAAAAGGCATTGGTTATGATCCTGGAATTCTTTATGCACACTGCAATAACCGTTGGTTACCTCTCTACTTTAAAATGTTTCCAGGGAATAGAAACGATATTATTGCGTTTAAAAAGACTTTACACGATTTTTTAACTTCGACTCCATATCAATGGCAAGTGATTATAGCCGATTCTGGTCCGTATTCTCTTCAAAATTTAAAGGAAACTCAGGCTAAAGGTCTTTTTCCGATTATTCGGTCAAGGAAAAATATTAAAACCCATCCAGTGCGGGAGCTTAAAAAGGGATATTACTTTAATACTGACTTTATTCCAAAAGAGTGGTCGGATGAATATTTCCTTAAAATCTATAACTTTAGACCCATGATTGAACAAGGAAATTCATATAATAATACCTACTATAACGCGTCGCGTATGAACACTAGAGGTTTTGAAGCAGCCATTAGACTTCGATATTCAATTTATATTTTAGAACTCTTAAAGGCGTTAACTGCTTATAAACTCGGACGCCCCGAGTTACTCATGAAACCTAGTGCTTTTGAAGCCTCCAGGTATTTAAATTTTCAAGTTATGCTGCCTTTTCTCGCAGTAGACTCGGGATTCGTAATCTTTGAAAATGACCTATATAAGAACCGACAAAATACCCTCCATTATAGAGATAAGCCTAAAAAGAAATAAGAAAGAAGAATTATTAAAAAAAATAAAAATTTTGAAATTTAAAATTCACTCAATTTATAAAATTCTTATTTTAAGGCTTATTCTGTAAATTTCGATAAAAACCATTATTTATATTACAAAAAAATATATTTATGAACTGCTATTTATTATTTAAAAAAGTATTGTAGCTACAGAATAAAATTCATAGGGGCTAATAACTTAAATGAGCAATAAAGAAAACTTAGATCTAGTAGAGCAAAAAATTACAGATCTTTACTTATTTTTAACAAAAGAAGAACCAACACCTGATGATGAAATTGAGGCAAGAGAAGAGCTTATTAGTCTATTTAGTAAATTAAGGAACCTCAATAAGGATCCTGCTAAAATTGAGATTATTTCAGAAATCTTTTCTGATATAAAAGCATGGGATACCTTAGATCTATGGTTTTCAGAGACTACATTACCAGATAAAATAGCAAAGTTACTTAATATGCCTCAACAATTAGAAGAATCCTCAAAAGATAAATTTGAAGCTGATAAAGAAAAAGAAGGGGAAACTAGAGAAACACAAGAAATTGATTTAACCGACATATTTAGTAAAGTTTCAGAGCAGTTTCAAGGAGAAATAGATGGTTTGAAAGGAAAAATTGATGAATTAAAAAAACAGCTTGAAAAAAAAGATGAAAAACTGAGAAGCATAACCCAAAAAAAGAAAATCCAAAAAATAAGCCCGAGAAAAGAAACAAGATTACCACCCCCGAAAATTAAGATTCCTGTTATTAAAAAAACAGTACCCCCAATTCAACCCCAAATCCAATCTACACCTAAAAAAATCATAAATGAAACTAAACCTAAATCACTTACCTCCATCCCAACTATAGAAAAACCCATGCTAAACGCAATTAAAGAACAATTATCTTCCCCTCCCGTAGTCTCTCAAAAGGAGCCCCCAGAAATGGAAAGACAAGAATTAGTGCCAATTCCTAAAACAAAATCTCAAATCGAACCGATAGTAATCGAAGAATCTCAGGATATTCCTATAATTACCGAAAAAAGAAAGATCACACCAGTTATCTCAGAAAAAAAAATAGAAAATTATGAAGATGTTAAACTTAAACCCTCACCTTTCATCATCGAAAAGCCAAAAATCTCTTCTGTGAGTATAGAGGAAATCGAACAAGAATCGATAAGATCAACGAGTTCCGATCTTTTTAGTGTATTTTCTTCTATAGGTTCAAAAACTCCTGAGAAACAGGAGCAAAAAGTTGATCCTGACCAAGGTAAAGGAGAGCGTCAAAGTAGTAATATCTTTCCAGAAAAGCCAGAATCCTACAATGAAACGAACGATGTGACCTCATTTGTTAGCTTTAATAATGTAGTTTCAAAAAATCAAAAGGAAACAAACACGAAAACTCAAGATGATCTTACAAATGATAAAGATTCTCTCTACCAAGAATTAATTGCTCTTGAAGGGAAAAGGTATGCTCTTGAAAAAGCATATACCGATTTAGATAAGAGTTATAATAAAGGAGCTATTGCTGATATAGAATTTAAAAATCAAAGTGGAAAACTTAAGGATCAATTGGATCAAATTACGTCTCGCATAAATAGTATCAGAAGACTTATTTCTAGCTTGTAATATTCCCTATATCAAACATAGGTGGCATTTTTAATTTATGTTCTGCGTTCCGCATCAATGCTTTTACTTTTTCGATATTTTTTTTCTCTAGCCCTTCAAAATCTAAATTATTATCTATTCTATAAAGGATTTCATCAATAGTATTATAAGAGAGCCCAATTTCCCCTTCATCAGTTTGACCTAACCATAGCCCCGGAGATGGTGGTTTATTTATAATTCTCTCTGGAATCTTCAATAATTTTGCAATTTCTCTAACTTCTTGTTTATATAATCTCCCAATTGGTTCGATGTCTGTTCCACCATCACCATATTTTGTAAAATAACCAATTGCTATTTCTGCTCGGTTTCCAGTACCTACGATTAAAGAATTCCCTAAGGTTTGTCCAAAATAATATAATGTTATCATCCTCATTCTTGATTTTAAATTTGCAGTAGCTTTTTTGATAGGACTAATAAAAGGTGTTAGATCATTTAAGTATTTTCTGTATATGGACGTTAGATCTATTACCTTAAAATTAAATCCTAATTGTTTGGCAATTAGTTTAGCATCTTCAATGTCTTCAGAAATTGATTCACATGGTAAACTCAATCCATACACTTTAGTTTTACCTATCGCATTCACACATAAAGCTGCAGTTACTGAACTATCTATCCCTCCGCTTATTCCAATGATTAACCCATCTGCATTAGCAAGCTCAAAGTAATCTTTGATCCAGTATTGAATAGCTGTTATCAATTTTTCATAATTTAGTTTACGCATATAAGATACTAGTCCTTTCTCTAATAAAAATTAAATTAAAACGATTAAAATCATAAGATTCAAATAAAACTTCTAAGATAATATATTAGAAAAAAAAATCTTAATTACTTTAATACTGTTAAAATTAATAAACTATCAATGAGATTGAATAGTTATGAGTGAAGATTTTAAGGAGATAATAGATTTATCATTTGATAATGGAACTCCGTTTTGGATTTATTCTGAGGATTATATATTTGGGATGGTTCCTATTGATCCGGAGGGGAATAGGTGGAAGGAGATATCCTATACTTTTGAGGATCCTGAAGAACCATTAATTATTACTGAAAGAGATGCTGATCTTTCATTTCAGTTTTTAATGGAGGAAGTAGAAAAGGGAATTTCTTTTTATGTTGAGGATTTAAAAATTTCATTGATTAAGGAGTATGCTACGTCGTTAGAAAATAAATCTGGTACTGAGAAAATGAAATCAATTATTTCAGAGCTTATAGGTAATACAGTTAATTATTCAGATAAATTTCCAATAATCAAAACTAAAGCTGACCTTGATCTTCTAAAAAGTAGGTTATAAATTATTTAATTATCTTTTTTAACCCTATATCTTATAAAGTAATTTGATAAGTAGAGATCCTACGATATTAGTCTTAAATATATAAATTTTTTCTCTGAGGATGCTTTTTAGTAAATTCCTCGTCAATTCTTTTTGCTAAATGATATCCTAGATTTGCGTTTTGTTCTCCTATTACTTTTTTTAAATGATCACCGTGCTGTTGTGAATATTTTTCAATCCCTGCTGCTATAATATTTTGATCCGTTTTTATTGGAACAATCATTCCAAATAACCTTAGCATTTCATCAGCAGATAATCGTTTTCCTACTCTTTCATCTATCTCTTTGTTGATATTTCGTGCAATTGATCCCATGGTCATTGAAGAGTAGGGGTTTAAAGCCTTTGATTTCAACCAATATACATCTGGATCTTTTGTAATAAGTGTGTCATAATTTCCATGGTTATCTGTAGAACCAATAATTCGCCAATCTTTGGGATCTTTATCATACTCCTTTTTCATTTTCTTGATAATTGTTTTTACAGGAGCTACTCCTTGATAATCTTCTTTTTCTTTTTTGTCAGTCATAATTTACAAATTACTCAATATGAAATTATTTAAGGTAAAACAATAATCTCCATATTATTATTAGAGTTTATATGTTAAATTCTTTATTAAAATTAATTAAACGATCACAAAGAAGATTTATTATTGCTTTAAAATGAAAACTAATAGCTTTGAACGAGAAATCAATGAAATATATGATCTAATTTTAAATGCAATTAATGATGAAGATCTATTGATTATCCAAGAACGATCATCTTTAATTGAATCAATCGAGCGTAATTTTGAACAATCCTTTCATTTAAAGAAGAAATTTGGTGCATTTTATACAAATCAAGAAATTTCTGATTTTATACTCACTAGAACGTTAACAATATATGTAAAAAGACATATTCCCGACCTAAAAATACAAAATATTAATGAAATTATTTCTTTTAATGATGATATTAAAGGTAGAGTCTGTAATCTTCTTATGAAAGTTAAGATTTGTGACCCCGCCTGTGGATTAGGTGTTTTTCTTTTAAGTGCTTTGGAAATTATCTTTAGTTTAGTTTCTAAATTGCATCCCGAACCAAAATTACCAGAAATTAAGCTTTCTTTACTAAAAAATCTTTTTGGGTTTGAAATCAATCAATCTGCTCTTAAAATATGTAAAATGAAACTTTTTTACTGGGCCATGAGTGATATGATAATTGATTTTAAAAAAATAATCAAAATTATCTCTTCAAATCTTACAATGATTAATAGTTTGTTTGACCAACAAAATCAAAATTTTGATTTGATTGTTGGAAATCCCCCTTACGGCAATATAATAAAAACTGATGAAAAGAAATTATTAAAAGAACAAAAGGTATATTATAATGATATATACTGTGCTTTTCTATTAAGATCTCTTCAATGGACAGAAGGAATTATCGGATTCTTGGTACCAAAAAGTTTCCTTTTAAGGCAAAGCTATCTACAATTTAGGCAACGATTTTTATCCAAGGCAAATCTTCTTGAAATTTTTGATATTGGCCCAAATTTGTTTAAAAGAGCTACTAATGAAGTACAAATCATAATATTTGAAACTAATTTAGGTAATTCCCCTCCTTTATTGGTTTATAATTATCCGGATGAAGAAATAATTATTTATCCCAAACAAAATTATGATAATCTAAGAGTTTGTCTCAATAAAAAATGTCCTCTTTGCAGTGTAGTTCGAAAAATTTTTGTTTACACTTTTGCACCAATATGTCCTTACTGTGGGGCAAATACTACTCCGTTAAATAGAATTAGAATCAAAGTTAATAAAATTTCCAAAGATATTATAGAAAAAATAGAACGAGAAGGAGATTTAAACTTTCTTAATATAAGGGACTTCCCTAAGATGATCCGGGGAGAAGAGGATTATGGGTTGAAGGAGATACGAAAACTTATAAAAAGTAATGATGAAGGTAATTGTAATTTTCTTTATGCAAAGGATGACCTCCAATATTATTATTATAAAAAGAATAAAACATTTGATCTTAAAGATATAGGCTCAACCATTTTAAAAGGAAAAGATTTTGAATATTACATACAACCTAAACTAATTATTAAACATAATAATATTTTTCCCCAAGCTGTATATTCAGAGGATTGTCTATGCTTTACTTCTTCAATCTATTCTCTCTTAGATGAAAATAATGAGATTTTAAAATATCTAAGTGCCCTTATTAACTCTTCCGTAATTCAATTTTATTGTCTTTACGCAATAAATAACCAACGGAATACAACTATTAATTTAAATCAGTATATGATTAGACATCTCCCGTTGAAAAATATAGATAATAATGTAAAATTAACTATTAATAATAAAGTAGAAGCAATAATGAAAGCTTTCAGGAGAAGTCAGGGAAAAATCGATAAATTTAATGCAAAAATCTGGCAAGAAATTGATGAAAGTGTTTTTCAAATCTATGCTCTACCTGAAAAATTTAAAGAATATATTCTTACCTCTCTAGAAAATAAACTTGATTTTTTAAAGCAAATTTATTCCTTTGAGAAAAAATGAAACTCGCAGATGTTATCTCCATTCCCCATTGATTTTTTTCTTTCTAATTTGATTTTTGGATTAAAATCTTTAAATGCACTTTTATAAAATGGTTCGCACATATTTTTACAGATTAAAGGTATTCTATTTTGGCGTTCAGGATTCCTATCCATAGAGGATCTATAAGGACACTCAGTAATATTGATTATTACTTCGGAGTTTGAAATATTATCTATTTGATACTTCCATCCCTCTATAGACCATCTAAATGTAATAATTTCTATTAAATCTTGTAAGGTATCAGTCTTTATTTTTAGGTAATTTTTAATTCTCCTTATTATTATTTTCAATAGTTTTGTCCATACCACTACATCTATTTTTAATGCACGATCCCATCCGATTTCTTTTTCTATTTCTAACATCCAAAGACCATCTAAGGTCACAAAATTTCTTTCAAAATAAAATAACTTATCTTCATTACTAACTTGTTTCATTGTAAATTTTCCTCTCATTCATTGAAGTTTTCAAGTTTATATTATATGGGAAAAATCTTCATTTTATTTATAATATTTAGATACGGCAAAAAAATAGAAAGTTGATTAGTATATAAAGTAAGATTATACTTATTTTTGAGATTGAATAAATATCCTCTTTTTAAATTGCGAAGGTTTTCAGAAAAGAGTACCCCTTTGAATTAATTAGATTCAAAATCTTTAAATATTTAGAATCAATTACAAAGATCATATATAAAGTATTTAGACATGCCTAATAATACATTCCTTAAATTGGATTAAGTGGTTGAAAAAAGAGATCACAGAGAATAACAAAATGTAATTTAATCATTAATATATCATTATTTGCTAGTATTGAAATTCAGACACACTTGAGATAGTTGATAATTATGGAAGAATTCTTATTTGCTCTATTATTGAGTTCTCTAGCAGGATTGTCAACAACCATAGGGAGTTTATTTGCATTTATCGTGAGAAAACCAAATCCGCGATTTATTTCGTTCATTATGGGTTTTTCAGCAGGAGTAATGATATTAATATCGTTTGTGGAATTGTTGCAACAAAGTATTGCCAGAAATGGTTTATTTCTAGCAATGATTTTCTTTTTTGTTGGAATGATTATAATGCTTGTCATAGACATAGGAATATCCCATTACTATGAATATGAGCATGAAATAAGTAAGAACCCAGAAATAACTCCTCAATTTGAGAGTTTTCATTACAAATTTCATAAAGGAAGTCGTAAACATCAACATCGCCATCGTCATCAAGATCACCAATATACAGGGTTAAAAAAAACCTCTCTTTTAATAGCTATAGGCATATTTATCCATAATTTCCCGGAGGGAATGGCAACATTTTTGGGGGCCTTAAAGGAAGTTAACCTTGGAATCCTTTTAGCAGTGGCAATAGCCCTTCATAACATCCCCGAAGGAATTGCTGTCGCAGTTCCTGTGTATGCTGCAAACAATCAAAATAAAAAAAAAGCTTTTCTTTGGTCCTTTATCACTGGGTTAAGTGAACCTTTAGGTGGAATAATTGTCTGGTTAGTGCTATTTCCATTTATAAATGAGTACATAATTGATACAATACTCGCTATAGTAGCAGGTATCATGATTTATATTTCATTAGATGAGTTATTACCTGTTTCTCGATCATTAGGCAAGGAACATATATCAATTTTGGGAATTATTACAGGAATGTTTATTATTTCAATTAGTTTATTATTCTTTTGATATTTTGTGTAAGCTATATTAATAAGAAATTCAATAAAATAAAGAAGATAAACACTGAAAATAATATAATCCCATCTCTTTTTTTTAACTTTCCTTTTATTGAGGATATATTAAAGAATATTATAATTCCTATTAAAATGAGCCAATTCCAGATCAAAATCCAGTTAAAATTTATATTCATAATTATTATTCCACTTAATCCAAATGTAATAGTAAGATTCCATATTAATTTCCCTATCATCCCTCCAAAACCAATCTCTATTGATTTTTTCTGGATAGATTTGATAACTAACGTAATCTCTTCAACGTTTGTGACAAATCCAATGATAACAGATCCAAAAAAAATTTCCGGGATGTTAAAAAGATCAATTAAATTTTCTGCGGAAAATACTAATAATTCACCTCCAATGAATACAAATGTCAATCCTATGATAATATATATTATTTTTTTGATTTTTGACTCGATTATTAATTCTTTTATTTCCTCTTCATTAATTTCTAGCTCTTGCTCTATAACCTCCATTTCAAACTCTTGTTCTTTCTTATGATGCCTTATATTCCTTATAAGATAAGTAATGTATCCGCCTAAGGCAATTAATCCTGAAATGACAAGTATATAATTAAAGAGAAATCCTAGTAAGGCTATTACCATTAAACAATAGAGCATTACAAAATAAAATGTTGCTGGTGGTTTGAAATTTAAACTTTTAACTAAAAGGGGTAAAGCAAAAGGAAGTGTCATAGCAATAATAGAATTTCCAATAACATTCCCCATAGAGATATATGGCAGACCATTAATTGCCGCCACAATCGATGCGATTGATTCTTCAGGGTCTATGCCTAAAATTAGCATCCCTATTATAAAGGGAGAGAGCTTGTAAATTAGACACACATCTTTTAAATTGTCAATAAAAAAGTCTGCTGAAAAAAATATAATTAAATAGCTTCCTATAAAAAGCAATAGCCATAAAATGATATCCCACATAATTTAAAACTAAAGTGAAAGGAAATAAAAATATATCTAAATTATTAAACAGCGAATTTGGATAATTTAGAGAACCAAGAAGATAAAAGAGAGGAAAAAATGAAAAATTATTCTTTTCTAAGAATTGTAGATAATTCTGTCTTAAGTAAGTCTCTGATTGCTACTCTAATTACCTCCGAACGATTGGGATATAATTCCATATTTACTAACTCTTCAATTCCTTTGAGATAAGCTTCCGGTATATGACATGTTATGAGCTTTATTAAAACCACCCTTTCAATACTAAAATGATTCTTTTAATATTTAGGAGCTAGAATGAGATAATATATCAATATAATATTACGATAATATAATTTAAAACCAGACATATTTCTCGTTTTTTCATTAAAAATAGTTTGAAGGTTTCACGAAGATTATTTTTTCTTTTTAATGTGTAAAATTAAAAATCTGATAATTAACTTCAGAATTTCGTTTCAAATAATTATTATCGTTAGTAAAGTTACTTTATAAGTGCTTTAGGAAGAAACTATAGGTTTTTTAATAAATTTTTTTTATTAAAATTTTTTTAATGAGACTATATAATTTTGAATTTCATCTTAATTTGTTCTTACGTCTGCTACATATCATATATCAGATCATAATTTTGAAATACAATCTATGGTTAAGATCTCTAATTTATTGAAAAATTAAGCATTCCCCAAAAATGAAAAGAATAAATAGTGTTGATACAATTCGTGGCCTTTCAATTTGGTTTATGATATATGGACATATTATTCTTTTTTGGTTAAGACCTGAAGATCATTGGTTAAAAGTTTGGTTATATGCCTTTCTTCAACCTATTGGCGCAACAGGATTTTTATTCATTTCAGGAGTTAGCGCTAGTTTAGCTTTTAAAAAGAATCAGTATACTAAAAAAGTCCCAATTGTTACTATGAGAAATATATATCTATTAAGAGCTATATTCATTCTACTTATCGGATTGGTTTTTAATTTTTTTGTAGCAATTATATTTGAGAGCGGTAATCTGGCAAATATATGGTGTTGGAATGCTTTGCAAACTATAGCGATATCATTATTACTCTTATGGCCGTTGTTGAAAACGTCTAAAACCTTTAGAATTTTATTAGCGATATTAATTATAATAGCAAACCAAATTCTTCTTGAAATGTTAACACCTTATAATGGGCAAAATAATTTATTAGGGGTAATCAATCATTTGCTCTTTAATCCCTATGATCAGTATATAATCCTGAATTACTTTGGGATTCTTGTTATTGGATCGGTTATAGGAGATATTGTGTTTGATCTAAGTAATACCGATAATCAACAGAAGAGGGACTTGCTTAATAGTAATAAAGGTATCCTTTATGCTTTTTTTATTGGAATTGGTATTTTAATTTTTGGTTTAATATTTCAATTCCCAAGCTTTTTATATTTTAATTCAATCTCTTCTATTTTTTATTCTATAGGAATTATAGTTGTAGCATTAGCAATTCTCATCATAATAGAAATATTTGAATACTTCAAACCAAAAAAGAGCTATAAATATCTCTATTTTTATTCGTATTATTCATTTACCATTTTTTTGGGGCATAATCTATTACTTATGCTCTTTTTCCAACAATTAAATGCTTATCTTACTATTTGGATTGCGATAGTGGTAGGAAATGTTTTACTTGGGTTATTATTCAGAACTATGTATAAAAAGATGGGACCAAAACTTTCCTTAAAAGCAATTATTAGTATAGTAAGTTTTGAAATTGTGTCAAGATTTGAAAAAAAGAAAAGTAAAGCCAAAATGCTCTTAAAATAATCAACTCAATTTTTTTAAATATTGCTTTTATTCGGGCAAGATTTATGCTTATCCTGTCAAAATACCCAATTTCTAATATATTAGAATAAAAAAATTTTTATATCGAACACCGTTGCATCAGTAACAATAGTATTAGAAATATTAGATTTTTTAGTCATGAAGTTATTTATCAAATTTTTCTAAAAAGTGAAATTTATGGTTGAAAATATAGCAGACAAATTCGAAAAGACAATGAAAAAAGGATTCGTTAATGTTTTTGTACTTTTAGTTTTAAACAAGGAACCAACTCATGGGTATCAAATTAAAAAGTTGATAGAGGAGCGCACATTTGGAGTTTGGAGCCCCACAGATTCAACTATGTACACGATTCTTAAAGATTTACGAGATAAAGAGTTGATAAGACAAAGAAATCCTCAGGATCCAGATGAGTCAAAGAAAGTATATGAACTTACACAAAAAGGAAAAACAATGCTAGATTTAATGCTACAAAGAGAAAGAGAAATGCGAGAATCGTTGAGGGCAATAATTTTTTCTACAACTGATACCGATGATACATTTATGGAAGAAGGGATTCAAAACTTTATTTTACGTGGACCTAAATTTCCAGGACCTCCGATGCATGGTCCTCATATGAAAGGTCCATTTATGGGTCAATTTAAAGGAGATTTTATGGAGCGAATTAAAGATATGCCTAAAGATGAACAATTAAAAGTCATGAACTTTCAAAAGCAGTTTGTTAGTAAACAAATTATGCATTTAACTCAACGATTAGAAGATATTGACAAAGTTATATCAAAACTAAAATCTGATATTACAATCTAAACTATAATTAAAAAAATCTAAAAAAAATTAAAAAAATCATGTCAGAAATAGTAATAAAACTGGAGAATTTAACTAAAAAATTTGGAAACTTTACCGCTGTAAATAGTATCAATCTTGAAGTCTGTCGAGGCGAGACTATAGGGCTAGTCGGTCCGAATGGTGCTGGAAAAACAACAACAATCAAGATGATTGCTAAAATTCTTAGACCAAATTCAGGAAGGATTTTAATCAGAACCAATCACAGTGAGTTAAGAAATTTAGAAGATGTATCTAGTACCATTAGTCAAATGGGATTTTTAATTGATATCCCAAACTTCTATAACATGACCGCTTATGAATTACTAAAATATTTTGCTAAGATTCAGAAATATCCAAAAGATAAAATTGATGAAAGAATTGATGAACTCTTGAACCTTTTTAAGCTTTCTGAATGGAAGTATGAAAAAGTAAAAAATTTTTCAAAAGGAATGACCCAAAAACTAGGAGTTATACAAGCGATTATACACGATCCTGAAATCATTATTCTTGATGAGCCTCAAACGGGATTGGACCCTTTAGCACGTATCGAAATACGACGATATATACGAGAACTCCAATCACAAGGAAAGACTATATTTGTTGCATCTCACATGCTATATGAAATATCTGAAGTGTGTGATAAAATAGCTTTGATAAATTATGGACAAATAATAGGTTTTGATACTGTTGAGAACTTAGCACTTAAATTAAGAACAAGTATTTTAAATTGTATTTTACTTAAACCTTTATCAGCTGAGGACTTACAACCATTACTCACACGTATGAGGGAAAAGTTATATCCTTATCTCGACCAAGATTTAGATCCTAAGGTATCTGCAATCCCAATACGATATAAACCTGAAAAGCAGGAGTTGAAAATCTATTATGATGGAAAAGCAGAATCTAGAGGGCAAATTCTTAAAATCCTAATTAAGGAATTTGAATCTGACTTTACGGTAACATCATTTACACAACCAAAAACTTCTCAATTAGAGATGGTATATTCAGAAATGGTGAAAAATAATGTACCAGAGGGGACTCAAAATATAAAAGGAGGAAGTTTACAAAATGAGAGACAATAATGAAAATGGTATCGGAATAAAACCAATTATCGATACGATGTTTTTCGAGATGAAAAAACAAAAAAAGAAGTTCTATTTCTTTTTTATTGTTGCAATTTTGGTTGATTTGCTGGTTTGTTATTTACTGCAATTAATTCCGGGTAATGTTCTATCAGACACTCAAGCAGGGTTTTTTAGTACTGGATTAAACTTTATTTCCTTTTTGACTTTATTCGCAGCGTGCTTATTTTTTTCGGGAATAATTTGTTCTGAATTTGATAAGAAGACAGGATTTATTCTATTTCCCAAAATTAATAAGTACAAATTAATCCTTGGAAAATATCTTGGAAATTTAGTACTAGTGGTAATGATTGTCACAATCTATTATTTTATTCTTGGGCTATTCGGATTCTATTATTATGGGGGCCCTATTAATATTAGAATCTTCTATTCATATGGTTTCGCATTGTTGTACGTAATAGCATTAAGTAGTTTAGTTACACTTTTTAGTTCTTTTTTGAGGAGCGAGACAATTACTATTATCATATCGTTAATAATCCTTTTGATTGCTCTAAATATTGCAGATAGTTTCATTACATTATTTTTTAAAGACGCGTTTGAACCATTATATTCTCTATCATATTTGAGCAACTTAATAACCTCAGTTCTTGAAAATCCTTTTCCTAACCCTAGATATGTTGAATTCTCATTTGGTGGAATGGGACCTGGAGGTTTTGGCGGAGATTTTTCATTTGGTACGTGGTTAACTCCTACAATTGAAATGGGAACTACATTATTAATAGTATATATTGTAGCATTTTTTGCATTAGCAGCATTACTATTTAAAAGGAGGCAATTGTGAGTATGAGAATCCATAAAAATAATATTAAAATGAAAGTTTTCAGCTTGCTATTACTGGGCATATTTGTTTTGACAGTGTTTCCCTTTACAGTTATGGGCGCTACAACTTATCAAACGACTTTAACAAAAGGCACTGATATTTATATTGTAGATCACTATGATGAAGAGGCATGGAAGTCCACAGTTAATTCAATTTCTACACCCAATGAGTGGTTTAAGGGAAATGCTAGCATAGTTGATGCTAAAAGTAAAATAACTCTAAAGGGGTACGTTTTCACAACGTGGAATACATATGATGTATTAACATCAATATTTATGCCTGAATATTTTACGACTCAACAAATTTATACTCTTATAGGAATAATGAATCTGCAAGGATACAATGAAACTACTATTAATTCAAACTATAATGAGAGCTTTAAATTATGGTATGGAATTAGATCGGTATGGAATTTTACAAACAGTGATTATGAAGAACTACCAAGCTATACGGACGGTGTAATTGTACTTCAAAATCCTTTAGATTATAAAAAAATGTTGGATGATTACACTAATTTATCAGTAGAACTTAATGGAGATCCATTTATCCAATTTTCAGGATATTCTTTTCCAAATATTACTCCAGATCAATTTCTATGGCAATTAGCTTTAAATGGATTAGCAATTGCAGACCCTCAAGCAGAATATTTAACAGAATTAATCAATGAAATGGGACCTGAAAACGCATCTGCAACCGAAACAACACTAATTTTCGAGCGTTATGGAGTTACAGATTATACTGTCGAAATTGAATACGGACCTAAAGGAATGATGTCTAGTTTTTTAGTAAAAGATAGTGGCGATACAATAATATTTCGATTGATTAGTACTAATTCAGAATGGATATTCTTTACAATTCTAATAATCGCAAGTGTTTCTGTAGGCGCATTTATTGCCTATATGATTGTTAGAAGGCGGAAATTGAAAAAACGGTAATAAAATTAATTCAATTACTTTTCTTTATTTTTTTTTTTGAGAGGAATACAAAAAAAAGTGTATTTTTAGATTTATTGTATATTTATTCATCTATATGATCTAGTTGCTCTTTTTCATGGGGAGAATATCCAGATTGGTATAGATTGGATATCTTTCGAGGTGTTGTATTATAGCTACGCTTTTCCATCTTCTTATAGAGTTTATTAATGTTATAATCCATCGAAAATTCCATTATTTCTCCTGCTAGTAAGATATAGGAAAAAGCTGTTAGGAAAGGAATTCCAGCAAAAAACACTAAAACCATGAGTAAACCAAAGATATAACTTATAACACCTTCACCTGTGAAAAATCCAGAAAAATCCACAGTTGCTAAAAATCCTATTAGCGTTATGATCGCAGAAAGCCCAGCTATACCTTTTATTAAGGATTGTGCCCAAAGGCTAATGGGTTCGATATCTGCTGGCTGTCTATATTTCTTTGATTGCTTAAAGTAAACAATTCCGGCATCATCGAGTAGAAAGTTCCCTGAAATAAAAAATGAAAAGGCTATAAATGCAAGTATCATTGGTAAGATGCAGTAAAGCATGTAACCATTCATGAACTGGAAGAATTCTGTACCACCAAACACACTAAATTCTTGCGGAATCCCAAGTATCGGCGTAAGCACATTATATATATAAAAACCAGTTGCTATTGAAAGTAGTAGAGGCAAAACCACACGTTTAAGTTGTATTAAGGTACCTATCTCCTTTCTTTCTTCCATATCCAAAACTATTATATCTGTAGTATAATTTCTAGATATTTTAAAAAATAAACTGCGCAGCCTAACAAATAAGGAAGCAAAACTAGGAGCAAAACGATTATAAAGCGCTGCTGTTAAAGGTAACATTCCATACCACGTTATCGTGACTATCAAGAACACATTAGTAATATTAGTCATATTATCACCCGATATAAGTGTTCGATTAAAAATGTTTAATGTTAGCAAAAAAAGAGAAAAGGCTAAAGTCATGAGTCCGACAGCGATGCTATTCACTATTATGGTAAGCTTATGCTCCCTAATCCCTTCTTTCTTATAACTGATTTTCCTCCCTTTTATAGCTAATAATAATAAGCCAATTCCTAGAAATACAACCAAGGTTATGAATAGGGGAAAACCCCAAGAAAACTTTGAAGAAAGCCATAAACCTAATGGTTTTGTTGAAGAGAGTGCCAATAACCTGTCATTACTCGGAAAGGAGAAATCTTTCTTTCCATCTCCATCCAAATCATGTATAGTTAAAATGCTTCTTGGGTCATATTCTATATTAAATATCGCAAGTTCTTCATTCTCTGGAATACTTATAATTTTTATCCGACGTACTTCATTTGTTGATAGAGCAGTTTGAATCCTTTCAGTAATTATAAGTTCCTCTATTAAATCTCCATCCAAATCCTCATGTATAACGTAAACGTCCTTTGTTTGATCAGTAGATTCATCTAAGACCCTCCAAACTATTTCTTCAGAACTTTCAGTAATAGAATATACTGCTAATTGCACCTCACGTAGTTCAGTAGCTGGATTATATTTATCACTTTTAAGTAAAACTAAAGCTTCGTTATCCGACGTATCAGTACCAATACTTTCGATCCAATGATTTGAATAACTTCCAGCAACCTTAAAACTTCTAATAATACTTCCATCAAAACCACTGATAATTGAAACATTTCCATCATAATTAACTATGACTATCTCTGAATAGCTATCATCATTTAAATCCTCTGTTATTATATAATCAGTTACACCACTTATAACAGTATTATTATAAATTTCTTCAAAGAAATTGGAAGCCTCCATATTAAAGAGAAAAAGAGAATCGCGTTCAATAAATAACAAGGTTTCTTCAGCATTGTAAGGAACTAGTTCGATGGCAGGAATGAGATTTTCTGGACCAATCCCAGCTTGCCCAATAAAAATTGAACTATATTGAGTTCCATTCAAATAATAACTAGTCATATTGAAATAATATTCATTTGTAGTATTTACTTTGAGTTCACACTCAAGGAAGATGAAATCGGGACGTTTATCTCCAAGATCATCCAGAATGACCATATCATGAACATAAAGATTAGAATAATTATGAATTTCTTCTGTTACATTCAGTACAAAATCTCCGTTAGAACCATTAATAATAACATTCCTATAATCATATGGAAAAATATCAGGAATCATTTCACCAGGATTATAGGGATGCTCTATCCAATCTGGTCCAACTGTAGCGATATCTACTATATATTCACTAATGCCATCACCATCTAAATCCATTATTGGGAATACTTTTTTAACAGGATTATCTACAATTCGTTCCCAAAGTTTAACACCAGTTAAACCATCTATAGCATATATTCCACCATACTGCGGGATATTATTAACTAGCTCATTTTCTCTATTGGTGTCTTTTCTATTAACATCAACATACGCAACAATTTCTGGAATGTCATCTTCATTAATGTCATCTCCTTCTAAAGCACTCATTTCCATTGAATTTGCATTATTTAACTCATCCCAAATCCATCCAGGTTGAAGTTCCATCTGAGTAATAAAAATTATCCCAAGGCCACTAAAGGTAATAAATGAAACCGCAAGCAGCACATAATTAACAGGATGTGATTTTTCCTTTTTACGCTTTTGTCCAGTCATTACTATTTCGACTTTAAATTAATTTAATTACTAATATATACAATTGCAGAATTTTAAATCTTAACAAACTGTATAATTCTACTACAAAAAGCAGTTCTCAGAATAAACTTAAATTAGTAAATATAAGAAAAAGTAAAAAATAAAAAAAAATTACATGTTAATTGGGGTGCTTTAGATTTTAGTTTATCGATTGACTACAGATGGTCGAACAAACATAATAATCTGAAGCGCTCCTCTTTTTGTTTCTATACCGTTTAATTGTTGCCTTCTTCGCCGATGTTAATATTTTTCGCTGGCTTCTTTCCCATTGAAATCCTTAACAGACCATTAGCCATTTTTGAAGTTATTGAGTTTTCATCCGCATCGGAAGGAAGTGGAATGTCCATGTTTACATCAATAAACGTGAACCCTTTCCATGGAGAACAACATTCTTGTGCCTCCTTTTTTGATTCCTTGTTTTCAGATTCGGGGACTTTTGGTTTTTTAGCTGAAATATTCAAGTTTTTATCAAGTAGTGAAACACTTACCTCTTCTTTTGTACGGCCTGGCAATGGGACTGTTATTAAATAGCTATCTCCTAAATCTTCAACATTATGAGGAATATAATTTCCCATAAAGTTTCCCATAAAATGATGTGCCATCCGCCTCATTCGAGCAACATCTCTCGGCGTGAAAGAAAAGCAACCATACATACCTTTTGGCCCATGAACTGGTCCATGATGTCTCTCATCACACATTTTTTTTCCTCAATTTTGTTTTTTGTTTATTATGTTTAGATTATTAAGTGAAGTTAAATATCTTTAATCTCCTTCATTATCATTTTCTTTCCTAACTTCATCGAAATCCCGCAAAAATTCTTCATCATCGACAATATCTATAGTCTTCATTTTCTTCTCTCTTTCATTTTTGAGCTTTTCAAACAACTCTAGAAAATATGATAATCGTTTTTCGATTTCCTCTAATCGGTGAGATAATCTACCTTTTGAAAATGTTAGATCATGAATTATGCGTTTAATATGCTCTATATTATTCAGAGAACAATCCTCTTCATCGATATCTCTCATTTTAGGTCTACAATGGAAAGGAAAACATGACATGGCTTCATTTATGCTTTCTTCATTAGGAACCCAGGTTTGGATTATTGTGCTTATGTAATCTCCAAGTGTACCCATACTTGACGCTAAATTATCTTTCAAAACTTCATGTAATCTTTCTTTACCTTCCGTAGTAATTCTATAAATCTTCAGTTCTCGATTATTTTTTAGAATTTTTTCAATTGTAAGAAAATTTCTTTCTGTTAACTGATTCAATAATGGATATATTGTACCCGGGGTAGCTCTCCATAATCTACGAAATTTTGAATTAATTTCTTGTATGAGATCATAACCGGATATTCCGTCAAAATTCTTTATGATAGAAAGGACAAGAATATCTAATCCGGATATTTGACCTGATTTATGCCCATAAAATCGCTTTCCAAAAAACATTAACTTAACTTCACCATATTTTTATGATATATCTAGTGCGATATATTATGTAACCTAAGAAAACACAAGTATAAAAATATATCGGCTGGGATATATGATAATATATCGAGCACAAAAAATTAAGTGAACAAATTGATATATATTATATCTTATTGAGGAAAAAATCAGTGACTTGATTTCATCTAATTAATTGGAAGTGTAATTATATTTCTAACCATTTTACAGTAATTTTAAAGCTTACTTATTCTAAGGTTTTAAAATTTTAGAAATGAACTAAATTCTCGTCCTTGAGCTTTAATTATATATTCTTTACCTTTAGGATTTATTTTTAAAATCGCTTGATCAATTACATCAAGTGGAATCCCTTCTTTTAGCAAAACTTTATGAAACCACTCAATAATGGATTTATACTAACGTTCTACATCATCTCCTCCTAAATCAGGGGAAAAAGTACCTGTTTTTAAATCAATTACTATTTCAAATTCAGGCGTATGATAAAAAAATGGATTCACCATGTATCCTTGGGAATCTCCAGATGATTCTCTTATTATTCGATTTACTATTGAGTTCAATCTGTTTAATTTCATTTTTACTACTAAATACATTTCATTAAGAGATAATTAATTATAAACTATCAATAAATATCAAACATAAAAAAAGTATTAGTAGAAAAAAAAAATATTAATTTAATTATTAGTATTGTTTCTTAAATTGTTCTTTTTTACGTTTGTAAAAAACAACAGAAATTACTATGAATTCCACACTGATCATAAAAAATACAATCCCTGGTTCTAAACCTATTACTTCTTCAATTTCCCCTGTATAACGAATTCCGGCACTGAAAAGTGGTGATACTTCAGGTATTATTTGACTGTCTCTAAGTTGAATGAAAACAAATTTCACACTTTCGCCTGTTGAGAGTAACATTTGAAATTCTGGGACAAAAGAAATCCAAGAGGCGCTAATTAAGTCTTTTACATCTTCCGCGTAGCGCATATGCGTAGGTGTAAAAGCATTGATCGAACTTTCGTCATTTCTTGAAATACTAATGCTTATGTTTACCAAATTTGTTTTTGTAGTCTTACTACCATTATTAATTTTTACACTAGCTTCTGCAGAAAGAACATTTTCTTTTGGAATTGCTTTATAAGCTCTTGTAAACCCTGTTTCATTAAACAGTGCGGTATCTGCTAAAAAGCGATAATAATAGGTTTGATAGTTTGTTACGCTTGTATCGTTATAGGTTTCAATGTAATTCGCACCGTAAATTATCGAATATCCAAAGACAGGATTCAAAGAACGATATATGTAAAGGTTATTATAATTGACTGTAGACGCATTCGGCATCATCATATAAACAAATTTATTGCCAGGATATACTTGAACACTAGGAAATTTCTGCATTGAGTCATCTGATGGATCCAATGGATTCAATCCGAAATAGACCTCTGAATTATCCCCTTGACCTCCATTATCAGTATCGGAATTGAGTGGATCAGTTCCATGGAAAAATTCATTAATATTGGTAAGCCAATCTTGATCAGGATCTCCGCTTGCTCCATGTTCTCCTATAGCTGATAGATGGTTTAATCCATAATATAATTCCCAATTATCAGTAAGTCCATCCCCATCAGTGTCTATTATCTGCTGCCTTTGACCTTGCAGGTAAAATGCACCAGTTTTAATTCTCATAAAGGATCTTCCCTTATTATCGGTTCCTGTAGAATTAATCAAAAATTGATAAGAACCCTCTTCAGAAGTAGCAGTGTATAAGTTTCCATAAATGCCATCATTTGGTAGCGAATCTCCATGATTTCCATCGTCATATAAGGGAATTTGAAATAGCGTATTATGACTCTTGTAGCCTGGAGGAGTGACGGTCATATGGACCTCTGCATTTCTAATCTCTTTAGTATCGGTTAAGCTAATAAGGATAGGGATTTGAGAGCCTTTTTTCTCTGTATTTCCCCACCCAGGTGAGATGATACCATTTGGGGGTGTAAGTAATGTCATTGTAAGATACGTATGGGCAGCACCCTCAATAAAGTATAATAATTCGCTACTAGAAGCACTAGTAGTGATGGTAATTGTCCATTCACCCGTTTGAGGATAATCCTTTTGATAAATCCTATGTCCCATGCCAGAAACGTCATTTGTATATGTAAAACTTACAGGATTATTACTTGGGTCTCGCAATTGAATGGAGGTAGGTGATAGAGATGCATTATAATGAACCACAAATTCTACTTTGTCCATATCATCTGTAACTTTAAGTTTAAATTGTCTAACAGTTCCGGAATTAACTTCTCCACGTTCATAATAAAACCTTTCCATATGGCGCACTTTTTCAAAAATCGCACGGTATAATTCTGCTAAATCATTTGGGATGTCCCCACTAGATGGATCAAAGCAATGGAAGTAAGTTCCTCCAGTATCTGCAGCGAGTTCCTGCATTTGTTCATAAGCAGCATCTGCCCCGATTGTAATAACATGAATGACGGTTCCATTTCCCAAAATATGTGGCAAGACCTCGTAAATCATTGGAGCTGTATTTTCCATCCCATCACTTAACAATACAATATGATCGGGGTAATCAGCAATCCCTTTTAAATACAATTCATTTTGAGATTTAAATAAACTATCCCCAATAGAAGTTGAACCCCCAGCAGATATGGATTCAATTTGAGATATCGCATTACTTCGATTACCGGGTGTAAGTTTCGCGAGTCCATGAAGGAGAGTCGCTATGGATTCAAATTGAATAACTCCTAATTGATCCTCACTTAAAAAGCTATTTACGAATAATTTACCTGCAGATTTAGCGGCAAGAATCTTATTTGAAGATATCATACTGCCAGATCTATCTATATTTACCATGATATCATAATATGAGGCACCATAATTTACACAGGCTGGTTCCATATCTGTATCTACAACGTTAATATCAGCATCCACTAAATCAACATCAAGATTATAAAACCCATTTGCAGTTTGATTTGGGGCTTGAATTTGTAAGAAATATTTACCATATACATCCACGGCTGTAAGTACGTCAGCATGTATTCCACCTACTCGAGATATAAAATTCTCCGTGAAAAATCCATGCACTGGAAGATCTTGGCGATAGTAAATATTTACAATAGCAATAAATTTTTCCGGAGCATTATAAGGACCAACTCTCGCTTGAGCTGTCTCAGGATCATTCTTTGGGTATTCAATATTAATATAAGGAGTTCCCGCTTCGATTTCATACTCATACATTGCAGGATTAGCGACAAGATTTTCAAGACCAGCAACTATTATACATATCTTATCATAATTATTGTTTATTATTGCTCTTCTGAAATCTTTAGACTCTACAGTGTAGGAATATTCTACATCATTTCCATTTGAACATATTAACGCGTAAAAAAGCTTATTCGTAGTTGACTGGTTAAATTGAATCGATATTACTTCAACGCCGGGATCGATGTTGATTTCATAGTACTTATTTGCCCAACTAGTTACATTTTCATCTAGATCGGTCAATGATCCTCCTGGTAATAAGGTGGGTATTGGATCTATTTCTTTTGAAATAGTACCATAATTCCCAGAGCCATCGATTTCATCATCGTCAATAAATGTCCATTCAGAAGGAACTGAAGCTGCGTTAAAGTCTTTTGTATATATGGCGATGGAAAAATCTTCAAAAATATCTTCAAATGAAGTTCCGGGACTTATATAATCTAAAGCATTATTCAACATAGTAACTCCATCTCCACCGCTAGGATTTGCATCGCTACTCCAATATGTAGTGATAGCATCAACACCATAATCGGGATCAGAAGTATCTGTACCGAATTGCTCACAATAATACTGCCAAAATAAACATGACGAATAACTAATCGTTGTTAGATCAGATTTATGATTTTCCGATAAATATCCTTGAGACTGCCTAACAAAGCTACTTCCTGCCTCAGTTCCATCAGCATGATCAAGCCAATCGGAAAGCTTATCTTGAATCATACGAGCTTGACCTTCCCTTACCCATTTACTAGCGGGTGTACCTGTGTGAGCATATTGGCATATATGAAATAGTTCGTGCCCCGCTACCTTTAAGGGTTCATGATCCGCCGGAAATCCTTGAGTAATATAGTCAGGATAAACTCCTGTTTTAAAATTACTTTCTCGATCAGGACAACAAGCCCAACCATTATATTCACCAACCGTATTTTCTACTGTCACTTCGATGGGAGGC
>Ga0180438_10001709_pt1 | contig 38125 bp, 71 predicted proteins | sample SS_ome_12_FD_132455 | JGI IMG/M metagenome (GOLD analysis project Ga0180438, IMG submission 132455) | Hypersaline lake sediment archaeal communities from the Salton Sea, California, USA - SS_3_D_2 metaG | ecosystem: Environmental > Aquatic > Non-marine Saline and Alkaline > Hypersaline >... | reverse complement strand
GGTGGACGCGCGGACGGGGATCGCCTCGGCGGACTTCGGGTTGGGCGGCGGCACGGCTGGCGCCGTGTATCCGATGGAGGCGACGACGTACACCGAGCCGACAGCTGAAGCGCAGCGTTCGTTCGCCAGCTCGAGTGGGAACGACACGGCGGCAGGCACGGGCGCGCGGACGGTCGAATTTACCTACTTCGACGGCAGCGGCAACGGCCCCTACACCGGGGAGGTGACGTTGGCCGGGACGACGCCCGTGGATACGACAGAGACCGACATCCGGTTCATCGAGTCGATGCGGGTTCTGACGGTGGGTTCTAGCGAGGCAAACGAGGGGACGATCTCGATGTACAGCGCCACAGGTGGCGGGGGCTCCGTGATCGGGAGCATCGGCTATGCGTCGGTCATTCCACTTCGAGGGGACAACCAGACGTTGTGGTGCCACCACTACATCCCGACCGGTTGGACCGGCGAGCTTGCGGTTATGCAGTGCGCGATCCAGTCCGGCGGCTCAGGTACGAGCGGTAGGTTTTTTATCCGGTCGACTCAGCCGCTGGTTGCCAACTCGGCGGAGATTGTGCGGGCTGGCTATCTTCTACTGCCTGGAGCGTTCCAGCGGTCGTTCCAGTTCCACGATACGATTGAAGGCTTTGCGAAGCTGACCGCCTATGTGATTCCGAGCGTGAACAACACCGAGGTCAACTGCTCGTTCGACTGGTCGGAGGTGCCGTCATGATCAACTTCTCAGGCATTCCCGAGCGCTCAGGTGACTGGACGTGGTTCAAGGCGTACATCACCGAGAAGCGCCTCGCGATCCAATACGAGGAAGACGACGCGGCCTACTTCATCTACGGGTACGACTCCCCCGAGGTGGTGACCTGCAAGATTTGGAAGGGCGTCGTTCCGCCGTCTGTCATCAACGCCGGCTACAGCCAGGCCCAGAACGACGCCGACAAGAGCGATTTCGAGACGAACTACAAGACTGCGGCGAACCAGGCGACTATGCGGAAGAGTGCCGATGGGACACTCCAGACAGCCAAGCAGGAATGGGCGTTGGGCCGCGCGCCTTTCCAGCGCACGGACAACGGCTCCGAGATCATGAACATCGACGGTGTGGAGGCGGGCACGCCGGTCGTCATCTGGAACGGCACCGGAGCTGGAGATCCGGGCGGCGACTGGACGTTGGAGAACTACGGGACTGAAGAAACCTACGCTGCGCACAGCGGGACCTACGGGATCGATACGGGCGTACGTGCGCAGGACGACTTCACTCGTCTGAACAACGGCGCGAACATCGACATCGACGGGACCTACGATTCGCTCCTGTTTTGGATGATGCCGAAGGCGTACCCGCCTGGCTCCAAGACGAAGCTCTTTTGGGAGAAGCTGGACGGCACCAACGTCGGCAGCAAGCTGCGGATCGATAACTACACCAGCAATATGGACCTCGATGTGTGGCAGCAAGTCGAGATCCCCATCGAGGACTTCGACCTGACGGAGGACGTGGCCAAGCTCGCCTGCAAGTACGTTGGGTCGGCTGGTCAGCAGTTCTACCTCGACGACTTCGAGCTGGTGTCGAGCGCAGGCGGAGGCCCGTACAAGTTCCGAGTGGCGGCTCCCACGGGCTTCATTTACCACGTCGAGCGCATCGCTCTGGTTATGTCGGCGCCCGATTCGGGTTGGAGCAGCACATCGTTTGCCAACATCGTAGGAGGACTCGGCCGAGGACTCTTGATTCGATTCAAGAAGATCGGCGAGGAGAGCGAGACGTACTGGAAGGTCAACTGCAAGAACAACAGCGAGCTGTTCGGGCAGCTCCAAGTGCTGAACGACGTGAGCTTTAGCAGCGGGGACCGGCAGTTCGTCTTTGCGTTGGAGCCGCAGCTTTCGTCGGTGGTCCTGGTGGATGATGACGAGGTGGTGGACATCGTGGTGCGCGACGACCTATCGAGCTTGGGCAATCTCCGCGCTTTCTTGCACTACGGGATGGAGGTGCTGCCGTGAGCAGGCACGACTTTCGCCCCCGAGAAGTGACGGCCCTCGGCGATGAGGGCACGCCTCTTCCGAACACGTCTACGTGGGAGGACGGCAAGCTAGTAGTTACGCCTTACCCGGCCGATCAATCGAAGAACGAGTACATCTGGCTCACAGGCCGGGGGGATGACCCTACGCTTGGCCGCGGGGAGGGGACGCGGCTAAAGATCATCTACGGTCCAGGACAGACGGGGGATAAGTACACAGATCTTCAATTCAACGAGCAGATCCAGCTGCACGACGGTAGAATGTTCGTGCCCGACAGAAACAAGTGGACTGACGAGGACGAGTGGTCCTTCTCGATTGTCATGCCAGCCACTGTAGGAACATCGACGCCAGGCGCAGGCAACGCCAATAAGGTGGACGTTGGGGGCTACAACATCTACGTGCCTGCAGCGGGAGACGGCGATTGGACTATTGATCTAAACACTGCTGCTCCCGTCTCTGCGGGGTGGGCGGGATTCTGGGACTACGATATGTTCACGAACATATTGGCACCCTCGGCAGATCCAGGGACCGCGCAGTACCACCTACTCGATATCGATATCGAAGGCTTCTTCATGAAGCGGCTGCCGATCCCGACGCACGCGATGGCGGTGTTCGATATGCAGCCGTACAAAAGTGAGCGGATCTGCCCTCGGTGGAAGCTGCGCTTCAAGATCCACCGCGTTAGCACGGGCGAGGCTTCGATTCTCGGCTGGATCCAAGTTTTCAGACAGCACAATACGACTTTTTGACTAGCTCTCCGGTCCTACAGTAGGGTCAGCCACATGAGAGCACTCGTACTATCAGGCGGAGGCGCTCGAGGCGCCTATCAGGTGGGCGTCCTGCGCAAAGTCTTGAAGGACGAAGGTCGAGACTACGACATCATCTGCGGGGTTTCGGTCGGAGCTATCAACGCAGCAGGACTCGCTCAGTTCCCTAAAGGAAAGGGGGCCGAAGCTTGGGAGTGGCTGCACGACCTGTGGCTGAAGATCAAGCCGGACGACATCTACGAGAAGTGGGCCGGTTGGCCGGTGTCGGTGCTGACCAAAGCTTCGGTCTTCGACACTGCGCCGCTGCGCAAGCTGATTCAGGACAACCTGAATGAGCAGGCGGTGAAGGACTCGGGCAAGCTGCTGCGGATGGGGGTTGTCAGCTGGAACACGGGGGAGTACAAGATCATTACTGAGCGTTGGGACAACTTGGCTTGGTGGGTGTTGGCGAGTGCGTCCTATCCGGTGATGTTTGAGCCGATCCGTGTCGGTGGTGAGGTCTACACGGACGGCGGCGCGCGGAACGTTACGCCGTTGAAGTCGGCGTTGGAGGCGGGGGCTAGGGAGATCGACGTCATCATGGCGTCGAATCCCTTCTCTCCCAGCTCGTGGAGCGAGAAGGGTCAGAAGACCTTCGACTACCTGTTCCGCTACCTCGGCATCAGCTCGGACGAGATCATGCGCAACGACCTGCTGAGCTTAGGGGTGGACAACCCGTTCGTCGAGCTGGTGCCTGAGTACCAAGACGTGAAGATCAGAGTGCAGAAGCCGCGCAATCCCGTGCTCGATTCGCTTGAGTTCGAACCGGCGAACATCCAGGCTATGATCAAGCAGGGCTACAAGGAGGCGTACGAGGAGAACTTTTGACCATCGCTGATGCACCTGGTACTCTAGTGCGCCATGAAGTCAGACGAGTTTCTGCCTTTGGTGCGGGATGGCGCGTATGGCCCCTATTCGGGGCCGTGGACGCTAGGTAAGCATCGCTTTGCGATCAACGCAGATCCGAACTTCTGGGATAAAGCGCTGGCGGCGACAGTCGCTACTGAGGGAGGGCGCTTCGGACCGGTCAACATGTACGACCGGTGCATCATCTCGGTCGGGCTTATCCAGCTGTGCGAGGCAGCGACCATCTACGGGGTCACGCAGCTGCTCGGCGCGTGCGCGGACGTGGACCAGCCGCTACTACAGTCGTACTTGGACGAGATCCCCGGTTCCTGCCTCTTTCAGAAGAACGCCAAGGGACGGTGGCAGTTCTTCTACAACGGCGCTCCTGTAGCTTCTAAGGCCGAGCAAAGGGCACTCTTCCTTGGCGGCTCGACAGGCTACAAGGGGCAGTGGACGAAGGCTCAGAAGGCTCACGCCTACCGCGTCTGCGCGGTGATGTCTTGTCTGTGGCAAGAGGCCAAGTTTCGCGAGGCCCAACGGAAGTACGTCGGTGAGTCTTGCCTGATGCGGTTTGTGCGGACGAAGTCGCGCAACATCCTGTTTGCGGAGGGCTACCCGCGGGAGGGGGACGAGGGGGCGTTGAGGGCGGCGTTCATCACGTTCGCGGTCAACAACCCGGCGAGAGCGGACAAGTACTTTCGACAGGCGCACGCGACGGAGGAGTACAAGGCGGCCGATGCGCACAAGCGGCTGCTCATCGCGCTCGAGGCGATGACGTTCGACCCTGGCATCTCGATATACCCACACCGCTACGACGCCATCCGACCGGTGCTTGAGCGGGAGTTTTCGATCGACCTGCCTGACTTCGCGACGCAGCTGGCGAAGTTCGAAGAGGACAACCCGAACCGCGCGCTGTTCCCCGACGTGGCGAGCATCCAGCGAGAGCTAATAGCGCTTGGGTACGACCTTGGGCAAGCTGGCGCGGATGGCATCATGGGGTCAAAGACCAAGGCTGCTATCAAGGCGGTGGAGGTGAAGCACGGGCTACCAGCTCCGGACGGCATTCCGGACTCGGCTTTCATCGATGTGCTGGCCGAAGAGCAGAAGAAGCGCACGAAGAGAGAAGATCCGCCGAAGCCGGACCCTGAACCTTCCAAGGAGCCGGAGGAAGCGACGGAGGCGGTAGATGCCGAGCCCGAGGAAACTATCCCTGCTGCGCCAGACTCCGAAGCGGATGAGGAACCTCTCGAGGACCCGGACGACCGAGCCATCGACAACCCACAGCCGGTGGAAGACAAGCTTGCTCCAGAGACGCCGATCCCAGATGAGGGGTGGGGAGGAAGCATGCTAGCTATTCTCGTGCTGCTTCTCGGCGTGGTTGTTACGGCCGTGGCGCGGGCGTTTGGTTGGATATAAGGGCGACATGACACAACAGACAATTCAAGATCAGTTGCAGTTAATCAACAACCTCTACGGTCTCGCAGACCAGCTCGGCAAGACGGCGCTCAAGGCGCTGAAGTTCGCCGAGTCGGCGATCCCCGAAAACGGGGTAGGGTTGAATGGTCCTGCTACCACTATTGCGGCTACAGGGATCCAGGCGCTGCAGGCCGGCACCGAGGCGGTGAAGGGTGTGCAGGAGATATGGATCATGTCGCTCGAGCTGGCTCGGCGTGCAGAGGAAGCTCACCAGGAGGCCATGTCGGGGAGCACGAAGGAGAACGACCAGTGAGGACAGCACCGGTCCACTTCAACGTCGGCGTGCCCGGACAGAAGCCGGAGGACGAGGGGCCTAAACCCAACCGCCGGCAGCGCCGCGCGCAGGCTAAGCAGCAGCGCAAAGAAGCCAAGAAGCAGCGCAAGCGTTTGGAGGCTCGAGCCCGCAAACGCTTCGAGCAGTATCGCCGGCAGCTTGTGGTCGACGAGGCGGAGGTCGCCGAAGAGTACAAGATGCGATAGAGTGGGTCCTATGGACCCGACTGTCTTCGCTAGTCAAGCAGAAGCAACCTCGGAGAGCCTATCCTCGCTAGCGAAGTACGGCCCTCTGGGGATTTTCTGCGTGTTGCTCATCGTTGCACTGGTCTGGACTGTGAAAGCCTGGAAGGCGGCCATGGAAGCCAGGACGGCGGACGCTAAAGGCTACGCGGAGGAATTGAAGACCCATCTTCAATCGGTCAAAGACGTGGGGGATGCGGGGGCGGAGTTAGCCATTCAAAGCAACCAAGCTCAGGGCAACACCCAGGCCACCATCGAGAAGCTGACTGATAAGTGTGACGATCTGAAGTCGTACGCCCAGGAACTCGCACAGGCCAACACGGGCGAGCATCGTGAAGTGCGGGAGTCTGTCGACAAGTTGCGTGAAAAGCAGGTAGAGTTGGTCGCCGCGGCTAAGGCGGCTCATGCATCGAAGAAGGAATGAGTCATGCTGTCATGGATCAAGCAGCTATTCGGAGATCCCAACGGGGACAATCACGAGGCTGTCGAGGAGTTCCGCAGACAGAAAGCCCGATCGAATGGTATGAAGACTGAGATGGATAAGGTCGTTGCGAAGCTTCAAGAGAGCAGGGAAGCTGTGAAGGCCAAGTCACAAGCCATCAGAGAGGAAGGCGATCGTGTCTCAAAAGAAGGACTCCAACCAGCCGTCGCAGCCGAAAACCACGGATGACTCGTCGCCGGGCTCGACGCTGCCTACAGGGAAGGGGAGGAAGCACAGGCTGCACTCTCCCCCGCGTGGGTTGGAGCTGGCTTTGGAGGGCGCCGAATCGGAGGCGCTGACCGAGGCGGGGCGGGAGGTTTTGGAGGCGGAGTCGGCGAAGTCGAGATCTCTACCTCCAGAGGGACCGCCGCCAGCAGACACCTCGGGAGCCTTCGAGGCGCAGGGAGACCTGGCCGAGGCGACCGGAGCGTTTGCCGAGTCGGTGGAGACCATCACGATCGCTCTTCAGTTGATCATTGGCAAGTTCGACGCGACGCTCGGGCGCATCGAGCGCGTAGTGCGGATATCAACTTTCGCGGCGCTCCTTTTGATCTTGGTGCTGCTGGTTATGGGGTGGGCGCTCTTTCGCATCGAGAGTATGCTCTGGCGGCTGGAGGAGGATCACGACCAGCTGGTTACCGTCCGAGGGCAGCTGAACAGCGCGGCGTCGTCCTTGGCTGCGCTCACGAAGGCGCAGGAGAAGACCGACAAGAAGGTCGCCGACGTTCAGAAGAAGGTGGCTGACGATGCTGAAATCGAGATCGTGCCGGACGACAACGGCGGAGCGAAGGTGGTCATCACGCCGAAGAAGAACGGCAAGACTGGTGGCAAGAAGAACGGCGGTAAGAAGCCGCCCGTAGCGCAGTCGGCCGCGCCGAAGATAGAGATTCCAATTCCGGGGGCGAAGGCTTCGAATCACAAGGAGCCGGAGAACCCCGAGCAGAAGCCGCCGCCTCCCGACCGATAGACAATCCGCTAGCTATGTGATAGCGTTATCGCATGGCTAAGCCTCTTTCGGTCCACGAGCTGGCGGACCTGCGCAACTGGACGCTTGCGGCGCTGGAGGATGATCCCGAGGACGACTTTCCTCGCCTCGTTCTGCAGCTGCTAAACGAGAACACCGAGCTGCGTTCGCTCCTACTCCGTGCGAAGGAGTCTGGGCAGCTGGCAGTGGTCGACCAGTTGAGTACCGAGTGCGATGCTCTGCGGGGTGAGCTGGCGGAGACGTACCGAGAGCTAGCAAGGCTGCAGAGGGGCGCTAGTGAGTAGCATCTTTCCGTTCATGGAAGACCTTCAGGTGGCGCTCCGCGACGTCCGAACGGTCGAGCGCGGCACAATCCGGCTGCGGACGGACGACGCACGACGCGAAGTGGTAGTTGAGGCGTGCCTACGCCAAACGAGGGACTGGCGGATACCTGTTGAGGACATCCAGCAGGTCAACGGCTCGTTCGATCAGCTCGTCGGGAAGGTGCTCGAGGATATCGAGGTGGGGCTAGCGGCAGATCGTTTGCTTGTGCCTAAGCTACGAGTTGTCGAGCGTAACTTCGTGGAGGACTCCGACGATGCCGACGATCCCGACCCTGACAGGGTGGCGTGGAAGAACGACCGAGCCACGGTGGTGTGGGAGGGTCACGAGCTTAGCCAGTTCAAGGGCAAGCTAGGTCGTGTTTCTACCAGCGACGGACCGCCGATGTCCAAGGTGGTCAACGCGCTGCAGGAGCGCAGGGGAGCCAAGTGGACAGATCTGGAGCCCAGCAGCGCTCGAGTGGCACCCAACACAGTCAGAGACCCCATAGTGAGCGATCCTTTGGGCGTCTATGATCATGTAGCCGGTGACGGTAAGCAGTGGGCACCTCTTCCAGATCCAAACAAGTATGGTTGGTCCTCGAGCGCTACGCAGCGGAAGCGCGACAGGCAGTCGCAAGCCGCGGCCAATAGGGCAGCCAACTACGCTGAAGACCCAGAGACCGTGAAGCGGCGGGAGGAGGAAGAGCGAGCGAAGCGGCAGCGGGAGATCGAGGCAGCGGCGCGAAGAAGGTTAGAGGAGATCTCCCTGGCTGCGGGCGCTGTTTGGGACGAGGGCTCCGTGCTGATGGCGGCGGCGCGTGATAGCTGGAAGGCGGCGGCACGCTCCGAGGCTGAGACCAGAGATGCTCAGGTCGAGGCGGAGCTGTTTGGGAGCGCTTTCGATGATCTCGATGTGGGTGAGGGTTGGACAGAGGCGGAGGCGGCGGCGCGTAAGCTGCTGGCGTATCTGGAGGACCGCATAAACGAGGCGCAGGCCCGAAGGATGGGTAGAGGGTACGAGAGCTGCTACGAGTCGGACGACCTGGACGCCACGACGAAGGGCGAAGGCATTCAGGAGCATGTGCACTCGGAGGAGGTTTTCTCGGACGCGCCGTTGTGGGAGGACTTCGACGACATACCCGAGTCTCGCTAGGCGGCGGCGTTTCGTGTATGCTGACGGCATCGATCGAGGTGAAACGATGCACAAGCGCCTGAGAAGATTGCTCCGCGAGTCCAGCAAGACCGAGTGGCCCAGTGGCCCTTGGGGTGGTGAGTCTGAGGAAGAGCCCGACGAGACGCCGGGCGATGATGGCACACCGGAGGCTGAGTTTGACGAGATCGCCAGCGGCGGCTTCGACGAGACGGTAGGTAAGCAGCAATACGTTGCGGTGGTCCGAAGAGGACGCAGCGACAAGTATAAGGTCCTCGAGTTGTTCAAGGCGTTTTCTGTTGATGATGACCCCCAGGATTGGTTCAAAAGGACGTGGGCGCGCGCCGGGCGGCGTCTCGTTACTTTGGCCCCTGGCGAAAAGGTCAAACCCAAGGACATCGTGACTATCGACGACAAGGGTGTGGCGACGCTGGCCAAGAGTTTCGACGAGTACGAGGCGGTCGAGGACGTTTGCGGTCTGTTCAGTGAGTCGGAGCGTGCTCGGTTGCGCCGTCGCCTGCAGCAGGAGTGCTGCGGCGAGTGCACGGAGACGGAGGGCTGTGAGGGCGTCGACTGCGAGGACGAGGAGGGTTGCGAAGAGTGCGGCGAGCAGATCTGCTTCGAGTCTGAGCAGGAGCTGTGGGATTTCGTCGAGCAGTCGTTGGGCGGCATCACCGAGGCTGAGAAGTGGCTGCAGAAAGCCATCAAGCGCCCGGGACGCTGCAGCGGCGACAAGTTTGGCGGTCCTGACTGTCCGGAAGGCTCGCCTCAGTACAACCTCGCGAAGCGCCTGAAGAAGGGCGGAGATCTATACAGGGGCTGAGATGTCTATCTTTGAGCGCGGCCAACCAAACTTCCTCCACGACGACTTTCATCTGCTTGCGGGCATTGATGACCCGCGGAGGCGGTTGAACGAAGCCAAGCCCGCGGTGGCTTCGGTGTCGGGAGCGCCGACGTTTCGGCCGATCAAGGGCAAGGTTTACAAGGGCAGCAACCGGCGAGCTGTCGTTGCAGATCTGAAGACCTTCAACAACCTCGTGTTCGACGGCGTCAACTTCGTCTCGGTCGATGGTAAGAAGAAGGCGGGATTCTACTTTGCCGCCACCAAGTTCGCGGCCAGAGGCGCAGCGGAGCAGGCAGGTCTTACGATCTGGAATCTCGGCGGCGACAAGTACGTCGGCATTCGGCATCCGGCCCACCTGCGCGGCGAGGAGTCGGTTACGGAGGGCGTCAGCGATACCATCCTGAAGCAGCTCGGCGGCTATGGGCGCGTCAAGGCTATGATTGGCGTGAAGCACTTCCTGACGCTCAAGAACGGGCTGGCCTTCAAGTGGCCGAGCCGAAAGCGGTCGAAGGGCAACTATGTGGAGATCACCCTGACGCCGGACGACCTCTACGACATGGAGTTCTTCACCGTCGACAAGTGGGGTGACAAGAAGCCTCGCAAGAAGTATGCCGGAATCATGTTCGACCAGCTGATTCCGACCTTCGAGCGTCAAACCGGGCTGGCGCTCCGGCTCTGAGCCCAGATCTTGCCCGTTACGGCTCCCAGAGCGCCTTTTGGGGGCCGTTTCTCGTCTCGGTCGGTCTAGGAGCCGTTCAGGCCGTCTAGCGCCTTAGAATCGATTCTGGAGCCAAAGAGCTTGAAGGTCTGGAGGGGAGGTCAGATGATTAGCTCTGGATGACCGATCCCTGCGAGCACGAGAAAGTCTATTCGGGCGAGACCGAGCTGGAAGATCCAGCTCGGTTTAAGTGGATCTGTCGGCACTGCCTCAAGATGGGATCGGAACCGCTACCCAGAGGCCAGCGAACAGACCAGGCGATGTATTGGAGACTGGCCTGGTGCGTTGCCCATAGGCGAGGCATCGTCGGAGAGTGGTAGGGTGGAGTTTCTGCGAGATCGCGACTAGAATGCCTTCATGGCTACACCACGACGTAGACGCAGAAAGAAGACCGAAACCAAGGCCGAGGTCGCGGCCAAGGAAGAGGTCAAGGTGGTCGAGGAAACTCCCGCTCCGGCGCCCGTAGCTCCGCCGCCTCCGCCCGCTCCCGCGCCGCCTCCGCCTCCGCCCGCTCCAGCTCCAAAACCCAAGCCCAGGAAGGCGAAGGCAGCAGCTCCAAAGAAGGCCACAGGGAAGTGGCTGGTGCTGCTGAACGGCAAGCCGGTAGGAGAGCCCCATCTCACCAAGATGCACGCGCTGCGAGCGGGAGCTGCCTGGAACGCCCAAGGCCACGTTACGGTCGAAGAAGAGTTGGCTTGAGAGCATACGACCGCGCGGTCGCATGCGGACGGTTAGGAGATCAAAGCGGGTGGGGGATCTGCTGCTAGTTTGACAATCTAAACACTACTTGTTACCCTACTGTCCCCATAATGGGGAAACCTGCCGCAGGACTATCCTTTGAGCCGCCCGTCACGGACGACTGGGTCGAGGCTCAAGCCCTGAAAGCGGCGCGTAGACTGCGGCGTCAGATTTCGTCTCCGGCCATATTTGTCTGCGAGCTGGAAGCCATCATTCGAGAGAGCTATCTCCGAGGAGTGGATGACGCCCGGAGCGCTTGCGAGCTGCGCGCTGAGGAAGCGCGCGGCGTGAAACGAGACGGCAAGCCGCGGAGTTTTCCCCTGCGCCCCTCGCGTTGGCTGGGTGCCACCGAGTGCGCGCTCATGCTGGCTGACCTGCGCAAGTCGCTGAACGGCAGCAACACTTGACAATCCGAGGCTATATGTTAGGCTGGTGACCGGTCCCGAGTTGTGTGAGCTGAAGGACTATGGTCTGGAAAGTAATATCCGGAGGTCAGACTGGCGCCGACCGTGGCGGGCTCGACGCGGCTATCGAGCTAGGTGTGTCTCACGGCGGCTGGTGCCCGCGAAAGCGCCGAGCCGAAGATGGCCGAGTGCCCGACAGGTACAAGCTCGACGAACACGTCTACTATGGCTATCGGCACCGGACGGCGGAGAACGTGAAGGAGGCCGACGCTACGGTGATCTTCCTCTACGGCGACGAGTCAGACCCCGGCGTGCGGTCGGGCTCGAAGATGACGGCGCAGGTGGCTCGTCGCAACAAGAAGCCGCTGTGTGAGATAGATCTCGAGCAGCACGGCGTAGATGGGGCGGCGAGCTTGATCACATCGTGGATCGACAACTGCGAGGCGTTCGGGATGCCGATTCGAGTGCTGAACGTGGCAGGCAAGCGCGAGAGCAAAGCGCCGGGCATTCAGAAGGCCGTCAAGAAAGTGATGCTCGCCGTTCTCGAGGTGAGCGCTTCGGTAGTGGGTCCGGCTGATGACCAGCGTGACGCTTCGCAGGCTCAAAGTAACGAACAGGCGATGGATGGCTTGGTGGACGGAAAGAGCGACAGCGAAGCAGAAGCGGACGAGCCGGACGAACCAATGCTGAGGTGGGAGGACATCTGATGGAGGTCGTGGTAGCGGACGTTAGGCATATTCCGGGAAGGGGGTTGATCGCTCAGGTGCGCGGCTATGCGGAGACGGGGAGAGTTCCCACAATCGCGCAGCTAGGGGACGGCCGCAGGTGGAGTGTTACCGGAGTCGAGCGAGGTGGCGGCGCAGACTCTGTGGGACTAGTGCTTAGGGGCGCTTCTCCGGAGCATCGCCCGAAGGTGGGGGATAAGTTGCAGCTATTGACTGACAACCCGATCGCCCAGCTGGAGAAGCGCGTCAGGCGGCTCGAGACAGTGCAGGTTATCCGGTATGTAGCGAGCGGCGACTGTCCGACACTTCAGTGCGACGCGGTGACGGCGACGATGAAGGGCGGCATGCACATGTGGCTGCAGCCCTTCATCGACGATGAGGGGATCTGCTTCGTCCGCGTCGAGAACGAGCCGGCGAAGCCTGCCAACCCAACGCCTAAAGCGCCCGAGGGGACCGAGCCTGTCACGGCTTTCGTCGACTCCAAAGCGGCCGAGCAGATCCGGAAAGGCGGGTGTCCGGGAGTAAGTATGGGAACGACGTCGAGTCTGCCGGACTATCGCGAGCCCACCGACGAAGATCGAGCGTTCATTCGTCAGAGAGAAGAGGCATACAAGCGTCAGAGGGAGGAAGCAAACAAGCATCAGACTGAGCCCGAGCCCGAGCCCGAGCCCGGCACGGTCGAGTTCGGTATGACCGAGGCGGTGGTGGCTTTGCGTAGTGTCGTTCGCAACGATGGTATTCCCCTCGATGATCTGCGGGCGGCTATAGGCGTATTGGAGGGAGAGCGGGCTGTTGCGTTTCTCGAGAAGCATCGGGAGCACAACCTCGCTCCCTCCGACGATGTGGTGGAGAAGCGAAAGGGGCTTATGTGCTTCGACTGTAAGGACCTCTATCGCATATCCGCGGCAGTCTGGAAAACCTGCCCCGAGCTGGTCGAGTGGGCCGAGGAGCTGCGTGACAAGCAGTTGGAGAAGCGGCAGCGGCAGGGAGAGATCGCCGAGATGTTGGAGGCCCGGGAGCGCGCACGAATGCCCGAAGTACGCTTCACGGCAAGGTACGGACGAGGGGATGAGGAAGATCCCAGGAAGGCGGAGTGATGACGGACAAGCCAAAGGTCGTATGCATTATCGGATCGTCGAGGTTCAAGAACGATCACCTCGGTGTAGCTCAGCGCGAGACGCTGAAGGGCAAGATCGTGCTAATCACGGGCTTCTTTCATCACGTTGACCGCGTTCCGATCTCTTCGGTCATGAAGCGCAAGCTGGACGACCTTCAGCTCCGGAAGGTCGAGATGAGCGACGAGGTGATCGTCGTGAACATCAACGGGTACGTGGGCGAGAGCACGATGGAGCAGATCGAACACGCTTCGAGGCTCGGCAAGCCCATCAGCTGGCTGGAGGACAAGGGGCATGCCTGACTTCAGGATGACCTCTGTCGGGGCGAAGGAGATCAAGCGCATCGTCGTTCACAAGGACTGTCCGGACGGCATAGCCAGCGCGATGATCCTGAAGAACGCTCTGCACGAGGAGCGTGCGTATGGCGCGGAGATCGAGTTCGTGCAGTACAGCACACCCGAGCACCGCGACATGGTGGCCGAGCCAGGGATGCTCTTCTGCGACTTCGCGCCGCACCACACGCGTACGCAGGACTTCCTCGACGCTGGGTCGATTGTGCTGGATCACCACAAGTCGCAGAAAGAGGTGGTGATGCAGTTCGTCGAGAGTGGTAGGGGGGCCTTTGCTGACGAGGACGAGCGGCCGGGAGTGAGCGGCGCGCTGCTCGCCTACGAGTGTGTGTGGGATCCGCTGAACCCGAGCCCCGGGGAGCGTATGGCGCCCCCTAACCGAGCCGCGGTTCACAAGCTGGCGCGGCTGGCGGGCATCAGGGACACATGGCAAACCCAGGCACCTGAGTGGAAGGCTGCTTGCGAGCAGGCGGAGGCTATGCGCTTTTGGGGGCCTGAGAGGCTTCTAACGGTGCCTCCGCAGGGTTGGGGGGTGAAGCTCAAAGCGGTAGGCGAAAGGGCTTTAGAGCGCCGTCTCGAGCTAGCATCCATGTGTCTAAGCGACGCCTACCGGTTCACAACGCCGAAGGGCGCGAGGGTAGTGCTCTTTCAGGGGGTTCATGCGGTGAGCGATGCGGCGGAGGAGATCGACAAGGACGCCGACGTAGTGGTGGGCTTCTTGTTGCACATGCTTGATGGAGAGCCGGACCTAATCTACTCGCTCCGGTCGCACACGGACTTCGACTGCGCGGCCTTTGCGCGGGCGATGTCGCCGGGCGGCGGAGGCCATTCGAGGGCTGCGGGGTTTGGGCTGGAGATCGGACTGCACGCGGCTAACCCCTTCGGGCTGTTTCGGGACTTGCTGATCGAGTACGAGGAGAAGAATGGCAATCCAGAAGGAGACTAGGATCATCTACGTCGTCAGCTGCGACTATCCGGGCTGCGTGCGGAAGTGGGAGCAGAAGGCCGCTCCGACGATGCGCGTGAATCAGGACGGCCGGCTGTACGACTTCTGCGGTGAGCACTGTCGAGAAATTCAGCAGCGCTCGGTCGTGTCGGTTGAAGCTGCGGAGAACCTACGTCGATGAGCCGGCTCTACTTAAACATTCGCTACACCGTCGAGGCGGACACTTTCGAGACGGAGTCGAACATCAAGCCCGCGCATCGGGCTGAGGTATTGGAGGGGTTTCTACGGTGTCAGATCGGCAAAGGTGAGGATGCCACTCCGGCCGAGGAGCGTGAGGTCTACACCATCAAGATCCAGTTGGACCTTACGGACGACACCTACTACGTCGAGCACGACTGCGGCAACAAGGGGTTACGAGACGGCATCCTAATGCGGGTGCTGAAGGACTTGTGAGATGAACGATCCTAGAACTACGCTATCCGAAGACAATCCGATGCGGGAGGGCCCGCTGTACGTGAAGGGGGATCAGACCTGGTCGCTCGAGGAAGGGCAGTACGAGCTGGCCCGGTGCCGGGTCCACGCGGGAAACGAGGACTTCGAGAACCTCTGGGTGGCCGTCAGTCCGGACGGGAAGGAGATGGCGTTTCTTAACAACGCGCTCAACTTCCTGCCAGCTCGTAGCTGGGGCGCGGTGTTCCCAAAGGCGGACAGCTTGGACGCTGCGCCGATTCGCGGCGAGGAGCCGCAGGACCTTACGCTGACCCTTCATCCTACCGCTTGGGATGCTTCTGTAGAGCACGGACACATCGACGAGCGGGGGCTGTTCCTCGAGTGGTTGGAGTTAGAGTAGATGCACTTCTGTCAGAACGAGCTGTACGCCATCATGATGGCCATACCGGCGCTTGCTTGGTTGGTAGCGTGGCTGCGCCAGAGGTGGCAGGGTGTCAAACAAGGCATTAAGGAAGCGGAGACGCGGCGAGCGGCAGCGTGGTGGTTACGTAGTCGTAGCCGGCAGGCGCCTGTGCCCGGACCTAGTACGTCTATTCGGGAGTGAATCGATGACTGACAAGAAGCCGAGTCTGGAGCGGGAAGACCTGCTGGTCTTGTGGCGTGCTATCGGGTCTCGGTGCCACCAGTGCGGGGAGCCGGCTACGCGTTGGGGCAAGACTTCTAGCCCTCTGCTTGCTCCGAGTTACGAGTGCTGTGACGAGCACGAGGCGCCGTTCGCCGAACCTGAGTATACGGAACATGAATCGGCAGGAGCGGTACGGAGACTGAAAGCGTTGTTGGAATGAAGCGTAGGTTTGGAGAGGCGGCCAAGTACGTCCGCATAGACTTCGTAAAGGGCGCTCTGGTGTGCCGTGGGTGTCGTGCGCAGTATCGCCTCTCCGACGACCGTCTGCCGGACCCTCTGCGCAACCGCGCTCGAGCTAGGAAGGCGGTACACAAGTTCATTGATCACGTACGTTGTAGGACGGAGGTCAACTGATGGACGACGTTCAATGGATCAACGCCAGAGAGACGCAGCCTCTCGAGCAGGTACAACCTGTGCTGGTGTACGGAAAGGATGTTGGCGGACAGACGGGGTACGCTGTGGCGCGCTATTCCAGCGGTGTATGGTTCGGGTTGATTCCGAGCCCGACGCACTGGTGCTTGTTGCCTGATCCGCCAGGAGAGGACGACTGATGGCGACGGACGCAGAGTTAGTTGAAGCAGCGGTCCACTTCATCTTTGAGAACGGGGACTGCTACGAGATGGAGCTGTCGTGTCCGGGGAGCGACGGAGGCAAGGAGTATCCGGCAGGCACAATCCTGTGGGAGGCGCGAGGCTGTTTAGAGGGCGAAAGCGTTCGGTGGTTTGAAACGCGGGACGAAGCGCTGGCGGCGATCGGACATGCGAGGGAGAAGGACGATGGGTGAGGAGAAGGACGAGGGGTTTGAGTGTCCCTACGACGGAATAGCCTACAACAAGATCTCGGGATACGACGAAGGCTACGGCTGCCCTGTGTGCGGGGGCATAGGAGAGGCTCATACGAAGATCTACCCGAAAGGGCCGCTGCTGAGTAGCGACATCCGCCGCATGGTGGAGCATGTCAAGTTGCTGCGAGAGGGGACGTTCCGGTTACGCGTTGTGGACTCGGATGGGATCGAGTTTCAGGGTATGGAGGCGCAGAGGCTTCGACTGTCCGAGCCCGTTGCGATCTTCCGCACTAAGCCTAGCGACCTGGACAAGTACCCAGAGGAGTGGCTCAAGTGGGCGCTAGCCATCAAGAAGGTGTGGGAGAAGAACTGGAGCATCCCTCTGATCATCATCCCGCCGGACTCCGACGTTCAAGTGGTCGAGCCTGTGGTCGAAGAGGGCAGGCAGGAACGCGGCATGGATGCGGCGTGGACTTTGTTGGACCGAGCGCAGGAGCCCGTCGAGCCGACCGACGAGGACAAGCTGTTGTGGTGGGTACTGATGGACGTGGCCAAGCTGTCTCTCGAAGAGGTTCAGGCGTTGCCTGTTGAGACTCGGAGGAAGCTAGCGGGAGCCGTCGCAAAGATCGCGGCGAAGGAGATGATTGACAATCGCTAGCCATGTGATACGATGGTAGCGAGGTGAAGAGATGTTAGAGCTGACACCGAAGAACGTGGAGCGCCTGTTCGTTGACTGCCTGTTTCGTCCGGACGAGGTTACGGAGGAGCAGATCGAAAAGCGGGAGCCTCCGAAGGGGGCGGTGATTGTCGACGGACTGACGTGCCAGGTGGGATTGCACGGCGGCCGTTTAGAGGAGCACCGCGAGAAGGTCAAGCAGTTACTGGCTCAGCTGCCGGAGGACTTCATTCGCAGCAAGACCGGGGGCATGACGTTCTTGGGGATGGTCACGACGCGCGGGGGCGAGCAGTGGACGGGCTTGCACCGCGACGCGGAGAACCTACTGGTTTTGGGCATCGGTTTGGGCTTAGCGGGCTACTGCGCTCCAAAGGAGCTATGGGAGGCTCTGCCGGGCGGGGTGCCTTACGTATGGATCGACACGGAAGGAACAGATGATACACAAGGGTCGGAAGATCAAGGTTAACGGCGACACGTACATGTGGCGGCTGAGCGCAAGCAAAGGCCGCTTCCGGAACACGTCGGGAAAGACCGCGACGCTGACAGTGCAGCATGCTGAGGCGTGCGGGGCGCTGCTGCGCGTGATGCTGACCTCGAGCATGTGGACGGACGTGATGGACTGGGACGACAACGAGCAAGTGAGCCATCGGGTGTCGTTCACGCCTGCGGATGTCGTTGAGGCCATTCAGAAGGGGATCGCCGAGGGCTGGAAGCCGACCGAGAAGGGCAAGGACTACAAGCTACGAGGCCACGAGTTCACGGAGTACTTTTGCTGATGGAGTTGAACGAGAAAGAAGCACAGGCGGTAGGCGTTCTGGCCGCGCACGTCGCGGCGTGCGAGCGGGAGGACATCATCGGAGCGATTCTCAAGACGGGCGCGTTTCGGTGCATGTGCGAGCCCAACGCGAACGACGGGCAGATTGTTGCTCTCGCCGAGAAACTGCGGGCGGCGTTCGATCGAGCGTGCGAAGCGCACCCGAAGCTAGCGAAGCTCTGGATTCATCCAGGAGTTAGATCGAAGATCAAGGAAGGTGGAGGCGATGGCTGAAATAAGCCTTATGGACCTGTATCGAGAGTATCGATTCGTCGTGAAGATCGGAGACGAAGAGATAGGATTCGAGCGTATCTGGAGCGACCCGTTCGACCCGAAGAGCTGCTGGCTCGTGCGCGGTCATCACGTTGATGACGACACGTTGAAGCAGTCGCTCGACAAGCTCGACCCGAAGCAGCGGTGGGTCGAGGTGACTATGAGATCTCAAGAGGGCGCGAGGCGCATGATCCGCATCTACTTCAAGAGCGTCGACTGGCTACCGTTCGACCTCGATGCACTGCTGAACGCTCCGGCGCGCGAGCACTTGGTGCTCCGAGATGTGGTCTACGACGGCCCCTTCGACGTGGGCTCCGAGTGATCTGGACGGAGCTAGCCGAGGCGCTGGGGCTGGAGGACGAGGACGGCGACCTGTCGCGCGGTTCTCTGCTGTTCCAAAGCTTCGTGCATCTCGTGGACGGCCTGCACAACCGCATACCGCTCTGCTGTGTGCTGACGTTCGTTGCTGTCTGGGCGCCGTCGTTCCGGCTCGAATCGGGGAGGATAAATCGAGTAAGGACCGAGTATCTTCGGCTGACGGACAGGTACAACTACATCCCGTGTTTGCTCTGCGTGTTGCGGGGGCGGCGGTTGGAGATCTGATGTCGGAGCCGAGCGAGCGAGACACGGCCATCAGAGGCCATCTGGACGACGCGGAGAAGGCGCTTCGCGGCGTGCGCCAGGTGCTCCGCGAGGTGCGCGAGGCGCCGATAGCCCTACGACAAGATCTGGAGATGAAGCACCGGCAGGAGACAGCCAAGCTATGCTACCGGCTCAACCGTGCGGGGGTATCTGGGCAGATCATAGCTCGAGCGCTGGGTGTGACAGACGCGCAAGGCTACAAGGTCATCGACATGGGAGAGGTCTTAACGATGCAGGGGTCTTCGCGGGAAGAGCGCATCAGGGAGCTACTCGAGGGCGGCACCTTGCGCGACTCGGGGCTGTTTTCGGGGCGCGTGCTCAATGCCCTAACGCGGGCGAAGATCGAGACTCTAGCGCAGCTTCGCGAGTACACGCCCGAGCGTCTTGTCGACGATGTGGCAGGCGTGGGCGAGGGAGCAGTGAGGGAGATCCGGAAGGTGCTTCGGGAGCTGGGCGCAGATCTGAAGCGGTCTTCGTCTACGCCTCGAGTGAACCCGAAGTACAAGCGACGAAAGAGCCCCATGTTGGCTCGGATCAAGAGAGAATACGCACAGCGAGGGGAGTGATGCCGTTCATTCACGCAGATGTCATGAGGGAGGCGATCCCGTACCTGTTCCCAGAGATCAGACGAGGGCCGGCGTACGAGCACTGGCTTTCGACGATGAAGGCGCTCGGCGCCGAGCTGGAGTTGGAGCCCTGTCCTCATTGCGCGAATGTTCCAGCAGGGCGCTTATGTGGTGAGTGCCGCGGCACGGGCTACAACTGGGAGATGGACTGAGCTGTGAATGGCGCGGCGACGCAAAAAGACCGTTACCTGCACCTGGTGCAGTTGCAGCATCTATCCGTCCGATCGGGTACTGTGCCAGACGTGCAACTCGCGGAGGGGTCAGAAGATCTACTACCTGGTGCTCGTCAATGCACTAAGGGACTTCTTGGACCTCGAGCCGCTATCCGACCATCTGGAGAAGGGTTCTGATCCGTGACCTTCGTCCTACTATTCCTGCTGATCACCGGAGTCGGCATCTATGTCGGCTACCGGATGGGCTACGAGGTGGGGCTGCACGCAGCCAGACGGAAGATCGACAGAGGTCTAGCGCACGTTCAACAGGAGCTGCGGGACGTTCAGAGGTTCGTGGCAGACACTCGCCGTTCTCGAGCCGAGCGGCGGATTGTCGATGTAGAGTTTCGGGAAGGGGGAGACAGTGGCTAAGTGGCAGAAGATCGTATCGCGGGCGAAGCACAAGGAGCCGAGCAAGTGTACGCCCGAGACCAGCAAGGCGCGCATTTGGGTCTGGAGAGCTGGAACAGACGTGACTACTCTGGTGTTGGAGTGCGGGCATAAGAAGGCTTACAGGGGCAGTTACGTGCCAGCACGCAAGGCTTTATGCAAGGAGTGTGAGTCGTGAGGGTATTGAAGAAGGGTATCAAGGGTCCAGATCCGGACGTACTGAAGTGGCAATGGTTTCTGATCGGCCAACAGCTACTCTACAAGGGCGAGGCTGACGGCTGGTTCGGGCCGAAGACCGCAGCTTCGACGAAGAAGTTCCAGAAGCTCTGCGGGTTGTGGCCGGTCGACGGCGTCGTGGGCGCGAAGACCTACGGCGCGGCGATGATGCGGGGCTTCGACCACGGCGGCGCGGTCAAGCATCCGGCAGGGCAGGAGAGCCCGAACTGGCCGGCGCGTCCGAAGCCTAGCGTACTCCGCCCACTGACCTACGAGGAGCGGCAGGCAGCCTTTGGAGTGATCAAGTGGAAGCCAGCGCCGACGAAGGGCAACCCCGAGCGTGTCATCATCACGAACAACTGGCAGAAAGAGAACATCGTGGGCTTTGTGATCCCGCAGCTCAAGGAGATGGCCAAGAAGAAGCCGGGGATGGGCTTCCCGAGGTCGGGTAAGGTCTTTGCTCACGGGGCGATGAAACCAGCGTTCCTCGAGATGTACGACGTGCTCGAGGACGAAGATCTGCTGGACGGCATCGAGTCCTTTGCCGGGCTGCTGGCGATTCGCTTGGTCCGCGGCTCTCGGACCACGTTGTCCAATCACTGCAACGGCGCGGCGGTAGACCACAACGCCTACCCATGGAATCCGCTCGGCGGTACTCCCGCGCTGGTGGGGCAGAAGGGCAGCCTGCGGGAGATCGCGGCGTGCCTCGCCAAGCAGTGCAAATTCTGGTGGGGTGGTTGGGGGTGGCCTTCCTCTAACCCCGCTCGAAACTACAAGCGTCTCGATGGTATGCATTTTGAGGCGTCCTACCAGCTCTGCGTGAAGCTGGGTCTCCTCTGACGCATTTCCTGCTATGATCTCCTGTGAGAAAGCCTACTTGGGGGAGCACGGTAGGCGTCATGGGTTGGGCCGGTTCAAGACGCAGGAGGAAGCCGCCCGTGCGTATGATGCAGCGGCCCGGAAGTATCACGGGGAGTTCGCGCGGCTGAACTTTCCGCGGGAGGGGGAGAGGGGCTGTCGATGAACATAAGCGAGCGCGAGAAGAGCGAGGTAGTGGTAGAGATCGTCGGCTGGGACGTCAAGATCGTAGTGTGCTCGGAAGACCAGCTATTCAACCTGCTCGCGCGAAGCGCGGCGGCGTACGAGGGGTCGCTCTACCGAGGGGCTGCGATCTTAGCCGTCTTCGTGCTGCAGCTCGTGATAGCTGTCGCCTATCTCCTTTTCGAGGTGGAGGCGGGAACTGTGTTGCTCGGCGTGCTCGTTGTTCCTTTCTCGGCGCTTGCTTATCACCACTGGCAGGGCGTGCAGTTTCGGGAGAGCTTCAAAGCGTTCAAGAAGGCTCGAGATCATCATGAGCGACAGAAGAGAGATCAGGACCGAGCTTGACGCTCTTCTGTGCGCTCTCGGCACGGATGAGCTGCGGACGCTCCGATATCTTGCAGAGCGTCTTCTGGAGGGTCAGCGGTTGTATGGCGCCGTCGATCTCGCCAACGACCCGCGGGACTTCTTGAAGGAGCGCGCCGAGGAGCTGGGGGATGCTTTGATCTACACGGCGTTTGCCGAGCTGAAACGGAGGACGAAGGATGAGTGATCGAAAGCAACGCATCAGGGACTTTCTCGAGGTCATGTGTCCGCAGGTCTTGTGTCCGCCAGACCTCGCACGAACAATCGTCGAGGAGGATCTATCCGTAGCGCAGACGGTCTTTGAGTTGGGCTGCGCGTTCCAGCGGCAGACGCAGGCAGGGACGAGTAAGGAGCAGAGGTTGTTGGAGGCTTGGGATCGACTCCAGGCGCAGGTGCTTGCGCAGCCGGTCCCTTCGGACGCCTACGACGTGGAAGAGAGCCTGCCGGTTGCCCGAGCTGTGTGTGAGGCGGTGACTGTACCCGAAGGGGTTGAGTTGGTGGTGATGCTTGCTCCCGTGCACGCGCTAGAGCACCCAGAGACAGGGCATCGGTGTTCGATCACAGCGGAGACTATCGGAGTGCTGACGGCCGAGCAGGCGGAAGGGTACAGCGGTCCGGAGATCGCAAAGGGTATCTCGTCATGGCTCTCAGGCGCTCTAGGAGCCCTTCAGAAGCGTTCGGAGGCGCTGCCGGGGTCTCGGGCCTTCTTCTGCGTCTACTGGCCTCCTATGCACCGTACAGCGCCGGCAGGCCCCTATTCCGCTGCTGCTGTCGAGCAGGGCGGGTGGAGCATGCGCGGAGCCTTCTTCTTGTGGGAACGTCCGGACTGTTGACAATCACCTAGCCACGTTATACAGTCGTTGGCGGTGCTTGCTCGCTTGGACGCGGGAGCGCCGGACGGATCGCTAGGATGAAAGCAATCAAGAAATTCCGTGGGCCTTATGCTTGCTTCTCTAACTTCTTCTGGTCACTTTTGATCTACGAGGGTAAGGAGTATCCGACGTCGGAGCACGCATTCCAAGCGATGAAGACGCTCGATCCCGAAGCGCGTAGGCGCATCCGCTTGGCGGGCTCTCCGAGGGACGCAAAGCGATTGGGCCGCGCGGCCGAGCTGCGCGAAGATTGGGACGAGGTGAAGGTGCAGATCATGCACGAGATCTGCCTCGACAAGTTCCGACAGAACCCGAGGATCCGCCATGTTCTGTTGTCGACTGGCGACGCGCTGTTGGTGGAGGGCAACTACTGGCACGATACGTTCTGGGGCGTCTGCAGCTGTCCGGAGTGTCCGGAGGGGAGCAACGAGCTGGGGAACGTGCTGATGAAGGTCCGCGAGGAGCTGCGAGAGGAGATGCGGGATGAGCGAAGAGTCGTTGAGTTCTGAGATGTGTACCCATCAGAAGGTGTGCTACAGGCCGATCGAACATCTGGGCGGGAGCAAGTCTGCTCGGTGGGAGTGTGAGGCGTGCGGGCACGCCTTCACGCCGGTCGTGCCCCTCACGGCGGATAGCACTCCGCTCGAGCTGGCCGACGCTTTGGCGGACGCGGTGGACAGCGAGCTGACGATGATGACGGGCGTAGCGGACGTATGGTTGGGGACGGACATACCGGACGAGGAGGAAGCTCGGGAGGACAATGAGAACAAGAAGCTCATCATTCGGGATGCGATCTTCCACGCATTGCGGGAGCGTCGCCACACGGAGGAGCGCGACCACGCACGGCAGTTGGGGCGGCTGCAGGTGTTCCTCTACTTGCTGATGCGTGACAAGCTGCCCACGGCGGATGTGGCGGAGTGCGTACTCCGTCAGGTGGAGATCGAAGACCCGTCATCGTCGGAGGAGAAGATCAGCGAAAAGGTTGTGTATTCGGCCAAGGGTGTGGCCGAGTATGCGGGCGAGCTAGCGAAGAGGTTGATCGGATGAAGCGGAAGCAGATTGCAGAGGCAGCGCGAAAAGCGGCGCGAGGAACAGCTCAAGCGGTGAACGGTCCAGCGGGCGCGGTCATGCTCGCCTTCGCCCACTACTTGGAGAACTCCGTAGAGGAGCCTGAGAGGCGTCAGGAGCCCGGCACGGAGCCCGAACGGCCCGATACCCACGGAGAGCGTCGAGAGCTTCTGGAGGGCTCTACGGAGCGGGACGAGGCCAATCGCAAGAGACGCGACGAGCTGTTGGAGCTGTTAGACGAGGAACTGAAGAAGTGGGCGGCCCAGCCGAACGAACGTCGGCACGCGGTGCGCACCATTCTGAGGGTACACGCGCAGCAGCTCGAGCGCGCGTTTGAGACCTCGGCGTTTGAGCAAGCTGACAGGCTGCTCGAGCTGTTCGACAAGCTGGCCGAGGCGCAGCAGGAGCTGCTCTGTATCTGTCACGAGACGGTGCATGGTAAGGACACTTGTCCTGTGCACGGCAAGCCGGTGATGCCGGAGATGCTCCAGACCTTGCGCAAGCGGCGGTCGTTGAACGAACCTTCGCCGGACGGGCCGATCTACTCGGACGACTTGGGCACTCACCTCGCGATTGCGATTGCGAAGGGTCGGAAGCTATGTCGAGGAGGCCATTAACGTGGGCTCTTTGGAAGAAGCTTCTGCGCTTGCGGCGGTGCTCAACGCCGAGCTGAACAAGCTGTTTCCTGAGCTGGACAACGACGACGCTTGGTCGGGCACGCGCAGGAACCTCGTGCTTCTTGCGAAGCGGGCGTGGGAGGTCGGCAAGCAGATGAACGGAGGGACCTATTCGCCGAGCGACTGGGACGCCACAGATCATGCTTACGACTACGCTCGCGACGTGGTGAACAGCCCTGCTATGGTGGAGGCTCTGAACGCTGTGCCGTTTCAGATGCGGTGGATCTGGGGCGGCCGTTGGTACGATTCAGGAATGCCGCGCATCGTATGGGAAGATCAACGATACCCTGAGGTGCTGATGGCGACCTCAGCAGATCCGTCAACAGCGGCTCTGGCGAAGCCGCCGTGGCGCGCGTTCTTGGTAGACCTGCCGCGCGAGCTGGTCTTTTCGCGCTCCTACCTTGGCGAGCTTGTCGAGTTGGTCCAGGTGCTGGTGCTTTACACTCGCGCGTCCAACGGCGAGAACAACTGGGCGTTCATGGCGGAGGGTCCGGACAGCAACGGGGTCACGATCCAGATATGGCGGCACGGGCTGGTTACGGAGAGGCTGCTCGAGGTAGATCCGGAGACACACAACCCGGAGTACAGCATGAACCTGGACGACCGCGACGATCGCACGTTCTTGCTGCTCGGTAGGCTGCTGGTGGGGCTCTGCTTGACGCTGTCAGATCCAAACAGGGTGAGAGAGGCGAAGCACACCAAGAGCAGCCGAAGCGCCAAGCGCAAGAAGGCGCGGGGGAGCGGGATCCGCAACTTCGTGGTAGGGGCGCCGACGAAGCTGAAGGTGCGCCCAGCGCTCAAGGAGTTCATGGAGAGTGGCAAGATGCGCAACAGCCCCACGGTCCAGTCGCTGGTACGCGGTCACTGGAAGATGCAGCCGCACGGTCCGGGGGCCGAGCTACGCAAGCTGATTTTCCGAGAGCCTTTCTGGTCTCCGAGGGCGGAGAACCTGCCGGCTGTGATCCGGGATCGAATAGTCGCGGACGACTGATATGTGGTAGGCTCGGGGCGTGAGTCTCGGAAAGCATCTTACGGCATTACGGGCAGCTGTTTTCGAGCAGCCTAAGAAGAAGAGCGGCGGTGACGGCGGCGAGGAATCTCCCGACCAGTACAAGTCGCGAGTGGGGAAGTGCCCAACGGGCCATCACTCGGACGTCGACACGGGCAAGTGCATTCCCAGGTCGGTGCCGGGTCAGGAGCCAGCGAAGCCAGCGATGGTCAAGCAAACTCCGAAGCCTCCGATGAGGAAGAAGCCGCCCAAGGACCCGGAGGACCTCTCCAAGGTCCCGGCCAAAGACTTGATAGATCTCGACTGGGATGACGTCGAGTTCAAGGAGCCTTCGCCGAAGCAGAAGAAGCGCGCGGCCAAGAAAGCCACCAAGATTCTGAATCGTGACGAAAAAGGGAAGTTTTCGCCGCAGGAGGTCGAGAAGGCCATCGACAAGGCGGAGACCAAGGAGCTGAGCGCCGACGACCTGAAGAAGGTCAAAGATCCAGAGGTCGCCGAAGCTGACCCCGAGAAGGTTAAGAAGCGCGTCACGAAGAAGGCCGAGCAGGACGCTCGCGATAAGGGTGCTTCGGACAAGGAAGCCAAGAACGCAGGCGCTCGCAAGTGGGGCGAGGCGCTCGGCGCGATGATCGCCGGCTTGCTCGCTGCTCCCATTCTCGTCGCTCTCGGACCGGGCGCGTTGGTGGCCGTTGCGGGTAAGGGAACGCTCATGCTGGCCAAGGCTCTTGGCGTGAAGGTCAAGGCCAAGGTCGCGAACATGGCAGGCAGCTCTGGGGGATCGAGGAAGCCACCGAAGAGGTCGGAGAAGCCGAAGCGGGATTGGGTAGAGCCCCCTCCAGCAACGCAGCTGTCTGAGTGGTCTAAGCGACCTTGACAATCAGCAGGCTACCTGGTAGCCTTGTGTGCATGTCGAACCGGGTAAACCATCGGCGTGGGGAGAAGCGACGCACGGAGCACGGCCCGCGCTGGGAGAACGCAGATCCGGGAGTCGGGTGCAACAGCACGCACGTGGCTCGAGCGCGGCGTCAGTGGAAGCGGCTGCGGAGTCGTTCGATTCGACGCACGGGCAGGCAGAGCCCCAAGTTCAAGATGGGGTTGCGTCACTGGGGCAGATGGTTCGGTGCTCCTATCGAGTTGTACGATGAGTGACGAGAGGGACAAGGCGGAGCTGTCAGATCAATCTGTTCCTGTAGCGCAGGGGGTCGTTATGGCGATTCGCAAGCGCACGTCTGGCCCGCTTCAAGCGCTCTACGTGCTCGAGCTTGCGCGGCGCTTCGTCTGGAAGGACTGCCAAGACAGCATGACGGACGAGGAGCTGCAAGATTTGGACGTCAAGGTCGAGGAGCTGCAGCAGTACGTGGACGCCTGCGAAGAGATCGCCGAGGTTGTGGGCAGTGGTTGGGACGGCAACATGGGAGAGGCGTAATGATCGTGTACGTGAAGGCGAGTGGTGTTTGGCACCACGCGCGAGAGGTGCTCGAGCGGCGAGCGATTCTGAAGTGCAGCGGAGAGGCAGTCCGCATAACGGAGTCGCGGCCCGGACCGCCTGTGCGGGGGCGTAGCGACTTTGTGAAGACAGGGGACGAGCTTTGGCCGCCTCCCGAGGTTTGTCGGGAGTGCGAAGCCTTGGGCTGATGCGACCGCACGGTCGCATGTTGGACGACGGGAGAGGATCGAAATGTGGACGTTATTTGTGTATCAAGGGCCAATCGGAAGAACCCGCGTCGCGCGCCAGTACGACGCCGTTATGGTGGAGGCTGACAGCGTACCTCACGCGGAAGAGCGCTTCAGAGAGCGTCTAGGGCGGACCCCGCTTGCTATGGCCTTCAGGGGGTACTCTGCGGCGACGAAGGATGAGGCGTGGCGCAGGATGCGCGAGGCTTCGAAACGCAACCTTCCGCAGTCGATGTGGAGCACGGACGAGTTCACCTGCTCTCACTTAGATCACTGGATCAACCGCAGCCGTCAAGCGTTGGTGTTGCCGAAGGTTCAGAGGGAGCCGGGCAATTCGTTGCGCTGCTCGGGCTGTGGGAGCTGGCACAGCTGGGTAGATCCAAACCAACCGGACGGCAGCTACAAGTGCACCGACTGCCGAGATCTACCTCATGTCGGTTGGTGAGCTGCGCGGGGCTATCGAGCGGGCGACGGAGCTAGCCGCAGAGGGACGCGAGGACCGAGGTCTGGACGTCATCTTCGATGCGATAGACAACGCGCTGCTCGATGGTCAGTTCAGCTCGGTAGACGAGCTGCTGGCGGGGCTCGACCCGGCTGACTTGACGGTGACTCTGAGCATCGGCGTGCTCTGCATCACTTTGGCTGCGGTCGAGCATCTGCCTACTCGGGAGGTTTTCTGTGCGAAGCTGCGAGAGCGGTTGGAGCGGGACGAACCGGAGCGTGTCGAGCGGTTGCTGCGCGGCTTGGAGCGGCGGAATAAATCCTGTTAGACTGCTCATTCTGCGCGGAGGTTGCGATGGCTGAGGAGCAAGTCGTCATAGATCCGAATACGAGTCCGATAAGGGCCTTTACGGAGCGTTTGGGGATTCCTTGGAAGGAAGCCAAGGAGATGCCGGCTAAGGCGCTTACGGCGCTCATAGCTGCGTACAGCAAGGGTTATGAGGATGGGTTGCAGAAGAGGGATCGATATGCGCGCTAGCATCTTCTTGTTCGTGTTCTTGGTAGGCTGCTGCATACCTCCGCACAACACCGGGGAGACGACGCCAACGGGCACGTCGCTGATTCCCGATTACGACCGCAGCGAGTGGGGGCGCTGGAAGGACCTTGATGGCGACTGCCAGGACGCCCGTCAGGAGGTTTTGATTGCGGAGAGCACTGAGCCCGTAACGCTCGATGAAAAGGGCTGCAGGGTGCTTTCTGGCGCCTGGAAATGCCCTTTCACGGGAAACGCCGTCACAGACCCGAGCCTGCTGGACATAGATCACGTCGTAGCGCTGCGGGAGGCGCACTACGCCGGGGGGTTTGTGTGGAGCAAGGAGCGCAAGCTGGCATACTTCAACGACCTGGAAGATCCGGGCCATCTGATGGCGGTGGACCGGTCGGCCAACCGGAGCAAGGGCTCGAGGGGTCCGGACGAGTGGATGCCTCAAGTCGGGCGCTGCGAGTATCTGAAGGCGCGTGCTCAGATCTTGTCCCGCTGGAAGCTCGACTACGACTGCGAGCTGTACCTGCGGCTCATGAGCGAGCATTGTGGGGGCGCTCGATGATGTGGCGGTGGTTGGTTCGGCGGAAGGATGGTGAGGGGGAGGAGATCGAACTGGCGGAGCCTTCTTGGTACCTAGCCAAGGAGCATGGATCTTCGATGTTGGGCTGCTGTCCCGACAGGCTCATCATCGAAAGGATAGAGGACGATGGAGACGAAGAAGCTAAGCAAGTTGGCTAAGGCGCTAGGGGAGTGCGTAGCGGCGAGATCTGCGCAGGGTTGGAAGGAGACCGCGGCCTTCGAGCGGTTGGAGCAGGAGTTCCCCGAGTGGCCGGAGCTGGTCAAAACCTTGGATCGGGGCGGCTGGCTGACGGTGCGGGAGACAGATCTGGAGGAGCTGCTGAAGGCAAAACGGCTGCTCTCGGAGAACCTCGCGAGGGCGCAGGAGCGAAGCACCCAGCTGCTGGAGATGACGCGCACACTGCGCCGTGAGCGGAACGCCGCGGCGACGGTCTCTTCGGAAGGGACTTGGATCTGGAGCGACACGGACGACAACCACCTGGATAGCCTCGTGGAGGACGCCGTCGTTACGATGACCGCAGGACAGCTGCGATCCCTGCTCAAGCTTCGCGGCTAGTGGGCAGCGTGGTAAGCTACCAGGCATGGCCAAACTGGACTGGGAGACGACATACGCGGCGCTTTCAGCAGCGGTCCAGACAACGGATGCAGCTGAGGCAGCTATCGGCCAAGACCTGCTAACGACCCTCGACGAGATCGGAACGAGCTACAACGACGCCTACACGCCGCTAGTGGAGGCTAGTAAAAACATATCCCTGTCAGCCTATTCTAGCTCGCTCGCTACTTGGGAAATCGCGACGGAAGATGTGCACAACCAGACGATGAAAGTTATCTGGTACGCCGAAGACGAGCTAACTATTACTCGGTCGTCGCTTCCGAACTGGAGCACTTCGGCGGAGGCGCTGACGGCTAATAAGTCGGCGATGACTTCTAAGTTGGATACTACCAAGGCGACTGCTAGCAAGGCAGGAGATACAGGTTTGCGCGATCTGCTTAGCTCCTTCCGGGCTAAGTTTCTCACGGCCTACAACAGCCAACCCGAGCTGTCCTATGGCGGGTCTTACGGAGAAACGAGGTCAGTAACGGTGCCAGGTGTTGGCCTAGTGACGGTGGCCAAGGCGGAGGAGCTGCTTCAAGCCGCGATGGACGAGGCCAACGAGCTGGGCGCAGATATCGCTTTCGTGCCCTAGGCCGCCTTGACGGCCTTCTTCAGGTCGGCGATGAAGGTCTTGATCTTGGGGCTAGTGAGCTTGCGCAGCTCGCTGGTCTTCAGCATCTTCTTGTCCCACTTCTTGCTCAGGTCGCTGGCGTTCCAGTTGGCAAACCCGAGCTGAGAAAGGAGCGCGAGGACTTGGCCCACCTGGTTGTTGGTGGCCTTTTTGATCTTCATCTTTTTGATCGTGGAGTAGAGCTGCTTGTACTCGTCCTGCGTCAGCGCGTCCAAGTCGTTGGCGACGGAGGGCACCATACCGGCCGATGAACTGTTCATCAGCTTCACGATCTTTTCGTTGTCGGCGCCGCCCTTCTTCTTGATGATCATCATCAGGGAGTTCATCTGCCACTGCATGATCGGCTTGGAGGGCTTGGCCGTCGCCGCGCCGCTCTTAGCCGCGAAGCCCTTCTTTGCTTCCAGCTCTTTTTTCAGGCCGGCGAGGTACTTGTCTGCTTCCTTTTTCGTGAACCACGTCAGGTTGCCGGGAAGGTTGAGAGCCTTCTTCAGCTTGACTAGGTTGGTCGCGTTCCAGCCGTAGTCGTCCATAAGCTCCGATTCGACGTCGAAGATATCCGAATCTTGCTTGGATGTGATCTTGTCGGCTATGTCCTTCTTGGCCTTCTTCACGGCCTTTTGTAGGCCTGCGATGTAGACCTTCGCCTGCGCCTTCGTGAAGTCCTGGACGGCTACTTCGGGAGGGGGCAGCTTCAGGTCCTTCTTCAGATCGATGAAGTCGTTGTCGTTCCAGGAAGCGAGAGCCGGATCGTCTACGAGATCGTAGATCTGCTTGAGCTGTTTCTGGGTGAGCTTCGCGACGTCTGCAGAGGCGTCGGGCGCGTACTTCAGCGCTTCGATCATGTCTGACACCACTCCGGCGGAGAGTGTCGCTAGATCGGTCTCTTTGGGCGGCCAAGAGAGGGAGTGATCTTTGGAGGACACGTGCATGTTCCAAGCCTGCTCTGCTTTATCGGGGTCCTTCTTTCCGATCAGCGACCACAGGTAGTCTTGAGCCTTGGCGGAGGCGGGGACGAGCGCTTTGAGATCGTCTATAACGTTGCTGACCTTCTTCCAGTGCATAGCGAAGAGGGCGTCTTCCAGGTCTACTCCTCCAGCGGTCGGCAGTTTGTGCGTCTGCAAGATCTGCAGCTGTTTTTTGACGGGTAGCTGGTCGAGCATCTTCGTCACGTATTGGACCTGCTTGTCCGAGGCTTCGGTCATCACTGCTTGGTGCGAGTCGAGGAGCCACCACGAGTCTACGGCCCACTCTAGCTCGAGAAGTTTTCCATCAAGTCCCATTCTTGCCTCCGCGACCGAGGTTACCAAATAAGCCGCGTAGGTGGTAGGATTGGCGTCGTGAGCCTTGCGGAAAAGATCGAGACTTGTCGCGAGATGCTGGAGGCTGAAGAGCCCGAAGTGACTCGGATTCTGAAGGACGGTGAGGCGTTCGGCGAGAAGAACGCGCCCGAGGGAATTCGGGTGGTTCGCGGCGCCAGTTACCTCTACTTCGACACGCGAGGGGACGAGGACCAGCTTCCGGAGATCTCCCGCCTCAAGAAGCAGACCGCGTCCTACCTCATGAAGAAGTACAAGAAGCGTAAGTTTCGCCACTCGTCCTACCGCGGCAAGAAGCTCTGGCAGTACTACGTCAGCAACACCCCCAAAGGCTGGCGCGTGGGGATCAAGGTAGACCTGACCGACGACGAGGCAGACCTCGAGATCAAAGGGCATTTGATATGAGGCTCCAACAGCTCATCCACGAGGCTTGGTTGAGCCTCGACGAGCGCGAGCCTGCGTGGCGCGCGGCGGCTACTGTCATCGAAAAGGACGGCGAGGTGTTGCTACTCAAGCGCGGCAGCACGGCTCCGTGGATGCCCGGTAAGTGGAATCTACCGGGCGGGAATCTGGAGCCGGGGGAGAACGCGGCGAAGGCGGCCAAGCGAGAGGCGGGGGAGGAGATCGGGCTGAAGCTCAGCGCACTGCGAAAACTCCAGAAGCTCTCCATCCTCGGCGGGGAGGTCACGTACTTCCATGCCACCAAGTTCTCAGGGAAGCCGAAGCTCGGCTGGGAGTCGTCCGAGTTTCGCTGGGTGCCTCTCGAAAAGGCGGTACACTACGACCTTATTCCCGGCGTTGGGCAGGCGCTCGGCGCGCTGGCGTACGGTCGTTGACTATCCCATAGCTTAGTGATACTGCTATGCGATGGGCGTAGGATTCGACGTAAGAGGACGGTGCAAGGGCTGCAAGGCTCTGATGAGCGAGCAGGACTTCAGCGCTTGGGAAGAGGGCGGCAGGCTGCACTGTGCGAGTTGCGGAACGTTGTTGGCCGAGGGTTACCAGGCGATAGAGCCACCAAAGCCGAAGGAGCCTGTGGGTTATAGGGCGGGAGGCGAGCTGCACTGCGGCGCTTGCGGCGGCAAGCTGACTTCGACGGACTGGACGCATGCGGGCGACTTGACCTGTCCGCACTGCAAGCTGCTGGTTGACACCGTACATCGCCAGCAGATGGCCGACATGCGGAAGGACTTCGAGGAGTTCGATGCAGAGGTCCGTGTGAAGATGGGGAGCACGGACGTTTGGAAAGGGGCCGAGGTAGTCGATAAGGAGGGGAAGGCGATCGGCAAGCTGGAGAGCATCAAGCACGAGCGAGGCGCGATGGTGCTCACGGTGGAGACGCTGAAGGACACGAGCTATCGAGCGCAGGTGCGCATCGGCTTTGCGGGGAAGTGCGCCGTAGATCAAGAGCCTCACGGGTGGGTTACCGAGGCGGAGGAGGTTGCTGTGGGGGTAGTAGATCTGAGCTTGGGCTCCCACCTACCGCAAGACGCTTGCATCTCGATCACTCCGCGCACGCCAGCGCGGGACGGGTGGCAGCGGATCTTCACCGCGGACCGAGGGAGCGGAAAGGCCGGTTCCTTCATCCGAGTAGACTCGTGGGAGGCGGAGGTACCGAAGGCTACTGAGAAAGACGGCGAGCGGATAGTCTTTGACCCGGGTCGGCAGGTCCGAGCGCGAAGCGACTTCGATCTAGTAGTCCGGTTTCCGGGACAATGAGCCGAGCTACTTGGGACGAGTACTTCATGCGCATCGCCTACGAGGTGGCGTCTCGGGCGACGTGTGACCGCAAGCTCGTCGGCGCAGTCATTGTGCGCGACCGCTGCATCCTCGCGACAGGCTACAACGGCTCGATTCGTGGCCTACCTCATTGCGACGAGGTGGGCCACATGATGGAGGACGGGCACTGCGTCAGAACGATCCACGCCGAAGCCAATGCGATCATACAAGCGGCGCGCAATGGCGTTCGTATCGAGGACGCGAGCATCTACGTGACCGCCTCGCCCTGTTGGATTTGCTTCAAGTTGATAGCCAACGCAGGCATCCAGAGGATCGGCTTCGGGGAGTTCTACCGAGACCAGCGGATATTCGAGGTATCTCAAAAGCTAGGTATCGAGCTGGTGCATATCCCGCTAGAGCGTGAGTAGCCTGGACACAGAAGGCCGACTCTACTACAATTGTTGACACGTTCAATAACGCCACTGGAGTTGCAAGAGAGGTAGTGGAATGTCGGAGGATCTGATGTTGAAGTCTGGGGAAAACCCCCGTCATGTGCTGCCTCGCCATGAAGAGCGTAGCTCCAACGAGCATGTGTTCACGCTGCGGGTGCTCGCCGAAGCTGCCGGAGTGACTTACCAGACGGTGCGCGCGGCGATAACGAGGGGGCGCTTGGAGCTGCCGAAGAAGCCCAAAGGTGAGGCGGCCAACTACCTGTCGGCCGAAGCACTGCGATCGATAGCCGGCTACATCCAGCGCGCGCTGCAACACAAGTCCAAGCCGATTCACAACGCCGAGGCGCGAGGTACGCTTCCGTCGCGACAGCAGGACTGGTGGGACAACCGTTGGCCGAGCTTCGTGCTCTATCGCTGCGCGCATCCGGACTGCGACGAGCTGCTATTCGGCCCCGGGGTTTGCGCCGAGCACGGCGGTGAGCGACGCCCGCTCATCAAGCTCGATCCCGATGGTCACATCGTGGTGTTGTTGGGGCGCGACTACGTGCCGTTGCATCGGGTTGTGGCGCAGACGCCACCGGGCCAACACACACACCATCGGGATGGCAACCCGTGGAACAACCGTTGGGACAACCTCGAGTGTCTTGACCCTAGAGAGCACGAGGATCGCCATATAGGAGGCGTTCTGTCGGCACGGGTTAAGAAGCGTCAGCCGCAGCGGAAGCCGTTACGGAGCGAGCTAGGCGGCATGACGAAGGCAGAACTGCAGGAGAAGATCGACGAGGCGTACTTGCAGGGGCTCGAAGAAGGCGAGCGGAGAGCGAGGGCCTGATGGACAAGATCAAGCAAGTCGGCAAAGAGATCACGCTGAGCCTACCGAAGGACCCCGGCTCCGTCCGTCTGGCTCTGGACGAAGCGCGCAGGGGAATGCCTCAGCTTGCGGAGCTGATGGAGGAAGGTGAGCGGTTGGACTTCGAGGTGTCGAAGGTGGAGCCCGATCCAAGCCGCGCCGACCGCGTGCTAATAACGGTTCGGGCTGACGTTCGGAGGGAAGTCTAATGTGCTCGCCATGTCATTGCAGGTCGCTGGCTCGGGCTAAGCGAGAGCGCGCACAGAAGGCGGAGTGGACGGAGTTCTACGAGAGTATGCTCGACAAGATCGACCTGAAGGAGGAGCTTACGGCGCTGTTCGTGTCCGGAGTCCGCTCTAGAACTGGACTGCAGCACATCGAGGTAGATCGCGAGGATCCGGGCGATGATAACGGGTCATAACGAGAGGCAGCCTCCGCGCCGTGTTGTTCACGCCGAGCTGGAGCGGGTACGGGAGGACAACCCCTTTTTGGTGCTGTGTCCTGGTCCGGACTGCTTTCCGCCTGGCATTCTTACGGTTCCTCCGATGATCAGTACGGGTCCCAAGGAGTGGCGAGTGTGGACCGATCAGTGTTCCTCTTGCGGCCAACGTGTGATCTACGAGGACACGCACATCGGAGGGAAACGTCTTCATCGTCCGATCCCCGTTTTGCTGCAGTGGGTCCACGAGAAGGACCCTCCGTCGAAGCAGTTCATCATGAACCCCGTCTACATCGGCGAACAACGAGAGAAGCGCAAGGAAGCCTGGTCGCTAGGCGTTTGGCTGCCGAAACAGGTCAGCCGCGACGGAGCGCTGGATCTGTGCTTCGCTGAGCCGCTTTCTTCCGAGGCGCCGTTCAAGGCCGGCGACGAATTCGAGATGTGGCGAGGGCCGCACTTGCTTGCTCGAGGGCGTGTGGGATTCATACACCCGTGGGGCTTTGAGTCTGCCTATGATGACTATCCGCCGTGGCCTGATCTGTGGCGGACGGGAAGCGGTCTGAAAGAGGAGCTGGAGGGGCAATGCAAGTCTGGCAAGTGATTCAGATCCTATGTCGGCAGAGCCCTCACACGCAAGTGCTCGTGCAGCTGCCAGACGGCAACTACACGGACGTAGCTGCTATCGAGGAGCACTATCCACGGACTGAGGACGGAGAGCACTGCGGGCGCTGCGTTGCGTTCGTGGCCAAGGAGAAAAGCGATGGCAACGATGCGCGTTAAGTGTCCAGGCTGTGAGCGCGAGTATCCCGTAGCGCGAGGTAGTGAGGTGGGCTGCTCCTACGGGGAGCGGTTTTCGGCGCACGACCGCTTGGTGGCGGGGACTTCGAGATCGGGCGGCTTGCGGTTTAGCTCTCCGTTCGGACCCATTTGTGTTCCGCAGTCGGAGTGGGACAAGACCTTTGAGGAGCTGGAGCCTGTGCGTCGCGAGAGTGACGGGCGCATGCTCAAGCGATATCGACTCCGGTGGTTCGGGGGCGTAGACCTGGGCGATAGCGGTCCCATCTGCACCGAAGATCCAATGGACGCGCTCATCGAAGTGGGCGAGGTCAAGCTCGAGCCGCTGAAGGCTCCGAAGTCGGAGATCTTCTTTTTGGGCTACACTTATGGGGGGAAGGACCCCTTAGCAGACGGGAGCGAGGAGTGAGCTACGAAGTACCCTGTCGTAACTGCGGGAAGCCGGCGCCGTGCTTGGTTGACCCCGAGGAGTTCCACGTGGACGGCGCCTACTGCTCGCCTGAGTGTCGCGAGGCGTTTAGGGAGAAGGTAATGATGGATCGCCCGGTTGCTTACGCAGATCGACTTCATGGTCATACTGCCGATCTCGCCGTGATGCTGGCTCCTCGAAAGGACGAGGAGGTTCGATACGAGGTCATCAAAGCGCGTGTCGGAAAGCCGCATCGCCTGGTGTTCGACCCGTCTGTTGTGGGGGCCGATGTGGAAGCAACAGCGGCCAAACCCGCAGACTCGCTTACATTCAAGATAAAGGTTCCGGCAGACGATTAGGGTGAAAACCGATTGTCAAGTGTCAGAGATCATGTCACTCTGGGTTTAGGAGGGATCAAAATCGGAGAATAAGTCATGAGCCTGGCAGCAAGAAGCAGACAACCGCGGAGTCTTTCCGACTCGGCCGTTTGGCCGGTAGCAACCACCAACCCTCGCATGAGTGAGAGGAGAAGAGAGGATATGTTGGTAGTGGAGTCAAAGCGACTCGGAAACGGGCGCGTCCAGGTAATCATCGACGGATCTTCGACCTTGGACTGGCGCCAGGGCGACATCTACGAGGGCTCGGACGGTAGGCGCTGGACGTTCTACAGTACGAAGCGCGAGCTGCACAACTGCGTCATCCTCGAAGGCTCCGGGCTACCCAAGCCCGGCAAGCATCTTGTGCTCGTGAACGAGGATCGCGGAGATGCGATCTGGCTGACGTCCGACCAGGCGCGCGCCGTGCTCCACATCCTCCGCACCGTCCACATCTGGCGTAAGCACGAGAAGTGCGATCGGCGTAGCGGGGGCTTGGACAAGCTCGCTATGCATGACGAGCACCTCGACGCCGCAGGTAAGGCTCTCGTATTCGATCGCCTACGCACGGTCGGGTATGGACCAGGGGCTTGACAATCGCTTCGTCTAGTGGTACGGTAGTAGCTGAAGATGGACGACGGTGATTCCGGTTGGACTCTCGAGCTGCTGCAGCCTCCTGCTGCTGAAGGCCAGACGGTCTTCGAGCGGGCGGTTGAGGACGTCGAGTATTTTCAGCGGCGCCTTTTCGCGGCGCTCGGGGTCCCGCGGGAGTACTTGGAACGGACGAAGGAGAGAGCGATGAACTACCTAGACATTCCGTGCGACGAGGCGTTGCGGTGTCGTGTACGTGGGAAGGACGGCGGAGGCTGGAGAGGAGATCCGGGCTGGATCGGCTCCGTTACCTTTGCGGGGCGGGACGCCGGTAAGCACCCGCGAGTGCTGTACGCTCGCATTCCGCATCTCGAGTTCTCGGAGGCGTGGATCGAGTCAATCGACTATCCGACCGAGGGCAGCCTAGCTGATACCGAGATCTCGGTGGATACCGATCAAGGATACTTCACGTTCCTGCTTCATCGGGACGACGTGCACAAGCTCGTTCCCCGGTCGTCGACCGAGACCAAGAGCGAGCCTGCTCCTGTGGTCGACTACGCTCCGGATGAGGGCGACCGAGCGCTCATCGAGATGTGGGAGACGTTGCTATCGCCGGACTGCCTGCAGGGTGCGGGCTCTCGCGCGCTGGCTGTGGCGTTGGTCCGGCAAGCAGTAGCCGAGCCCGGCGTGAAGGTGAATCTCCGACCCTTCGTGCGGCTGAGCGGCAGCGTCGCCAAGATCTTGTCCTCGATTCTGCAGTGCTCGGGCCTGTGGCGGTTCGCTACCATCACTCACGACTACCTCGTGGTTAACAAGCCTGAGCCCGGCGCCGACGTGTACGACTGGAGCCGGCTGTGCGAGCAGTTCCACGCTCCGCTCGAAGAGCTACGCTTCGAGATGTACGCGGTGCTATTGAAGGGTCATGCCAAAGAGTAGCAAGAGCAACTTCACGCTAGACGAGCTGCTTAGCATCCATACCCACGCGGCCATGGACGCTAAGCTGCTCCCAGCAGACCTAGCTCCTTCCTTTGCGCGGCTCGCCGACGCAGCCAACGCCGCCCACGCGGTGCTATTCCGTCATCAGGTGCAAGCCGCAGGCAAGATGCCTAGCGCCGCCGCTCTGGCAGAATTGGCTCCAGAGGGGTTTTTCTCTGCGCCGGAGGCTGAGCCTGATTCCGAGCCCGAACCGCCTCCTGCGCCCGATTCTGAACCCGGAGGGAGCCGTCTAGGCTGGTCCAAGGAGGACGTCGAGCGGGCCTCCGGGCCGGTGTTTCGCGTACGGCCTAAGAGCGCTCGACGAAGGTGTAGCATCTGCGAGCAGCCGCAGTGGAAGGGCGGGAGTGGTTGGGTCTGCAAAAACGGGCATGAGGGGGCTCCGCCGCTAGAAGATCCCGAGACTTGAGCCTACCGCCGCTATCGCGTAAAGTAGGCGACATGCCTCTCCTAACTGAAGAACAGAAGCGTCTGATGGGGATCGAGCCCCGTGAGTTTGGCGGCCTGCCG
>Ga0180438_10001707_pt1 | contig 38137 bp, 32 predicted proteins | sample SS_ome_12_FD_132455 | JGI IMG/M metagenome (GOLD analysis project Ga0180438, IMG submission 132455) | Hypersaline lake sediment archaeal communities from the Salton Sea, California, USA - SS_3_D_2 metaG | ecosystem: Environmental > Aquatic > Non-marine Saline and Alkaline > Hypersaline >... | reverse complement strand
GCACTGCATGCGGTGCAGGCAACGTCCCGGGCGAGGCATTCTGTGATTACTGCGGCTCGCCGCTGGAAGCCCCGGTGCCCACGGCCGAGGCTGTGCCAGAATTGGAGCCAGTGTCCACCGAGGCGGAGCTGGAGGTGGCACCAGAGCCTGTGGTGGAGGAGGAGGCCCAGCCGGAGCCAGTCGCTGAAGAGGCAGCGCCACCAGCCGAGGCACCTGCGATCGAAGAGCCTGCTCTGAGCAAAGTCGAGGAGGGTCTCGGACCGGAGGAGGTCGCAGTCCCAGAGCCTGCCCCTGAACCAGTCGCGCCCCTGGCCTGCCCGGTCTGTGGTGAAGAAGTGCAGCCCGACGAGGCTTTCTGCGCCAACTGTGGTGCTTCACTAGCCCAACCACCCATCCCGCCAGAGCCTGTACCCGAGCTGGAGGTAGAGCCCGAGCCTGCAGTGACTGAGCCAGCGCCAGAGCCGATCGTTGAGGAGGCGCCGTCACCCCCGCCTCCGACTTGCCCGGCCTGTGGCGCTGAGGTGGAAGCTGGTGACACGTTCTGCAGCAACTGTGGTGCTGTGCTCCAGGAAGTGCCAGTGCCTGAGCCCGAACCTGCACTGGTTGAGGCAGCTCCACCGCCGCCACCTCCGCCGGCTGGTCCGCGTCTGGTGGTCGTCGCTTCTGGGGCCGAGATCCCACTGCCGGCAAGTGCAGAGATCCTCATCGGTCGCGAAGATCCGGTCAGCGGTGTCTACCCCGACGTGGATCTGACGCCCCACGGTGGTGAAGATGGCGGTGTCTCCCGGCGGCATGCACGGCTGCTCGTCGAGGGTGGCGACTACTTTGTCGAGGATCTGGACAGCACCAACTTTACCTTCGTCAACAAGCAAAAGATCGCACCCAAGATTCGGCAGAAGCTCAGCAACGGCGACGAGCTTCGATGTGGTCGGGTGGCGTTGGTCTTGAGAACCGGGTAATAGCCATACTGGTATCTTGGTGGATTGGTGTGATGCAAGCCCTGGAATGCCTAATCTACCGATTCCCAATCAACGAGTCGCCAACGCTATGCAACGCTGTTCGGAGCCGGGCTGTGGTCAACTGAACCGGCCGAGCGCCCGCTTCTGTGAGCGGTGTGGGCAACCGTTACGACAAGACCGCTGGTCGCATCTGCGCTCGGGCCACATGTTGCGTGGGGGCGCCTACCGCATCCTGGAGCCGCTGGGCAAAGGGGGCATGGGCGCCCTATATCTGGCTGCGGACACGGGCGCCTTTGAGCGTAGATGTGTCGTCAAGGAGTTGCTCGACTACTACGATCCGGACGATCCGGAAGAGGCTGCCAAAGCCCAGTCTCGCTTCGAAACCGAGGCTCGTCTCCTTTCTGAACTGAGCCACCCGGGCATTCCGCGCATCTACAGCTACTTTTCGGAGGCAGGGCGCAACTATATCGTCATGGAGTACATCGAAGGGGAGACGCTGGAGCGTGCGGTGACACACGCTGATGCCCTGGGACGCACACTTCCTGCCCGTCCCCTGTCCACCGAAGAGGTGGTGCGCCACGCAACTCGTATCTGCCAGGTTCTCGAGTACCTGGCGGACCGGCCCTCACCGGTGATCCACCATGACATCAAACCGGCCAACCTCATCATAGACCAGGTGAGTGGAGACGTCCGTTTGGTGGACTTTGGTACAGCCCAACCCCTGATCCGATGGGCTACGCAGGCCCGGCTGGGCCAGGGCGTGTCTTCACTCTTTGGGACCCAAGGCTATGCTGCGCCAGAGCAGCACCAGGGCCGTTCCGAGCCACGCTCCGACGTGTATGCTCTGGCGGCCACGATCTATCATCTGCTGACCGACGACGATCCGGGGGAGCATCCTTTCCACTTTCCCCAGACGGAGAGCCTGCCAGGGCCGCTAGCCAGTGCACTGGAGCGAGCTCTGCATCCAGAAGTTCGCCGTCGCAGCACTGCGACACAGCTTCGCCAGGCCCTGGAGGCATGGCTCATCCCGGAGGATGGTGCCCAGCCCTTTGTGTTCCGCTGTGGGGCTGTGGCCCACACAACGGCGGAGCTGGTACTGCTCTGTGACCAGCACTGGTCTGATGCCCGTAGACACTTGGCCAACGGCGATTTTGAACGCTGGTTCCGCGCCCGCAATCGCCATGATCTGGTCGCCAAAGCCGAATCTGCTCAGCTCGCGCCCGATGCCGATGCCGCACTCGAGGCCTTTTTGCATCGACTCGATCCCCGGCTGCTGGCTCCGCGGCTAGCCGTCCAGCCGTCGAGTCTGGACTTTGGGCGGCAGACGCGCAATAGCCCGGCTGCACGGCGCCTTGTGGTGCGCAATGAAGGGCGTGGATATGGGTATGCCAGCCTGAGCGCCTCAGTCCCCTGGATCGAGCTTGAGCCAGACCGGGTGGGGTGCCTGTCCGGCGCTGAGGCCACGGTGACGGTGCGCCTGGTCGGTACGGCATTGCCTTTGCAGCGCGATCACCAGGCGCTTGTCTCCTGCACACCAGCACGCGGTGCACGCATCTCCATCCCGGTCTCGGTCGACCTGAGTCTGGTCGGAGAGATGGTGCAGCAGGCTGTTGCCATTCTGGGAACCGTAGCCCGCCAGGCCTGGCGGGGTGCTCGGCGGGGCCTGTCGCTATGGACGCGGACCTTTGCCAGCCTGGTCCAATCTCGCCGCGGTCCCTGGATTCTGCTCGTCGAGACCCTGGTCTTGGCCGGGGTTATGGCTGCCCTGTGGTGGAATTGGCGCGGCCTATCGGTTGATGTGATCCCCCTGGTGGGGGCCTATTTTCAGGCATTGCCCTTGGCACTGTTGGCGGTCTATGTGTTACCAGCATTGGCGTTCGTCGGAGGGGGCGTGGTCTGGGAGCTCGTGAGCTCGTTGAGGGTTGATCGTTGAGTGTTCCTTGTTCCAATTGCGGCCGGGTGAACCGGCCAGGTGCCCGCTATTGCGCTTCCTGCCAGGCACCGCTGAGCGCGGCGGCTGCCCGCCTGCAGCCCGAGCAATTGCTGGATGGCGGTACCTATCGCATAGTGAGAGCACTGGGCAAAGGGGGAATGGGGGCGGTTTGGCTGGTAGCACAGACCAAGGCCTTCGACCGGCTGGCGGTGCTCAAGGAGGTAGTCGAGTACTATGATCCCACTGATGCCCAGGAGCGGCTCAAGGCCCAGGAGCGATTCGAGGCCGAGGCTCGCACGTTGGGTGACCTAAAGCACCCTGGCATCCCCGATTTGTACGCCTACTTCTCTGAGGCCGGGCACAACTACTTGGTTATGGAATATATCGAGGGACCAGATCTGCGTACCTCGTTGACCCGCGAGGACGACGCCACCGGCGAGCTTGTGCCCGGCAAGCGACTGGCGGCCGACGATGTATTGGGCCACACGGTCCAGATCTGCAAGGTACTGGAGTACCTAGCCCGGCGCCAGCCGCCGGTCGTCCACAACGACATCAAGCCGGGCAACATCATCGTCGACCGACACAGCGGACGGGCGGTGTTGGTGGACTTTGGGACGGCCAAGACCAAGTATCTGCGGTCAGGCGGACCGGATGGGGGAAAGGACAGCATCTACGGCACCGTGGGCTATGCCGCGCCCGAGCTATACCAGGGCCACTCAGAGCCACGCTCTGACGTCTACTCACTGGCAGCTACAGCCTACCATCTACTTACCGACGATGACCCCCGCGACCATCCGGCTCAATACCCGCAACTGGACACGCTGTCGCCAGCCCTGTCCGACATCCTGCGGACCGCCCTGGCACCCGAGATCGACGACCGGCCTTCGGCGACCGAGTTCCGCCAGCAGTTAGAGGGCTACTTGGCAGGACAGGCGGCTCCCATGCGCGTCCTGACCTTTCCTGATGGAGACGCTGCCGACAGTCTGGACGAATTGATGGCCCTCGCGGTCAAGCACTGGCGCTACGCCAGTGGCATCCTGCATGACGGTACCATGGCCCATTGGCTGCGACGCGTCCTCCACGACCCGGTTTCGGCCCAGGTGGCGGACGAAACGGTAAAGCAATGGACCCATAGCCCCGACGCTGCCCTCGATGCTTTCCTAAGGCAAGTGGATCCGTCGGTCCTGCCGCCGGCCAAGATGGAACTACGAACCACGAGCATACGCATGTTGGAGGTGGGGAGAGGTCAGCAGATCCCGCGAAAAGTCGAGGTGGCCAATCGGGGCCAGGGTTACCTGCGTGGCGAGATCCTGAGTACGCAACCATGGGTCAAGACACCCAGGGACTTTGCCTGCCCGCCGGGGCGGATCTGCGGTGTGTCCATCGAGATCGACACCGATGGGTTGGCGCCAGGTGGGCCGTACCTTGCCGCTGTGACCCTCACGCCGGTTGGAGGGTCGCCGGAGGTCGTGGCCGTGCAGATTTCGGTCACAGCGGACAGGGCTGTGCCTGTGCAGATCACATCCAGCTCGCCAGCCGTTGTAGTAAGCCCGGACCGGGTGGACTTGGGCAAGGTGGACCGCGAGGCGCTCAGCACACCGCGCGTGAGTCTGACAGTGACCAACGTCAGCCAGACCCCGGCCCGGGTGCGGGTGCAGAATGCGCCCAAATGGCTGCTGCTCCAGCCGGAGACATTCTCCTTGCTGCCCGGTGCGCGGCAGGTGGTCCAATTTGTGGGGCGAGTGGACAAGTTGCGAGGTCGTAAACACAAAGTCGTTTTGACCTTTTCTGTAGACGGTGGTCGGGACCAGCAAGTCGAGGTCCGGCTGGAGGTCAAGCGTCGCGGACTGTTTGGTTAGCGAAATTGGTCTCGGAGTGGATTGATGATATCTTGGCTTTCGGTTGCCGGTCATACTGACGTCGGCCGGGAACGCGAACTGAACGAAGATCGGTACTACTTCAAAGTCGTCCAGGCGTCTGATGAAGGGCCGCTGGGGTTGTTTGTGGTGGCCGATGGTATGGGGGGGCACCTGGGGGGAGAAATAGCCAGCCAGTGGGCGGTGGGCACCCTAAAGCGAGAGTTGGCCCCCCTCTTTCGCCCCCAGGATCCTTCGGTCACGCGCCGGTTGGATGCTGAGGTCTTGGCGGCTGTCGGCAGTGGCGTTACCGTGCGCTTGGACGAGACCGAACTGGCGCGCCTACTCCAGCACGCTGTGCAACGGGCCAACCAGGTTCTGCTGGGATATGCCCGCAAACATCCGCAGCAGGCGAGTGACATGGGCTCGACGCTGACGCTGGGCGTGGTGGAGCACGAGCGGCTTACGGTGGCCCACGTAGGCGATAGCCGAGCCTACCTGTGGCGTGAAGGCCGCCTGCAACAGCTCACCGAGGACCACTCGGTGCCTGGGGCATTGCTCAAGCAGGGCCGGATCACACCCGAAGAAGCCCACGAGCACCCCCATCGTCACGTGCTCTACCGTTGCTTGGGCCTAAAGCCCAGCGTCGAAGTGGACATCTATCCCTCTGTGGAGCTGAGGGCCGGTGATGTACTACTGCTTTGCTCCGACGGAGTGTGGGACATGGTCTATCCCGCCGAGCGACTGGCGGCCTATCTGGCGTCGGAGGCGAGCCCGTCGTCAATCTGTCGTCGCCTGGTAGATGCAGCCAACGACGCAGGGGGTGAAGACAACATTACTGCAGTGCTGGTGCGTGTCGAAGGGTGATCACAGAGGGTAGCAAACGTACGACAGACGCGAAAGGTACTGGAAGTAGAGATATGGCGCAAGATAGGAAATGTCCTCAGTGTGGCGCACCCACCAAGTCTGAAGCACGGTATTGTACGCGGTGTGGGGTGCGGCTGGCTGCAGCAGGTCTGGAGGACGAGTACGCGACCAAGTCACTGCCGGTAGGCACTCCGCTGCAGGGCGGCCGCTACCAGATCATAGGCCAACTAGGGCAGGGAGGGATGGGTGCCGTCTACCTGGCCCGAGATATGGAGCTGTTCGGCCGGCTGTGCGTAGTCAAGCAGATGCGGCCCTTCTTTGCGAGTCAGAGCGAGCGGCGCAAGGCTGAGGAGGATTTCAAGCGTGAGGCGGAGGTGCTGGCCCGGCTCAACCATCCAGGCCATCCCCGCGTCCCCGAGGTGTACGGCTACTTTGTCGAGAGCCTGGACCAATTCTTGGTGATGAAATACATCGAGGGGGAGAGCCTGGAGCGCAGACTGGAGCGGTTCAAGCGTCCCATGTCGGAGGCGGAGGTGATTCGCTGCGCGCAGGAGGTAGCAAATGCGCTCGTGTACTTGCACAGCCGCCGTCCACAACCGGTCATCCACCGCGACATCAAGCCGGCGAACATCATTGTGGACCCAGAAGATCGGGTGTGGCTGGTGGACTTTGGCCTGGCTCGAGCCGCCGTCAGCAGTGGTGCGCGGGTCATGGTAGCTGGGGGCAAAACGGTGGCAGCCGGCACACCGGGCTACACGCCCCTGGAGCAATGGCAGATGCAGCCCGGTCCCAAATCTGACATCTATGCATTGGGGGCGACCATGCACCATCTGCTCACCGGACGTGACCCCAGAGATCGCTTTTCGTCGTTCCCTGAACTCGATATGAAGCTGCTCCAATCGTTCTCCACGTTTCAGTCCTTGCAAGAGCTGCGACCCGACGTCAGCCCGGCGATGTCGAACCTGGTAGCCCGCTGTCTGGCACCCGATCCCACACAGCGTCCTTCAGCACAACAACTCGAGATCGAATTGGGGCGGCTGGCGCCCACTGGGAGTCGTTTCTTCGATACCGTGAAGCGTTGGAGTCCCACGCTGGGGGAGATCGTTGGCACAGCGCTGGCTTCCTTTGTGCGCATGCTCTTCGGTCGACCTGAACCTGAGAAAGGGCCGAGGTCACGCCCAACGGCTGGCACATCGGGCCAGCAGGTGACGAGCCAGCGACCAGCCATCCCTTGCCTCTACTGCCGCGGCCAGGGCATCACGCGGGGTGGGCGTCCCTGCCCCATCTGCCGGGGGACCGGCTACTGGTAGATTGGCAGCCTGGTCGATTTAGGGTGCCGTCGCGCCAAGCTCTGAGGAAGAAATCCACCGGTGCCCAAACCACCGATGCCCGATTTAGCCTTCCCCAATTGCCTGGGCAGCACTCCTGTAGTATAATTGGCCTCATCGAAGGCTGTCAAAGGTGACACTTCATCTCCAGCAATGGTGCACAGGAGGAAACAATGGATCTGAAGCTCAGCGAAGAGCACAAGATGCTCCAGGACATGGCACGGGACTTTGCCCAGAAAGAGATTGCACCCCTCGCCGCCGAGATCGATGAAGCGGCTCGCTTCCCAACCGAGACGGTGAAAAAGATGGGAGAACTGGGCTTTATGGGGATCGAGATTCCAGAGGAGTACGGCGGCACCGGCATGGACACTCTCAGCTACGTGCTGGCCATGATCGAAATCTCCAAGGCATGTGCCTCACATGGCGTCATCATGTCGGTCAACAATTCGCTAGTCTGTCACGGCATCTACACCTTTGGAACCGAGAGACAGAAAGAGGCATTCTTGATACCTCTGGCCAGCGGGGAGAAGCTAGGCGCCTACTCGCTCACTGAACCCGAGGCTGGCTCTGACCCGGCCAATATGCGCTGCACTGCCGAGTATGATCATGCAACGGATGAGTACGTAATCAACGGACTCAAAGCCTGGGTGACCAGCGGTCCTAACGCTGACTATATCCTCCTTTTTGCCATGACCGATAGGAGCCAGGGAAGTCGGGGCATCTCGGCCTTTGTCGTGGACACAGCGTTGCCTGGCGTTGCGCCGGGTAAGGTGGAACCAAAACTGGGGATCCGAGCGTCTCATACTTCAGAGTTGGTTTTCGAAGATTATCGCTTGCCGGCCTGGTACCGGCTGGGTGAGGAGGGGCAGGGCTTCAAGATCGCCCTGGCAGTCTTGGATGCGGGCCGGATCGGCATCTCTGCCCAAGCGGTGGGGATTGCCGAGGCAGCCTACGAGGCGGCCCGTGACTATGCCAAGGAGCGGGAGCAGTTCGGTCAGCGCATCGCCGAGTTCCAGGCGATTCAGTGGATGTTGGCCGACATGAAGACACGCATCGAGGCAGCGCGGTTGCTGACCTACCAGGCTGCGCTGGCGAAAGACGAAGCGAAAAGGACCGGTGGCCGGTTCACGTTGCCCGCGGCCATGGCCAAGCTCTATGCATCCGAAACGGCCATGTGGGTGACGACCAAGGCGGTACAGATCTATGGTGGCAACGGCTACAGCAAGGAGTATCCGGTTGAGCGCTACTTCCGCGACGCCAAGATTACCGAGATCTATGAGGGAACCAGCGAGATCCAGCGGTTGGTCATCGCTCGCAGCATCCTGGCGTGAGATGGACGAGTTCGGCACCCGAAGTGGGTGATACCTGCTTGCTGACGACAGACTATGCTTGACTTGGGAATTGTCATTGTCAACTACAACGTCCGCGACTTTTTGCGCGAATGCCTGGCCTCGATCTATGATAGCCAGGGTGGCTTCACCTTCCAGGTTTGTGTCGTGGACAACGGTTCCCACGACGGCAGCCCTGGTATGGTGGAGGCCGAATTCCCCCAGGTGCGCCTCATCCGCGCCGAGAACCGGGGGTATGCTGCAGGCAACAACCTGGGACTGAGGTCTTTTGGATTTGTTGATGCAGGCCAGGAGATGGCGGGCTCAGCGCCGCGCCATGCGCTGCTGTTGAACGCCGACACCGTCCTGCCGCCATCTGCTCTGGCCGACATGCTCGCCTTCATGGATGCCAATCCCCAGGCGGGCATTGCGGGTCCCCGTTTGGTGCGCTCCGACGGAAGTCTGGACAGAGCTTGCCGGCGTAGCTTCCCAACGCCAGAAGTGGCCTTCTACCGGATATTCGGGTTGAGCCGCCTGTTCCCCGGTAGCGAGCGTTTCGGCCGCTATAACCTCACCTACCTGTCGCCTGATGTGACGACCGAGTTGGACTCGGTCGTTGGCGCGTTCATGCTCATCCGGCGGGAGGTGTTGGGGCAGGTGGGTCTCCTGGACGAGCGATATTTTATGTACGCCGAAGATCTGGACTTGTGTTTCAGGGCCAAACAGCGGGGGTGGCAGGTCTGGTACAATGCCGAGGTTACGGTGCTACATTACAAGGGTGAGTCGAGCAAACAGCGGAGTGCGTTTGCCAACCAGAAATTCTACCAGACGATGCGTCTCTTCCACGACAAGCATTTCAAGCGCCAGACCTTTTTTGCGATGAATTGGCTGATCTATGCTACCGTCGGCTTGCTCGGTGGTTGGGCGCAACTGAGAGACCGGTTGCGCCCGGTCGAGGGTCGGGGGGTGGTTTCGGCGATGCCCATCGGAGAGGGGGAGGAGCGCCGATGAAGCGCAGAGCTGATGCCCTGTTTGCCCTGCTGCTGGTCGCCAATGACCAGATCATGGTTGCGCTGGCATTCTACCTGGCATACTGGTTCCGGCAGGTGATCGCTGTCCCTCCCCCAGTCAACATTGCACCTTTTCGTGACTATCTGGGGATGTTGGCTATCCAAATGCTAGCCATGTTCATCCTGTACTTTTTCTCGCGGCTTTATGACGTACAGCGGTCGATGCCCCGCTTGGACGAATTCTATCGCATCTTTGCTGCAACTTCTATTGGTACCGTCATCACCATTGCTCTTACCACATTTCTGTTCAAGAACAGCACCCTGGAATTGGATTTCCCCCGCGTAATGGTGATCTATGCCTGGCTTCTGACGGTGGTGCTCGTGACGCTCAGTCGCTCGTTGCTGGTCATTGTGCGCAACTGGCTTCGAAGGCGTGGCATGTGGACCGATCGCTTGTTGATCGTCGGTACGGGTGATGTGGGGCGGATGATCCTGCAAAAGATCCGCCAGATGCCACGACTGGGCTACCGGGTAGTCGGTTTTGTCGATGGCGAAAGCTCGCTCACCCAGGAGATCATGGGCGTGCCAGTTCTGGGTGGGATCGATGACATCCCCGATCTGATCCAGGAGCACGAGATCGAAGAGGTCATTATTGGCCGGCCGGAGTTGAGTCATCAAGAGTTGCTGGCCATCATCTCTCGCTGCGAGCGAGGCCAGGTGGGCATCAAGATCTTTCCCGACCTATTCCAGATCATTGCCACGGAACTGAGCATTGGGGATCTGGGAGGGTTGCCGCTGCTGAGCGTGCGTGACGTGGCACTGCGTGGCTGGAAGCTTACCTTGAAGCGGGCAGTCGACCTGGTGGGCAGTGCTGCGGCCCTGATTGTTCTGTCGCCGGTTCTCATGCTGGTCTCTGTGGCCATCAAGCTGGATTCGGCTGGCCCGGTTTTCTATGCCCAGGAACGGATGGGGCTGGACGCCAAGCCCTTCTGGTGTCTCAAGTTCCGCTCCATGCGCATCGATGCTGAAGAGCAGGGTCCAGGCTGGACCACTGAGGACGATCCCCGGGTCACCCGTCTGGGAAGGATGATTCGCCGCTTCTCCATTGACGAACTCCCCCAGCTCATCAATGTCCTCGTGGGAGAAATGAGCCTGGTGGGGCCACGCCCCGAGCGTCCGATTTACGTCGAGCAATTTCGGCGCAGTATCCCTCGCTACATGGACCGCCATCGGGAAAAAGCAGGCATGACCGGCTGGGCCCAGGTCAATGGTTTGCGGGGTGACACTTCCATCGCTGAGCGGACCAAGTATGACCTGTGGTACATCGAGAACTGGTCCCTGTGGCTCGATTTCAAGATCATGCTGCGCACCCTCTTTAGCGTGTTTGCGGACCGCCACGCCTACTAGGTATCTATCCGAGAATGCGCTAGCCCTCATTTCTGAACGAACATCGTCCCTCGAGGGCGGACGGCGTCCCTGATGACAGAGCCCGTTTCTCCGAAACGGGGGCCTTGAGCGAGTTTTCGCATAGATTCCAAGTCCTTTGCCACAGCGCTCCATTCGACTCTTGCTCCTTCCTGCTTGACAGTCAGCAGGGTTCGTGGTATCATGTGGGTGATAGGTCGTTAGCACTCTAGAGAATAGAGTGCTAACGACCTACTAAAGTCAAAGAAATCAACCACGCGTTGGTTCAAGTCTGGAGGATGATGGACGAATTGACACCGCGTCAGCAGCTGATCTTGGCTCTCGTGGTCCGGGAGTATATCTCTGTAGTGCAGCCGGTCGGCTCCAAGACGATTCAGAACTACGGGCTGGGTGTCAGCTCGGCAACGATTCGCCACGAGATGGCGGCCCTGGAAGAGCACGGCTATCTGACCCAGCCCCATACGTCGGCGGGGCGTGTGCCCACCGAAAAGGGGTACCGCTATTTTGTCGAGCGGCTCATGCGCGAATCGCACCTGCCCATGGAGGAGCAGCGGACTATCCGGCATCAGTTCCATCAGGTAGGTGTCGATCGGGAACAGTGGATGCGGCTGGCGGCTTCGGTGTTGGCCCGCACGGCCAGGTCAGCGGCCGTAGTAACCAGCCTCAAGACAGACCGTTGCCGCCTCAGGCACGTGGAACTGATCTCCATCCGCGAGGCTATGGTCCTGCTGATCGTGGTGTTGGAAGGAGGCATTGTCCGCCAACAGATGCTCAGCTTGGATGAAACAACGAGCCAGGATATTCTGACCCAGATGGCGAACCGGCTGAACGACCTGTGCGTTGGGGCCTCTCTCCAGCGGGTGCAGTCCTGCCGTAGTCGGGTAGGGGCTTTTGAACAGCAGATCCTGGATGTGGTGGCGCAGGTTATGAAGCGCGTAGATGACGAGGCTGGGTTGCACCTATACCGCGATGGCCTTGTCAACATCCTGCACCAGCCCGAGTTTGCCGTGCCAGAGAGTGCTCGGAATGTCGTGCAGCTCCTCGAAGACCGCACCCTGCTTGAGGGATTGCTGACCGAGATGCTGGAGGTCGGGGGTGTACAGGTCATCATCGGCGGTGAGGGGCGTTGGAATGAACTGAGGGAGTGCAGCCTGGTCGTTTCGCCGTATGGTGTCAGTGGAGAGGCGACGGGGGCTCTGGGGGTCATGGGGCCAATGCGCATGCCTTACAGCCGGGCGATCTCCACGGTGCGTTACGTGGCGGGACTAATGAGCGACCTCTTCCGCGAGTTATATGGCGGCGCAGAGGAGCTGTCCTGATAGGCCGGTTTCCCCTCACAAGCGATTGGTGTAGTAGGCCGTGGCACCCAGTGGTTTCAGCTCGGCATAGCGGCTGCGGGAGAGTGGGTAACAACGAACTTTCGATATAAGAGGGATGGGATTGTGACTGACGAACAGGGCCAGGAATTGGAGATCGAGGCTGAAGTAGAGGCCCAGATGCTCGATGAAACAGCAGAGGTTCCCGTGGAGCCTCCCGCCGAAGAAGGCGAAGAAGCCGTTGACGAGGTGGTAGTTCTCCGGCAAGAGCTGGAAAAAGCCAGGGTGCAAGAGGCCGAATACCTGGATGGCTGGCAGCGGGCCAGGGCCGAGCTGTCCAATGCCCGTAAGCGTTTCCAGCGGGAGCAGGAGCAAGCCTACGGCAATGCCAAGGCTGATGTGCTGGCTCGCCTGTTGCCCATTGTTGACGATTTTGGGCGGGCGTTTGAGACTCTGCCCGACAACCTGTCGAGTCTGACCTGGACTGAGGGGCTGCGGCTCATCCAGCACAAGTTCCAGGTACTGCTGGAGCAGGAAGGCGTCGTACCGATCGAGGCGGCTGGGCAGGAGTTTGATCCCTTCCTGCACCAGGCCGTCACCCACGAGGAGTCTGAGGAAGTGCCTGCTGGGCACGTCATAGGTGAGCTGCAAAAAGGGTACAGGCTCGGCGACCGTGTGCTGCGTCCGAGCGTCGTTCGGGTCTCGGCCGGGCTGCCTGAGCAAGAGCCTGCTGCCGAAGCTGAAACCGAAGAAGCTGAGGCCGAAGGCGAGGAGACAGACTGAACATCTGGTCGAGGGTGCATGTGGTATCTTTGACTGAAGGTCAGGTCCCAGGAACCTTGCGCCCCCTATTGTAGGTTTGTTATGGTTATACAGTGGCTGCAATACATCTGATACATAGAAGGAGATGAAATCATGGCAAGAATCATTGGCATTGACCTGGGTACAACCAACTCGGTGTGCGCTGTCATGGAGGGCGGCGAGCCGACAGTGATCCCCAGTTCGGAGGGAGGGCGGCTGTTCCCCTCCGTCGTGGCGGTCAACCCCAAGACCAATGAGCGGATGGTGGGCCAGGTTGCTCGCAGGCAGGCCATCACCAATCCGGACAACACGATCTTTTCCATCAAGCGCTTGATGGGACGCAAATACACCGACGTGGAAGTGACAAAGGCACGCGAGGTACTGCCTTACCAGATCGTAAACCAGCCCAATGGCGACGCCTGGGTAGAGATGGGCGGCAAGGGCTACTCACCCCCGGAGATCTCGGCCATGATCCTGCAAAAGATCAAGCAGGATGCTGAGGCCTACCTGGGCGAGCCGGTGGTGGAAGCGGTCATCACTGTGCCAGCCTACTTTAACGACAGCCAGCGGCAGGCGACCAAGGATGCAGGCAAGATCGCCGGGTTGAAGGTATTGCGCATTATCAACGAGCCCACCGCCTCCTCCCTGGCCTATGGCCTGGGCAAGGGGGTTGACCAGCGCATCGCCGTGTACGACCTCGGTGGTGGTACGTTCGACATCAGCATCCTCGACGTAGGTGACGAAGTGTTCGAGGTGCTTTCTACCAACGGGGATACTTTCCTCGGTGGTGATGACTTTGACCAGCGCATTATCAACTGGGTGGCCTCTGAGTTCCGGAAGGAGCAGGGGATCGATCTTCGGGAGGACCGAATGGCCCTGCAGCGACTCAAGGAGGCCGCTGAGAAGGCCAAGATCGAGCTCTCGACTACGATGCAGACTGAGATCAATCTGCCTTTCATCACCGCTGACGCCAGCGGGCCCAAGCACTTACAGATGACGCTTACTCGCTCCAAGTTGGAGCAGTTGGTGGATGATCTGATCCAAAAGTCTCTGGGTCCTTGTGGACAGGCTCTCAAAGACGCCAAGCTGAGCCAGAAGGACATTCAAGAGGTGATCCTGGTGGGCGGCATGACACGCATGCCAGCCATCCAGGAGGCGGTACGCAAGTTTTTCGAAAGGGAACCGCACAAGGGGGTGAATCCTGACGAAGTCGTCGCCCTCGGCGCGGCCATCCAGGCAGGTGTGCTGAGTGGCGAGGTCAAGGATGTGCTGCTGCTCGACGTTACGCCTTTGACCCTGAGTATCGAGACGTTGGGCAGAGTAGCGACCTCTCTGATCGAGCGCAACACCACCATTCCCACCAAAAAGAGCCAGATCTTTTCTACGGCTGCCGACGGCCAGACGCAGGTCGAGATCCACGTGCTGCAGGGCGAGCGCCCCATGGCGAACGACAACAAGACTTTGGGTCGCTTCATCTTGGATGGCATTCCGCCCGCTCCGCGCGGCGTGCCCCAAATCGAGGTAACTTTTGATATCGACGCCGACGGAATCCTGCACGTCTCTGCACAGGACAAGGCCACTGGGCGCGAACAATCGATCACCATCACAGCCTCCAGCGGCTTGAACAAGGAAGAGATCGACCGCATGGTGCAGGACGCTGATCGCCATCGGCAAGAGGACCAGAAGCGGCAGGAGGAGGTCCTGGCTCGCAACAATGCCGATTCGCTTATCTATCAGGCAGAGAAGTTACTGCGTGAGCAGGCCGACAATGCGCCGGCAGATATCAAGGGCGAGGTGGAGGGCAAAATCGCCGCCTGCCGCTCGGCGCTGCAAGGGCAGGACGTCAGCCACATTCAGAACACAGCCCAGGAGCTTTCGGAGTCGCTACAAAAGCTAGGAGCCGCGATGTACCAGCAGCCCGGGTCACCCCCGCCTGGCGGCGAGGACTACTCACCTCCACCGCCGGGAGACGGCGATGAGGATGTGGTTGAAGGCGAGTTCACAGAGGCGTAGGGGGGTTCGAATTCAGAGTTCGAGGTATGCTGACTGTAGCAACGAGCCTCGGACGTGAAATGGAAAGTGCATGAGCGCGAAACGCGACTACTACCAAGTCTTGGGAGTGGACCGGCAGGCGACGGCCGAGGAGATCAAGAAGGCCTTCCGACGTCTTGCCCGTCAGTATCACCCTGACGTGAACAAAAGCCCCGATGCCGAGGCGCAGTTCAAAGAGATCAATGAGGCCTATGAAGTCCTGTCGGATCGCGAGAAGCGGGCCATGTACGATCGTTTTGGCCACGCTGGTCCCCAGGCCGGATTCGGCGGCTACGGCGATTTTGGCGGTTTTGGCGGCATCGAGGACATCTTTGAGAGCTTTTTCGGTGGCATGCGAACCGGTACGTCCGCTCGCCGAGGGCCTGCCCGGGGCGCCGACTTGCGCTACGATCTTTCCATCACCTTTGAGGAAGCTGTTTTTGGGTGCGAAAAGGAGATCGTTGTACCCCGGCACGAGGTCTGTCCCCAGTGCCAGGGGAGCGGTGCAGAGCCGGGTACACAACCAATCCGGTGTCCCCAGTGTAATGGCACTGGCGAAGTCCGTCGCCAGCAGCAGACCATCCTGGGCTCCTTTATTCAAGTAACCACCTGTCCTCGCTGCCAGGGCGAACGCGAGATCGTCACGACGCCGTGCACCCAGTGCCGGGGCCAGAAGGTTGTTCAGGTAGAACGCACCATCTCGGTCAGAATCCCGGCTGGCGTAGACAATGGAACCCGCATCCGTCTGGCCGGCGAGGGAGAGCCTGGCCACCGTGGAGGTCCAGCGGGCAACCTGTACGTTGAACTCCAGGTACAATCCCATGACTACTTCCGTCGCGAAGACACCAACATCCTGTTGGAGTTGGACATCAACGTGGCTCAGGCGGCACTGGGTGACAAGATCAAGGTGCCAACACTGGACGGGGATGAGGAATTGAGTATCCCCGCAGGAACCCAGACCGGTGAGCTATTCAAGTTGCGGGGTAAGGGGGTACCCTACCTGAGGCGCAATGGGCGGGGTGACCAGTTGGTGATGGTGCACGTCCTCACGCCCATAAAGCTAACAAAAAAGCAGAAACAATTGCTTACCGAACTGGGAAGTACCTTGGGCAAAGAGGTCGTTCACCAGCCGGAAAAGGGCCTGTTTGCAAAGGTCAGAGAGATGATCGGGATTTAGCAGAACCCAGACGAGGCAAGCGCCTCGTCTGGTGCTTTTTTCCCAGCCGTGAGGTCAGTTTGGATTGGCTTGAATTCAGGGTGACAACCAGCAGCGAGGCTTCTGGGATGGTGGTCGACCTACTCAACCGTTATGGCTGGGGCCAGGCAGTGGTCGAGGTGCCGGTAGATTGCTTCGAGTTCGAATTGGCCCTGGCGCCAACGCCTTCCCAGGTCATCGTCAAGACCTGGCTGCCTCTGGATGGCACAGCGAAGGAGCCCCGGCGCCACCTGGAGGAAGGGCTGCGGCATCTGCAACAAGTGCGTACTGATGTTCAGGCTTCTGCCCACAAAGTCGCAGAGGCCGACTGGCTCGAGGCCTGGAAGCAGCAGTATCACCTGCTGCGAGTCGGCGAGCGGATCGTCATTGTTCCTGCCTGGGAGGAGCACGTTCCAGCACCCGGCGAGGCGGTCATCTGTCTTGAGCCGGGAATGGCCTTTGGTACCGGTCTCCATCCCACCACACGTCTCTGTCTGGAGGCATTGGAGGCCCACCTGCTTGCCGATTGCACGGTGCTTGATGTGGGGACTGGATCCGGTGTGCTGTCCATCGCTGCTGCCAAGCTGGGGGCTCGATCGGTGCTAGCCCTTGACGCCGATCCCGTGGCCGTGAAGGTGGCCAGGGAGAATGTGGAGAGGAATCGTGTAGTCGACCGTGTGCGGGTGCGACACGCATCCCTCCCAGGTGATACGATTGGTGGGCTCTTGGCCCGCTTTGGAGTAGATCACGATCTGGACATGGTGGACTCGGGCAGTTACGATCTGGTGCTTATCAATATCCTGGCCCCGGTGATCGCAGGTATGGCCCAGGCGCTCTCGGAGCGGATGGCGCCCGATGGACGGCTGATTGCCGCTGGCCTCGTCCAAAGCCAGGAAGGTGATGTGGAAGCGGCACTCCAGGCCCAGGGGCTGCGGATCTTGGGGCGGTCCCAGGAAGAAGACTGGGTGTCCTTGGTGGCACGACGGGGGTAAGATTCTATGCACCGTTTCTTCCTACCTGCAGACTGGATCCAGGGCAACACCGTCACGGTGACTGGCCCGCAGGCTCACCAGATCGCCCGTGTACTTAGAATGCAGCCCGGCGACGTGATCACCGTGCTTGACAACTCGGGGTGGGAGATCGAGACACAGCTCGTCCAGGTGGAGCGTGATGCGGTGAGGGGTGAGGTGCTTCGCCGGCGGTTGGTGACCAGCGAGCCGCGCACCAAAATCTCTCTCTACCAGGGTGTACTCAGAAGCAGGTCTTTCGAACTGGTTCTGCAAAAGGGTACTGAGGTGGGCGTCGTGGAGTTTGTGCCGGTGATTGCCGAGCGCTGTGTGATCTCTGATCTGGACGCCGTGGAGAAGAAACGACGGCGTTGGGAGTGGATTGTCCAGGAAGCGGCCGAACAGTGTCGACGCGGACGCTTGCCTGCGCTGCGTCCGGCTGTTCTCCTGCCCCAGATTTGCGAACAGGTCAGACAGAGAGGTGGACTGAACCTGATCCTGTGGGAAGGAAATCGCCAGAGACCTCGCCCTGCTGACCAGCGGGTTACTTTGCGCGACCTGCTGCGGACCCCACCTCCTGGTTCCCGGGCAACCTGGCCCCCTTTGACCATCAGCCTCTTCGTCGGGCCCGAAGGAGGTTTCACGCAGGCGGAAGTCAACCTTGCCCAGAGATATGATCTTGTGCCAGTTACGCTCGGCCCGCGCATCCTCCGCGCTGAGACAGCCGGGTTGATTGCAGCCGTGGCCATCCTCTACGAGCTGGGCGATCTGGAGTGAACTAGTTCCGGCTGATTGTCGGAAGTGGACGGTATTGACGCAACCACAGGAGGTATCCTGAAGAGACACCAAGCCCCCTTTCCAGCCTGGGAAGGGGGCTTGGCACGTTATGAAGCGTGGTTGTCAGATGCTGCGGACCTCTGCAAAGTTACTCCTTTGGAAGTTTGGAGACCAGTCTCTCGAGCCGCTCCAGCTTTTCAAAGAGTACGGCCCAGCGGTCTCCATGCGGCGCTGGTGGCTTGGGCGGTTCGACCGGTGGCTCCACCGGTGGCTCCTCTGGCGGCTCAGGTGGTTCGACGGGTGGCTCCACCGGTGGCTCCTCTGGCGGCTCAGGTGGTTCGACGGGTGGCTCCACCGGTGGCTCCTCCGGCGGTCTTGGCGGTTCAGACTCGGTGAACGTGACGAAGGTGCTTCTCCTGTGCCTCATTTTCACTTCAAAGATCTCGTCCAGGAAGGAAATGGTGTACTTGACGGGGTGTGGAGCCAGCACCTCAAAGCCGCCTGGCCCGTGTTCGGGCTTGGAGCCGCTGCTTGTGGTGGCCGCGTTGCCCCACGGATCGGTGACCGTGATGCTGATGCCCGCTTGGGGGAATACTCCGGCGATAATCGGAGGGCCAGGACGGTAGTCCACCTCCATCTTCCAGCCAGGACCTGTTTCTGGTGGCTCCGGTGGATCGTCCGGTGGTCCTGGTGGTTCGTTCGGTGGATCGGGTGGTGGGTTGGGTGGATCGGGTGATCCAGGCAGAGGTGGTGCACCCCCCTCAACGAACTGCCACAGACCGTTCAGGTGGCGGTTCTTTGTGCCCTGTGACAGATCGATTCTGCCCGGAACGTCCCCTTGGTTGGTGACAGGACGGCCGCTCACTTCTCTCGGAAGGTCGAGTGTCTCGCGTGGTATCATGACCTGCCCCCTTTCCTGCCATGCCTTGATCGCTGTCCCAGGAACACGTTTTGACATGCAGAGCCTAGGCGAAAGAGCCGGGCACATTATAGCGAAAAATCACAGAAATTGCAAGTGAAGTTGCAGATTTCTGCTCAGCGATGCTGGCTGCGCTTGCCAACTGCGCCCAGAAGCCGGCCAAGCTTTGCTCCTATGGGCGGCACTCGACGGAGAAGCGGTTCCCCTCAGGGTCCCTTCCATCACAAACGTGCACGCGCGGCGCGGGAGAGCGGACCTCGCCCATAGGGACGCCCCGCCGCAAGAGCTCGCTCCGCGTTGCCGGGACATCGGCGACGCGAAAGACAATCTTGGGTGCGTCCTCCCCGAAGCGGCTCTGCCCGCCGGCGTGAAGTGCTAGCGTGCAGCAGCCGGTGTCCAGTTCCACCCAAGAGACGTTGTCCAAGTCTCTTATCTCTGGCGGCTCCTTGACTTCTAGTCCAAGCACGTCCCGGTAGAACGAGACCTGGGCCTCCATGTCCTGCACGTAGAGGATGACTTCCATCAACCCGCCGATTCTCACCAAAGTCGATACCTACCCTCCTATGGAAACCTGGCCTATGTGGATGGGGCGTACAGCCCGCCGGTTCCCTCCAGCCAGTCGGCAATGTGGTCGGCGGCGGCGGCTACGTCGTTGTCCGAGATATCCAGCTCTAGCGCGGGCAAGAGCGAGTCACCCACCAGCCTGCGCAGAAGCCTTTGCTCCTCAATGAATGCCTGCAGATCGTTGTACTGGGAGGGGTTGCCGGAGACCTTTAGCCGTTCAGCACGGGCGGCGGCGAACGATTGTGGCGTGCGCGTACAAAAGACCAGGTGGAAGCCGAGAGGGTGCAACCGTTCCTCAAGCCAGCGAAAGTCATAGTCCACCCCATAGGCCTGGAGCTGGTACATACGCGTGGAGATGTGGAAGCGATCCACGATCCAGGAGTAGTAGCGAAGCAGTTCGAAGAGGCGGATCCAGGTGCGGTAGGTCTCAAGCGCCATCTCTTTCTCTTGGGGCTCGAAATTAATCAAACCCCGGCCCCAGGGGAAATTGGTAAAGCCGCACCACTCGGCCGAGATGATGGGCGAGTGGTAGCGGTATTTGCGCGGTCCCACGATGCGTGGATGCTCGTTCAGGGCGAAGGCGATTTCGGTCTTGAAGGTCAGGCGCGTGCCTTCAAGAATGATCTTTGGACACAGCTTGGGCATGCGATTCCCCTCGGGTGTGCGAATAGAGATTCCCCGGGAAGTATAACACAACTGCTACACGCGGGCAAAAGCCTTGCTTCCATGCTGAGGCTGGCGAATCAAGTGCGTACCGCTATTTTGGCAGTGCATCCAGCAGTCGTTGCAGGTCATCCTCTGTATTGTAGAAATGCGGCGAGACGCGTATCACGTCTCCGCGCACGGAGATGATTACCCCCTCGGCGTGCAAGCGTCGCGCCAGCGTTTCTGGGTCCACCACGGGATGGCGAAAGCACACGATGCCCGACCGCTCGCGGCGGTGGGCGACTGGGGAGGTGATCTCGCATCGGTGTGTCCGCAACCCCTCGATGAGATAGTCGGTCAGGGAAAAGATGCGCTCCTCAATCCGATCCAGTCCTGCCGACAGCAGCAGCTCGATGGCCGCCTGCATGCCCACCAGCCCGGCCACGTAGGGTGAACCCGGCTCAAACCGTTCGCCCCCCTCACGCAGGGGTGAATCGTAGCAACAGTAGTCGTCGCGGTGCACCACGGCGCGCCAGCCGGTCATAACCGGATCCAGGCAGGACAGCAGCTCACGGCGCACGTACAGAAAGGCCGCGCCGATGGGGCCGAGCATCCACTTGGCTGCATGGGCTGCCACAAAATCCACGGGAACCTCTTCTGCGCTGAAACAAAGGGCGCCCATCCCCTGAATGCCATCTACGCACAGGAGAGCGCCCCGCTCGTGGCACACCTGGGCCAATGCGTCCAGATCGTTGCGATAGCCGGTGCAAAACTCGACAAAGCTGATGGCGACCAGCCGGGTGCGTGTATCCATCCCGTTGACCACGTCCGCCACCAGAATACGGTTCCCGTAGACCGGGACGAAGCGGACCTCGATGCCACGCCGTCGCAGGTTGGTCCAGGGGTAGATGTTGGCCGGAAACTCGGTCTCGGCGCACAGGACGTTGTCACCTGCCCGCCAGTCCAGGCCGGCCGCTACAATGTTGAGTCCGTGGGAGATGCTGCCGGTGAATATGATCTCGTCGCGGTGAGCGCCGATGAAGCGAGCAGCCACCTGGCGGATCCTTTCCAGGCGATCGTCCCATTCGACCAGGGCTTCGCTGCCGCGGTGGGATCGCGCGGCCAGGTAGCGACCCATCGCATCGATCACCGGTGTGGGCAGGGCGGCAACGGATGCGTGGTTGAGATAGGCGTACTGCTGGGTCACAGGGAACTGGGTGCGTAGCTCGACAAGATCCATCAGATCCTCCTTGAACAGCGATGTAATGTCAGCATGTGAGGAGAGGGAGTACGATGGCCACCCGTCTTTCGTCGCCGGGCTGCTGAGGGTTACAGCGCTTCGACGATGCGGGGAAGAACCTCTGTCACATCGCCGTGAATCACCACGTCGGCACGGCGATCAAAGGCGGTCGGCTGAAAGTTGACAATGATGCCCCTGGCTCCACTATCCATGGCGAGGAAAGGGATGTCGGCCGCGGGCGTGACCTCCAGGGATGAGCCGGCGACCACAATCAGATCGCTGTGACGGGCTTCGTACATTGCTGCGTTGAGCACCTGGATGGGCAGCTGCTCGCCAAAGAGGATGACATTGGGCTTGAGCACGCCGCCGCATTCGCAGTGGGGAACCTTTCCCTTGAGGATAGTCTCTTCCATCATGGAATCGACGGGAACCTCAGTGTAGCAGCGGATGCAGGTGGCAGCGCGCAGGTGGCCATGGAGCTCAAAAACCCGCTGAGAACCTGCCTTCTGGTGGAGGTTGTCTATGTTCTGGGTGACGATCGCTTTCAAATAGCCTTTGGCCTCCATATTGGCTAAGGCGATGTGTGCCGGGTTGGGTCTGGCGTCGAGCAGGGTTTGGGCCAGGGGCTGGATCCAGTCAAAGAAGGTCTTGGGGTTCAGGCGGAATGCCCAGATGGAAGCGACGAGCATGGGATTGTGCCTCTCCCACAGCCCTGATCCTGGGCTGCGAAAGTCGGGAATACCTGACGCCGTGCTGTGTCCCGCCCCGGTGAAGGCGACCGCGTGACGGGCATCACGGATCAGTTCGGCGGCTCGCTGGATTTCATTCTCCCAGCTCATGGCTGCTCCCAACGGAAGATGATTAGTGTGCAATGCGCGTTACAGTACGCTCTGGTTCTCCCTCAGAACAACGGCAGTTGCTGCCGGCCCAGTGGCAGTTCGGCGCCTCCGGCCACTTTGTGGGCGTAGCGGGTCGTCTCGGGCAGGCGGTAGCGCGTGGTGCAGCGCAGGACAAACTCGATGGCGGTCGGCAGATCCACTCGATGGCCGATGGACACGTATAGAGGCTTGACCCCCGCGCGGCTGCGGACTATGGCACCGATGGTCTGGTCCTGATCGTACAGAGGTACCCAATCGCCCACCTGGTCACCGGGTTCCTCGTGGCTGCCGGTCAGCCGTGATTTGGCGCAGCCGATCGCGGGCCAGTCCAGCAAGATCCCCAGGTGCGTAGCCAGTCCCATGCGACGTGGGTGGGCCAGGCCCTGGGCATCAAATATGAAGAGATCAGGCCAGGTATCGAGTTGCTCCAGGGCGGCCAACGCCGACGGTCCCTCTCGAAAAGCCAGTAGACCGGGAACGTAGGGAAAGGTGACGGGCACCTCGGCCACGGCGCAATCCAGCGGTTGCAGGTCTGGGAAGTCAAGCACGACTACGGCGGCCTGGGCCATGTCCCCTTTGAAGCCGACGTCTACTCCTGCCACAGTGCGCACGCCAGCGGGATCGAAAGTCGTTACGGGAATAACCCTTTCCGCCAGTTGTGCTTGAAGGGCCTTGGCTTCGTCAACCGGAAGATCCCACTGGTGGGAAACGGCCAGTTTCATGGCAGACACTTCCTCCTGGCACGTGGCACACCCCACGATGGAACGCGGCCTGTACGCCACGGGAGACATCCCACGCAACAAGTGACACGCACTACCCACTACTTTATCACAAAACCCTACCTTTGACAAGCTTGACAGCGGGGACCTTTTGGGGTAAGATGCTCCGGTCATGCACAGGAGGAGGAAGTGTCGCTGCGCGGAAACCTCGCTTACGGCACCTACCGGCTGCTGGGTGCCCTGACTGGCCCCTTGCCACCGTCGATCGGCTACGGCATGGCCCGGAGGGTCGGTCGTTTGCTCTATCGTTTCGATCATAGACTCAGACGTGCTCTTACCCACAACATCCGCCACGTCGTGGGGCCAGATGTCGCTGAGGAAGAAGTGCAGGCCCTCGTGCGCGAGGCGTGTGTAAACATTGCCAAGGGCCACTACGATCTATTCCGGGTGAACCGTCTTGCCGAAGACGAGATCATGGCCCTCACGCGGATCGAGGGCCTGGAGTATGTCGAACAGGCCCTGGCAGAGGGGCGAGGGGTTATCCTGGTGTCGGCGCATCTTGGGAACGTGGATCTGGTAGGCCAGTTGCCCATGGTGTACGGGGTGCCCCTCACCGCCGTGGCCTGGCGGACCGAACCAGAGCGCCTGTTCCGGTATGCCCTGAGCCTGCGGCAAAGCCGCGGACTGCGACTGCTCCCGTCCGATGGGCCGATGATGGACCTGTTCCGGGCGTTAAGACGAGGGGAACTCATTCTCCTGGGTCTCGACCGCGCGGTCAGCGACAATGTCCGCCCAGTGGATTTCTTTGGTTCACCGGCACCTCTGCCCGATGGTCCGGTGCGGGTGGCACTTCGCACAGGCGCTCCATTGATCCCAGGCTTTGCCTTGCGCCATCCCGATGATACGTTCCTGATACAGCTCGAGCCGCCGGTGGAACTGCCGAACACCGGGGATCGGGAGGCTGACGTGGCGGCAGGCATGAGGATGGTGGTGGCCATCATGGAAAGATATATCGCCGAGCACCCGGAGCAGTGGATGGTGTCTGTGCCTGTCTGGCCGATGGATTCGCCCTGACCGTGGCCACTGCGACAAGCTCTGCAACACGAGGATGAACAAAGATGTCAATCATTGAGCAAAAAGCCCGAGAAGTAAGCCGGCCTATGTTGGAGGCGATTGGCGGCACCCTGGCCAGGTGGAACGTGTCTCCCAATGGTATGACCTACCTGGGGCTCGTCTTGACCATCGGCGTTGCTGTGTTGGCCGGGCTGGGCGAGATCCGCTGGGCAGGCGTGGCCTACATCTTTGCCGCCGTCTGCGACGCGCTGGACGGAACCCTGGCGCGGATCACCGGCAAAGGTAGTCGTTTCGGCGCGTTCCTCGACTCGACCATTGACCGCTTTGAAGAGTCAATCGTGCTCCTGGGGCTGAGTATCTACTATGCCCAGGTGGGGGGGCTGGTCGAAATCCCCTTGATCCTGGTGGTCACGGTCGGATCGCTGATGGTGAGTTACACCCGAGCCCGGGCTGAGGCGGCAGGTGTGACCTGCAAGGTGGGCTTTATGACCCGAATTCCCCGCGTGACAATCATGATCGTGGGTATGATCCTGGGCGGGGTCTTTGTCCTCGTTGCGCTCATCATCCTGGCCGTGACGACCCTGTTTACTGCCTTCCATCGCATGTACCACGTCTGGCAACTGACGGGCGGCGAGGCCGGGGGCTGGGGGCCGGTCAAGGAGCCCTTTGTGTTGCCCATCCCTGCCACCCCAGATGAGTCGCAGGGTGAAGGGAGCGACCAGCAGGATGAGGAGGAAGCGGCCCAATGAAGTGGCTCAATGTGCTGCTGATCTTTGGCGTCGTCGCCGTTGTGGGCGAGTTGGCCGGGTGGGCTCCCCTGCTCGTCTTTGTTGCTTCCGGTCTGGCCATGGTCCCGCTGGCTGGACTGATGGGCGAGGCGACCGAGGCGCTTGCTGTTCACACCGGCCCTCGACTGGGCGGCTTGCTCAATGCCACATTGGGCAACGCTGCAGAGCTGATCATCACCATCATGGCCATTCGCGAGGGCATTCTGAATCCGGCGATCAACGAGCACATGCTGGAGTTGGTGCGGGCTTCGCTGACCGGTTCGGTCCTGGGCAATATCCTGCTGGTTTTGGGCCTGAGCATCCTGATCGGCGGGCTGCGGCACGGCACGCAAAAGTTCGACCGTGGCCACGCTGGCACCAGCGCGACGCTGCTTCTCCTGGCAGTGGCAGCCCTGGTCATTCCCTCGATCTTTAGCCATGGCATCGAGGTGGTCAACCACGACGCTGTGGAGTACCTGAGCCTGGGCGTGGCGGGGGTCATGATCGGCCTCTATGTGCTGTCGTTGATCTACCAACTGCGCGATCCTGCTGCCCATACGTACGAAGACGACGAATATGCGGCCGTCCAGGAGGAGGCGCCCCACTGGACGCCCCTCCGGGCGGGGATCATGCTGCTGCTCGCTACAGTTGGTATCGTGTGGATGAGCGAGCTCCTGGTGGGCACCGTGGAGCATGTCGTGGTCGAGATCGGCATCTCTGAGTTCTTTCTGGGGATCATCATCGTACCCCTCATCGGCAATGTGGCCGAGCACCTGGTGGCGGTGCAGGTAGCGGCCAAGAACAAGATGGAGTTGAGCCTGGCCATCTCGGTGGGGTCCAGCCTGCAGATTGCCCTCTTTGTGGCGCCCCTGCTGGTCTTTATCAGCCTCCTGATGCGCAATCCGCTGACGTTGGTGTTCAACCAGTTCGAGCTGATCGCCCTGATGGCGGCAGCGCTCATTGCCGGGCTGGTCTCGCTGGATGGGGAGTCGAACTGGCTGGAGGGCTCAATGCTGCTGGCGATCTATATCATCCTCGCCCTGGCCTTCTTCTGGCTGCCGATGGTCTAGCTGGTAGAATAGCACAAGAAAACGGGGGCTGGAAGATTCCGGCCCCCGTACCTTATTGTCCATTCATTCTATGGATACATTCGCCCCAGCAAGCGTGGGAAGGGGATCGTCTCGCGGATGTGGTGCACACCGCAGATCCACATCACCGTCCGCTCGATGCCCAGGCCAAAGCCGCTGTGGGGCACCGAGCCGAACCGTCGCAGGTCGAGGTACCATTCGTAGGCGTCACGGGGCAGGTCGTGGCGCTCGATCTGCGCTTCCAGGAAGGCCAGGTCGCCGGAGCGCTCGCCCCCCCCGATGATCTCCCCATAGCCCTCCGGGGCCAGCAGGTCCGACGAGCGGCAGGTCTCCGGCCGGTCCGGCTCCTGGGCCATGTAAAAGGCCTTGACTGCGGTAGGGTAATGGTGTACAAACACCGGCTTTTCGAACTGCTCGGCCACATAGGTCTCGTGCGGCGCACCAAAATCGTCGCCCCAGGTGATAGGCGGTACCGGCTCGTCGTCGGGGGGCACGGGTATCCCTGCCTCGGCCGCTTTGTTGATCATGTCCACCGCCTCGTCGTAGTGGATGCGGGGGAAGGGGGGCTCGATCTTTTCCAGGCGACTCAAGTCGCGGCCCAGGAGCGCCAGCTCCCCTTGTCGCTCCCGCAGGGTCGTCTGCACTACGTAGCTGACGAACTGCTCCTGGATCTCCATGTTCTCCCACATGTCCACGTAGGCCGCCTCGGGCTCCACCATCCAGAACTCCTGGATGTGACGCCGCGTCTTGGACTTTTCCGCGCGGAACGTCGGCCCGAAACAATAGACCCGGCCAAAAGCCATGATATTGGCTTCGTTGTAGAGCTGGCCGCTCTGGCTCAGGTAGGCCGGCGTGCCGTGGTAGTCGGTCTCGAACAGGGTGGTCGTGCCCTCACAGGCTGCCGGAGTCAAGATAGGCGTGTCCATCAGGATGAACCCGTGACCGTCCAGCCAGTCGCGGATGGCCTTGATGATCGTCGCCCGCACGCGCAGGGTTGCCCACTGCCGCGACGAGCGGATCCATAGGTGACGGTTCTGCATGAGGAAATCGACGCCGTGCTCCTTGGGCGTGATGGGGTATTCATCGGTGACGATCTGGATCACCTCCAGGTCTGTGATGCCGATCTCCATGCCACCGGGGATGCCGGGCGCACGCTCGTCGGCGCGGACCGTGCCGGTGACGATCAGCGACGATTCCTGGGTCAGTTGCCGGGCAGCGTCGAAAACCTCCGGGGTGACCTCTTTCTTAAAGACGACGCATTGCACGGCGCCGGTGCCGTCTCGGACCTGTAAGAACTGAAGCCTGCCCTTGCCAGTCTTGGCGTAGAGCCAGCCCTTGATTGTCACTTCTTTGCCGACGTGGTCGGCTAGCTGTTCAACAGAGACGTGTTCGGCCATTTCGCTTTCTCCTAGTTTTCAGTGTCTGGTCTCAGATTCGCGATTCCAAGTAGCCCGCCTTATGCCAGATGAGAATTCACCTGGCAGCAGGCGAACCGGCCGGACGGTATCCCTGTCGGGGTTCGTGTTGCTGCCATTTACGCCTCCGTGACCGCGCAAGTGTGACGGTATTATAGCACACTTCTGGGAATTTGTGAACAAGGGTACCAGCCCCTTTTTCCGGCGCTGAGAGCTTGTGCCGCCGTGAAAGATCAGCGCGGCATGCATGTGGCCGGTGGTGTCAGGGCCTGGCGAATCCAAACTGACAGGTTTCGGCTACCGGCTCCAGGAGAGGACCCGCTCGGTAGCCCACTCGTAGCGCAGCACGAGATCGTCCAGTTTCTTGCCAAACATGGGTCGCTGTCCGGAGCCGCTGGCCTCCATGACATAGATCCGCCACGGCCCGTCGCGGTTGGAGAGGAAGGCGATATACCTGCCATCCGGTGACCAGGCCGGGGCCACATTGCTGGGCGGCGGATCCAGCTTGGGGTCGCTCAAGGTCAGTTGCCGGCGAGCGGAGCCATCGGCGTTCATCCTAAAGATCTCCCAGCGGTTGTGCACTCGGCCCATGAAGGCGATCTGCTGCCCGTCGGGCGAGTAGGCCGGCGAGGTGTCCCACACACTGCCCCCCTCGAACCGGCCCTTTTCCATGGTATCCAGATCGATCCAGGCCAGGCCCCGGTCGCCGGCATATACGATCCGGTTCCCCGCGGGGCTCCAGGCCGGGGCATGCACGGCCCGGTCGTCGAGAGGCAGGCTGAGCAACGCCCCAGTCTCCAGGTTGGCCGTCCAGATCTGGCCTACCGAATAGGGCGGGATGGTGAAACAGAAGCCAAAAAAGCAGATGGTCCTGGGCTCGCTGGAGCTATAGTTGACGGTGAAGGCAATCTGGGAACCGTCCGGCGACCAGGCTACCTCTTTGAGCTGGGTGCCGTCGACGGCGCGTTCTTCGCTGTTGGCAGCATCCACACCGCCAACATCAATCAGGTATACGCCCCAGGGATGGCGCCAGCGGGTGACGGCGATCTGCGTCCCGTCGGGTGACCAGGCAGGATCCAGGCCATCGGTCAGCCGCTGGAGCCCACTGCCGTCAGCATTGATGACATAAATATTGCCGCCGCTGCTAACCTGGAAGACGAGTCTGCCATCCAGCCCGGGAGATCGGGGCGCTGTGCCGCTACTCCGCTTGGGCGTGGCCGTGGGTGCGACAGCCTGCCGGTCGCCCAGGACGATATCGTCGATCAACCACAATCCCCGCTGGGGGACAAGGGTCAGGGTCATGGTTTGCTGGGCCTGGCCTTCTACACCGGCCGCTTCCCACGAGAGCAGGGCCCGAGCCTCGTAGCTAGAAGCCGTAGCGCGACGGAAATCCAACAGGGTAGCGCTCGCCAGGCGCGGATCTGCACCACCGAATTCGGAGATCAATAGCCCTGCCTCACCTTCGCTGGCGCTGTCGGTCAGAAAGAGGTCAAAGGCGCTGGCACTCTCTCCCGCCGCCAGGCGGTCGACAAATCCTTCGGCGGTTCGCTCGGCCAATTGGTCGTCCAGTTGGGTGAGGTTCCTTGGCGTGACAGTCATAGTGGGCGCGGGTCCCCCGGTGGGCGCTGCGGCAGTGGGCGCTGCCGGGGTCGCCCCGGCTGGCGTTCGCGTGGGCTGTGGCGCGGAGGTGGCCGTCGCCGCCAGGGGGATGGCCGTCGGTGTGGGAAGGGGTGGTCCGCCAGCACACGCGGCCAGCGGGAGCAGCAATCCCAAAGTGATGGAGAGAAAGAGCAATCTCCGCATTGAAGGTCTCATCGATCTGTTCGTAGCCTATTCATAGCGCAAGGCATCGATGGGATTCAGCCTTGCTGCCCGGAATGCAGGGTAGATGCCGAACAGCAGGCCCACCGCTGCCGAGACGCCGGTAGACAGCAGGATGACATCCGTTGTCACTACCGTCGTGAGTTGGTCGGCCAGGCTGGCCACCACCTGCGAGCCCACGATCCCCAGTGCGATGCCGATCCCGCCTCCAATGAGAGATAGGACCAGGGCTTCGACGAGGAACTGGACAAGGATGTCCCGCCGCTTGGCCCCCACCGCCTTGCGGATACCGATCTCGCGCGTACGCTCTGTGACCGATACCAACATGATGTTCATGATGCCGATGCCACCCACCACCAAGGAGATGGCGGCGATGGAACCAAGAAAGATCGTCAGTACGCCAAAGATGTCCCCGGCGATGGCAATGATGTCGGTTTGCTTGACCACAGTAAAGTCATCGTCGTCACGGAAGGTGATCTTGTGGCGCTGGCGCAATATCTCGGAGATCTGGTCGGCAGCCTGGTCCATCAGCGATTCGTCTGCGACTTGGACATAGACGGCTGAAAGGAGCGGTTCTCCTCTGCGATTGCGCCACCAGGGATAGAGGCGCGAGTGGGCAGTGGTCAATGGGACATAGATGGTGTTGTCCTCGCTGCCGAAGGCTGACCCACCCTTCTCCTCCAGGATGCCGATCACGCGGAAGGGGATGCGGTTGATCTTGATCGTCTGCCCAATGGCGTACACGCCTTCTTCGAACAGTTTTTCGTAGGCCCGGCTGCCCAGAACGGCGACGCGCGACCGGGCGTTGACGTCCCCCTCCGAAACAAAGGAACCCTCGGTGATTTCGAGGCTGCGCAGGCCCCCATAGTCAGGCGTCACTCCGGCGATGTCGGTGCGCAGATCCCGTTTGCCGGCAAAGACGTCAGCCCGCGAAGATAGCTCAGGCGCTACTGCAACGGCGTCAGGCACCAGGAAGGGATCGGCGATGGCCTCGTAGTCGCCAATCGTCATCTCCGGGCGCTTGGTGGTGGATGTGCCTTCGAGCGAGCCGGGAAAGATAAAGAGCAGATTAGAGCCCAAACCCTGAAAGGATTCGGTAACGAACTGTTCCACGCCTTTGCCCACCGACATCAGGGTGATCACGGCCGCCACGCCGATGATGATGCCCAGCATGGTCAGGATGGCTCGCAGTTTGTTGGACAGGAGCGCGCGCAGCGCGATCCGGATGCTTTCGGTGAACGTCATCGCCTAGACCTGTGATTCATCGCTCTCGATCAGACCGTCGCGGATGCGGATAATGCGTCGTGTCTGCTCTGCAATCTCGGGATCGTGCGTCACAAAGACGACGGTGATGCCCCGATCTTTGTTCAGGTCGTATAGGATGCGCATGATCTCCTCGCCCGACCGGGTATCCAGGTTGCCGGTGGGCTCGTCGGCCAGGATGATGGCCGGTTCGCTCACCAGGGCGCGGGCGATGGCCACCCGTTGCTGCTGGCCGCCAGAGAGCTCGTTTGGCCGGTGGTCCATGCGGTCGCCCAGGCCCACCGCCTCCAAGGCTGCCCTGGCTCGCTCCCGCCGCTGTCGCGATCCCAGGCCGCCATAGATGAGCGGCAAGGTGACGTTCTGAAAGGCAGTGGTGCGCGCCAGGAGGTTGAAGGTCTGGAAGACAAAGCCAATCTTGCTATTGCGGATGTCTGCCAGGCTGTTGTCGTTCAGCTTGCCCACGTCGGTGCCGTCCAGCCAGTAACGGCCGTCTGTAGGCTGGTCAAGGCAGCCGACGATGTTCATCAGCGTGGATTTCCCCGACCCCGATGGTCCCATGATGGCCACGAACTCACCTTCGCCTATCTCCAGCGACACACCACGCAAAGCGTGTACCTTCATGTTGCCCATCTGGTAGACCTTGGTGATCTCTTCGATCTTGATCAGCGGTTGGTCCATCGCGCTCTCTCCTGCCCTGGTGCCCGTACGACGCGGTACCCCTACTGGGGTGGCCCCATCATGGACCGCAGTTGTTCGCGGCTCGATTCCCGGATCAACACGACAGTATCTCCCTCCTCCAGGCCGGCCAGCACCTCGCTGGATGTTTCGTCGCGCAGCCCGATCTGGATCTCGATGGGCTGAACCTGATCCACCAGAGCCCGGTCCACGAAGGCCTGGCCAGTGTTGCGATCCAGGCGGACGAAGCGGTTGGGCACCAACAGAACCTTGTCACGGCGTTCGGTCTCAATGTCCACGTTGGCCGTCATACCCACTCGCAGGGGTATGCCGGTGGGATCGAGGCGGATGGTGACCTTGTAGGTCACCACGCCCGAGTCGAGCTGGGCGGTGTCGGCAATCTGGTCCACATGGCCGGTCAATGTCTCGCCAGGCAATGCGTCCAGAGTCACGGTCACATTCTGGCCCTCGGCCACGGGGCCGATGTCAATCTCGTCCACAGTGACTTCGATGTGGAACTGGGAAAGATCGGTAAGGATGAACGCTGGCTGGCCTGCGGTCAACTCCCCTTCCCTTACAGCGACCAGTGTGATAGTGCCGTCGTGGGGTGTGGTCAGAACCGTGCCCTCCAATTGATGCTGGGCTTGCTCGAGGGAGAGCTGGGCCTGCTCCACCTGCAGTTGTGCAGCCAGGAGATCTTCGTCGCTCACGCCCTCTTGCAGGCGGGCCAGGGCTGCCTCTGCCTGGGTGATGCCCGAGCGGGCTGCGGCCACTTCGGCCTTTGAAGGGGCACGCATGGCCAAGTCAAAGTTGGCCTGGGCCACTTCGAAGGCAATGGTGGCCTGTTCCAGTTGAAGGGCCTGGGGGAGCATGGCCACGTCGGGGCGATCAGCCACCCTGTCGTAGGCGGCCTGGGCCTGGTCTAGGCTGGCCTGGGCCTGGTCCAGGTTGGCCCGGGCCACCTGGATCTCCTTCTTGGTGGGGCCAGCCAGCAGGCGATCATAGGCCGCCTGGGCGCTCTCCAGGGCATCTTGGGCGGCGGCGATGTCGTACTCGGCCGGGTCCCGCTGGATGCGGAGGAGTTGATTCTGTGCCGAGACCAGTGCCAGTTCCGACTGGGTGATGGCGAACTCCAGATCACGTGTCTCCAACTCGGCCAGTATCTCTCCTGCCGACACAAGCTGGCCCTCTTTGACGTGGACCCCTGCTACGCGCCCTGCACTCTTGAAGCTCAAAGTCGTCTGTTTCTCTGGAAGGATGGTGCCAGTCGCGTTCACCAGGATCACCAGACTACCACGCTGCACGGTTGCTTCTTCCCGCTCCTCCACGGGTTCCTGGGCGGGAGCGAAAAAGTTCTGGTAAGCCCACACGCTCCCGAACGCAAGGAGGGCCAGGGCAATCAGGATCAATAGCACTCTTCTCATTGGAGATTCTCCTGCCTCGTGCTATACTGTGCTCTGGTGCGAAATCGCTCCCGAGCGAGTTCTGCATGGAATGCTATACTGGTGGCTTGGCATATACAGAGGCGCTGTGACCGGAGACCGGTGTCTGGCGTCCTGACCCTTTACGACTCAAGCCTGATGGTGGTTGCGGGATCGTATCACAGACATTTTCTTTTGTCAAAACTCGAAAAATCTACAGATTGTTGGCTGGTACCCCGGAACCTGCCAGGTCATTTCTGCGTCTAATAGGTGCATACATAGGAGATTTCTACAAGGAGAGGTGCCGTGGCTTATCGCTCGCCGAAGCCTAACCGCCCATCCCAACTGCAAAGGGATGATTGGGGCCGGGTGACCTACTACCGTGCAGCGCAAGAGTCCCGAGGGAGAACGGGATACGCTGTGGCAGCGCTGCTACTGGTGGCGGTGGCTGTGTTGTGCTTGGCCGGTTTTCTTCTTGTGCGTGTGCTGCTGCCCAACTCGCCGCCGGTGGTTCTCCCCTCTTTTATCACGCGAGCACCTTCGACCAGTTCTCCGGAGCCGGAGGCACTACCTTCGGCCTCTCCCTCCCCTAATGTCAGTCCAGGTGAGGCCCAGGTAACCATGAATCCCAGCCAGGGCTTCGTCAACACGCTGATCACCGTGGGGGGGCAGGGCTGGTGGCCGAACGAGCCGGTGTTTGTTTTTCTCCGTTCGCCGGAGGAAGGGGAGGGGCGCGGCTTTGCCTACGCCGCAGCCGTGGCCGATGAGTGGGGCAGTTTTCGCACGGCTTTGACCTTCCCCAACGAGATTCGCTGGGTGGGCCAGCCGTGGGCCGAGGTGATCGCCCGCGGCAATCGCTCGGAGATTGAGGCCAGTGCGCGCTTTGTGCTTGTCCCCCCTACGCCGACCGATACCGTGCCTCCTCCAACGCCTCGTCCAACACAGCCACCCACGGTCACACCGTCGGTCACGGATACACCCTGGCCCACTGCCACACCCTGGCCTTCGCCGACGCCGGTGGTTGTCATCACTGATTGGCGGGGGGAATACTATACCAACATGGCGGTGAGCGGTGAGCCAGCGCTTGTCCGCAATGACGTGGCGGTTGACTTTAATTGGGGGGCAGGCTCGCCCGCGCCAGGGATTCCCGTGGATGGCTTTTCAGCGCGATGGACTCGCCCATTCCACTTTGAGGAAGGTCCATACCGCTTTTTCGTCCGCGCAGACGACGGTGTACGTTTCTGGATCGACGGCCAGATACATGTGGACGAATGGCATGACAGTTCAGGGGAAACTCATACCTTCGAAGTTTATCTGAGTGGCGGCACGCACAGTTTGCAGTTGGACTACTATGAAAACGTCGGTGGTGCCATGATCCAGGTGGGCGGGCAAAAGATCCAGACCCCTACGCCCAGCCCGACTCCCCTGCCGACAAGCACCCCTACCGCAACAGCAACACCGGCAGTACCGACGGCGACGCCGGTGATACCCACGGATACACCACCTCCGCCCGTGCTCGAGGCGTGGTGGGCTGAATACTACGATAACCCCGCTCTGCAGGGCCGACCCGTGCTGGCCCGACGAGACGCACAGGTGGACTTTGATTGGGGTGATGGCTCGCCTGACGGCGCGGTCCCCGTCGACGGCTTTTCCGCGCAATGGTCACGGGAACTGTGGATGTCTGCCGGCGTCTACCGCTTCTACCTGCAGGTGGACGATGGGGTCCGTTTATGGCTCGATGGAATGCTACTGCTAGATGAGTGGCACGGCTATACAGGCGACACCTACATGGCCGAGATTGAAGTGCCCGGTGGTATCCACAGGATCAGGATCGAGTACTATGAGGACGTTGTCCTGGCCCACATTCACTTCTGGTTGGAACAGGTCTACTGAGTACTGCAATCTGCGGGTTCGAACTACTGAATAGCTGCCCGTGAGTATGAGCGGACGGCGCCTGGCAAATGGGTAAGCGAGGGAACACGCCCAGTGCTGGAGCATCCAGGCCGGCACTGGGCTGGTTTTGCATCTGTGTCAAGGCGTGATATAATTCAGCGCCATGAGGGGAAGAGAGGGCATGCCGGCCGAAGCTCGTCTTCAAGCGATCGTCCATGGGCGCGTCCAGGGCGTTAGTTTCCGCTACTACACGCAACGCCGTGCCCGGGAGCTGGCCCTTACGGGATATGTGCGCAACCTGTGGGATGGGACGGTCAAAGTCGTCGCTGAAGGACAGAAGCCAGCTTTGGAGGAGTTATTGGCCTTTCTGCGAGTTGGCCCCCGTGGAGCCTTTGTGACGCAGGTAGATACGCAGTGGCCAGTCCCTACCAACGAGTTCGATCGGTTCGAGGTGCGTTACTGATTGAGCGGAAACAGGACCTGCTCACCGGACGCATACTTGGACGGGCATCTTGACTGGCTCGGATGGGGCGCCAGCACGCTTGCTGCACGGGCGTCCCCTATTTCGAGGTAATTTGATGCGAAAGAATCCAGAACGAATGGCATGGACAGTGCTTGGGACGGCCTTTGTCGTCTTTTGCATCCTGGCTGTGAGCATCCCCCTGGGCATTCGTTCCTATCTGCTCAACACTACAGATGAGCAGGAAGCTCAGCTTAGCGTGATCGAGGGCACCATTCTGGTGCAAAAGCCCGACGTGAGCGAGCCGATTGGCGTCACCGAGTCGGCTACATTGGCCTCGGGTGACGTGGTGTTGACCGACCACGCGTCGCGGGGAACCCTTGACCTCTTTGATCGAAGTCATGTCACGGTATACAGCGATACGAGTATTGAGCTGGAGCGCATGGAAGCTCCCCGGTTCGATCTGAGCCCAGAGGCCAATGAGGTTGTGCTGAACCTGACAGGCGGACTGGTGCGTGTCGGCGTGGCGCTGCCGAGGGATCGGGATACCATGTTCAGGGTGCTGACGCCCCACACCAGCCTCGAGCTACAGGAGGGGAGTTACCGCCTCAACGTGACCAATCAAGCCACCGAAATCACGGTGGTGCGTGGACAGGCACTCGTGAGCTTGCCCACCCGTCGGCTGCTGCTCCCCCAGGGCACGCGCATGCGCGTGGACTTGGATGGCGAGTCCACTGTGCCGTTGCCTGCCACGCAAAACCTGATCGAGAACGGGGACTTTTCCCTGCCCCTTTCCAATGGCTGGCTAACCAGCACGCTGGTGCTGAATCCTTCTGTGCCTCCTCCTGCTCTGGAGGTTGTCGAGAACGGGGGTAGGCAAGCTGTGCGCCTGGTGCGGCGTCAGGGAGATGAAGGCAATCACACCGAGGTGGCGATCCGGCAGAGGCTCGACAAGAATGTGCGTGACTTCTCTCGGCTGGACATCACGCTGGATGTCCTGTTGAACTACCAGGACCTGCCGGGAGGCGGCCTGCTGAGCTCCGAGTTCCCGGTCATCGTGCGATTGGACTACGAAGACCTGTGGGGCGACGACAAGTTCTGGACACATGGTTTCTATTATCAAAATGTGGCTGGCTACCCCATTGCGCCAGATCCGTGGGGATGGCCTTCCGGGGAACAGATTCCCCAGGGGGTGTGGTTTCCCTACGAGTCGGGCAACTTGTTGGACCTGTTGGGTGACAATGCCCCGGCTCGCATCACCAGCCTCACCGTCTATGCTTCCGGCTGGAACTACGACAGCCTGATCTCCGAGGTTCAGCTCATCGCCGAGTGATCCGGTCACCTTGACCCCATGACCTACACCCGGGATGCTGCGGCTTCCCTAGCCCCTCGCCCTGAGCTGCGCTTTGTACTGCTCCCGAATCTCCTCGAATAGCGTGCAGTAGTACTCGCTGCCATAGTCAGGGTAGGTCCATGGCCAGGGACGGAAGCGACCCCGCTGGTAGGTCAGTGTTCCCTCGGCATAGATGCCCTGGCTCAGGTAGAGACGGTGGGCGTGATCCTTGGTAGAGGCCAGTACCATCTTGCCCAGCGAGACGTACCCGGGATCGATATTCACCCGGCGATCCTCTCGGTCAGCCAGGGACCATTCCAGGTCGTTGGTTTGGTGCTTGATGGCGGGCAGCTCCCCAGGGTCGACGAGCCGCTCAAACGTCACGATTTGCCGTTGCAGGCCGGATCCGAATTCGGGGGCATAGTAGTCCGTGTGGTCAAAAGGCAACAGTTCGCTCTCAAAATCGATGGGGCCATAGAGCGCGGATAGTCGTGCTTTCACTTGAGCTAGGAGGGATGGTTCCCCTGTCAGCAAACTGGCAATCAACTTGACCGGCGTTGGCTCCTTGGCGGTTCCCATTTTGGCTCCTCCTCGGTACGTTATGATACTCGCAAGGGGCTTTTCTGTCAAACCTTCCCCCTGGCGCACATTGTTTGGCGGCAATGTCCAGTCTGTGGTATACTGCCTCTCTACTGGGGGCAGGCTGGAACCCTTTTTGCCTGCGCCATACCTGTGGAGGAAGCATGCCTGCCGACGCCGTAGCTGCTGTACAACCCGCAGAAGCGGAGGGGTTTCAGACCGATCGCGTGGTCACCATCTCTGCGGCACACGCGGTCCACGATACGTATACCGGCTTTCTCCCTGCCCTCCTGCCCGCATTTATCGAGAACCTATCTCTATCCAAAACCGAGGCCGGACTGCTGACCGTCTTTAACCAGGCGCCATGGTTGCTCCAACCCGTTATCGGCCACTTGGCGGACCGTGCCAGCATGCGCTACTTTGTCATCTTGGCGCCCGGCGTGAGTGCCACAGCCATGACCCTCTTGGGTATCGCCCCAAGCTACGCCGTGCTGGCTCTGCTGCTGATGGTGGCGGGTCTCAGCTCGGCGACGATGCACGCTGTGGGCCCGGTGATGGCCGGGCGGGTTTCGGGCAAGAGCCTGGGAAGGGGGATGGGCTTCTGGATGGTCGGTGGCGAGATGGGCCGCTTCCTGGGTCCGTTGGTGATTGCCACCTACTTTAGGCTGCAGCCGGACAGCCTGGCAGGGTTGCCCTGGCTGATGGTCGGTGGCTGGCTGGCTTCCCTGCTGCTGTTCGTCCGGCTGAGGGATGTGCCGGCCCGGACAGCGGGTGAGGGGCAGGGGTTGCCGTGGCGGAAGGCCTTGCGCGGCATGGGTCCGTTCTTGCTGCCGCTGGTAGGCGTTGTGCTTGTGCGTGCCTTCGTAGTCACTGCACTGACCACCTATCTACCTACGTTCCTGACCGAGGAAGGAGCCCAGTTGTGGCTGGCTGGCGTTGCCCTCTCCGTGCTGGAGGCGGCGGGCGTGGCCGGTGCCCTCCTGGGGGGCACGCTGAGCGATCGGATGGGGCGCAGGCGCATCATCTTGCTCTCTCTGGTCGTCACGCCGTTCCTGATGTTCGCCTTTCTGGCGGCCCTTGTCTGGTTGCAGGCCGGTGCACTTGTTCTGTTCCCGATTCTCGTGCTGCTGGGGTTTAGCGCCCTGTCGGTCACTCCGGTGATCATGGCCTTGGTACAAGAGAGCTTTCCCGAGAACCGGGCCCTGGCCAACGGCGTGTACATGACCATCGGCTTCCTGACCCGTACCGGTGCGGTGCTGGTGTTGGGCTCGCTGGGTGACCTGGGGGGGATGCGCCTGGCCTTTGCCGTCAGTGCAGTCATTCCACTGCTGGGTCTTCCGTTCCTCTCAGCCCTGCCGGCCCGAGGTGCCAGGGTCTGAAGGCAGGTGTAGAAGCGCTTGGTATATGTTTGGTGGGCAGTATGGAGTATGACTTCCTAAGTCAACTTGTTAGTGCGCCGTGGCAGCTGTTTGACAAACCCTCCCAGGTATGGTAAACTGCAATTACCGAGGGGGGAAAAGCGCAAGGCTTAGTCCGCCGGTCACGGCGGG